>Ga0335082_10008889_pt1 | contig 10926 bp, 6 predicted proteins | sample Lox_Sample_41_FD_206718 | JGI IMG/M metagenome (GOLD analysis project Ga0335082, IMG submission 206718) | Soil microbial communities from Loxahatchee National Wildlife Refuge, Florida, United States - Lox_Sample_4.1 | ecosystem: Environmental > Terrestrial > Soil > Wetlands | place: USA: Florida... | reverse complement strand
GATCAAGCGTGCCAACGCCACCGACCGCGTGCTGGTGGCCTGGGACGTGAACCAGGACACGCTCGATGCGATCAAGAACGGCACCATCACCGCCACCATCGCGCAAAAGCCGTACACGATGGGCTACGTGGGCCTGAAGCAGCTGGACGAGATCTTCCACAATCCGCCGAAGCAGCTTGGCAGGGACTACTCAGTGGATTCCTTCTCGCCCTACCCGACGTTCGTCGACACCGGCACGTCGCTGGTAAACAAGGTGAACGTGGATCTCTACATTGCGTCGGCGGCCGAAGGAAGCAAGTAACGCAAAACCGCTCCGGGGCCCGCTTCCAATGGGGAGGCGGGCCCTTTCGCGCGAGGGCCGGAGTGATGCGGAGACGACCCCGACCGGCGCACGAATGAAACGGCGCACCCGAAACGAGTGCGCCGTCAAATCACCAAATCGTTGTGCGATCTTTCCGGCTGGCTACTCCGGCTTCACTACACCCGATGTGCTTTCCTGCTTTGCCAGACGAACGTGCGCGCCCTCCAGCTTGTGCTGCACCTTGACCATGTCGCCGGGTTCCTGGTCGTTGAGCGGGGTCTTCTGGTACTGGACCAGGGAGAGTTCCCACTGCGCGGCGGCGAGGCGGATGCGCCCTGTCTTTTCGTAGAGATCGCCGAGGTGATCGTGCACGGTGGGATCGGTCTGGTCTCGCTCCACGGCCTGGCGGAGGTTCTCCTCGGCAAGTTCATACTCGCCCATCTTGAAGTAGACCCAGCCCAGCGAATCGAGATAGGCTCCATTCATCGGCTCCTGGTCGACCGCCTTGCGGATGAACTTGAGCGCCTCCTGCAGGCGGACGCCTTTGTCCGCGAACATGTAGCCCATGTAGTTGAGGGTCATGGCGTTGTTGGGGTCGATGTCGAGCACCTCGCGGAAGAAGCTCTCGGCTTGCTCCAGGTGCTTCTGGCGGTCGGCCAGCGCACCCTTGAGGAAAAGCAGGTAGAGCTTGTCCTCCCTCTTGGTGGCCATGGGCGTGGCCTTGGCGAGCGTGTCTTCGGCATCTTTCCAGCGGCGCAGCCGCGTATACATGTTGCCCATTGCGAAGTAAACCGGGCGATCGGTATTGTCGTTGTTTGTGAGCAGGCTCCTGGCCAGGTTGAGGCCTTCATCGGTCTTGCCCTGGTCCACCAATTCGCCGGCCAGCATGAGCTTAAGGTCACGATCCTTGGGATTGGCAGCGACAGCCTGCCGCGAAACCTCAACCGCCTTTTCGAACATCTTGGCATCGTTGCAGGTGTCCACCTGGAGCTGATAGCCGCGTGTGGCCTGTTCACCGCCCATATCGATCATCTTCTGGTAGGCAGCGATCGCCTGGTCCACCTTGTTCTGCTCGTGGTAAACCGAGCCCAGGCGCTCGAGGAAGATGCCGCGGTTGTTCTTTTCCTCCGACGTGTAAGCTCCATTGGCGTGCGAGGTCTGGTCGACCATCTGCTGATAGGTGGCGGCGGCATCGTCGTAGCGGCCCAGCACGTCGAGCAACATCCCCTCGTTGTAGCCCGCCTCAAGGTTTTCCGGGTCCTTTTTGCGCGCCTTGCGAATGGTGGCGAGGGCGTCTTCATACTTGCCCTGGCGGCGCTGGATCTCGGCGATCTTCACCAACGGCGCGGCGTCTTCGCTGTCCGCCTGCGCCAAATCCTTGTAAGTCTTGAGAGCCTCGTCGAGCTGGCTGTCGCCCAGCAATGCCTGCCCCAGCGCATTCAGCGTGGGCACGTCGCCGGGCTGAAGGTCGGCGGCGCGCTTGTAGGCCGCAATCGCATCCTTGGGCCGCTTGAGCTGGTCGCAGGTGGCCCCGAGGGTGAACTCCATGCGCGCGGTGCGGTCGTTCTCCGGAACTTCCTCGATAACCTTTGCCGCCTGCTCCAGGTTGTTGTTTTCAGCGTAGACGCGGGCGAGGTTAAGGATCACTTCCTCTGATTCGGGCTCGAGGTCCTGCGCGATCTTGAACTGTTCTTCAGCTTTTGCCGCCTGGTGCTTGACCGTGTAGAGCTGTCCCAGGATCATGCGGTCTTCCACGCTGCGTGGCTGCAGGGCGACGATCTTTTCGAACTCGCCGATCGCCTGGTCCAGCGTATTGCCGGAGGGCGAAGCGGAGGAGACGGAGTTCTGCTGTTCGCCGAGCTGGCGCAGGTAGATGCGACCCAGCAGCTTGTGGGCGTCCACATCATCGGGATGGCTCTTGATCAACTCGCGCGAGGTGGACTCGGCCTCCCGCGCACGACCGGTGCGGAAGTACAGGTCAGCCAGACCGTCGTAGAGCTCCGCGGAACCGGGGTCGGCGTTGATGGCAGCCTTGTATTCCTCGATGGCGTGCTGGACATACTCCGGGCGGCCGGAGTTTACGGCCTGCTCCTCGTACATGTCGGCGAGGGAGGCGTGAAAGTAAGCCGTGGCCCGGCTGGACTGCGGCGTGGAGCCGCCGGACGCAGCCTGACTGGAAGCTGCGGGAGTGGCGGGAGATTGCGCGGCGGGGCTTTGCGCGACACCACAGGCAGGCACTGCCATGGCGGCAAGTGACAGCCACAGAAGAGGTAAACGGCTTTTGCGTCTCATGATCACGTCTTGGGAGTCCTTACATTCTTACGCCGGGCCGGGGTCGTTCCCTTTGCGAAAGGCCAAGTAGGCTGCGCAGGCAGCCAATATAACTGGGCGCCTGTAATAGAGACGATTCTACGCGCCATTTGGTTCGCTCGAAGCCGGAAACCAAAGGATTTTCGCGATCTCCGCTGGAATCAAGGATGTGGGACCAGACGCCGACGGGCCGGCTGGCCCCGGTAATTTCAGTGGCGAAAGTGACGGATTCCGGTGAAAACCATGGCCAGCCCGAGCTTGTCGGCGGCAGCGATGACGTCCTGATCCTTCACCGAGCCTCCGGGCTGGATGACGGCGGTGGCTCCGGCCGCGGCGACTTCTTCGACGCCGTCGGGGAACGGGAAAAAGGCATCGGATGCGGCGACGGTGCCGTTCAGCGGAAGGACGGCCTTCATGGCGCCGAATTTGGCGGCATCCACGCGGCTCATCTGGCCGGCGCCGATGCCGATGGTCTGGCCGTCGCGGGCGTAGATGATCGCGTTGGATTTCACGTGCTTGCAGACGCGCCACGCGAAGATGAGGCTGCGCAGTTCTTCGGCCGTGGGTGGACGCCAGGTAACGACGTCGAGTTCGGACTCCTCGACGCGGCCGGTGTCGGCATCCTGCAGCAGGAGGCCGCCCGAAACGTGCTTGAGGACGGGTCGCTGCGGGGCGGCGTGAATTTCGACCAGCCGCAGGTTCTTCTTGCGCGCAAACTGCTCCCGGGCCTCGGGCGTAAAGGATGGAGCTGCAATGGCTTCTACAAAGAGCTTGGCGATTTCTTCGGCGGCCGGGCCGTCCACGGCCTGGTTAATGCCGATGACCCCTCCGAACGCGGAGAGGGGATCGCAGGCGAGGGCCTTTTGATAGGCTTCGAGGACGGTTGCGCCAGTGGCGGCGCCGCATGGGTTGGTGTGCTTGATGATGGCCACGGCAGGCAGGTCGGATTCGGTGGGTTTGAGCTCCTGGGCCAGCTCCCAGCAGGCGTCGAGATCGACCAGGTTGTTGAAGCTCAACTCCTTGCCCTGCAATTGTTTGGCGCCGGCGATGCCGAGGCCGGAGCCGTCCGCATAGAGGGCGGCGCGCTGGTGGGGGTTTTCCCCGTAACGGAGCGACTGGGCGAGGTTGAGATTGATGCGGAGAGTGGCCGGGAAGTCGTTGCTTTTCTGCTGGATGGGCTCGCCGGGCTGAGGGGCTTCGGCAATCTGGTCGAGGGTGTTGGCAATGGCGGTGTCGTAGGCCGCGGTGGTGGCGAATGCCTGCCTGGCAAGCCGCCAGCGCGTTTCCCGGCCAAGGGCGCCATCGTTGGATGTAAGTTCCTGAATCAGGGCGGGATAATCGGGGACGCGGGTGACGATAGCGACGTCTTCAAAGTTCTTGGCGGCGGAGCGGACCATGGAGGGGCCGCCGATGTCGATGTTCTCAATGAGGTGACCGAAGGCGACGCCGGGGTGGGCGGCGGTCTTCTCGAAGGCGTAGAGGTTAACCACAACCATGTCAATGGGTTGGATGTCGTGCTCGGCAACGGCGGCCTCGTGTTCGGCGTTGCCGCGAATGTAAAGCAGGCCGCCATGAACCTTGGGATGGAGGGTTTTGACGCGGCCATCGAGCATCTCGGGAAAGCCGGTTAAGTCACTGATATCCTTGACGTTGAGGCCAGCATCGCGCAGGGTGCGGGCGGTGCCGCCGGTGGAGATCAGCTCCACGCCGAAGCCGGCCAGGCTCCGGGCAAATTCCACCAGGCCGGTCTTGTCGGTCACACTCAGCAGGGCCCGCCGTATCTTCTTCTCCGCGCTCACGTTCTCTCCTTTTGCTGGCTGCGCTTGTTCCCTTTGCGGGGTGCATGCGGGCCACAGAACAGAGTACAACCGGCAGGAGGGTGGGGCGGGAAGTGGCCTGAGTATTTGCGGTTGAGTGGGAGCTGGCGAGGCGAAACGATGGGCACGGGATCGGTGGGGAGCGCTCAGGGCCCGGAGACCGACGACCCCCTGCTAAACTGGTACGTTATGCTCGACATGAGTTTTGTCCGGGGAAATCTTGCCCTGGTGGAAGAGAAGCTGCGCGCGCGGGGGGCCGATCCGGCGGCGCTGCTGGGGAATTTTCACGTACTCGATCAGGAGCGGCGGCAGGCGATTACGCAGGCCGAGACGCTGAAGGCACGGCGCAACGAACTGAGCCAGCAGGTGGGCCAGCTCAAGCGGCAGGGGCAGGACGCCTCGGCCCTCATGGAGGAGACGCGCCAGCTCAAGGACAAGCTGGACGAACTGGACAAGACGGCCGCGACGCTGGATGAGCAGATGCGGTTTTCGCTGGCCAGCATCCCCAACCTGACGCGGGATGAGGTGCCGGCGGGACGGTCTGAAGAGGATAACGTCGTCGTCAAGACCTGGGGCGAGAAGCGGCAGTTTGACTTTGAGGCGAAGCCCCACTGGGAGCTGGGCGAGAGCCTTGGAATTCTCGACCTGGAGCGTGCCGCCAAGCTGAGCGGGGCGCGGTTTGCGGTGTACATGGGAGCGGGCGCGCGGCTGGAGCGGGCGCTGATCAGCTTCATGCTGGACCTGCACACGTCGAAGCATGGGTACACAGAAGTCCTGCCGCCATTCATGGTGAACAGCCGCAGCCTGTTCGGCACCGGGCAGTTGCCCAAGTTCGCGGACGATCTGTTTCGCTGTTCGGACGCGGATGCGGAGGCGGCGGCGCGCGGCGAGTTCCGCGATGCCGACCACTGGCTGATTCCGACAGCTGAAGTGCCGGTCACGAATCTGTATCGCGACGAGATTCTGGACGAGGCGCGGCTGCCGATCTGTCTGACGGCATACACGCCGTGCTTCCGGGCCGAGGCGGGGGCGGCGGGCAAGGACACACGGGGCATCATTCGCCAGCACCAGTTCCAGAAGGTGGAGCTGGTGAAGTTTGTCCGGCCCGAGGATTCGGACGCGCAGCACGAGCAACTGACGCGCGATGCGGAGGAGATCCTGGAGGCCCTGGGGCTGCCCTACCGGCGGGTTCTGCTGTGCGCCGGCGACACGGGGTTTTCTTCGGCCAAGACGTTCGACCTGGAAGTGTGGCTGCCGGGGCAGCAGTTGTACCGCGAAATATCGTCGTGCTCCAATTTCGAGGCGTTCCAGGCGCGGCGGGCGAATATCCGCTTCAAGCCGGCGGGGGGCAAGGCGAAGAGCGAGTTTGTGCACACGCTGAACGGCAGCGGCCTGGCGGTGGGACGGACGTGGCTGGCCATTCTGGAGAACTATCAGCAGGCCGACGGGTCGGTGGCGATCCCCGAGGCGTTGCGACCGTACATGGGCGGGCTGGAGAGGATACAGCGGAGTTAGCGGGGCTAGCGGAGTTAGCGGGGCTAGCGGAGTTAGCGGGGCTAGCGGAGTTAGCGGGGCTAGCGGAGTTAGCGGGGCTAGCGGGGCTAGCGGGGTTAGCGGGGTTAGCGGAGTTAGCGAGGCTAGCAAGTCACTTAATTTATGGGTTGGAGCGGATACTCGATGTCCCAGGCCTCCAAATCGAGACCTGGGGCACCCTGGCCGGTGTGAGGGAAAGATGAATCGGATTCTGAAAAGCTACTTCTACTGGACCTACTCGCGCGGCAACTTCCACTACGACGTGATGGTGACGCTGATTCTGCTGTTCATCTTCGTCACGCCGCACATGTGGGACTACGGCGACAAGCCCTCGATGCTGGAGTTTCCCCGCCACCCGATGTCGGTGACCAGCGACGGGGGCCGGGGCATGATTATCACCGTACAGGCAGCGGACGTGAACGTTGCTCTGCCGTCTCCGGACGCGGCGGTCAAGAAGGCCCTGCGCATTGCCGTGGAGCCGGTAGCCGGGGATTCGGTCTACGTGGAGCGCTGGGAGCTGACCCGCGACGCGAGCGGCAACCCGCTGGTGTGGAAGGTGTGGGCGCACCGGTAGCGCCTTCGTAGCCCATCCGGAGTTTCTTTCCACCGCCGGAACGCGTCAAAACAACTGAAAGGAAGTCTATGCCCAGGTTTTTCGTGGCTCTATTGGCGGCGGTCCTGCTGCCCGCAACTGCCGCGCATGCGGCTGACGATCTGAACTCCGTGCTGCACAAGCTCGATATCGCCGCGGCCAACTTCCACTCCACCGCCGCGGAGTTCAAGTTCGAGACCGCCACCACCGAGCCGATTCCCGAAACCGAAGTGCAGACCGGCGCCGTCTACTACGAGCGCAAGGGAAACACGTTCCAGATGGCCGCTCACATCAAGATCGTGGACGGCAAGCCGGTGCCGAAGACGTATACGTTCTCGAGCGGCGAATTCAAGCTGTGGGAGGGCGGTGCGCTGAACCAGGTGACCACCTTCACCCAGGCCAACAAGTTCGAGAGCTACCTGATGCTGGGCTTCGGGGCCAGCGGCAGAGACCTTGCCGACAAGTGGAACATTACTTATGCCGGCGAGGAGACGGTGGCCGGGGTGAAGACCGCCAAGCTGGAACTGGTGGCCAAGGATCCCGGGGTGCGCAAGAACCTGCCCAAGGTCATCGTGTGGATGGATACCACGCGCGGCATCAGCCTGAAGCAGTATTTCGACGAAGGCCAGGGCCAGTCGCGCACCTGCACCTACTCGAATATCAAGCTCAACCAGACGCTGCCCGCGGACGCCTTCACGTTGCCTACGGACAAGAAGACGCAGTACGTGAGGCGTTAGCGGGAACCGTGAACGAGTGAAGCAGTGAAGTTCACTGGTTATGAGCGGGTGGCGGCCTGGGGGCGGGAGCTTCCGGGCCGTTTGATTGTTATGTAGATGCGGCTTAGGGCGAGGCCGCCGAGAACGAAGATCATGGGGAAGAACTCGAGCGTGTAGCGGGCTTCAGGGGCTTCAATGGTGGCCAGCAGGGCGCAGCGGAGGACGAAATAGAGCAGCATCCAGGGCCACAGGCGAGGACGAAGGAAAAGGCCGATCAGCGCGAGCAGAAAGAAGAGCGCGTTGAGGCCCGCATAGAACCAGCTGAAGCGCGTCTCAGCCCGGTGGTGTTCGTAGACCCACCAATCGAGGTCGATGGGCAGGTTTTCGACGCGGGGGCGGAAGAGCATGTCGGCGACGCGGCCGAGCGGCAGCCCGACGTAATAGCGCAGCGGATGCGCGGCGACGCGCTGGGCGGCAAGCTGGGCAAAGCGATCATCGAGCGCCGGCGACATCTCTTCGCCGTTGGCTTCGTAATCGGCAAAGATCCGGGCGGTATCGGTGCGCTGGCTGGGGGAGTCGAAGGCGCGGGCAGGAAGGGTGTTGATGTCCAGCGGCGCGCCTGGCATGTTCCAGTAGACCTGGTAGGTGGAGACGAAGTCGAGGCACCAGGTTTTGGTCCAGAGCTGCCAACCGGGCCAGGTGGGTTCGCCGGGATCGGTGGCGTAGCGGGGTGCGAGCGGCTGGAGGACGTGAAAGACGCGCCAGTTGCGGACGGTCCAAGCGGCGAAGGGGATCAACGCGAGAAGAAGGCAGACGACCATCTTGCGGAGTTCGTGGCTTCCCACCTTCGCGCCAGAAAAGAGGCGCGAAGACGGGGCACGGAGCGGTCGTGGCGGAGCGCAGAGCGCCACGAGGATGGGAGCGGTAAACGCGATGCCGACGAGAGCGCCATCGGGGCGCAGCAGCGCCGCCCAGGTCGCGGCAAACGTGAAGGCGAGGGCGGAGAGCCAGTCCCCGAGGTCCTGAAAGCGGGCGACGGCCCACAGCGCCAGCGCGATGCAGAAGAGGGTCGGGGCTTCCGTGAGGGGCTCGGCGGCATAGATGGCGGTGAAGGGGCAGAGACATGCGAGCCAGAGTGTGGCCTGCGCGGCGGAGACGCGGCGCGTGATGCGAAAGGCGAGGAAGGCCAGGAGCACGCAGCCGGCGAGTTCCAGCAGAATCTGGATCGAGACCGGGGCAAAGTAATTCTCCATGCCGAAGAGGCGAAAGCAGGCAGCGAGAAACACCGGGTAGCCGGGAAGACGAATCAGTGTTTCGTTCAGCGCGCCGCTTCCGTCCGACACGGCGTAGCGTCCATGCAGGAGCAGGTTCTTCGCCATGCTTCCGTAGAGCTCGGAGTCGTCTCTCACTTCAAAGAACTTGTGGAGCATCCAGAAGCGGAGGACGGCGCCGGCGGCGAGGGCGCTCAGGACGGAGACAATGGCGCGTGTTTGCATCCCCTTAACGGCGGGACCTGTCGATTGACTCAGGGAGGCGGGTTCCATACGATTCGTACTGTACAGCCTAGACCCACAATACGTTTCCCCTACGTGAGAAGACCAACACCGAATGGCTGAAAAGCAAATCTTTTACGACCCGCAACGCAAACGATGGAAGCGCCTTCGGCGCGTTCTTGATGCCACTGCCGTGGTCACCACTCTGGTTGTCGCGGGGTTCATCTTCAACAGCCTGCGCGGCGAGCCGCTTCACGAGCTGCTGCTTCCCAGCCCGCGGCACAATTTCAAGGCGCTGGATTATCGCACCTATCACGGCGCGCACGATCGCACTCCGCTGCTGAAGAACGCCCGCCCCGCGCCGGCGCGGCGCAAGAGTTCGAGGAAGCCCTCGGAGATTCCGCTGAACACCGGCGAGGGTCTGCGCGCCGCGTTTTACGTTCCCTACGACGCCACCAGCTACTCGTCGTTCAAGGAGCATGTGCATCAGATCGACATGCTGTTTCCGGACTGGATGCACGTGGATGCGCCCGACCCTGTACTGCTGTCGATGAGCAGCGAAAACACCATGCAGGAGTACAAGGTCATCGGCAACGGCGTGGTGCATGATCCCGACGACCTGAACAAGATCAAGCATGTCATCCAGGACACGCGCGTCGATACCGAGATTTTTCCGCATCTGAACAACTTCAATCCGCACACGCAGGCGTGGGACCCGGCAATCGCCGGCATGCTCGCCGACGACCAGAAACGCGGGGCCCTGGAACAACAGATCATGCAGTTTTTCAGCGCGATGCCCGCCTACCGCGGGCTGTCGCTGGACTTTGAAAACCTGCCCGATAATTCCGCTTCGGTCTATCTCAATTTCATCGGGGAGATCTACGCGCAACTGCATGCCCGCAACCTGCGCCTTTATGTCAATGCGGCCGTCTCCAGCCCCGACAACTATTTCCGGCAGCTGGCGGCAAACTCCGACGGCATCATCCTGATGAACTACGACCAGCACGAGGTGGAGAGCGAACCGGGGCCGATCGCGGCGCAGAACTGGTTCGTTGCCAACCTGCAGCGCACGCTCAAGCTGGTGCCGCGTGAAAAGCTGATCTGCGCCATCGGCAACTACGGGTACGACTGGACAATGTCGATGCCGGAAGAGCCGGCCGGCAAGCACGGCCGCAAGGGGAAGGCGCCCAGGCCGGAGGTAGTGGACACGGAGGACCTTTCGGTCTCCGACGTGTGGCAGCGCGCCTCGGACGCCGATGCCGACCTGAATATCGATTACGACACGCTCAATCCGCACTTTGAATACATTGATGAAGACAGCCACCAGCGGCACGTGGTGTGGTTCCTTGACGCGGTGACGGTGCTGAACGAGATGCGCGCCGCGCGCGAACTAGGGCTGCAGACCTTCGCGCTGTGGCGGCTGGGCGAAGAAGATCAATCGCTGTGGAGCATCTGGGACAAGCCCAACAGGCCGGAATCGCTGCAGGCCCTTAGCTCGATGCAGCCCGGCCACGACGTGGACGCCGAGGGCGAGGGGGACATCATCCGCGTCACCGGCGTGCCCAAGGCGGGCAAGCGCACCGTGGAGATCGACACCGACGAGCCCGACCCGCGCAAGAAGCTGATCATCGACGAGCACATGGACGTGTATCCGAACACGTACACGCTGCGGCAGTACGGATACCATCCGAACGAAGTCGCGATCAGCTTTGACGACGGCCCCGATGCGAAGTGGACGCCGCGCATTCTCGACATCCTCAAGAGCAAGGGCGTGCATGCCACGTTCATGATGATCGGCGAGGAGGCGCAGCAGCACATCGCGCTGATGCAGCGGGTGGCGCGAGACGGCCACGAGATCGGCAATCATACGTACACGCATCCCGACATCAGCGAAATCTCGCCGCGTCAGCTCGACTTTGAAGTGAGCCTGACCAACCGTCTGTTCGCCAGCAAGCTGGGCGTGCAGCCACTGTATTTCCGTCCGCCTTACGATATCGACGAGGAGCCGGACACCGATGACCAGTCTGCGCCGGTGGTGCGCATCCAGCAGGACGGGCTGACGGTTGTGGGGAACAAGATCGACACCGACGACTGGGACGAGCGGGTACGCAAGACTCCCCAGGAGATTGCGGAGTCGGTACTCGCGCAGCTCAATCGCATGAAG
>Ga0335082_10008886_pt1 | contig 10928 bp, 11 predicted proteins | sample Lox_Sample_41_FD_206718 | JGI IMG/M metagenome (GOLD analysis project Ga0335082, IMG submission 206718) | Soil microbial communities from Loxahatchee National Wildlife Refuge, Florida, United States - Lox_Sample_4.1 | ecosystem: Environmental > Terrestrial > Soil > Wetlands | place: USA... | reverse complement strand
ATCTGCGCGGTGATCGTGAAGTCGGCGATCACGCCGTCCTTCATCGGGCGGATCGCCACGATGTTGCCGGGCGTCCTTCCGAGCATCTGCTTGGCGGCGAGCCCCACCGCCTGGATTGTCTTCTTGCCGTTGGGCCCGCCTTCCTGGCGGATCGCGACTACGGAGGGCTCGTCGAGCACGATTCCCTTGCCGCGGACGTAAATGAGCGTATTGGCGGTGCCGAGGTCGATCGCGAGGTCGGTGGAGAAGTACTTGGAAACGAAGGAGAACATCTTGATCCGTAAGGAGTTTCTGGTGGGACCGGACCCCGCTGGAGGGGCTGCAATATAATAGCCCAATAATCGCGACGAATTAAGGCCTTAGAAGAGATTTCTCGTGCTTTCCCTCGAACAGATCGCCCGGGTCGCCGACCTGGCCCGCCTCGAGCTCACCGCCGAGGAAGCTGCTGCGCTGCAACAACAGCTCAACGGCATCCTCGCGATGGTCGATGCCATGGCGAGCGTGGACACCTCGGGCGTGGAGCCCATGTCGCATCCGCAGCAGGCGATGCAGCGCCTTCGCGACGACAGCGTCACCGAGCACGACGAGCGCGCGGCATTCCAGGCGATCGCGCCGGCGGTCGAAGACGGCCTCTACCTCGTGCCGAAAGTGATCGAGTAACGTGCATCGCGCTGCCCTCCGGGAGCTCGCGTCGCTCCTCGCGGCGAGGAAAGTCTCGAGCGTCGAGATGACGCGCCATTTCCTCGGGCGCGTCGCGTCCGCGGGCGCGGCCCTCAACGCCTTCATCACGATCGACGAGGACAAGAGCCTCGCGCAGGCGAAAGCGGCGGACGAGCGCATCGCGCGCGGCCAAGCGGGGCCGCTCACCGGAATCCCCATCGCGCACAAGGATCTTTTCTGCGCGAAGGGCTGGCTCACCACCGCGGGCTCGAAGATTCTCGGCAATTTCATTCCGCCCTACGACTCGCACGTGATCGCGCAGTTCGACCGCGCGGGCGCCGTGATACTCGGCAAGGCGAACATGGACGAGTTCGCCATGGGCTCGTCGAACGAGAACTCGCACTTCGGCCCGGTGAAGAATCCGTGGGACCTCGCGGCGGTGCCCGGCGGAAGCTCCGGCGGATCGGCGGCGGCCGTGGCCGCGCGCATCGCGCCCGCGGCCCCGGGCACGGACACGGGCGGATCGATCCGCCAGCCCGCGTCGTTCACGGGCGTGTGCGGCATTCGCCCCACGTACGGCCGCGTATCGCGCTACGGCATCGTCGCGTTCGCCTCGTCGCTCGACCAGGCGGGAGCGCTCGGCAAGGACGCGCACGACCTCGCGATCCTCCTTTCCACCATGGCGGGATACGACGAGCGCGATTCCACCTGCATCGACCGGCCCGTGGACGACTACGTGGCGAATCTCGGCGGCGGCGTGAAGGGCCTTCGCATCGGCGTGCCGCGCGAGTACTTCACGAAGGACCTCGCGCCCGACGTGGCCGCGCCCATCCGCGCGGCCATCGACGAGCTCGCGAAGTTGGGCGCGAAAGTGGTCGAGGTGAGCCTTCCCAACCAGCACCTCTCGGTGCCCGCGTACTACGTGATCGCGCCGGCGGAGGCTTCGTCGAACCTCGCGCGCTACGATGGCGTCCGCTACGGATACCGCGCGCCCGACTACACCGACCTTCGCGACATGTATCGCAAGACGCGCGCGCAGGGATTCGGACCCGAGGTGAAGCGCCGCACGCTGATCGGCACGTATGTGCTTTCGCACGGCTACTACGACGCGTACTACGTGAAGGCGCAGAAGATCCGCCGGCTGATCGCCGGCGACTTCATCGCCGCCTTCCGCGACTGCGACCTCATCGCGGGGCCGGCCGCGCCTTCCGTCGCTTACGACCTGGGCTCGAAGGCTACGGACCCGGTGCAGATGTACCTGGGGGACCTCTATACGATCCCGATCAACCTCGCGGGGCTGCCGGGGCTTTCGATCCCGTGCGGATTCGGCGCGCGGGGAAGGCCCGTGGGACTGCAGCTCGTCGGCAATTATTTCGACGAGGCGCGCATGCTTCGCGCCGCGCACGCGTTCCAGCAGGCCACCGACTGGCACGCGAAAATCCCCAAGGGGTTCGAATGACCTGGGAAGTCGTCATCGGCCTGGAAACGCACGCGCAGCTCACGACGGGCACGAAGATCTTCTCCGGCGCGGCGACGCGATTCGGCGCCTCGCCCAACACGCAGGCTTCGGCCGTGGACCTCGCGATGCCGGGAACGCTGCCGGTGCTGAACAAGGGCGCCGTCGAGCGCGCCATCCGCTTCGGCCTCGCGGTGGGCGGCAGGATCGCGCCGCGCAGCACCTTCGAGCGGAAGAACTATTTCTACCCCGACCTTCCGAAGGGCTACCAGATCAGCCAGTACGTCGAGCCCGTCGTTTCCGGGGGCATTGTGGCGATCGTCGTGGACGGCAAGGAAAAGTCCGTGCGCCTTACGCGCGCGCACCTCGAGGAGGACGCGGGCAAGTCGCTGCACGAGGATTTCCACGGCATGAGCGGAATCGACCTGAACCGCGCCGGCACGCCGCTGCTGGAGATCGTGAGCGAGCCCGACATGCGCTCGGCCGCCGAAGCGGTGGCCTACGCCAGGGCGCTGCACTCGCTCGTGCGATGGATCGGCATCTGCGATGGCAACATGCAGGAAGGCTCCTTCCGCTGCGACGCGAACGTCTCCGTGCGCCGCCCCGGGGAGGCCCTCGGCACGCGTTGCGAGATCAAGAACCTGAACTCCTTCCGCTTCCTCGAGAAGGCGATCGAGTACGAGGTGCGCCGCCAGGTCGAGCTGATCGAGGACGGCGGCAAGGTCGTGCAGGAGACGCGCCTGTTCGATCCCGACCGCGGCGAGACCCGTCCCATGCGCTCGAAGGAAGACGCGCACGACTACCGCTACTTCCCCGACCCGGATCTCCTGCCGCTCGAGATCACGGCCCAGTGGGTCGATGCCGTTAAGGGCGGGATGCCCGAGTTGCCCGCGAAGCTGCGCGCGAATCTCGAGGCGAAGGGCCTGCCGCCCTACGAGGCGCACCTTCTCACCGAATCGCGCGAGAAGGCGGAGTTCTTCGCGCAAAGCGCCGCAGCCTCTTCGGCGCCCCCGCTCACCGTGGCTCACTGGGTCAACGGCGAGGTCTCCGCGATCGCCAACGATTCGCCCTCGGGCTTCGAGCGGCTGCCGTTCGCCGCGAGCGCCTTCGCGCGCCTGCAGGACCGCATCCACGACGGCACCATCTCCGCCAAGGCCGCCAAGGAAGTGCTCCACGCGATGGCGGCGGGCGAAGGCGAGCCCGACGCGATAATCGACAAGCGCGGCCTCAGGCAGATCTCCGACGCCGGCGCGCTGGAGTCGGCTGTCGACGCCGTGCTCGCGGCGAACCCGAAGCTCGCCGAGGACTATCGCGCCGGCAAGGACAAGGCGTTCAACGCGCTCGTGGGGCAGGTGATGAAGGCCACGCAGGGCAAGGCCAATCCTGCGCAGGCCGGGCAGATCCTCAGGCGCAAGCTCCAGCGCTAGCGCTTGCCCTTCGCATCCTGCGGCAGGCTCTCCGCGGGGCGCTCGACGGTGCCGGTCTTCAGGGCGATCCAGCGCTTCTTGTCGGTCTCGTACTTCGCCTTCATCTCCTCGATCTGCTTCTGGTAGCCCTCGATGGACTTGTCGAGCGAGGCGCGCTCGTTCTTCGCGCGGTCGATGTTCGCCGTGAGGATCGCCGGCGCCTCGCTCTTGGGCTTGTCGCTGTTCTTCGCGGACTTCTTGCCCGCCTTGTAGAACTCCATCTCGTCCTGGAGATCCTTGATGCGCTTGTCGAGCTCGGCCTGGCGGTCCTTCGCGTTCTTGATGCGGCCCGCGATCGGCTCGATGTTGCGGTCGCGCGCCATGTCGAATTCCTTCTCGTTGGCGTACGAGGCGAGGAGCGCGTTGTCCTTGCGCTTCTGCTCGGCGGCGGCCTGCGCGGCCTCCTTCGCCTTCTCCTGCTCCTCGAGCCGCACCTTCAGCTGGTCGGGCGTGGGCGTGGGATCGATCTTGCGCTTGATCGAGCCCGACGGGCTCATCTCGTACATGGGCACGTGGTCGCATTCGGGCGGCGGCGTGTCGCCGATGCGCGTCACCCCTTTCTCGTCCACGCACTTGTACGATGCCGCCGCCGCGGGAATGAACAATGCAGCGGCCAATGCGAACAGCGATCTTTTCATTTTTTCCATGCTCCTGCGTGCGCCTTGCCGTTTCGGTTACGCCACGCCGTATCGGTGGCGGTACTCCTCGATCCTTTCGACGTTGCCGCGCTCCTCGGGCCGCGTGCGCAGCGTGGCGAGGATGTCGGCGAGCGTCGCGATGGCGGTGACGGGAAGGCCGAAGTCCCGGCTCACCTCCTGGGTCGCCGAGAGCTCTCCCTGCCCGCGCTCCTGCCGGTCCAGAGCAATTAACACGCCCGCGGCGCTCGCCCCCGCCGACCGGATGATTTCGATCGCCTCGCGCTTGCTCGCCCCGTCGGTGATGACGTCGTCGATGACGAGGGCGCGTCCCCTGAGGGGCGCGCCCACGATATTGCCGCCCTCGCCGTGGTCCTTCGCCTCCTTGCGGTTGAAGCAGAACGGCACATTGTGACCGAGACCGGCAAGTCCGATGGCGGTGGCGGCGGCGAGCGTGATGCCCTTGTACGCGGGGCCGAAGAGGATGTCGAAGCCGATGCCGGAGGCGAGGGCGGCGTGGGCGTAGAAGCGGCCCAGCTCGCCCAGCAGGCGCCCGTCGCTGAAGAGTCCCGCGTTGAAGAAGTACGGCGAAAGGCGCCCGGCCTTGGTCTTGAACTCGCCGAAGCGCAGCACCCCGGCCCGGATCGAGAAGTCCACGAACTCGCGGCGGAAGGCCCCGGGATCGGCGTTCGAGGCGGGCGCGGCGGCGGCGGTCATGGGCGATTCCGAGGGTACGATACGGGTATTTTAGGATGAATCCCCCGATGGCAGAGGACGCGCCGTGCTGCGGCTGAGCGGCATCACGCTGCGCCGTGGCGCGCGCGTGCTCCTCGAAGACGCGTCGATGAACGTGCACCCCGCGCAGAAGACGGGGCTCGTCGGCGCCAACGGCAGCGGCAAGTCGAGCCTCTTCGCGCTGGTCCGCGGGGAGCTGCATGCAGACGCGGGCGAGATCGACCTGCCGCCGCGCTGGGTGCTCGCGCACGTCGCCCAGGAAACGCCCGCCGTCGAGCGCGCGGCGCTCGAGTTCGTGATGGACGGCGACGAGGAGCTGCGCGATGTCGAACGGGCGATCGCGTCCGCGGAAGGCGAAGGCGGCGAGCGTCTCGCGAACCTGCACGCGCGCTACGAGGAGATCGGCGGCTACCAGGCGCGCTCGCGTGCGCAGACGCTGCTCGCGGGGCTGGGCTTCGGCGAGGAAGCGCAATCGCGATCGGTCGCGACGTTCTCCGGCGGTTGGCGCATGCGCCTGAATCTCGCGCAGGCGCTCATGTGCCGCTCGGACCTGCTGCTCCTCGACGAGCCCACCAACCACCTCGACCTGGACGCCGTCCTCTGGCTCGAGGACTGGCTCAAGGCGTTTCCCGGCGCGGTGATCCTGGTCACGCACGACCGCGAGTTCCTGGACGCCGTCGCGCAGTCGATCGTTCACGTGGAGGGCCGGCGCCTCAATGCGTACAGCGGCAACTACAGCGCCTTCGAGGCGCAGCGCGCCGCGCGCCTCGCGCAGCAGCAGTCGGCCTACGAGCAGCAGCAGCGCGCCGTCGCGCACCTCGAGGCGTTCATCACGCGCTTCCGCGCGAAGGCCACGAAGGCGCGCCAGGCGCAAAGCCGCATCCGCGCGCTGGAAAAGCTCGAGCGCATCGCCGCCGCGCACGTGGACGCGCCGTTCTCCTTCGAGTTCCGCTCGCCCGCCGAGAAGCCGCGCCAGCTCCTGCGGCTGGAGGACGCGAGCGTGGGCTACGGCTCGTCCATCGTGCTCTCCGGCGTCGAATGGAGCCTGCTTCCGGGAGACGCCATCGGCCTGCTCGGGCCCAACGGAGCGGGCAAGTCCACGCTGCTGAAGTCGATCGTGGGCGAGCTGCCGCTCGTCTCCGGCAAGCTGCATCGCGCCCAGGGCCTTCGCGTGGGCTACTTCGCGCAGCACCAGGTGGACCAGTTGCGCCTCGACGAATCGCCGCTCCGGCACCTCGCCAGGCTTGCCCCCGAGGAGCGCGAGCAGGTGTTCCGCGACTACCTCGGAACGTTCGACATCCGCGGCGACCAGGCGATGCAGGAGGTCGCGAGCTTCTCCGGCGGCGAGAAGGCGCGGCTCGCCCTGGCGCTCATCGTGTGGCAGCGGCCCAACCTCCTGCTCCTCGACGAGCCCACGAACCACCTCGACATCGAGATGCGCGAGGCGCTCGCGCAGGCCCTCACCGACTTCGAAGGCGCGCTCGTGGTGGTCGCGCACGACCGGGCGCTGCTTTCCGCGGCGACGGACCAGTGGCTGCTCGTGGCCGGCGGCCGCGTCGCGCCCTTCGAAGGCGACCTCGACGACTACAAGGAATGGGCGAAGCAGTACCAGCGCACGCGCGACGGAAAGCGTGAGGCGCGCGAGGAAGGCGCGCAAAGCCGCAAGGAGGAACGCCGCGCCGAAGCCGCGCGGCGCCAGCGCGAGGCCGACGCGCGCAGGCCCTTCGAGAAGAGGCTCGCGGCGATCGAAGCGGAGCTGGCGCCCCTCGAGGCCGAAGCTTCCGAGGTGGAGCGGTGGCTCGCCTCGGGCGAGGCCTACGAGGAATCCCAGCGCGAGCGGTTGCAGGCCACGTTGAGGCGCCGCGGCGAGATCGCCACGCGCGTCTCGCAGCTCGAGGAGGACTGGCTCTGGTCGCAGGCCGCGATGGAACGCGAGGTCAACCTCACGCGCGGCTAGGCGTTTTTCGATGTGCACGGTGGAGGTAGGCCACCCGCACAAATCCAACTCACGAGAGAGGCCCCGCACCATGCAACTCGATGCCGCATTGCCCATCGTCCGCGCGCTCGCCGACGGCGTGAATCCCGTCACCGGCGAGGCGTATCCCGAGGAAAGCCCTTACGCGGAGCCGCGCACGCTGCGGGCGCTCTTCTCCGCGGTGGATCTCATGCAGAAGGAGGTCGAGCGCGAGAAGCGCCGCGAGCGGCTTCCCGCCAACTTCGGCAAGCCCTGGACCGAAGGCGAGGACCGCACGCTCACCGCCGAATTCGACAACGGGCTCGCCATGGCCGAGATGGCGCGCCGCCACGCGCGCACGCAAAGTTCGATCCGTCTGCGACTGGAGAAGCTCGGGAAGATCGATCCGGCCCCCGCCAACTAGGCGGGGGTTGTTTCCCTACTTCTTCTTGAGATCCAGCGAGGCGGAGTTCATGCAGTACCGCAGCCCCGTGGGATTCGGCCCATCTTCGAACACGTGCCCGAGGTGCCCGTCGCATTTGGAGCAGAGCACCTCGGTGCGCTTCATGCCGTAGCTGCGGTCTTCCTTCTCCGTGACGGCGCCTTCCGCGAGCGGCTGGTAGAAGCTCGGCCAGCCGCAGCCCGCGTCGAACTTGGTCTCGGACTGGAAGAGCGGCTGCCCGCATCCGCGGCACACGTAGGTGCCCGGATCCGTCGTCGCGTGGTACTTGCCCGTGAACGCGCGCTCGGTGCCGTGCTTGCGCAGCACGTTGTATTCCTCCGGCGAGAGTTCGGTCTTCCATTGCTCGTCGGTCTTCACGATCTTGTCCATGGATTTTCCTCGCGGGTCCGGGTCGTATCTTAATATGCGGGCATGACGCAGAACCGCAAGCTCGGCTGGCGGGACCTCGGGAACCCGCGCATCGCGCTGATGCTGGCCTTGAGCTTCTCCACGGGGTTGCCGTTCCTGCTGGTCTTCGGCACCGCCTCGGTGAGGCTGCGCGAGGCCGGAGTTCCCGTTTCGACGATCGGGCTTTTCAGCTGGCTCGGGCTCGCCTACAGCCTCAAGTTCCTTTGGGCACCGCTCATCGACGCGTTCGACGTGCCGTTCCTCGCGCGTGCGCTGGGCCGGCGCCGCGCGTGGATGGTCGCGTGCCAGGTCGTCATCGCGGCCGGGCTCGTGGGCGTCGCGATGAGCGATCCGGCGGCGAGCTTCGCGATGACCGCGATATTCACCTTCGTGGTCGCTTTCGGCTCGGCCACGCAGGACATCGTGATCGACGCCTGGCGCATCGATGCCGCGCCCGACGAGCGCCAGGGGATCATGGTCGCGGCCTACCAGCTCGGCTATCGGCTGGCGCTCCTCGCGGCGGGCGCCGGCGCCCTCTACGTCGCCGAGTTCGTGGACTGGCGCACCTCGTACGTCACGATGGCGGCGTTGATGTCGATCGGGATCGTCGCGAGCGTTCTCTCGCCGGTCGTCGATCGCGCGAAGCCGGCGCCCGAATCGAAGCGCTTCGATCTCGTGCGCGCCGTGGAGGAGCCGCTCGCGGACCTCTACTCGCGAACGGGCGGGGTGCTCGTCGTCGTGCTGGTGCTGGTCGCGCTCTACCGGATGTCGGATTTCCTGGCGGGCACAATGTCCAACCCGATGTACGTGGACCTCGGCTTCACCAAGGCCGAGATCGCGAGCGTGGCGAAGGTCTATGGGGTGGTCGTCGGGATCATCGGCGCCTTCGCCGCAGGGCTCATGGTGGTGCGCTACGGCCTGCTGCGCTCGATGCTCGCCGGCGCCGCGGCGCAAGCCGTCTCGCACCTCGCGTTCGCGTGGCTCTCGACACAGGGCGCGAGCATCCCGGCGCTCGTGGTCGCCATCAGCATGGACAACTTCTCCCAGAGCTTCGGCGGCACGATCCTGGTGACGTACATGTCCGGGCTCACGGGCGCGGGTTTCGCGGCGACGCAGTACGCGCTGCTCTCGTCCATGTACGCGCTGCCCGGCAAGCTGGTGGCGGGCGCTTCGGGCTTCATGGTGCAAGCCTACGGATACACGACCTTCTTCTCCGTCACCGCGGCGATCCTCATTCCCGTGGCGGCGCTCATCGTCGTGGTGTGGCGCGATCCGCGCGGAGGCTTAAGGCCGGCGGCGGAACCGGAAGACGCCCAGGCTTCCCCGTAGGTTCGGCAGCACGTTGACGATCCGGCCCTCGTGCAGCACGCGCTCGTCGAGGATCTCGGCGCCCACTTTCGCGCACAGGCCCTCGAAGTCCTTCACCGTGCACAGGTGGATGTTGGGCGTGTCGTACCAGCTGTAGGGCAGCGACTTCGATACCGGCATGTGGCCGCGCAGGATGTCGAGGCGATGGCGCCAGTAGCCGAAGTTGGGGAACGTGACGATGCCTTCGCGCCCGACGCGCAGCATCTCGTTGATCACGCTCTCGGCATTGCGCATCGCCTGCAGCGTCTGCGACAGGATCACGAAGTCGAAGGAATCGTCGCCGAAGTTGGCGAGGCCCGCTTCGATGTCCGCCTGCACCACGTTCACGCCGTTCTTCACGCTCGCGAGCACGTGGGCCGCGTCGATCTCGATGCCGTAGCCGGTCGCGCCGTGGGTGGCCATGAGGCCCGCGAGCAGCACGCCGTCGCCGCAGCCCAGGTCCAGGACCCGCGCCCGTTCCGGGATCCAGGAGCCGATGAGCTCGTAGTCGTAGCGTTGCATCACGAGCCTGCGTGCTCGCCGCGGTAGCCCTTCATTTCCTCGAGCTCGGTGCCGCCCAGGTCGAGCGGAAGGCGCCGCTCTCCCGCGCCGATCTCCTCGGCGATGTTGTCGGCGTACGCCGCGATGAGCTGGTGATAGTGCGCGTTGTCCAGCAGGAAGGCGTCGTGGCCGTGGGGCGCATCGATCTCGGCGTAGGTCACGTCCTTGCGCGAGGCCATGAGAGCCTTCACGATCTCGCGCGAGCGCTCCGGCGGAAAGCGCCAGTCGCTCTTGAACGAGGCGACGAAGAATCCCGCGGTCGCCGTCGAAAGCGCCCGGGCGAGGTTGCCGCCCGCCTCCTTCGCCGGGTCGAAGTAGTCGAGCGCCTTGGTCATCAGCAGGTACGTGTTGGCGTCGAACACCTGCGCGAACTTGTCGCCCTGGTAGCGCAGGTACGACTCGATCTCGAATTCCACGTCGTAGTTGAAGCCGTACTCGTCGCGCTTGAGCACCCGGCCGAACTTCTCCATGAGGAGGTCCTCGGACAGGTACGTGATGTGCCCGAGCATGCGCGCGAGCTTGAGGCCCCTCGCGGGCACGGTGTCGTGCTCGTAGAAGTTCCCGCCGTGGAAATCCGGGTCCGAGACGATCGCCTGGCGCGCCACGTCGTTGAAGGCGATGTTCTGCGTGGAAAGGCGCGGCGCCGCGGCGATCACGAACGCGTGGCCGATGCGTTCCGGGAATTGCAGCGTCCATTGCAGCGCCTGCATCCCGCCGAGCGACCCGCCGATCGCGGCGGCGAGCTTGCCGATGCCCAGGCGATCCATCAGTCGCGCCTGCGAGGCGACCCAGTCTTCGACCGTCACCAGGGGGAAGGCCGCGCCGTAGGGCTTGCCCGTGGAGCGATCGATCGAGCCCGGCCCGGTCGAGCCGTGGCATCCGCCGATGTTGTTCACGCCGATCACGAAGAAGCGGTCCGTGTCGAGGGGCTTTCCGGGGCCGATCAGGTTGTCCCACCAGCCCACCTTCTTCGGGTCGTCGGCGTAGTAGCCCGCGACGTGATGGCTGCCGGAAAGCGCGTGGCAGACGAGCACGGCGTTGGAGCGGTCCGCGTTGAGCGTGCCGTACGTTTCGTAGACGAGCTCGTACGAGGCGAGCGTCTTGCCCGCCTTGAGGATCAGGGGCTCGAGGAAGCCGGCGCGCTGCGCCACCGCGGCTCCCACCGAGCGTGCAGTGAGTTCGCTCATGTGGAAACTAAAAACCCGACGGACCAAAGGTCGTGTCGGGTTTTGTGGGCCGCCACTCGCTTTAGCCGTATTTTTTA
>Ga0335082_10008884_pt1 | contig 10929 bp, 8 predicted proteins | sample Lox_Sample_41_FD_206718 | JGI IMG/M metagenome (GOLD analysis project Ga0335082, IMG submission 206718) | Soil microbial communities from Loxahatchee National Wildlife Refuge, Florida, United States - Lox_Sample_4.1 | ecosystem: Environmental > Terrestrial > Soil > Wetlands | place: USA: Florida... | reverse complement strand
CTGCCCAGAGCGGATCGGGTCGGGTCGCAAGGTCGTCGCGCGAGATCGCGTCCGGCGACCAGGTCGGGATCCAGATCGTGAACGCGGCCCCGGCACCAGGGACCGACGAGAGGCGGACGGTGCCGTTATGGGCCTCGGCGAGCTGGCGGACGAGGGCGAGCCCGAGGCCGGCCCCGGCTCCCGGCTCGACCGGGGCGCCGTCGCGCCAGGCCCGCCGGAAGACGAGCGGCTGATCCTCGGCCCGGATGCCCGGCCCGAAGTCGCGGACGCCGAACCAGACCCAGCCGTCCTGGCGCCCGCCGGCGACGACGAGCGGCGATCCGGGCGGCGAGACCCGGACGGCGTTGGCGAGGAGGTTGGCGAGGCCGCGGCGGAGTGCGTCGCGATCGGCCCTCACGATGAGCCCGGGCTCGGCGCTCGCGATGATGCGGATGCCGCTCCGGGCCGCCACGGCCCGGTACTCCTGGGCGGTCTCGTCGATCACCGTGGCGACGTCGAGCGGATCGGCGTCGAGGCGGAGCGACTCGTGACGGACGAAGGCGAGGAGCTCGTCGACCGTTCGGGCCATCCGCTCGGTGGCCCGGCGGGACACCTCGGCGGCGGCTCGCAGGCCCTCGATGTCGTCGGGCCGGGCCAGGGCGACGTCGAGACTCGTCCGGGTCGTGGCCAGCGGGTTGCGAAGCTCGTGCGAGGCGTCCTCGACGAACCGCCGCTGGGCGAGGGCGTTCCGTTCCAGCCGGTCGAGCATGGCGTCGAACGTGTCGGCCATCCGGCGCAGCTCGTCGTCGGGCCCGCCGAGGTCGATCCGTCGCGAAAGGTCCGTCGCATTGATCTCGCGGACGACGTTCGTGATCCGGTCGATCGGCCGGAGGACCCGGCCGGCGATGAACCAGCCGACGATGAAGCTGATCGGCAGGAGGGCGACGATGAGGACGACCGAGATGAGATGGAGGTTGTCGAGGGTGGACCGCTCGATGACCGTCGCCGCGTCGGTCAGCACCTGGTCGATCCGGATCTCGGGCGGGAGACCGAGGAAGAGGAGACTCGGATCCTCGATGATCGTCGTCGAGACGGCCTGCTGGGGCGACAACATCTGGCCGAGGGCGACGTTGACGAGCCCGATGAGGAGGCTCGTGACGCCGAAGAGGATGAGCGAGTACTGGGCGGCGATCCGGGCGCGGACCGAGCGGAGCGGCGCGGGCAGTCGCATCGTGGTCAGCCGGCTTCGGCGAGCCGATAGCCGACGCCGTTGACCGTCGCGATCGGCTGGCTCTTGCCGGCGCCCTCGAGCTTGCGGCGGAGGTTGCTGATCGTCACCCGGACCGTGTTCGTGAACGGGTCGGCCTGCTCATCCCAGACGTGCTCGAGGAGCCGCTCCGGGGTGAGGACCTGGCCGGCGTGGAGCATGAGGTAGCGGAGGAGGGCGAACTCCTTCGGGGTGAGATCGACCCGCTGGCCGTTGCGGCGGGCCTCGTAGCGGGCGGCATCGAGCTCGAGCGAGCCGAGACGGATCACCGCCCCCGGGTTGACCGAGTCGCGGCGAAGGAGGGCCCGGATGCGGGCCCCGAGCTCGGACAGGCTGTACGGCTTGGAGACGTAGTCGTCGGCGCCGTCGTCAAGGCCGGCCACCCGGTCGTCGAGACCGGTCCGGGCCGTGATCATGAGGATGCGCGGGGCAGGTGCGCCGGGCACCGCCGCGCTGCCGTCCCGGATGGCCCGGCAGATCTCGCGGCCGTCCATGTCGGGCAGGCCGAGGTCGAGGCAGACCAGGTCGTAGGAAGTCACGGACAGGCGGTCGAGTGCGGACGCGCCGTCCGGCGCGACGTCCACGGCGTAGCCCTCTCGGCGCAGCCCGACCTGGAGGGCGGCTGCGAGGTCGGCTTCGTCTTCGACGATCAAGAGGCGCACGAAATCCAAGCTCCCGAGCGATGTGGCGACAGCGATCGTACGAAGGCCTGGTTAAGGCTCGGCTAAGGCACGGCGTGATTGGCGCAACCGTGGCGAGGCTCGGCGCGGACCTGCAGCGCCCGACCGTCCGACCTCTCGACGGGGCACCCCGGTCGACTCGTCGGGGCCGATTCGGGTACCGTTCGCGGGCCGGTGGATGCGGCCCACGGCGGTCCGCCGCGGCCACGGAGGATCAGGATGTCGACCCGCACGCTCGGAGCGTTCGTCGCGCTCGCCGCCATCGCCTTCTCGGCCTGCTCCGTCGCGGGCGGTGGCTCGTCCGGCGGGACCGGCGGGGACATCGCCGGCGACTGGTCGCTCAGCTCGTACGCTTCCGCTGGGAGCCTCGCCGACGTTCCCGCGGGGGTGACGGTGACAGCCGTGTTCGCCGCAGGTCGCGTCAACGGGACCTCCGGCTGCAACCAGTACTTCGGGTCGTACACGACGGACGGGTCCAAGATCGCGATCAGCGATACGGCCGGCACGATGATGGCCTGCCAGGATCCGGCGATGTCGGTCGAGCAGGCCTATCTCGCCGACCTCGCCAAGGCCGCGACATTCACCGCGACCTCGACCGACCTGACGATGTACGCGAGCGACGGGACGACGATCCTCAAGTACGCCTCGACCCCGGTCGTGCCGATCACGACCGGCACGTTCCACGTGACGGCCCTCAACAACGGCAGCGGCGGTGTTCAGTCGGCGCCCCAGGGCGTCGACCTCACGGCCACCTTCGGGACGGACGGCACCGTGAGCGGCTTCAGCGGCTGCAACACCTTCAACGGGCCGTACACGCTGAGCGGAGACGCGATCAAGATCGGCCCGCTCGCGACGACGCGGAAGGCCTGCGCGGCCGATGCGATGACGATCGAATCGCAGTACCTCGCCGCCCTCGCCTCGTCGACGACCGCGGAGCTCGCTCCGACGACGCTCGGCCTGCGCGACGCGAGCGGAGCGACCCAGGTCCAGTTCGTTCGCCGGAGCTCGTGACCCCGGCCCGGCCGGAGCCGCCGCTCAGGCTCGGTGTCGTCGGCATCGGCGCCCTCGCCATCCGGGGCATCGTCCCCCACCTCGTCGAGCCCGACGTCGCCGACAGGGTCCGTGTCGTCGCCCTGTGCGACCCGGTCGTCGAACGGGCCGCCGACGTCGCCGGCCGGCACGGCATCCCCCATGTCTACGGGTCGCTCGACGACCTTCTCGCGGGAGGCGTCGTCGACGCCGTCTCGATCGCCAGCCCGATCGGCCTCCACTTCGAGCAGGCGCGGGCCGCCCTCCGGGCGGGGGTCCACGTCCACGTCAACAAGACGATGACGACGACGGTGGCCGAGGCCGACGAGCTCATCGATCTCGCCGACTCGAGCGGGCTTCGGCTCGTCGCCTCGCCGGGTGAGATCCTCCAGCCCCAGCTCAGCCGGACGCGCGAGCTCATCGCGGCGGGTGCCATCGGCCGCGTCGCCTGGGCGATGTGCGGGATGGCCTTCGGCAGCTATCACGACGCGGACGAGCCCGAGCGCCGGCGGACCGCGGGCGGCGCCATCGACCCGTCGTGGTACTTCCGCAAGCCAGGTGGCGGGCCGATGTACGACATGACCGTCTACGCTCTCCACCGCCTGACGAGCGTGCTCGGCCCGGCCCGCCGCGTCACGGCCCTGTCGGGCATCCGGGTCCCAGAGCGGACGTTCCTCGGGCGGGCGGTCCCGACCGAGGCGGACGACAACACGATCCTCCTCGTCGACTTCGGCGACGGACTGTTCGCCGTCGCCTACGGGACGGCGGCGGGCACGGCCGACGAGCAGCCGGCGGCGGGCACGTACTACGGCACGAGCGGCACGATCGACGGCGTGCTCCTGAACGGCGAGCCGTTCGACTTCCCCGGCCGGGCACTGACGCTCGACGGGCCGGTCACCGACTGGGAGGCCCAGAACCGGGTCCTCCCCCACGTGGTCGGACGCCACCGCCGGATCGACGAATCGCACGTCTTCGAGGACATCATGCAGCTCGTCGACGCGGTCCTCGACGACCGGCCGTCCGCCGTCACCGCGGAGCAGGCTCGCCACGTGATCGACATCATCGAGTCGGGCTACCGGGCGGCCGAGACCGGGCGGACCCAGGAGCTCGGGACGACCTTCGCCCTGCCGGTCAGCCGACCGGGATGACCATCACGTACTGGCCGTCCTTGTCCGGGTACGTGCCCCGCGGCCGCTTCCACGGCAGGTAGTCCTGGTCGAGCGCGCTGACCGGGACGAGGGCGTCCGGGGGTCTGGAGTAGCCCCAGATCGTCGAGAACCGCGGGTACCAGACGTCCTCGATCCGGACCGCGGTGACCGTGAAGTGACTCGTCGTCGCCGGGTCGGCCGTCGCGGTGAACCCCGACATGACCCACGAGTGGGCGCCGCGCCAGACCATGAGCCCGACCGGCCGATTCGTCGCCCGGAGCTGCTTCGCCGCCAGCTGGACGGCAGCCCGGATCGTCGGCTGGACGCTCACCCGGTAGCGGCCGTAGCCGAGCTGGGTGAGACCTTCCGCCCAGCCCTCCGGCTCGGCCGCGCCGTCCGGTGCCGGGTCGAGCTTGCGCGCCAGGCGGAACAGCCGCTGCTGGGTCGCCTGGGTCCGGTCGGCACCGACGTCCATGATGTTCATCGAGGTCTGCATCGCCGCCGCCAGGCACCACGTGTCGAGTGCCTCGCCGACGTAGTCGCCCTTCCGATAGAGGTCCATCGAGAACGGTCCGGGCTTCGGCGTCGGCGAAGGGACGGCTGAGACGCCCGCTGACGGACCGGCGCTCCCGGCCGGACGCGGCGAGCCCGATGGCGACGGCGAAGGCGAGGCGGCTGCGGCCGGGACGTCGACCCCAGGCTCGGGCTCGGCGGCCGCCGCGACCCTGGTCCAGGGGGTCACGTCGGGTGCGACCTGAAGCGTGTCGTTCGAGGCGACAAGGCTCGCCGCCTGGAGCACGCCGATCCCGGCGACCACGAGTGCGACCGCGAGCCCGACCGTGGCGAGCGCGCGCCGGACGGTCGCGCGTGGCGTCACCCGGACCACGGCCGTGCGCCCGACAGGGCCCTGGTCGGGCGCCTCGATCGGTGCGAGCGACCCGATCCGCCGGAAGCGGGGCACGAGGGCCACCGTGAGGATCGCGACCTTGACGGCCATCCCCGCCGTGAAGCTCGCCGGGATCGCCGCGATGCCGATGGACGGCACGAGCGATCCGGCGACGAAGACCGTCGCCCCGAACCCGATGACCGAGGCGATCGACGGCAGGAGCGTGGTCCGGGTCGCGTAGAGGGCCCGGCTCAGCAGATGGGTCATGCTCTCGAGCGGGATCGACAGGGCGAAGACCACGAGGACCGCGGTGGTCCGGTCGATCGCGGCGTCGTCGAACGCTCCGCCGCCGAGGAACAGGCGGATCACGAAGCCGCCGAGCAGGACGAGTCCGACGGCCGCTCCGACGGTGAGGACCGCGATGGCGACCAGCGTCCGACCGAACACTCGGGTGAACGCATGCCGGTCGCCGTCCGCCGCCGCGACCGACATCACCGGGAAGGCGGCGATGGCGAAGGACGCCCCGATGAGGCTCACCGGGACGCTCTGGAAGTTGCGGGCGAAGCTCACCGAGCTCACCGAGCCCGGGTCGAGGCTCGAGGCGAGGGCGACGTAGTAGAGGAAGGTCAGCGGCTCGATCGGCTGGCTGACCATCTTCGGGATCATCAGCCTGATGAACGTGCCGACGGCGGCCGTGCGGAGGACGAAGCTGGGGCGAGGGCGGAACGTCGTGCGGGCGATGCCGACGACCCGGATGGCCAGGTGGGCGACCGCCCCGATGACCGCTCCCACGGCGGCGGCGAGGATCCCGATCCGATCCGCCAGGAGGACGGTCCCGGCGACGATCCCGGCGTTGTAGCAGAGCGGGGCGAGGCCATAGAAGAAGAACCGCCTGTCGGCCACGAGGATCTCGCCGAGGACGATCGACCCGGCGAAGATCACCGGGGTGATGCACATGATCCGGAAGAGGGTCACGTACAGCTCTCGCTCGTCGCCCTGGAAGCCCGGGGCGATGAGGTCGGTCGTCTGGGGCGCGAAGACGAACAGGACGATCGCGACGACGGCCATCACGAGGACGGCCAGGGTCAGGACCGCCCGTCCGAAGTCGTTGGCCGCGTCCTCTGCGGTGCCCTGGATGCGATCGCCCGTCGGCGCCTCGACCCGCAGCCCGCTGAAGATCGGGACGAACGGGGCCACGAGGGCGCCCGCGACGAGGACGTCGAGAAGCAGCTCGGGCAGCACGAAGGCGGCGTTGTACGCGTCGAGGTCGGCTCCCGCCCCGAACGTCCGGGCGAAGATCCGGTCGCGGACGAGACCCATGACGTAGCCGCCGAGGGTGAGTGTCGCGAGGACGACGGCGCCGCGCGGCAGGACCGCGTCGATGAGCCCGCGGACGCCGACGATGAACGGGAACCGCGCGGTCGCGGGCTCGGACGGCTCGGTCGCCGTGACCGGTCCCTTCACCTCCGCTTCAGCCATCCGCCGCACCTCACCGCCACGGACCGTCCGATCGCCCTGCCCCTGGCCGGCCAGGGCGAGGCCGAGACGCCGGGCACGCCCTCGGCGTGACGGTCGCTCGCCGCCCCGGCCAACGCTCCGAGCGAGCCTTCACACCGCGGCCGCCGCCGGGCCGTGAAGCCTACACGCTGGCGTCCGTGCACGGTCGGCGTTCGTCGCCGGGCCGCACCACCTTCCGGATCATGGTCCCCGGGCCGGGTGCGCTAGGCTCCCGCCGGTGAGCGCCACGTCGATCGCCCGCCCGGTATCCGGCCCGCGACCCTCTGCCGGGGCTATCGCCGTCGCCGGCGTCTTCGTCATCGCCCTGATGATCTACGTCCGGACGCTCCTGCCCGGCTCGAGCTTCGGGGACTGGGCGGAGCAGCAGCTCATCCAGCGCGACCTCGGCGTCCCCCACCCGACCGGGTATCCGCTCTACATGCTCCTCGGCTGGGTGTTCAGCAACATCCCGATCGGGTCGTATGCGTGGCGGGCCGACTTCCTGTCGGCTGTGGCGGCAGCCGGCGCGGCGGCGATCGCCGCCCTCATCGCCCTCCGGCTACGGGTCCGTCCCCTCATCGCGGCCGTCGGCGGGCTGACCCTCGCCGTCACCGGGACGCTCTGGCTCGAGGCGACGTTCTCGGAGATGAACACCCTCCATCTCCTGCTCGTCGGTCTCGTCATCCACCGGGCCCTGGTCTGGCGCGACGAGCGGCGCGACCGCGATCTCCAGCTCGGCGGCCTCCTCGCCGGCCTGACGTTCGCCAATCACCTCCTGGCGGTGACGGTCGTGCCGATCGTCGTCCTGTTCGTCGCGTTCGACGCCCGCCGCCGCCTCGTCGAGCGGCCCGTCGTCATCCTCCAGGCGGGCGCCCTGTTCCTCGCTGCGATCGCCCTCTACGCTGTCATCCCCCTCCGCGCCCTGGCCGGCCCGGCGGCCGTCTACGACCAGCTCCTCACGTGGGACGGGTTCTCGAGCCTCGTCAGCGGGGCGATGTTCCGGACCGACATGCACTTCGGCACGCCGGAGAGCGTCGCCGCGGCGATCGCGTCCGTCCCCGGCGTCGTCGACCAGATCGTGACCGGAGCGGACGTGCCGTTCCTCATCGCCGGGCTCGCCGGGGCCCTCATCCTCCTGGTCCGCGACCGCTGGGCGGGAGCGATGCTCGCGGTCGTCGCCGCCGCCAACGTCTACGTCTTCGCCAACTACCTCGGGGATCTCGACCACTACCTCCTCGCCTCGTGGCTCATCCTCGCCGTGTGGCTGGCGGTCACCGCCGAGTGGCTGGTCGGGGCCATCCAGGCCCGGCTCGACGAGCGGGCGGCGTGGATCGCGGTCGCGCTGGTCGTCCTCCCCATCGCCATCGCCACGGCGAACTGGTCGAGCCACGACCAGAGCTCGAACACGGACGGGGAGCGGTTCGCCGCGACCGTCTTCGCCCAGCTGCCGCCGAATGCCGTCCTCCTGACCTACTGGGACACGCTCACGAACCTCTCCTACGAGCACTGCGTCGACGGCATGCGCCCGGACGTGTCGCTGCGGGCGTACGACGAGGCCGCCCGGGTGACCTGCGACCCGGTCGACGGCGACCTCACGACGGTGAGCAGGACCCGGCCGGTCTTCGCCCTGTTCCCGTTCGCCGACGACTACGGAGGGGTCGAGGGCGACTTCGACCTCGTGCCCGGGCCGACCCTCTCGATCCCGTACGGCGGACGGATCACCGACTTCAGCGGCACCCTCTACCGGCTCGTCCCGCGCCAGTGACCCCGGGCGGCGACGCTCGTCATCTCGCCGGCCCGCCGGATGGAACGGGCACCGGTGCTACGATGGCGGCTCCGATGGCCACCAGGTGTCGCCGCGCGTCGACGCCCCGTTCGCTCACCGGCCGTCGAGATACATGACCGGCTCCGCCACCTTCGCGGACCGGCAAGGGGAGGATCGACATGTCCGAAGCCAAGAACGGCACGTCCTCGGAGGACGTCGTCATCGCCGCGGCCGCGGTCGGGGACGAGCGCGGGATCATCGCCGAGGGCGCCATCGCCGCCCAGGGTGATCACGCCCTCATCGTCGCGAAGTTCGCCGACGATCGCGCGTCCCGCGAGGTCTACGAGGCGCTCCTCACCGCCGAGGTCGAGGGAGCGCTCCACATCGACGGCGTGCTCGTCGTCCATGCGGCTGACGACGGCCGCATCCACATCGACAAGATGACGGACCACAGCACCCGGACCGGTCTCGCCTGGGGCGTCGTTGGTGGGGTCATCGCCGGCATCTTCCTGCCGGCGACGGTGGTGGCCGGCGCGGTCGCCCTCGGTGCGGCCGGCGCCGCGGCCGGCAAGGCCCGCAACCTCGCCAAGCGCCTCGACCTCGAGTACCAGCTCAAGTCGACGATCACGCCGGGCTCTTCGGGGATCCTCGCCCTCGTCGTCGCGAGCGAGGTCAAGGCAGTCGAGGCGAAGATGCCGGCCGCCCAGGCGGTCAAGGAGGTCCCGGTCGACGAGGAGACCGCGACCGCGATCAAGGAGGCCGCCGCCGAGGCCAGCACGGCCAAGGCCTGATCCTCCCCGGGCGGCCCCCGCCGGGCCGTCCTGGGCCTCGCGACACGCACCTCTGGCCGGGGTGTCGATCGATTCGACGCCCCGGCTTTTCCGTTGGCCCGGGACCCCGCCGCGATCCGTCCATCGTCAAGGCAAGTCTCTGGGCAGTCAGCAAGGAACATATAGACATACCTGCCGCTCCTGACGATACTTCCGCGGTATGACCGTTTCCGATCGGGCCCACAACACATCGATGCTCCGGGTCGGCCAGGCCGCCGAGATGCTCGGCGTCTCGGTCGACACGTTGCGGCGGTGGGAGGCCGAGGGGAGGGTCCGCATGGAGCGGTCGGCCGGAGGTCAGCGCCTCGTCGATGTCGAGGAGGTCGCCCGGATGCTCGAGGCACGACGGCGGGCGACCGCCGACCGGCCGATCGTCGCGCAATCGGCTCGCAACCGCTTCGCAGGCGTCATCACCCGGATCGAGCACGACCGGATCGCGGCCGTCGTCGAGGTCGCCGCCGGTCCCCATCGCATCGTCAGCCTCATGACCGCGGAGGCCGTCGAGGAGCTCGGCCTCAGGGTCGGCGACGAGGCGGTGTGCGTCGTGAAGGCGACCAACGTCATCGTCGAGATCCCGTCCCCGAAGGAGGCTCGTCCATGAGATCGGGCCTTGTCGCCTCGATCGCGGGCCTCGCCCTGGTCGTCGCCGCCTGTTCGAGCTCCGCGTCGCCCGTTCCCACGTCCGGGCCACCGACCGCACCGGCGAGCGCCGCAGCAGGCAGCCCGGCGCCGGCGGCGAGCCTCCAGATCTACGCGGCAGCTTCCCTGAAGGCCGTCCTGACCCAGGTGAAGACGACGTACGAGGCCGCCAACCCAGGCACGACGCTGACGATCACGACGGATTCGTCGTCGGCGCTCGAGGTCAAGATCGAGCAGGGCGCCCCGGCCGACGTCTTCCTGTCGGCCGATACGACGAACCCGCAGAAGCTCGTCGACAAGGGCCTCGCCCTCAACTCGGCGGTCGACTTCGCCGGGAATCTCCTCACGATCATCACACCGACGACCAACCCGGCGAACATCAAGTCTCCGCAGGACATGGCGAACAGCGGGGTGAAGGTGATCGCGGCGGGCGATACGGTGCCGATCACGAAGTACGCCAACATGCTCGTGGCCAACCTCGCCAAGCAGCCGGGCTATCCGTCCGACTTCGCGGCGAAGTACACGGCGAACATCGTCTCGAAGGAGGACAACGTCGCCGCGGTCGTGAGCAAGATCGAGCTCGGCGAGGGTGACGTCGCGATCGTCTACGTGACCGACGCCAAGACCTCGACCAAGGTCGCCCAGCCGACGACGATCCCGACCGACGCGAACGTCCCGGCCACGTACGCCGGTGTCGTCGTCAAGGCGACCAAGAGCCCGGACGCTTCACAGGCGTTCCTCACTTGGTTCGCCGGGCCGGGCGGCCAGGCGATCCTCGCCGGCTTCGGGTTCCTGCCGCCGCCGTCCTGATCGACTCGATGCTCGCCGTCGATGACTGAGCTCCGATGACCGGCGACGGTCCGATCGCGGTCGAACGTCGCGGTGCGCCCCACGGAGCCGGCGGACCGGCGATCGTCGTCATCGCCGCGCTCGGCATCCTCTTCCTCGGGCTGCCCGTCGTCATCCTCGTCGTCCGCTCGATCGCGAACGGCGCCCTGGCGAGTGCCTTCACCGACGAGACGGTCATCGAGGCGTTCAAGCTCAGCATCGTCACGACCGCGGTGAGCCTGGTGCTCACGGTCGCGTTCGGCCTTCCGATCGCGATCGTCCTCGCTCGGCGGCGCTTCCGCGGCTCGAGCCTCGTCGAGGCGGTGATCGACCTGCCGATCGTCCTGCCGCCGTCGGTGGCGGGGCTCGCGCTCCTCCTCG
>Ga0335082_10008882_pt1 | contig 10930 bp, 11 predicted proteins | sample Lox_Sample_41_FD_206718 | JGI IMG/M metagenome (GOLD analysis project Ga0335082, IMG submission 206718) | Soil microbial communities from Loxahatchee National Wildlife Refuge, Florida, United States - Lox_Sample_4.1 | ecosystem: Environmental > Terrestrial > Soil > Wetlands | place: USA... | reverse complement strand
CCGCCAGATCCTTCGCGGCCGCGAGGAAGGCGCGCAGCGAGGCAGGGGGGCCGGGCGGCGGCGGCCCGGGGGGGCCGAACACCACCCCGTGCAGCCAGCTCGCCGGGGCGCGGAGGTCCCGGCTCACGCGGGCCTTGGGGACCACCTCCCCGGCGCAGCGCAGGCCGCCCGCGGGCACCCGGGCCAGGATCGGCCCGGCGTCCCCGGCCTCGATCGCCCGCTGGAGCTCGCCGCCGATGGCCACCAGCTCGGCCGCGATCCGGGCGCGCGAGACCTCCAGGGGATCGACGGCCGCCGGAGGGGTGGCCGCCGGCGGCGAGGGATCGGCCGCCGGCAGGGCGAGGCCCAGGGCCGCGAGGAGGGCGCGCACGCCTCCGAACCGTAGGCCGGTCCGTCCGCGGCCGCAACGTCACGGGATCCGGTAGCGGAGGAGGTGCGCCTCGAGCGGGCCGTTCCACAGCCGGTGATCGATCTCCGGACGGAACGGGATGGCGCGCTCGAGGAGGGGGTTCCCGGAGAGGAGCAGCACGGTCCAGCCGTGGTGGCGGGCCAGCATCTCCCCGAGCCCCCGGTAGAACCCCCCGAGCTTCCGCGAGGCCACGCGCTCCCCGGCCGGGCCCGGCGCCTCGCGCCCGCCGCCGAGCCGCTCGCCGTACGGCGGGTTGGACGCGAGCGTGCCCGCCGGCGCGATGGGGGCGAGGTCGCGCGCGTCGCCCTCCTCGATGGTCACGTCCGCCGCCACCCCCGCCGCGGCGGCGTTCCGGCGGGCGGCGACCACCGCCTTCGGGTGGGAGTCGCGGGCCAGGATGGGAGCCGGCGCGCGGGGGAGGGCCTCCGCTCGCGCCTCGGCCTTCATCCGGTCCCAGGCCGACTGGGGACCGCCGCGGTAGCTCGGCCAGCGCTGGAACCCGAAGGCCCGACCCAGGCCGGGCGCGATGCGGCGCGCGCGGAGCGCCTGCTCGATGGCGAGCGTCCCCGAGCCGGCCATGGGGTCGACGAAGGGCAGGTCCGGATCGGCGCCCCCGAGGAGCAGGACGGCCGCCCCCAGCGTCTCCTTGAGCGGGGCGTCGGTCATGGCGGCCCGGTAGCCCCGGCGGTGGAGCGGCGCGCCCGCCAGGTCCAGGGAGAGGGCGGCCTCGTCGCGGGCCAGGTGGAGGACGATCCGGACATCGGGGTCCTTCGGGTCCACGTCCGGCCGGGCGCCGAGCCGGTCGCGGAGCACGTCGACGGCGGCGTCCTTCACCTTGAGCGCGGCGTAGCCCGAGTGCGTGAGGGTCGAGGAGGAGACCGTCGCCTCCACCGCCAGCGTGGTCCGTACGTCGAGCCAGTCCTGCCAGGGGACGGTGCGCGCCCCCTCGTAGAGCGCGGCGGCGTCCGGCGCCGGGAAGCGGGCCAGCTCGAGGAGGACGCGCATGGCGGTCCGCGCGTGGAGGCAGGCCCGCATCCCGGCCTCGAGCGGCCCCTCGAACGAGACCCCGCCCCGGCCCCCGCGCACGCTCGCGAGGCGCAGCGCGGCGAGCTCGCGCCGGAGCGCTCCCTCGGTGCCCTTCGCGCAGGTGGCGAAGAAGTGCAGGCGGGCGCCGGCCATGGGAGGTCAGCGCGGCGGCGCGGCCCCGGCGGCGAGGGGGGGCGGCGTGGGGGCGGGGATGGAGCCGCTCTCGCGCTCGAAGACGCCGATCCGGAAGGAGCCCTTCGCCTCGCGCTTGGCGGCGTACATGAGCTCGTCCGCCCGGGCCATCAGGTCGTCCACGTTGCGCGGCGGGGAGAGGAAGACCGCCGCCCCGATGGAGAAGCCCACCCGCCAGCCGCCGTGCCGCTGCATGGCGGCGACGAGCGTGGTGCGGAGCCGCTCCAGGAGCACCTCCGCCTCGACCACGTCGGTCTCCGGGAGGAGGAGCCCGAACTCGTCCCCGCCCAGCCGGGCCACCGAGTCCACCGCGCGGGTGGCGTTGCGCAGGGTCTGGGCGGCGGTGGCGAGCAGGGCGTCGCCCTCGGCGTGGCCGAGCCGGTCGTTCACCAGCTTGAAGTCGTCGCAGTCCACGTAGACGACGGTGAGCGGGCGGCCGTGGCGCCGGGCGCGCTCGAGCTCGAGCCCGGCCGCCTCGATGAAGGCGCGGCGGTTGGCGATCTGGGTGAGGGCGTCGGTGCGGGCCAGGAGCTCCTCCCCCTCGAGCCGGCTCTTCAGCGCCCCGAGCACGAGCACGAGGGCGAGCGAGGTCCCGAGGAGCATGAGCCCGTTCCAGACCAGGACCGGCAGGCCGAGGTCCTGGGGCGAGTGCTGGAGCGCGTAGAGCGTGTCCGACCCGGTGGAGACCACCGCGCTCACGAACGCGAGCACCATGCCGGCGCGGAGCGAGGCGAACCAGGTCCCGAAGCCGATCGGAGCCAGGTAGAACAGGATCAGCGAGACGTCGGTCCGGGTGAGGTAGTCCCCTGCACCGACGCACAGGATCATACCCAGCGCGCTGACCAGCCACCCCGTTGGAGTGAGCGATAGCGGGCCGGGCCTCGCCGGCGGCTCGACGGCGTCCCGCGTCACGGCCTCGTGGAAAGGCGCGATTTGTTGGGCCGCCGGGGCCTGCTGTGGGCGAGGAGGATCCACTGCGCGCGTGTACCCTTAGGAATACACGCGGGGCGCACCTGTCAAGGGTGCGAGGCGCCGCTACTTGAGCCCGACGACCTCCAGCCGCCGGTTGGCGGATCTTCCACGGACGGTGAAATTCGGCAGCCGAGGGCTGTCCCCCCCCCGCCCCGCCCAGCTGACCCGCTCCTCGCCCACCCCCAGCTCGACCAGCCGGCGCAGCGCCGCCTGCGCCATCATGCCCGACAGACGGGCGTCCCCCTCGGGGTCGCTCGACGCGTCCACGAAGGCCTCGATGCGGACCTTCACCCCGGGTGTGGCGGCGAGGGCGACGGCCAGGTCGGCCAGCCCCCCGTCGCGCTGCAGCTCGGCGGTGCGGCCGGCGAAGGCCACGTCCTCGACCACGAACCGGCCCGCCGCCCCGAGCCGGCGGGCCCAGTCGGCCTGGCGCGGGGTGCGGGGCTGGACGGGCGCCGCCGCCGGGCGCGCCGCCGGCACCGGCGGGGGCGGCGGCAGCGGGGGGGGCGGGAGCGCCGCCGCCGAGCCGGGAGCAGGGCGGGTCTCCGCGAGCGCCAGGGTGCGCAAGGCCCGCGTCCGCTCGGGATCGAAGCAATGGCGGCGCCCGGGGTCGCCGAGCCGGTCGAGGAAGGGACGGACGGTGTCCAGGGCGACGCGGCGAACTGCCGCATCGATGGGCTCCCCCGGCTCGGGCCGGACCGGCGCGCTCGCCGCGAAGAGGAGGTCACGCCGCGGGGCGAGCGCCAGCCGCACCGAGATGAGCAGCTCCCCGCCCCCTTCCCGTCCCCGGCCCTCGACCGCGCCGTGGACGACCGCGTCCGCGCCGAGCAGCTCGGCGAGCTCGAGGGCGAGGCTTCCGCCGATCCCCTCGGGAAGCTCGAGCGGCGTGTCCCGGAACAGGGCCCGGAGCTCGGGGATGGGGAAGACGCGTGCCCGGGACGGATCCACCCCCGACAGGATCGCGCTCGTGGCCGCGTCCGCCGCCAGGGGGACGTCGGAGGCGTTCTCGAACGGGGCGACGAGGAGGCACCGGACCCGCGCCAGCTCGGCGGGGTGGAGGAGGGCGGGCTCCGGGGCGGCGGCCGCCGCCTCCGGGGAGGAGCCTCGAGGCCCGGCACAGGAGAGGGTGAGGAGGGCGAGGGCGGCCGCGGCGGGGCGCATTCGGGGCATGGTAGCCCACCCCCGCCCGGGCGCGGAGGGGGCGCGGCGACCGGGCGCGGGTGACGGCTTCACCGTTCCGTGGCATGGAGGCCACGCACCCGTCACACGTCCGTGCGTTAAGGTGAACCCGTGACGTCCGTCCTCCTGGTCGACGACGAGCGAGACCTCCTCTCCCTTTTGGACTTCAACCTCCGGGCGGCCGGCTTCGAGACGCTGCTGGCCACGAGCGGCGATCAGGCCCTCTCCCAGCTCCGGCGCCGGGTCCCCGACCTGGTCCTCCTCGACGTGATGCTCCCCGACGTCTCGGGGACCGAGGTCTGCCGGCAGATCAAGGCCGACCCGCGCACCAAGCACGTTCCGGTGGTGATGCTCACCGCGAAGGGCGAGGAGGTGGACCGGGTGGTCGGCTTCGAGATCGGCGCCGACGACTACGTCACCAAGCCCTTCAGCGTCCGCGAGCTGGTGCTCCGGCTCAAGGCGGTCATGCGCCGCGGCGCCTCCGGACGGCCCTCCGAGCGCCCGCCGGAGAGCGTCGGCCCGATCCGGGTGGACGTGGAGGCGCACCGCGCCTACGTGGACGGGGGCGAGATCCAGCTCACCCCCCTCGAGTTCAAGCTCCTCACCACCCTCATGGCGCGGCTCGGTCGCGTCCAGTCCCGCGAGCAGCTCCTGGAGGACGTCTGGGAGATGTCCTCCGAGGTCGAGACACGCACGGTCGATACCCACGTGAAGCGGCTCCGTGAGAAACTCGGCTCGGGACGGGATCTGCTGGAGACCGTCCGCGGGGTCGGCTATCGCCTGGTGGATCCGAGCGAGAAGGGGTGAGCGCGGCATGCTGGGGCGGACCCCGCTGGCCGCGGCCATTCGCGCCCTGCGCGCGGAGCTCGCCGGCGGGCCTCACGCGGACCTGGGGAGCGAGGTCCGGGAGCTCGAGGAGCTCCTGGCCGAGCGCGAGCGCCACCGGTTCGGCGCCCTGCGCGGCCCGGCGGAGCAGGAGCTCCTCGCCGCGCTCCCCGACGCCGCGGCGCTGGTGTCGCGGGAGGGGTGGGTCCGGGCCTCGAACGCCGCCTTCGACACCCTGGCGGCGAGCGGCCGGGCCGCCGGGCTCACCCCGCTCGAGATCACCCGCAGCGCTGAGCTCTCCGAGGCGGTGAAGCGCGCCCTGGAGGGGACGGCGCGCCGCCTGGAGCTGCAGACCCAGCGGCGCACCTTCCTCGTGAACCTCTCCCCCCTCATCCGCGGAGAGGTCCTCATGCTGCTCCGCGACGTCACCGACGCGAAGCGGGCCGAGGCCACCCGCCGGGACTTCGTCGCCAACGCCAGCCACGAGCTGCGCACGCCGGTCGCCGCCCTCCGGGCCGCGGCCGAGACCCTGCTCGGCGGCGCGGTGGCCGATCCGGCGGCGGCCCGCGGCTTCGTGGACATCGTGGCCCGTCAGGCCGAGCGGCTCGCCCACCTCACGCAGGACCTGCTCGACCTCTCCCGCATCGAGTCGCGCCAGTGGAGGCTCGAGCTGGGGCGGGTGGAGGTGGCGCCCCTCGCCCGGCAGGTGCTCGAGCTGGTGGCCGGGCCGGCGCGGGAGAAGGGGCTGGACCTCGCCGCCGACGTCCCGGCGGACGCCGCGGTCCGGGCCGACCCGAGGGCCCTCGAGCAGGTGCTCGTCAACCTGGTGGACAACGCGGTCAAGTACACCGCCCAGGGCAGCGTGGCGATCCGTGGCGAGCGGGACGGGACCGACCTGGTGCTCTCCGTGATCGACACCGGCCCGGGGATCGAGCGCCACCACCTGCCGCGGCTCTTCGAGCGCTTCTACCGGGTGGACACCGGCCGCTCCCGCGACCAGGGCGGCACCGGGCTCGGGCTCGCGATCGTGAAGCACCTCGTCCAGGGGATGGGCGGGGACGTGGGGGTGGAGAGCGGCGCGGGCGGGACGCGGTTCTGGGTGCGCCTCGCGGCCGCGTGACCGGGCTCCGCCGGACGGGGGGCGCCGCGTGGCGGGTTCACCGGTTCGTCACCCGGCCGTCACCGGGGTTCCATCGCCCTCCGGTAACCACGGTCCCGCGCAGCTCACCTCCGGAGGAGAACCCATGAAGCGCACCCTGCTCGCCCTGGCCGCCCTCGCGGCCGCCGCCCCGTCCCTCGCGCTCGCCGCCGTGACCGTGAAGGGCTCGGACACGATGGTGATCCTCGCCCAGCGCTGGGCCGAGGAGTACATGAAGAAGAACCCCTCGAGGAAGGTCCAGGTGACCGGCGGCGGCTCGGGCACCGGGATCGCCGCCCTGATCAACGGCACCACCGACATCGCCGACGCCTCGCGCGGGATGAAGGACGACGAGAAGGCGAAAGTGCAGGAGAAGTTCAGCGTCGCGCCGGTCGAGACGGTGGTGGCGAAGGACGGCGTCGCCATCTACGTGAACGACTCCAACCCGGTGAAGCAGCTCAGCCCCGAGCAGATCAAGAAGATCTACACGGGCGAGATCACCAACTGGAAGGACGTGGGCGGGAACGACGCCCCCGTCGTCCTCTACTCGCGCGAGAACTCCTCGGGGACCTACGTCTTCGTGAAGGAGCACGTGCTCAAGAACGAGGACTACGCCGCCAGCGCCCAGACGCTCCCCGGCACCGCCGCGGTGGTGAACGCGGTGGCCAAGGAGAAGAACGGGATCGGCTACGGCGGCGCCGCCTACGCCAAGGGGGTGAAGGACGTGCTCGTGACCGGCGCGGACGGCCAGGGCTACAAGCCGACCGAGGAGAACGTCGCCTCGGGCAAGTACGCCCTCTCCCGCCCGCTCTTCATGTACACCCGCGGCCAGCCGGCCGGCGAGGCGAAGGAGTTCATCGACTGGTGCCTCTCCGCCGAGGGCCAGAAGCTGGTGACGGCGGTGGGCTACTTCCCCATCAGGAAGTGACGGCCGTCACCCGACCGTCACCGTCCCGCCACGGACGCGTTACCGGGTCATGAGCAGATTCGCGCCCGTGCCGGCCATCGCGCAGCTCGACGAGGGAGGGGTCGCCCGGCCCCTCTCCTCCATCCGCCGCCGCCAGCTGCGCGAGGCGCTGATCGAGGGGGCGATCACCCTGGTCGCCCTCACCGGCATCGCCGCGGTGGTGCTGATCTTCGTGTTCGTCGGGCGGGAGGCCCTGCCCCTCTTCACCAGCGCCGAGGTGCACAAGGAGGTCGACCTCGGGCGGATGTTCCTGCCCCAGGTCTGGAAGGTCGGCCGGGCCGCGTCCTTCGTCTGGCAGCCGGTGGGGACGGTCCCGAAGTACTCGATGATCCCCCTCTTCGTCGGGACCCTGAAGGTCACGCTGGTCGCCATGCTGGTGGCGGTCCCGGTGGGGGTGGCGGCGGCGATCTTCGCCTCCGAGTTCGCCTCCCGGCGCCTCCGCGAGGTCCTCAAGCCCACCATCGAGCTCCTCGCCGGCATCCCCTCCGTGGTCCTCGGCTTCTTCGCCCTGATGGTCATGGCCACCTGGCTGCAGACCGCCTTCGGGTTCTCCTTCCGCCTGAACGCGGTGGTGGCCGGGCTCGGGCTGGCGCTCACCGTGGTCCCGGTCATCTTCACGGTCAGCGAGGACGCGCTCGGGGCGGTGCCGCGGTCCTACCGCGAGGCCTCCCTCGCCCTGGGCGCCACCCGGTGGGAGACGGCCTTCCGCGTGGTCCTGCCCGCCGCCGCGCCCGGCGTGCTGGCCGCCATCGTCCTCGGGTTCGGCCGGTCGATCGGCGAGACCATGATCGTCCTCATGGCCTCGGGGAACGCCTCGATCACCTCCTGGAGCCTGGGGGAGTCGGTCCGGACGCTCCCCGCCACCATCGCCGCGGAGATGGGCGAGGTGGTCTTCGGCGGCGCCCACTACGCGGTCCTGTTCTTCATCGGGGTGGAGCTCTTCCTCTTCACCTTCACGGTGAACTCCCTGGCCGCCTGGATCGTCCGGCGGCTGGTGCGGCGGATGGCCGGGGCGGGCGGGTGAGCGTCGTCTCGCGCAAGGTCGCCGGGACCACCTTCACCCTCCTCACCGGGGTGGCGGCGGCGCTCGTCGTGGCGATGCTCGGCCTGATCCTCCTCGACGTGGTCCGGGGCGGGGCGAGCCGGATCAGCTGGGCCTTCCTCACCCAGAACCCCGAGGAGGGGATGACGGCGGGGGGGATCTTCCCCGCCATCTACGGCACCGCGATCCTCACCCTGATCATGACGGTGGCGGTGATGCCGGTCGGGGTGGCGACCGCGGTCTACCTCCACGAGTACGCCCCGCCCGCCTCGCGGCTCGCCGCCCTGGTGCGAGTGGCGGTGACCAACCTGGCCGGGGTCCCGTCGATCGTCTTCGGCCTGTTCGGGCTCGGCTTCTTCATCCAGTTCGTGGGGCGCGGGCTCGACCGCACCCTCTCCGATCCCGGGCAGCTCCGCTACGGCCAGCCGGCGCTGCTCTGGGCCGCGCTCACCCTCGCCGTGCTCACGCTCCCGGTGGTGATCGTCTCCACCGAGGAGGCGCTCCGGGCCGTGCCCCGGGATCACCGCGACGCCAGCCTGGCCCTCGGCGCCACCAAGTCCCAGACGCTCGCCCGGGTGGTGCTCCCCGGAGCGCTGCCCGGCATCCTCACCGGCGCCATCCTGGCGGTGGCGCGCGGCGCGGGCGAGGTCGCTCCCATCCTCTTCACCGGGGTGGCCTACTTCCTCCCCGATCTCCCCCGCTCCGCCTTCTCCCAGTTCATGCACCTCGGCTACCACGTCTACGTCCTCGCCACCCAGTCGCCCGACGTCGAGGCGACCCGGCCGCTGCTCTACGCGACGGTCCTCGTGCTCCTCGTCCTCACCTTCGCCCTGAACGCGGTGGCCATCGCCATCCGCACCCACACCCGGCGCCGCGCCGAGGGCGGCCACTGAGATGAACACCGAGATCGACAGCGCCGCGCCCAAGATGGAGACGCGGGACCTCACCATCCGCTACGGCGAGAAGGCGGCCGTCCGGAAGGTCTCCCTCCAGCTCCCCGCGTGCCAGGTGACCGCCCTGATCGGACCCTCGGGCTGCGGGAAGTCGACCTTCCTCCGCGCCCTCAACCGGATGAACGAGCTCATCCCGGGCGCCGGCTTCGACGGCGAGATCCTCCTCGACGGGCGGAACATCCTCGGGAACCACCTGGACGCCGTCGAGCTGCGACGGCGGGTGGGGATGGTCTTCCAGAAGTCCAACCCGTTCCCGAAGTCGATCTTCGAGAACGTCGCCTACGGGCTCCGGGTGGGGGGCACCAGGGACAAGGGCCTGATCGCCGAGCGGGTGGAGCGCTCCCTCCGCGGCGCCGCCCTCTGGGACGAGGTCAAGGACCGGCTCGAGGAGAGCGCCCTCGGGCTCTCCGGTGGCCAGCAGCAGCGGCTCTGCATCGCCCGGGCGCTGGCGGTGGAGCCGGAGGTGCTGCTCATGGACGAGCCGGCGAGCGCCCTCGATCCCATCGCCACGGCCAAGATCGAGGACCTCGTCCACGAGCTCAAGACGCGCTACACCATCGCCATCGTGACCCACAACATGCAGCAGGCGGCCCGGGTCTCCGACCAGACCGCCTTCTTCTACATGGGCGACCTTGTCGAGGCGGGGCCGACGGAGCAGATCTTCACCAACCCCCGCGAGCAGCGGACCGAGGACTACGTCACGGGCAAGTTCGGCTAGGCCGGACGGCCGGGGGCGATACCGATGGCGATCCACACCGACAAGGCGTACGAGGCCGAGCTCAGGGCGCTGCGCGACAGCCTGCTGGAGATGGGCGGGCTGGTGGAGCGGGCGATGGCGTCGAGCGTCCGCTCCCTCACCGAGCGGGACTCCGCCCTGGCCGAGCAGGTGAAGACCAAGGACCGGGAGATCAACCGGATGGAGGTGGGGGTGGACGGCGCCTGCCGCCGGATCCTGGCCCTGCGCCAGCCGGCCGCCTCCGACCTGCGCTTCATCACCACCGCGCTCAAGATCGTCACCGACCTCGAGCGGATGGGCGACCTGGCGGTGAACATCGCCGAGCGCGCCCTCGACCTCAACCAGGCCCCGGCGCTCGGGCCCATGCACGACCTCTCCAAGCTCGCCGACCTCTCCGAGGCCCAGCTCCAGAAGGCGCTCGACGCCTTCGTCAGCCGGGACGTGGGCAAGGCCGAGGAGGTGCTGCGGGGCGACGATCTCCTCGACGCCCTCTACCTCAAGATCTTCAACGACCTGCTGGCGATCATGATGGAGGACCCGCGCACCATCCGGCGGGCCACCTCGGTGATGTTCGCCGCCAAGCACCTGGAGCGCTTCGGCGACCACGCCACCAACCTGGCCGAGATGGTGGTCTACATGGTGCGGGGCGAGGACATCCGGCACCCGAAGAGCCGGGCGCCGTAGGGCGTGGGGCAGGGGGCGGCAGGGGCTCCGGGCGGCGGAGCCCGCCGGCGCCTCAGGCGACGAGGAGCCGGGCCAGCGCCCCGGCGAACGCGCCCAGCAGGGCCCCCGCCCCGACGTCGAGCGGGTAGTGGGCCCCGAGGTAGACGCGCGAGAGCGCGATCCCGAGCGCGAGGAGGAGCGACACCGGGCCGGCCGCGTACGGCTCGCCGGCGAAGGCGACCGCCACGGCGAAGGCGGCGGCGGTGTGGCCGGAGGGGAAGGAGAACCGGTCGGGGTTCTGCGCCAGCGCCTCGAAGCCGGCGATGCGGACGTCGGGCCGGGTCCGGGAGAGGGTCCGCTTCAGGGCCTGCGAGAGCGCGGTGGCGCCGAGGGCCGCCGCGGCGAGGCGCAGCCCGAGGTGGACGCCGGGGACGCTGCAGGTGGCGAGGAGGGCGAGGCCGACGACCGTCCAGCTCCGGGCGTCGCCGGCCCGGGTGAGGGCGCGGGCGACGGCCGTGCGCCAGGGCGCCCGGAAGCGCTGGAAGGCGAGGAGGAGCGCCTCGTCCGCCGAGAGGAGCCGCCGGAACGGGCCCGTGCGGTCGGCGACGCCGCCGGACCCCTCGAGCGCGAGGGCGGGGTCGCCGAGCTCGACCTCGAAGCCTGGGATCCGCGCCTCGCTCATCGGCCGCCAGCATGGCGGGCGGAGGTGTCGCCCCCGGAGCCCGCCGGCAACGTCCCGGTGAACTCGGGGGCGCCGTCCCCCGGAGGCGGCGGGTCAGGGACCGAACCGGAGCAGCCGGCAGGCGATCCCGCCGTTCCGCACCGGCC
>Ga0335082_10008881_pt1 | contig 10931 bp, 12 predicted proteins | sample Lox_Sample_41_FD_206718 | JGI IMG/M metagenome (GOLD analysis project Ga0335082, IMG submission 206718) | Soil microbial communities from Loxahatchee National Wildlife Refuge, Florida, United States - Lox_Sample_4.1 | ecosystem: Environmental > Terrestrial > Soil > Wetlands | place: USA... | reverse complement strand
GAATCCACGCTCATCGACGCCTTTGAGCAGGACCATGCGGGCATCTGGCAGCCCGCTGGCGTCGACGGTGGCGAGCGTCATCGCGGTCGGATCGCGCGGTTCCGAGGCGGTCGCGTCGGCGAGCCAGGCGGCAAACAGCCGCAACGGCTCGTCCGCTGCGGTGAAATCACCACTCGTTAACCAGCTTGGGTGTTCTATTGGAGCCGTGTCCGTCATTCGTGTCCGGAGCGCCTGAGTGGCCGGTGCCCTAACTCGCTGTTTCGCCTGCCGCCTTTATAGTGGATGCGGCCGGGCCCGCCTATGGCGCGTGCTGCCGCTCGCCGGGGCGCTGACGCTGGCACTGGCCGGCGGGGGCTGCAGCATTTCGATGTCCCAGCTCGACCCGCTGTTCGGCGGTTCCGACAATTCCGACACCACCGGTTCGGTCACGCCGCCGCCGGGCGCCAAGGGCGTCGCCCAGCTGCCACCCGATGGCGATCTCGTCTATGCGCGCGCCGCCGCCTCCGATGTGCTTGCCCGCGGCGGCAAGGATGCCAGCGCGCCGTGGGAAAACCCGAGCACCGGCGCGCGCGGTACCGTGACCCCGATCGCCTCGGCCTATTCCCAGGACGGCCTGACCTGCCGCGATTTCCTGGCGAGCTACGTCCAGGGCGCATCGCAGGCCTGGATGCAGGGCGAAGCCTGCAAGCAGGGCAAAGGCGCGTGGGAAGTCCGCGCGATGAGGCCTTGGAAACGCTCCTGACTTTCGCCGGCAAGGCGAAGGCGCGTTGCATCCGGGCGATTTGACCCCCACATTGATGATCGAGTCGCCGGTCTCTGGCCGGCGGATAGGGGCAATTTCACGGGAGTTTCGACGGATGCGCGACCCCTACGAGGTTCTGGGGGTGTCGAAGGGTGCGAGCGAGGCGGAGGTCAAGAGCGCCTTCCGCAAGCTCGCCAAGAAACTACATCCCGACGCCAACAAGCACGACCCCAAGGCCGCCTCGCGGTTCTCCGAACTCAACGCCGCCTACGAGATCGTCGGCGACGACAAGAAGCGCAAGGCTTTCGACAACGGCGAGATTGACGCCGAGGGCAAACCGCGCTTCCAGGGCTTCGAAGGCGTCCACCCAGGCGGCGGCGCCGGCTTCGGACCGGGCTCGCATTTCGAGAGCTTCAGCTTCGGACCCGACGGCTTCCAGCGCCGCTCAAGCGGCGGCGCGGGAGGGGCCGGCGGTTTCGACGACATCCTGCGCAACATGTTCGGCGGCGCGGCGCGCGGCGGTGCGCGCGGCTTCGGCACGCAATTCGGGCCGGAGGATTTCGCCGAGCCGTCGACCGGGCAGGATTTGCACGCTGAGATGACCATCGGGCTCGCGGATGCCGCCAAGGGGACCAAGACGCGCCTGCATCTGCCGACCGGCAAGGACGTCGAGGTGAAAATTCCGGCCGGTCTGACCGACGGCCAATCGATCCGTTTAAAAGGGCAGGGCTGGCCGATCGCCGGCGGCAAGGCGGGCGACGCGCTGATCACCGTGCACGTCGCGCCGCATCCTTTGTTCAAGCCGGACGGCACCGATCTGCGGCTCGACTTGCCGATCACGCTCTACGAGGCGACGCTCGGCGGCAAGGTGCGTGTGCCGACGCTCGATGGCGCGGTGGAGCTCGCGATCCCCGCCGGGACCAATTCGGGCCGCACCTTCCGGCTCAAGGGCAAGGGCTTGAAATCGAAGTCCGGTACCGGCGATCTGCTCGCCACCGTGCGCATCGTGCTGCCGGACCAGACCGACGACGAGTTCAAGGAACTCATGCGCAAATGGCGCGACGGCAGCGCCTACGATCCGCGCAAGGACCTCGCGTAAGCGATCACGACCTGCGTCCGGCGCCGCGGTCGATCTGCTCCCAGGCCGCTCTGGTGACTTGCCTCAGCCGGTCGCGGTCGGCCGGCCCGCTCACCACATAGGCGTGCTTGTCGTCGACCCAATAAAACGCAGCGAAGCGGTCGCCTCCCTTGTAGCGCAGCGCCGTCTCCGCCGAAGTTGCGGGCGCCGAATAGATGGTGAAGCGCTCGCCCGAAGCACCTTCATACATGTAAAACGCCGCCGCGGCGCCGGTCGGTCCCGGAAGCAGCCGGCCGCCGACCAGTTTCAGCCCGAGCGATTCCAGATCCGGAATGTGCTGCTGATAGCCGAGCCGCTTGGTCAACCACTGCGTCATGTGCGGGCGCTCGTTGCCCGGCACCTCCACCGGATGGCGCACCTCGACCACGTAAAGCCGGTAGGCTTCGAGTGCGTCGGCCGTAATGGTGTCGAAACTGCTCGGCGTGCCGGTCGTGGCGCCGTGCGCCACCCATCCTGCGGTGCCGCCGGCGAGGAACGCGACGAGGGCCGCGGCGGCGGCCATCGCCTTCCACGCGCCGCTCACGCCCGCACGGCCTTGCTGCATCACGCGGTCGAGTTTGAGACGGTTCGGCACTGGCTCGTTGACGACCGCGTCATAGCGCGCGCGGATGGCGTCGGCCTGCTTGCGCCAGGCGGCGACCAGCAAAGCCTGCTCGGGATGCGCAACCAGCCAGGCTGCGACGGCTTCCTGACGATCGGCCGGCAATTGGCCGTCGACATAAGCGTGCAGTTCGTCCTCGGTCACGGGTGAATCGCGATCGATCATAGCTCCACCTTCTCTCTCATTTCACGCGGCGTAGCGCAGGGCGCTCGCCGTCTAGAAAACTTTTGACCTGGGCGCGTGCGCGCGCCAGGCGCGACATCACGGTCCCGATCGGCACGCCCTGCACCTCCGCGACTTCGCGGTAGCTAAGGCCTTCCAGCACCACCAGCAGCAGCGCGTTGCGCTGGTCCTCCACCAAGGTCGCCAGCGCCCGCTCGATGTCGCGGGCGCCGGCCTCCGGTCCGGCGAGATCCGGCGCGTCGTTGTCCTCGAGCGGCGACAGCATCGGCCGTCGCGCCAGCGAGCGCAGCCGGTTGCGGTTGAGGTTGGTCAGGATCGTATAGAGCCAACTGCGCACCTCGCCGCCATGAAACAAATGCTCGGACCTGAGCGCCCGCACCAGCGTGTCTTGCACCAGATCGTCGGCGATGTCGGAATCGCGCGTCAGCGCCCGCGCATAACGCCGCAACGCCGGAATCGTCGCTTCGACCATCTTTGCGAATGTGGCCAATCGGGCCCCCTTTATTGCCGATGGACGCGCGGCCGGCACCGCCATTCACCCGAAAAAACCCCGCAATCGCAATCATATTCCACAATATGAATTGAATTCACGGCCCCTCAGCGGGCGGGGCCGGCGTTGCTTGCTGGGCTCCTGACCCTATGCCATACGAACGGGACCGGGGGCACCGGTGGGACAGGACAACCAATGCCGGAAACCTCCAATCTGATGCACGGCAAGCGCGGCCTGATCATGGGCGTGGCCAACAACCGGTCGATCGCCTGGGGGATCGCACGCGCCTGCCGCGAACATGGGGCAGACCTCGCCTTCACCTATCAGGGCGAGGCGCTTAAGAAGCGGGTCGAGCCGCTGGCTGAGGAAGTGGATGGATTGGTGGTCGGGCATTGCGATGTGACCGACACGGCGTCGCTCGACGCGGTTTTTGCCAACGTCAAATCGGCCTGGGGCTCGCTCGATTTTGTCGTGCACGCCATCGCCTTTTCCGACAAGGACCAGCTTGTCGGCCGCTACGTCGACACCACGGCGGACAATTTCACCCAGACCATGCTGGTGAGTTGCTATTCGTTCACGGCAATCGCCCAGCGCGCCGAAAAGCTGATGTTGAATGGCGGTTCGATGCTCACGCTCACTTACTATGGCGCCGAGAAGTGGATGCCGCATTACAACGTCATGGGACTGGCCAAGGCGGCGCTGGAAAGCTCGGTACGCTATCTCGCGGCGGACCTTGGCAAGAAAAACATCCGCATCAACGCGATTTCCGCCGGGCCGATCAAGACGCTCGCCGCCTCCGGCATCGGCGATTTCCGCTATATCCTGAAATGGAACGAATACAACACCCCGTTGCGCCGCAATGTCAGCCTCGACGACGTCGGCAAGGCCGCGGTGTTTTTCCTGTCCGACCTGTCGAGCGGCGTGACCGGCGAGATTCAGCACGTCGACGCCGGCTATCATGTCGTCGGCATCAAGAACCCCGATGCGCCCGACATGGCGGTCAACGTCAATAACAAAGAAGACCAGTGACCATCAGCCGTCGCCGGGCATGACGCCGAACTCCGATGCCGCCGACCGTCTATTATATCCGCCACGGCGAAACCGACTGGAACGTCGCCGGCCGCCTGCAGGGCCGACGCGACATCGAACTCAACGCGCGCGGCCGCGCGCAAGCCAGCCACTGCGGTGAGCTGCTGCGCGACCTGTTCGCGCGCGACAAGCGCGACCCGGCGGCGTTCGATTACGTGTCGAGCCCGCTCAAGCGCGCGACCGAAACCATGCAGCTCATCCGCGCCGCTCTGGGCTTGGCGCCCGCCGATTTTCGCCGCGATCAGCGGCTCGCCGAGATCGCCTTCGGCGCCTGGGAGGGATTCACCATCGCGCAGTTGCATGAACGCGATCCGCAACGCATCGCCCAGCGTGAGCATGACAAATGGCATTTTGTGCCGCCGGACGGGGAGAGTTACGAGATGGTGGCTCAGCGCATGCGTGCTTGGCACGCGGGGCTTGCCAGAGACACTGTGGTGACCGCGCATGGCGGTACGGCTCGCGGGCTGATCGCCGATCTCGGCATCGCCAAGCCGGCTGCCGCCCCGCTGCTCGATATCGAGCAGGGGATGATCTATATGTTCGAGGGTGAAAAACTGACGCGGTATTCGTGATCGTGAGCACGAGCGTCGGCAAGTGGAATGAATTGGGAAGACCGAAGCGATGAAACGGCCCGTCGTTGGCGTGATCGGGAGCGAGCACCTTGCCGAAGGTCGTTTCCCTGCCCAGCGCGTCGGCGAGCGAAACCTGAAGGCGGTGGCCGATGTCGTCGGCGCGCTGCCGCTGATCTTCGCCGGCGATCCCGCGGTCACGGAAATTGATGCCTTGCTGGAGACGGTCGACGGCGTGCTGCTCACCGGCGCCCGCGCCAATGTGCATCCGACGCAGTTCGGCGCCGAAGAACATCCGAGCTACGAGCCCTACGACCGGCGCCGCGACGCGCTGGCGCTGCAACTGGTCAGGGTCTGCGTCGAACGCGGCGTGCCGCTGCTCGGCCTGTGCCGCGGTTTCCAGGAAATGAACGTCGCTTTCGGCGGCTCGCTGCATCCGGAGATCAGGGACTTGCCGGGCCGCATGAACCACCGCATGCCGCGGCTGCCTTCGGGTGAAATCCATCCAGACCAGGATGTGATCTACGGCGATCGTCACGACGTGCACCTCACGCCGGGCGGCGTCTTCGCGACGCTGTTGGGTCGCGAGACCATCCGCGTCAATTCGCTGCATGGCCAGGGCATCCTCGAGCCGGGCGAGCGTGTCGTCGTCGAGGGGGTCGCCGAAGACGGCACCATCGAGGCGATCCGCATCGCCGACGCGCCGGGCTTTGCCCTGGGCGCGCAATGGCATGCCGAGTACGAGGCGCAGCGAAATCCCGTCAACCGCGCGCTGTTTCAAGCCTTTGGCGCGGCGGTGTCGGAACGACAGCGCCGCCGGTGAGGCCCAAGCGGCGGGTTAAGCCTATGGCGGCGGATGATTTGACCCCCGCAATGGCGCGCGGTACGGAATTGTCATGTCGTTCAACACCTTCGGCCATATGTTCCGGTTCACCTCGTTCGGCGAAAGCCACGGGGCGGCGATCGGCTGCGTGGTCGACGGCTGCCCGCCGCGCATTCCGCTGACCGAAACCGATATCCAGGTCTATCTCGACAAGCGCCGGCCCGGTCAGTCACGCTTCACCACACAGCGGCAGGAGCCGGACGCGGTGAAGATCATGTCCGGCGTCTTCACCGGCGACGACGGCGTTCAGGTCACTACCGGTACGCCGATCATGCTGATGATCGAAAACGTCGACCAGCGCTCCAAGGATTACTCCGACATCAAGGACAAGTACCGGCCCGGCCATGCCGGCTACACCTACGACGTGAAATACGGCATCACCGATTACCGCGGCGGCGGGCGCGCCTCGGCGCGCGAGACTGCAGCGCGCGTTGCCGCCGGCGCGGTGGCGCGCAAGATCGTGCCGGGCCTCACCGTGCGCGGGGCGCTGATCCAGATGGGCCCGCACAAGATCGATCGCGCGCGCTGGAACTGGAACGAGGTCGGCAACAATCCGTTCTTCTGCCCCGACGGCAAGCAGGCGAAATTCTTCGAGGAGTACCTCGACGGCGTGCGCAAGGCGGGCTCGTCCTGCGGCGCGGTGATCGAAATCGTCGTAGAGGGCGTGCCGGCGGGCCTTGGCGCGCCGATCTACGCCAAGCTCGACGCCGATATCGCCGGCGCGCTGATGGGCATCAATGCGGTCAAGGGCGTCGAGATCGGCGACGGCTTCGCCACCGCTTCGATGAGCGGCGAGGACAATGCCGACGAGATGCGCATGGGCAACGACGGCAAGCCGGTGTTCCTGTCGAACCATGCCGGCGGCATTTTGGGCGGCATTTCCTCGGGGCAGGCGGTCGTCGCGCGCTTCGCCGTCAAGCCGACCTCGTCGATCCTGACGCCGCGCAAGACCGTCGACCGCTACGGCCGCGACACCGATATCGTCACCAAAGGCCGCCATGATCCTTGTGTCGGCATCCGCGCGGTGCCGATCGGCGAGGCGATGGTGGCTTGCGTGCTGGCCGATCACTATCTGATGCATCGCGGCCAGATGGGCGAGGGGACGGCGTGGCCGTTCAAGCCGGCTTGAGAACGAGACGTGTCCGATAGCCACAGCAAAGTCGACGCCGCCATCAAGGCCTTCGCCAAGGGCGAGATCGTGGTGGTCACCGACGACGATGACCGCGAGAACGAGGGCGACCTGTTTGTCGCCGCGTCGCTGTGCACGCCGGAAAAGATGGCGTTCATCATCCGCAACACCTCGGGCATCGTCTGCGCGCCGCTCGGCGCCGAGCTCGCCCGCCGCCTGCATCTCGATCCGATGGTCGCGGAAAACGACGCACCGCTCGGCACCGCCTTCACCGTCTCGGTCGACGTGCGCCACGGGCTGACCACCGGGATCTCGGCGGAGGAGCGCTGCAACACCGTGCGCGCGCTCGCCAACGACAATAGCGGCGCCGCCGACTTCGTGCGGCCCGGGCATGTGTTCCCGCTGCTGGCGCGCCAAGGCGGCGTGTTGATGCGCTCGGGCCACACCGAGGCTTGCGTCGATCTCTGCCGGCTCGCCGGCCTGCCGCCGGTCGGCGTCTTATCCGAGTTGATGAAGGACGACGGCACGGTGATGCGCGGGCCCGACGTCGCCGACTTCGCGCAAAAACACAAATTGGCGCAGGTGTCGATCGCCGAATTGATCGCGTACCGGCAGAATCGCGACAAGCTGGTCGAGCGCGTTGCCGAATTCCACGTCGCTTCCGAGGTCGGCCCGCTCACGGGCTACGCCTACGTCACACCGTTCGACCGCGTGCACCACATGGCTTTCGTCTACGGCGACATCGGCGACGGCAAGGATGTGCCGGCGCGCCTGCACCGCGCCGACGTGATCGGTGACGTATTCGGCGGCGCCAAGCCGATCCGCGCCGCGCTGACGCGCTTCAAGACGGCCGGCCGCGGTGTCATCGTCTACCTGCGCGACGGCACCGCCGGCGTGCCGGTCGCGGAAATCCCGCAGGATGGCTCGAGCGGCACCGAAGCCGCGCGCTCCAGGCAATGGCGCGAGATCGGTCTCGGCGCGCAGATCCTGAAAGACATCGGCATTTCCTCGATCCGGCTGTTGTCCTCCAGCAGGCGCACTTATGTCGGCCTTTCCGGCTTCGGCATCGAGATCGTCGGGACCGAGACGCTGGACGGCTGACAGCCTTTTTTTCGCCCTGGCCCTGTGCCAGCATTCCACGATGGGGCGACGTGGACTGTATTTTACGATCGCTGGTTCGCTGACCGCCGCAGCCTTTGCGCTGGCGGCCTGGGCGGCGCCCGGAGCGCGCTTTGCCGACAAAAGCGCGAATGCCATTCCGGTCGACGTCGAACTGGTGATCGCGGTCGACGTCTCCTATTCGATGGACCCCGAAGAGCAGGCGCTGCAGCGCGAGGGCTACGTGCAGGCGCTGACCTCGCGCGAGTTCATGCAGGCGCTGCGCGAAGGGTCCCATGGCAAGGTCGCCATCACCTATTTCGAATGGGCCGGCGAGTTTGACCAGAAGATCATCATGCCGTGGCGGCTGATCGAAGGACCGGAATCGGCGGATAGCGTGGCCGCCGAGATCGCGCGGGCGCCGTACCGGCGCGCCTCGCGCACCTCGATTTCCGGCGGACTCATCTTCGCCAAGCCGCTGTTCGATCACTCAGGCTACCGCGGCATGCGGCGGGTGATCGACGTCTCCGGCGACGGCGCCAATAATGCCGGGCCGCTGATCGTGCCGACGCGCGACGACGTGCTCGCCGCCGGCATCACCATCAACGGCCTGCCCATCATGCTCAAGCGGCCGATGCGCGGCACCATGGATATCGAAAACCTCGACGTCTATTACGAGGACTGCGTCATCGGCGGCCCCGGCGCTTTCGTCGTGCCGATCCACGAGCGCAAGCAGTTCATCGAGGCGACGCGCACCAAGCTGGTTTTGGAGATATCCGGCCGGCAGCCGGAGCCGCGCGTCATCCCTGCATCGTCACAGGCGCCGCGTATCTCGTGCACCATCGGCGAGCAGATGTGGCGCGACCGCTGGGGCGGCTACGATTTCCGCTGAGAGTCAGCGGGTGAAATTCGCGACGATCTCGACGTGGAACGAATAGCGGAATTGATCGACCGGCGTGACATTGAGGAGTTTGTAACCGCCATTGACCAGAATGCGGGCGTCGCGCGCAAACGTGGTTGCGTCGCATGACACAGCAACCACGGTCGGCACCGCGCCCTTGACCAGTTCGTGCGCCTGCGCCTCGGCGCCCTGGCGCGGCGGATCGAACACCACGGCGTCGAAGCCTTTCAATTCGGCGGCCATCAGCGGCCGGCGGAACAGGTCGCGCGCCTGCGCCTCGACCGGCTTCAAGCCGCTGGTCTTTGCTGCCGCCTGCGTCAGCGCCTTCACCGCACTCGCGTCACTGTCGTACGCGCTGACGCGCGCGCGTTCGGCGAGCCGCAGCGCGAAGGTGCCGATGCCGCAAAACAGATCGGCGACGCGCTTGGCCGCGCCGATGTTCTCGAGCGCCAGCCGCGCCAACGCCGCTTCGCCTGCGGCGGTCGCCTGAAGGAACGCGCCGGGCGGCAGCGGCACCTGCGCGCGGCCGACTTGCAACAAAGGCTGTGCGGCCTGCGTCACCAGTTCGCCATGCCGGGTAATGCGCGCGAGCTTATGTTTGTCGCCGACGCCGGCGAGCGCGGCGGTGCGCGACGGATTGAGCGGACCGGAGCCGCGAACGTCGATATCCATGCCGGAATCGGTCGCTGTGATCTGGATGTCGAGCGGCTTGTTGGCAGGCCTCAAGATTTCCGCGATCGCCCAGGCTGCGGGAATCGCGCCGGCGAGGCCGGGCGCGAGGATGGGGCACTCGTCTATGGCGACGATGTGATGCGCGCGCGGCGCGGTGAAGCCGACTTCGAGCAGATTGCGCGCGCCGCGCCGCGCATGCAACACGGCGCGGCGGCGCCCCTGTCCGTGCACGTCGATAATATCGGCAACTGGGGCGATGACTCCAGCAAGCGCGAGCGCTTCGGCCACCAGGCCGCGTTTCCACAAATGATACTCGGCGAGCGACCAGTGCTGCATGGCGCAGCCGCCGCATTGGGTGAAATGCTTGCAAATCGGCGCGATGCGCTCGTGGCTCGGCTTGTCGACATGGTCGAGATGCCGGCGGTCGGGATGGCCGGCGACCGGCTCGACCGTCACCGTCTCGCCCGGCAATGTGTAAGGCACGTAAATGGGGCCGTCGGGCGTGTCGGCGATGCCGTCGCCGCGGTGGCCGAGGCGGACGATGGTCAATTGCTCAGTCACGCACGGCCCCGAGCAGGAATTCGGCGTTGCCGTCGCCGCCTTCGATCGGCGAGGGGATGACGCCGAGCACGCGCCAGCCGAGCGCGGTAACGAATGCCGTAATATCGGCGCAGACCGCGGCGTGCACAGCGGCATCGCGCACGATGCCCTTTTTCACGCGCGCCGGCCCGGCTTCGAACTGCGGCTTGATCAGCGCGATGAGCTGCGTGCGGTGCGCCACAAGCTTGAGCGCCGGCGGCAGCACCAGTTTCAGCGAAATGAAGCTGACGTCGACGGTGACCAGGTCGGGCGTGGCGCGGAAACGGGCAGGGGTGCAGGCGCGGATGTCGGTCTCTTCATACGAAACGACCTCGGGCCGCGCACGCAAGCTGTCATGCAATTGTCCGCGGCCAACGTCGACGGCATAAACCAACTTGGCGCCGCGTTCGAGCAGCACCTGGGTGAAGCCGCCGGTCGAAGCGCCGACATCGAGACAGATGCGGCCTTTGGGATCGAAGCCGAAATGATCGAGCGCGGCGGCGAGCTTCAGTCCGGCGCGCGACACGTAAGGATGCGCCGCGGTCGCGCGCAACGCGGCGTCAACGGCGACTTCTTCGGATGACTTGCGCACGACGGTGTCGTTGACGCTGACCAAGCCGGCCTCGATTGCGGCTTGCGCCTTGGCGCGGCTGTCGAACAGGCCCCGCTCGACCAGGAGACGATCGACGCGGTCCTTTTTCGCCGACACCTCGCTGGCCTATGCGAGCTTCACCGTCTCGGCGGCGGCGTCTTTGCCGAGGGCCTCGAACACCTTGGCGAGGATGCCGCGGGTGTCGAGGCCGGCTGTGGCGTACATCGCCGCCGGCGTGTCCTGGTCGATGAAGATATCGGGCAGG
>Ga0335082_10008880_pt1 | contig 10931 bp, 8 predicted proteins | sample Lox_Sample_41_FD_206718 | JGI IMG/M metagenome (GOLD analysis project Ga0335082, IMG submission 206718) | Soil microbial communities from Loxahatchee National Wildlife Refuge, Florida, United States - Lox_Sample_4.1 | ecosystem: Environmental > Terrestrial > Soil > Wetlands | place: USA: Florida... | reverse complement strand
TCGCCTACCACGTCCCGTTCTGCAAGATGGCCAAGAAGGCGCACGCCCAGCTCAGGCGCTGCGACCTCGAGGATCGGGCCGGGAAGCCCCTCGACGCGGCGGCCGAGGCGGAGGAGGCGCCGCGGGCAGCGGCCAGCTTCGAGGCCCAGGTGGCTCCGTCGCTGGGGCTCTCGGCACGGGTGGGCAACGTCTATACCGGGTCGTTGTACCTCAGTCTGGCCAGCCTCCTGAAGCGGGACGCCGCGGCGCTGGCCGGCAAGCGCATCGGGCTCTTCAGCTACGGGAGCGGGTGCGTGAGCGAGTTCTTCTCCGGCGTGGTCGGCCCGCGCGCGGCACAGGTCATTTCCGGGGCGGGACTGGACGGGGTGCTCTCCGAGCGAGAGCGGATCGGCATCGAGGAGTACGAGCGGATCAACAACCTCCCGCCCGACCAGCCGCTGGGAGGGACTCCTCCTCCGGGGGCCTTCCGCTACGCGGGAACCAAGGAGTTCCGCCGTGTCTACGTCGGAAATGCCAAAGACTCTTGAGAAGGGGTGACCCTCCCTCCCGGAGGAGGTGCCCGGGGGGGGTCCAAAGACTTTCGCGTCTCGCGTAGAGGGTACCCAGCGACACCCTGGTGGCTTGCTACGCGCAATCGACACGAAGGCCTTTGGCTCCTCCGTAGGACAGCGGTAGGGTTCGCCATCATGCCACCCGAGGTGCAGCCCAAGCGTTACCCTTCCCTCGAAGGTGCCACCGCGGCTACTCCGGAGCGTGTTCCCGTACGGACTCGTGAGGGTCGGATCACCCTGTCCGCATGGCGGATGAACGTCACGTCGCCCAGCGGGCCCGGAACGATCGTTCTCGTTGAGACGAACGTCGGCGCTGTCTTCCGAGGCGAGGGACTGTTCCTGGGGTGGAACCAGGAGGACCTGGGTGCCGCGTACCGCGCGCTCGTCCCCAAGCCCCGCGCGGACGAGCCGTCGATGGATGGACCCCAGCTCGGCTGACAGCTGCCTCCTCACCCGTAGCGAAGCTCCCGAAGCGCTGGCTCGCGGTCAGAGAGCGGCCGGGCACTCCCAGCGCCTCTGAGGAGCTCAAACGCCCGCGAGCCCTGGCTCGATCCGGGTGAATCCCTGCTCGCTGGCCCAGAGATCCAGCCCCACCGACACCAAGTCGTCGACCTCCGGGATGGCGCGGCCATCGAGGGTGAGGTCGATCGATTTCACGTAGCGGTGGCATGTCTCGCAGGCCTCGATGCGCGCCATGGGGTAGCGCTCGGTACTGAACGAGGGAAGCCGCTCCGGATTCTCTTCGCCGCATGCCGGGCAGTGGATGCGGTTGACGACCCATTCGCTTCCGCACAGCGCGCAGAGGAGGAGGCGTTGGGCACCATGAGTGCTGGGCAGAGCTCGCCGGGCGGCGATCCAGGGAGGACCTCCACAATGCGGACAGAACTGTCTACTCCTCGGCCGATTCACCGGTACCTGGTTCCGTACCAGAACTTCCACATACGGGCGGAGGGCGGCGCGTGTGAGGAAGTCCTCCCGTTCGTCGCGGCTCCCATTCCAGTACACGCTGAGGCGGGCGGCAGCGACATCCGCCGGCTCCTCGAGTCGCGAGCGCGCAACCGCGGCCAGCGCCGCGGGCGCCGCTCGGGCGGCGTAGCGATGCACGGCTCGCAGCGGCTCGACGAGGCGCAGCGCGTCGGTCTCCAGCCGGCCCGAGAGCGGGTGCGCCGCGTGGAGCGCCTGAAGGCTTGCCGCCACTTCACCCTGAGTCCGGTACAAGCCGGCGGTGAAGCGAAGCGGCTCGGCGGCAGCGTCCGCGTCGCTGACCAGATCCTGGGCGCGCTGAGCAGCCTTCTCGAAGGAGACGGAGACCGGGGACTTACTTTCGCTGGTCACCCGTCACGTCACGATACCAGCGGGGATGGTGCAGCTTGGCCCACGCCTTGCTCACCGTGCCATCGACCATGGACTCGAACGTCCCCGGTTCCACGATGGCCAGGTAGATGTGGCCGATGATCATCAGGAAGAAGGCGATGAACGCCAGGTCATGGAGGATCCACGAGATCTCGCGCAGCGGCTGGGAGAGGTCACTCGGGAACCAAAGGACGAGGCCGGAGAGAAACAGTGCCAAGCCTCCCAGGAGCGCCATCCAGAAGAGCGCCTTTTGACCACCGTTGTACTTCCCGGTCTCCGGATCCGTCCCCTCGAACCGGAGGTACTTGGCGAAGTAGCCGGGGCTCAGCCACTCGCGGTCCTTGGTGGTCATCCGCATCTGGCTCCACCACGCCGCCGCCATCCACAGCAGTCCGGCGGAGAAAACAACGCCGAGGAACGGGTGGAGCCAGCGGCACACCTGGAGGCCGCCGAACAGGGGCGCCATCCAGCCGAAGATCGGCGTCCAGATCGGCAGCCCGGTGAACAGGGTCAAGATGAAGCTCACGCCGACCAGCCAGTGCATGACGCGCGAGCTGTAGGTGTGGCGGGCGATCCGGTCGCCGACGACCACGTCCTCAGTGGTCCGGGCCACGGCGATGGCGGGGTCGGCATGTCCGACGTTCGGAGGCGAGACGACTTGAGCCATGGTCAGACCCCTCCCGGCGGCGGGTTGGCGGGCGGCTTCTTCGGACCGACCTTCATGAAGTGGCCGAACAGCCCGACGATGGTGGCGCCGACCGCCAGCAGCCCGAGCGGCTTCAGGATGCGCTTGCTGATCGTCACCGCGGCCGGGATCTGCGGGTCACGCGGCAGCCCATAGAGCTCCGGCCTGTCACCGTGGGCAAGCACGGTCACCACACCGGTGCCCCCGACCCCGGGGGGATCGTAGAGCGCGGCGTTGGAGTAGCCATTGGCTCGCAGCTGCTTCACGCGAGCGTTGCCCAGGGTGACCATGTCCTCCTTGGTCCCGAAGTGGAGGCACCCGGTGGGGCAGGACTTGACGCAGGCGGGCTCGAGGCTCGCCTCCACGCGGTCCACGCACAACGTGCACTTCGCCATCTTGCCTGTCTTGGCATGAAAGCGCGGGACGTCGAATGGACAGCCGGTCTCGCACAGGCCGCACCCGATGCAGTTCTCGGGGTTCACGTCGACGATGCCGTTGGCGTACTGGACGATCGCGCCGGGAGCCGGGCAGGCCTTGAGGCAGCCCGGGTCCGCGCAGTGCATGCACTGGTCCTTGCGCATCAGCCAGGCCAGGCCGCCCTCGAACTCCTGCTCGTTGAAGCGGATGAGGTTCCAGAAGTCGGCGTTCAGAGTGGGGAGAGTTTGGTAGCTGCCCACCTGCACGGTAGGGAGGGTCTTCAGGTCGTTCCACTCCTTGCACGCCACCTCGCACGCCTTGCACCCGATGCAGGTGGTGGTGTCGATGTACTTCGACACCTTGGGGAGCTCACGAATGCCGGTGTCCTGTCCCCGGAGGCTGGCGGACGACTGGAGAATCTCAAGGCCTTGGATGGGCATGGTCGTCCTCCGTCAGGCCTTCGAGGCAACCCGTTCCGGGCTGCCCTTTGGTGGGGGTTTACCGTCGCCGGCTTTCTCGAGTTTGACCTGGAAGACCTTGAACTCCGGCGTCCAGACGTTCGGGTCGAAGACCGACGGGGTGAGGATGTTCGCCAGGGGTCCCTTGTGCTGTGCGGCGGCTGCGAAGCCCCAGTGGATGGGCATCCCGATGTGCCAGATCTGTTGCCCGTTGATCTTCTGTTTAAAGAGGCGCTTGGTGACCATCGCCGGCCCCTCGACGGAACCGCGTGCCGAGGTGACCCGTACCCATTCACCGTTGGCGATGCCCTTCTCCATCGCCAGCTCCTCGGGGATCTCGAAGAAGACGCCGGGCTGGACCTCGTTCAGCGCGCCGTTCACCTGATGCTGGGTCCAGTAGTGGAAGTGCTCCGTCAGGCGGTAGGTGGTGCAGACGATGGGGTACTCGGACGACTTGCCCAACGGATCCATGTTGGTGGTCATGATTCCAGCCACCGGGCTGGAGCTGACCTTGGTGTGGAGCACGTTTTGCACCGGGGCCTCGACTGCTTCGTAGTGCTCCGGGAAGGGACCGTCGTTGAGCACCGGTGCGTACAGCCGGGCCACGCCCTCGGGGAGCATGATGAAGGCGCCGAACGTCCCGGGAGGAGCGTCCGGCTTCATGTCCGGCACGTCGTTGCCCACCCACTTCTCGCCGTTCCACTTGATCCCGGTCCGGGAGGGATCCCAGGGGTTGCCGGCGGCGTCGGTGCCGGCACGGTTGTACATGACACGTCGGTTGGCCGGCCAGCTGAAGCCCCACTGGGGATACACCCCGAGACCGCTGACATCGACGGTGACCCGTCGCTGGGTCATGTTCCCGGCTTCGGTGAAGCAACCGACATAGAGCCAGTTGCCGCACATGGTCGAGCCGTCGTCGCGAAGCTGGCCGAAGTTGTCCAACTGCTGTCCGGCCGTCTTGAGCACCTTGGGCGGCTCCTTGGATTTCGGATCCTTGGGGGGCTCAGTGAGATCGACCAGGGCCTTGCCGTTGATCTCCTTGAGAACCTCGGAGAGGTCCGGATTGGCCGGGTTGGTGTAGGTCCAGGCGACGTTGGCCACTGCCTCAGGGAGGGCGCCACCCTCCTTGGCATACAGCGCCCGGATCGCCAGGAAGATGCGCGCGATGATCTCCTGGTCCGACTTGGCCTGTCCCGGCGGGTCGAGGGCCTTCCACTTCCACTGTACCCACCTCGCGGAGTTGGTGAAGCTCCCGTCCTTCTCCGCGAAGTCAGCCGCTGGCAGGAGGAAGACTTCGGTCTGGATCTGCGAGGCATCCGGCGTGCCGAGCTCCTTGGGAGCCTTCCAGAAGATGGATGTCTCGGTCTGGACGTTCTCCACCACGAGCAGCCACTTCAGCTTGGCCAGGGCCGCGATCATCTTGGGCGAGTTGGGTCCGGTCCCGACCGGGTTCATCCCGAAGCTGATGAGGCCCTCGGGGCCAGGCTCCTTCCCCCCGGCGCGCATCGAGGAACCTCGATACATGTCGTCGAACAGGTACATCCAGGAGAAGTTGCCGTCGATCTTCGGTAACCACCCGTAGCCGAAGTCGTTTTCCTTGGTCGCGGCCTTCCCGTAGATGGCCTTGAGCCAAGAAACCATGAACTTCGGATAGTTCTGCCAATAGTTCATCGACGGCCAGGGCGCTCCGTTCAGCGTCTTGGGTGTGTTGGCCGCAAGGTATTCATTGAGCGTTTGAAGGTTGCCCGACGGTGTCTTGAGGTAACCGGGCAGGATCTCCGTGTTACCGCCCATGTCGGTGGCGCCCTGGATGTTGGAGTGCCCCCGCAGGGCATTGACCCCGCCCCCGGCGCGCCCCACGTTGCCCAGGAGGAGTTGGAGGATGGCGGCGGTGCGGATGATCTGCACGCCGGTGGAATGTTGGGTCCACCCGAGGGCATACATGATCGTCCCAACGTGGGCAGCGTTGCCCGTGGACGTCACGACCTCCGCTACCTTGAGGAACTGCTCCTTCGGCGTCCCACAGATGCGCTCCACCATTTCCGGCGTGTAGCGGTCGACGTGCTTCTTCAGGAGCTGGAAGACGCAGCGTGGATTCTGGAGCGTGGGATCGACTTCGTAACCGTTCGTCTTCGGATCGGCCTGGTAGGCCCACGCCGCCTTGTCGTAGCTCCTCTTCGCCTCGTCGAAGCCGCTGAACAGGCCATCGTTGAAGGCATACTTCTCGCTGATGATGTACGGCGCGTTGGTGTGAATCTTGACGTAGTCCTCGTGAAACCGCTTCTTGTCCAACGCGTAGCGGACGATCCCGCTCAAGAAGGCGATGTCGCTGCCCGGCCTGATCTGAGCGTACAAATCAGCGACCGCAGCCGTCCGCGTGAAGCGCGGATCCACGGCCACGATCTTCGCGCCACGGGTCTTCTTCGCCTCGATTGCCCATTTGAATCCGCAGGGATGGTTCTCTGCGGGGTTTCCACCCATGCAGAGGATGACATCGGCATTCTTGATGTCCACCCATCCATTGGTCATCGCTCCCCGACCGAACGTGGCGCCCAAACTGGACACCGTGGGGCCGTGTCATACTCGAGCTTGTGTGTCTCGGTACGGGATCCCCAGGGCGTTCAGGAACTTGACCTGGAGATGGTTGAACTCGTTGGTGTCCGTACAGCCGCCAATGATCCCGATTCCGGCGGTGCGATTGACCGTCTCGCCCTTGGCGTTCTTCGCGACGAAGGTGCGATCTCGGGTGTCCTTGATGTGGCGAGCGATCTTGGCGATCGCCTCGTCCCAGGAGATCTCCTCCCAGTGGTCCGAGCCAGGCTTGCGGACCCTCGGGACCTTCAGTCGCGCCGGATTGGTAATGTCGTCCTTGAGGGAGATGCCCTTCGGACACAGCGTTCCCCGATTGATGGGGTGATCCGGATCGCCCTCGACGTGCACCACCGCCCCGGTGACGTTCTTGGCCATATCTCCGAGCGTGTGGATGATCACGCCGCAAGAAACCGCGCAGTAGGGACAGGTGCTGCGTGTCTCGGTGGTGCGTGCGATCTTCAGCTCGCGCATCTCGGCGCGCGCTTTGGACAGATCGAACAGCGCCAGCCCCACCCCGGCGGCAGCCGTGCCCTTCAGAAACGTTCGGCGGTGCATCTGCATCGCAAACCTCCGGGCTCTGAAGAAAGACGAACAGTGAAACCGCGACCCTCCCCTGTCAAGGGTCGTTGACGCAGGTCTTGCGGGAAGATGCCGCCCTGCGTCACGCACCGAGCGCCTGCGACAGCCTGATCCGGCTGCGGCCTCGCACAGGAAGGTGCCAAGGCTTGCAGAAGACGGTCTCTACGGTCTTTGCCGGAGCACGGTGGCCGTGCCACCGGGACGAGACCAGGAGCCGGCGCCCCCGAGGGGAGGCGCGGGCGGAGGTGCTGCGGCGGAGGTGCCGCGGCGGAGGTGCGCGGCGGAGGTGCCAAAGGCTTTCGGTGCCCGGGCTCGGCCCGGGATCACGTGTTCAAGCGCCGACGGCGGCCGCGACGGCACGCGCCGCCTCGACGAATGCTCGCCCCGCGACCGACTCGGGCTCGAGCTGGACGAGCGGAGTCCCGGCGTCACCGCCCTCGACGATGAGCGGATGAATCGGGATCTCGCCCAGGAACGCGATGCCGAGCTGTTCGGCGGTCAGCCGGCCGCCCCCGTGCTTGAAAGGATGGTCCACGTGTCCGCATTCGGGGCAGCGGTACGAGGACATGTTCTCGACGAGACCAAGGACGCGGACGCCGACCTTGCGGAACATGGCCAGCCCCTTCCGAGCGTCGACCAGAGCCACGTCCTGGGGCGTGGTGACGATGACCGCCCCGGAAAGCGCGGTCTTCTGGGTGAGCGTGAGCTGGACGTCGCCGGTGCCCGGCGGCAGGTCGGCGACGAGAAAGTCGAGCAGCCCCCACCGGACGCCGGTCAGCAGCTGCTCGACAGCCTTCATCACCATCGGCCCGCGCCACACGGCCGGCTGGTCGGCGCTCATCAGGGCCCCGAGCGTCGCCACGCGCACCCCGTGACGGGCCTGCGGCTGGATCAGCCCCTCCTCGGCATCGATGAAGGGCTTCTCGGAGATCCCCATCATCATCTGCTGCGAGGGCCCGTAGATGTCGAGGTCCATCAGCCCGACCTTGAAGCCGAGCCGCGCCAGGGCCACCGCCAGGTTGGCGGTGACGGTGGACTTCCCCACCCCGCCCTTGCCCGAGGCGACGGCAATCTTGAACCGGATCTGAGCCAGGCGGGCCTGGGCCGCCGGGTCGACCGGAGCGGGAGCGGGGACGCTCATGGTCGCCACCGCCCGCGGCCGCAAATCCACCTGGATGGTGAGGCGGTGGGGGGTGACCAGGGGCAGGAGCTTCCTCTCGCACTCGGCACGGATGACGTTCGCCGCGTGCTGAGCATCCGCGCTGAGCTCGAGACGGAACGAGACGTCGCCGGCCTGGACGCTCAGGTCCTTGACGAACCCGATGGAGAGTATGTCGCGGGTGAGCCCGGGGAAGAGCACCGTCCGCAGCACCTCGCGTACTTCGTCCTCGGAGATGGCCATCTCGCAGGCTCCGGACCTAGGGCAGGTCCCCTTTCCAATCGAGCATGAAGAGCGCGCCGCGCATCCGTCGATAGTTGAAGACCATCGTCTCGCCGTCGGGAGTCACCCGCATCCGGTGGATGCGTTCCACACCGGCCGCGTCGCCCGGAACCAGCGCGGTGAAGAGGCTCACCCGGTTCGTCGCCGGGTCGAAGCGCATCACACGTGCCGGGAGCGAGAGCGCTCCGTGGGCGAGCAGCGTGCCGTCGTCGAGCCACCCCGCGGGATGAGCCCACAAGCCAAGCTCCGTCAGCCGCACAGGGTCGCCCCCCGCGACGCGAGACACGGTGACCAGCCCCTCCTGATCGAAGGTGGCGATGCGCGCGCCATCCAGCGAGACGGCCACCGAGGAGATCCCCGAGGGGGTCATCTCGGGCGAGAGGGCGCGAAGGCGCGGCCCATCCAGCTCCAGCTCGTAGAGCTGGTACCGTGCGTCGGGCCGCTCCCGTCCCACCAGGGCCAGCCGCTTCCCGTCGGGGAAGAAGGACGCCCCGGCCACGCGGCCGAGCAGCGGCACATCCATCGAGCGGCTCTCGCCCGGACCGGTGGGCAGGAACCAGAGCTTGCCGGGAACGTCGTCCCGCACCGCCACCACCCACCTGCCGTCCGGGGACAGCGCCATCCCGCGTCCCGGACCGAGCTTCACCGGAGAACGCTGACCGATCTGGCGGAGGAAAATCGTCGAGTGCCCGGAAACCCCGCCTCCGTTCTCGTCGAAGACGATCGTCCTCCCGTCCTTCGAGATGCAGCACACGACCGACCAGTCCAGCCAGTCGAGCGCCATCCGCTCGCCCGTGCTGCGGTGAAGGAGCTCGATCTGCTGGCGCCAGTCCGTCTCCGTGACCAGGATGCGACCGTCGCGCGCAACGTCGTCCAGCCGGACTCCGGTGAGCCCCCGGTGGGCGAGGCGTTGCCGGCCATCCTGGGCGAGCACCCACAGCGAGGGCACCTCCTCGAACTTGCTCCCGCTGAGCCACAGGTCGTCTCCATCCGCTGCCCAGGCCAGGCCCAGGACCTGGTCCCAGCCTCGGGATCGCACCTCGACGTGTCCAGCCAGGTCGACCACCGCGACCTCCCCTCCGTTGTCGCCGGTGGCGGGATGGTTCACGAAGGCAACCCGATCTCCGGAGGGCGCCACGCGCGGATTGCTCACCCATCCGGTCGAGCGGAAGAGCACGTGGCCCACCGGGAACTCCAGCGTGCCCACGTCGCCGGAGAACCGGGCGATGGCCAGCCGCTCTCCCTCCGGCGCCCAGTCCGCGTACTCGACGTCGGTGGTCAGCTCGCGCGGAGTTCCCCCCAGCGCCGGGACACGGGCCAGCGTTCCTCGGCCGGCGTCGAAGAAGATGAATTTCGGGTGCAGAGAGACCGCCAGCTCGCCCGAGTGCGACACCGACAGGAGCTGCGCGTCCTCGATGCCCACGGAGCGAACCTCGGGTGCGTCGACCGAGGTGGTGTAGACCCGCGGGGGGCCGTCCCCCCACGATGCGCTGAAGTGCACCGTCTTTCCGTCGGGCGCGAAGCGCGCGGCGAGGATCGACCCCCGGCGGAAGGTGAGCGGCCGGACCAGCGGCTGGCCATGTCCCACCCGCCAGGCGCGGCCTGCGAGCACGCCGCCCGCCACGGCGAGCAGGACGGCGGCCACCACTCCGATGCCCATCCAGCGCCGCCGCCGCCGCCGGACGGGGGCCGGACCGGCGACGGTCGGCGCCGTCGGGGTGGGAGCCCGGAGCAATTCCAGATTGAAGGCCAGATCGCGGGCCGACTGGAAGCGCCGCTCGGGCTCCTTCTCCAGGCAGCGAAGGACGACCTGTGTCACCGCGGGCGGCACCTCGGGAGGCAACGGCGCTGGCTCGGCGTGCAGGATGGCGTGGCCGCTCTCCACCAGCGACCCACCCGGGAAGGCGCGGCGGCCGCTCACCATCTCGTAGAGGACCTCGCCGAGGCTGAAGAAGTCGGTGCGGGCATCGACCGGATCGCCCCGCACCTGCTCGGGTGACATGTAGCCGGGCGTTCCGATCACCCGCCCGGTTCCGGTCGCGCCTCCCGACGGACTCTCGGTCGCGTCCATCACCCCGTGAGGTTCGCGCCTCCGCGCGGATTCGACCAGCTTGGCGATCCCGAAGTCGAGCACCTTGACGTGCCCATCGCGGGTGAGGAAGACGTTCTCCGGCTTGAGGTCGCGATGGACGATGCCGCGCTCGTGCGCCGCGGCCAGGCCCTGCGCCATCTGGACGCCCCAGTCGAGCGCGGTGGCCAGCGGCACCGGCCCGCGGGCCAGCCGGTCGCGCAGCGTCTGGCCCTCGAGCAGCTCGGTGACGAAGAAGGGCGAGCCGTCGTGCAGGCCCACGTCGTGCACGGCGACGACATTGGGATGGTTGAGCGAGCCGGCCAGCCTGGCTTCGCGCTCGAAGCGTCCGAGCAGCTCGCCGTCCCCGGCCAGCGCCTCGGAGACCACCTTCAGGGCCACCTCGCGCCCGAGCCGGGTATCCCGTGCGCGGTAGACCTCGGCCATCCCCCCGTGTCCGAGCGGAGCCACCACCTCGTAGGGTCCCACCCGAGTGCCGGACGCCAGGCGCACGGCGGCGCAGCATAGCCGCAACCCGCGAGCTCACGGGCCCGCCCCGCTCGCCAGCGCCGGTCGCCGCTTGCTACAAGCCCCTGGTCGATGGACGACGGCTGGGTGGACGAACGGGGTGAGCTCGAGGCGATCTGCGACGCCTGCCGCCGCCTGCACGCGCGCAACCTGCTCGCCGCGGCCGACGGCAACGTCTCCGTCCGCTTCTCGGACGACCGGATCGCCATCACCCCCGCCGGGATGAACAAGTTCGATCTCGCGCCCAAGCACCTCGCCC
>Ga0335082_10008878_pt1 | contig 10932 bp, 12 predicted proteins | sample Lox_Sample_41_FD_206718 | JGI IMG/M metagenome (GOLD analysis project Ga0335082, IMG submission 206718) | Soil microbial communities from Loxahatchee National Wildlife Refuge, Florida, United States - Lox_Sample_4.1 | ecosystem: Environmental > Terrestrial > Soil > Wetlands | place: USA... | reverse complement strand
CCGCCCTGCCCCGATTCCCAACCTGAACCCTGACCCCTGACCCCTGACCTCCGATCTGCAACCGCCGCCCCAATATCCTGCTAGAATCATGCTTTCCGGCAGCCTGGCTGTCTTCAATCCACCCGTAGAAAGCCCTCACCGTGCCCGACCTACCCAAGCCCAAGTCCGTGACCTACGCTGACGCCGGAGTGGACATCTCCAGCGGCGACCGCGCCAAGGAACGCATCAAGTTCCTGGCGCAGAAAACCTTCAATCGCAACGTGCTGGGGGGCATTGGCGGCTTCGGCGCGCTGTTCCGGCTCGACCTGCAGAAGTTCAAGAATCCCATCCTGGTCAGCTCCGCCGACGGCGTGGGCACCAAGCTCAAGATCGCCTTCGAACTCGGCATGCACCAGTCCGTGGGCCACGACCTCGTCAACCACTGCGTCAACGACATCGCCGTGCAGGGCGCCACGCCGCTCTTCTTCCTCGACTATCTGGCCAGCGGCAAGTCCGATCCCGAGGTCACCGAAGAGGTGGTCACCGGCCTGGCCGAAGCCTGCAAGGCCAATGCCTGCGCCCTCATCGGAGGCGAGACCGCGCAGATGCCCGGCTTCTACGCCGAAGGGGAATACGACCTGGCCGGCTTCATCGTGGGCGCCGTCGATCGCGACAGGATGATCACCGGCCAGGGCATCAAGCCCGGCGACGTGCTCATCGGCCTGCCCTCCTCCGGCCTGCACACCAACGGCTACTCGCTGGCCCGCAAGCTCTTCTTTGAAGTGGCCGGCTACAAAGCCACCCAGTACGTGACGCCCATCAAGGACAAGGCCGGCACGGCACTGATGAAGACCCACAAAAGCTACCTGCACGTCATTCAGAAGCTGGTCACTGCCGGCCTCACCACCGGCATGGCGCACATCACCGGCGGGGGCATCACGGAGAACCTGCCCCGTATCCTGCCCAAGGGAACGGCGGCGCAGATCGAGCTCGGGTCCTGGCCGGTGCTGCCCATCTTCGAGCACCTCCGCGAGCTGGGCGACGTCTCGCAGGACGAGATGATGCGCACCTTCAACATGGGGGTGGGCCTCATCGCGGTCATTCCCGCGGCAAAGTTCGCGCGCGCCAAAAGCCTCCTCGAACGCGCCGAAGAGAAGTTCCACATTATCGGCCGCGTCATCAAGGGCGACCGCCGCGTCCACTACACCTGATCCGTTTTCACACGCCGGCCTCCTGAACGGGTCCGCAGGATGAATCGAAGGATCTGCGGCTGCTTCTTGCCGGGCCCACAACAACCCCCCGTACCCCATCCTTCGCGCAGTCTCTCCGCACGAAGGGTGGGAAACCATGAACCCGATCCGCCCCGAGGAAGCCTTGGAATCCACCGCGAAATCATCGCCCCTCCGCCTCGGCATCCTCTTATCCGGCCGCGGCTCCAACTTCCTTGCCATCGCCCGCAACATCCGCTCCGGCTCCCTCCCCGGGACCGAAATCGCCATCGTCCTCTCCAATGTCGCCGACGCCCCCGGTATCGCCGCCGCCCGCAAGCTCGGCCTTTCCACCACCGTCCACGTCTCCAAAGGCCGCCCCCGCGCCGACCACGACCGCGACATGATCGCCACCCTCCGCGATCACCACGTCGACCTCGTCTGCCTGGCCGGTTACATGCGCCTGCTCTCTCCCGACTTCATCCACACCTTCCCCAACCGTATCCTCAACATTCACCCTTCCCTGCTGCCCGCCTTCCCCGGCCTCGACGCCCAGCAGCAGGCCTTCGACTACGGCGTCAGAGTGGCTGGCTGTACCGTCCACTTCGTCGACGAGCACCTGGACCACGGCGTGATCATCATGCAGCGGGCCATTCCTGTCCTCGACTCCGACGACGCCCACTCCCTCGCCGACCGCATCCTCGCCGAAGAACACATCGCCTACTCCGAAGCCATCGCCCGCGTAGCCTCCGGCGAATACGAAATCCAGGGCCGCCGCTACGTCCGCCGCTGATGCCGCCGCCCGCGCAATCCGATTCGCGCTAGAATAATGACTAGTTTTTGTGGTCAATCTGGAGGAGACATGCGCGAGGTTCCCGTCACCGAGGCCAAAGCCCGGCTCCCCGAATTCATCGACGAGGTCGAACGGGGAGCCACCATCCGCATCACCCGGCATGGTCGCCCCGTCGCCCGGATCATCCCGGAAGCAGATGCGCGCGCCAGCGACGCAGCCGCCGCGGTAGAAGCCATTCGGGAAATCGCCCGCAGAACAAAAGGCATGACTCGCGAGGAGATTCTATCGGCCAGGGATGAGGGGCGGAGATTCTGATGCCATTCGTCGTCGACGCTTCCGTTGTCGCCACCTGGGCTCTCCCCGATGAGACCACTCAGCTGACCTCGCAGATGCTGGACAAGGCGGCGCTTGAGGGTGTCCTGGTTCCCCCGATCTGGTGGTATGAGGTTCGGAACATGCTGCTGATGGCAGAACGGCGCAATCGCATTCTCCCCGCCCAGTCTGACCAGTTTCTGCGGAGGCTGAACGATCTGGATCTTCAGATCGCAGACACCGGAGACGGGGCCGCCACTCTCCGGCTCGCCCGTACCCACAAGCTCACCGCCTATGACGCGGCTTACCTGGAGCTGGCCATCCGGGAGAGCCTTCCGCTCAGCACGCTCGACGAGCGCCTCGCCCAGGCGGCATCTATCGAGCACGTGCAGGTGTTCATGGTCTAAACGGAACGGCCTGGCCGCGGCCGTAGAAGTCCAATGGCTGCTTGACTACTCCGGAGTGCCTCATGCACTTCCAGAACAGATCGGACGCCGGCCGGCGATTGGCTGCCCAGCTCACGCCATTCGCCAACCTCCCCGACCTGCGCATCCTCGCCCTGCCCCGCGGCGGCGTTCCCGTCGCCTTTGAGATCGCCCGCGCGCTCCACGCCCCACTCGACGTCTGGGTGGTCCGCAAGCTCGGCGCTCCCGGCATCCCGGAGCTGGCCATCGGCGCCATCGCTCCCGGCGGCATCCTCGTCCTCAGCCCCGGCGCCGCCCGCCAGCTCCGCATCGCCCCGCAACAGATTGAGGCCATCGCCGCCCAGGAGCGCCTCGAACTCGAACGCCGCGAAAAGGCCTACCGCGGCAGCCGCCCGTCCATCGACGTCCGCGGAAAGTCCGTCCTCCTGGTCGACGACGGGCTCGCCACCGGCTCCACCATGCGCGCCGCCATCGCCGCCCTCCGCCGCCTCGAGCCCGCCCGCATCGTGGTCGCCGTCCCCGTCGCCGCAGCCAGCGTCTGCGCCGAGCTCGCCCACGAAGCCGACGACATCGTCTGCCTCTGGACACCCATCGACCTCGACTCCGTGGGGCAGTGGTACGAAGACTTCTCCCAGACCTCCGACGCCGAAGTCCTCGACCTGCTCAATCGCGCCGGCCCCTTCGCCTCCCCCGAGCCCGGGTGAGGCTAAGCGGAGATGACGCTCCCGTGCCCCATCCTTTCGGCGCTTTTTGCCGGAAGGGTGGGATGCCAAAAGCTCCTGCCTGTCCGGATCCAGTGGGCCAGGATGGAGTACCGAGACCTCAATCCTCTGTCATGAACCCATTGCCGAAGACGCGTCTACCGGTACAATGACCCCAATCCCGTTGCAGAGGTTCCCTATGCTGGACGCACCTTCCACCCCCAACGAGGCCGCCGCGCTCGCCCCCGCCGCGCCCGAGGCGGAGGTCGCGCCGCCCCATCCCCCCGCCTTCGAAGGTTCGCTGCTTGCCCCCGCGCTACCCGCCCCAGGGCCGCCGCGCTTCCGCCGCATTCCCCACTTCGGCCACCTCGCTCTGCTCGGGCTCCTTCTTCTTGCTGGACTCATGGGCTCGGTCATCCTCATCCTGGTCGCCCTCTACTTCCACCTCTTCGGCGTCGCCCGCATTGAAGACGCCATGCACAGCCTGCCCTACGCGGTCGGCACCATGGCCGTCTTGTACCTCATCGCCTTCGCGCCCGCCGCCGCTGTCTTCCCCATGCTCTGGGGCAAAAGCCTCTCCGCCGGCCTGCAATGGAACGCCTCCGCAGCCCGCCGCCGCTGGCCCGTCCTGATGGGCGCCGGCGCCGCCTGCTTCCTGCTTGCCCTGGCCGTCAAGTCGATTCTCCATTTCCCCGCCAAATCGCCCATCGCCGGCCTCCTGAGCACCCCCCAGGCGGTCTGGATCATGTTCGCCTTCTCCATCACCGTGGCCCCGCTTTGCGAAGAAGCCATCTTCCGCGGATTCCTCCTGCCTGCCTTCTCCACCGCCTTCGACTGGACCGCCGAAAAGCTCACGCGCCGCACCCCCCGCACGCTGCTCCCGGACGGCCACCCGCAATGGTCCCTCTCCGCCATGATCCTCGGCGCCCTCCTCACCAGCGCCCTGTTCGCCGCCTTCCACGTCGGCCAGATCGGAAACGCCATCGGCCCCCTGGTGCTCATCTTCCTGGTCAGCCTCATCCTCTGCGCCGTGCGCCTCGCCACTCGCTCCCTGGCCGCCTCCACCCTTACCCACGCCACCTACAACTGCACCCTCTTCCTGGTCATGCTCATCGGCACCCACGGCTTCCGGAACCTGCACAATTAGCCAACACGCCCCGTTTCCCATCCTTTCGCCGTCTCTTGGCGAAAGGATGGGAAACCACGAACCCCACCCATTCCTCACCACCCGGACAGAACCCTTCCAGAACCGTAGAAAGACCTGTGGAAAACTTGTCAAGGGGTTTTTCGAAAAATATTTTGTAAGCCTCTGATTCTAAAGCGAAAAAAGTTGCTCCGGAATTGCGTCCCAAGCCCTGAAAGAGAGTACTCTTTTTCTTGAGAGGGATGAACGCGGAGTTTCGCGCTCTTTCCTCCGTGTTCCTTCCGCCCCGCGCGGGTCGGAACGCGAATCAGGCTTTACCCCAAAGGCAGCCCGTCTGCCCCGCCGCCAACCCGGCCGGGCAGACGGGCTGCCTCTTTTTGTGCCCAATCCGGCCCCAATCCAACCCCTCCAACCGCCGAAAGGAAACTCCCATGGCCAACATCCTTGTCCGTATCGAGAGTCTTAACGCGCCGCAGCCGTGCCTCAAACAGCCGCCCTCCTGAGCCAGTTCGCAAAGCGAACCAGTCGAAGAACCTGCATTTCAGACCTCGGCATTCCCACAAGCTCCCGTGCCCCATCCTTCGCACAGCCTCATCGTGCGAAGGGTGGGAAACCACGAACCCCCGGGCCGGAACCAGCCCCACCACAACCCTCAACCCAACGAAAAAGGCGGCCCGAAAGCCGCCCCAAGGAGATTTCCATGAACCCGCTCTCCAACATCTGGCAGCACCCCCGCACCTCCGCCGCAGGCCTGCTCATCGCCTCCCTCTCCGTCGCGGGAGTCCTCTCCCAGCAGGGCATCACCCTCGGCAAAGCCGGAACCGGCAGCGTGGTCACGCTGGTCGGCGCCCTCGCCACCGCGTTCCTCGGCCTCGTCGCCCGCGACCCCGCACCCGCCATGCAGCCGGCAAGCCAGTCCCAGCCGGACGCAAAGTGAACCCACAAGCAGCAAAAGGCCCGGCCACCATCCGGCAGCCGGGCCTCACCCTTGTCTCTTCGTCCCTGCCTTTACGTCGTCTGTCCCTTCACCTCACCTAGGATCAGCTTCAGCGTCATCTGCCGCCGCCCGCGCACTATCGACACTGAAACCGTGTCGCCGGCCTGGTGCCGGTCCATGATCTCGCTGATGTCCTGCGGATCAGTCACCTGCTGTCCGTCGATAGCCACAATCAGGTCGCCGCCGATCATGATCGGCTCGTTGCCCAGGTACGCCTGCTCGTTTCCGCCATGCAGTCCGGCCCGATCCGCCGCACCGCCCGGAATCACCTTCTGGATCAGCACGCCGTACTCGGCCGCCAGCCCCATCTGCTGCGCCAGATCCGGCCCGATCGCAAACGAAACGATCCCCAGCGACGGCCGCTTCACCGTCCCATACCGCGTCAGGTCTGCCAGCACCGCCTTGGCCGTGTTGATGGGAATGGCAAACCCGATCCCCGAGCTCTGCTCCGCCCCGTTCGACGCGATCATCGTATTGATGCCGATGACTTCGCCGTGCGAGTTCAGCAGCGGACCGCCCGAATTGCCGGGATTGATCGCCGCATCGGTCTGGATCGCGTCCTCGATGGGCGCGCCCTCCGCCCCGCGTATCGAGCGGATGGAGCTGATGATGCCCCGCGTCATCGTTCCGGCCAGCCCGAACGGGTTACCGATCGCGTAGACCTTCTGCCCCACATTCAACTGGCTCGAATCCGCCAGCGTTACCGGCTGCAGACTGGGCGCTTCAATCTGCAGCAGCGCCAGGTCATGCGTCTTGTCGGTGCCCACCAGCTTGGCCGAGTACTTGTGCTTGTTCGAGAGCTGCACTTCAATGCCGCGATTGGCGTTCTCCACCACGTGGTAGTTCGTCAGCACGTGCCCGGCCTTGTCGAGAATGAACCCCGATCCCTGCCCCTGCTGCGGCACCGATCCGTAAAAGAAGTTGAACACCAGCGACGTGGACGTAATGTTCACCACCGAAGGGAGCACCCGCTTGTACACCGCGATATTGTTCTGCTCTTCGGAGTCGTACTCCGGCGCCGCGTGCGCCTCGGTCAGCTCCAGCGGCGATCCCGCTCCGTGCGCCCCGATGAACGACAGATGCCTCAGGTCACCGGGAAGATGGGCCGTCACATACCAGAAACCACCCACCAGCAACAAAACCATTACGATCCGTCGCATCTTCATAACTCCTGCAGCCAAACCTTTCCGGGGTAGAAAATACCCCACCCCCCTCCTGGCCCGGAAGGGATTGGAGGTGGATGGAGATCCCGGCCGCGCGACGAACAAGGCGGTCGAACCCCTCATCCCTATTCTAATGAACCGGAATTCGCCCGCGTGTTGCTCTGCCGCACCGCATACCGGTGTTATTGGGCTAGGGGGGAAACAACACTCCCGTGCCCCATCCTTTCGCCGTCTTTTGGCGAAAGGGTGGGAAACCACGAACTCAACCAGTCCGGATCAGACTCCCGAAGAACTGTCCGACTCTACCTTCAGCCGATCCCAGACCTCTGCCACGCGGGCCAGCAGCGTATCCAGATCGCCCGTATTCTCAATCACGAAATCCGCCCGTGCCGCCTTCTCGGCATCCGGCATCTGCCTCGCCAGCCGCACCCGCGCATCCGCCAATGCCGCCGCGCAATTCGCCGGGTCCTGGCACACCCGGTCCACATACCGTGCCACCTTCACCTCGTCAGGAGCCGTCAGAACAATGATCCGATCAAACCGGTTCCGCCAGTCCGCCAGCAGCTTCCAGTCCTCGGGGCGCCCCACCTTCCCATCCTCCGGGTACCCCACCCTAAGGGCCGGGTGCCCCACCCTCGCGGCGTCTTTGTCTTTGCCGCTAGGGTGGGATTCCACCTCCCCCACTTCCACGGCGTCTTTACCCTTGCCGCTAAGGTCGGCCAGGCGCGCATCCCGCTCCACCTCGAAGATCAGCGCCGACTCCACCACCGCCACCGCCGCGGAATCCCGCGCAAAGACGTCTTCCATCCACCGCTGCTGCGCCCGAATCACCGCCGGATGCACAATCGCGTTCAACTCATCCAGCCGGCCTTCGCCAAACGCCAACTCCGCCAGCCGCGCCCGGTTCAGCCGCCCGTCCGCGCCCACCACCTCCGGCCCGAAGACGCGCACAATCTCCGCGTACACCGCCTGGCCCGGCTCCATCAGCGCCCGGCCCAGCTCATCGGCCTCGATCACCTGCGCGCCCAGCCTGCGCAACTCCGCAGCCACCGTACTCTTCCCGCTGCCCAGCCCGCCGGTAAGCCCCACCCGCAGCACTACACGATTCCCCGCCGCATCTTCGCCGCCCGCACCGTATTCGCCATCAGCATCGCAATCGTCAGCAGCCCCACGCCGCCCGGCACCGGCGTATACGCGCCCGCAACCTCAAATGCCTTGGGATGCACGTCACCCACAAGCACCGATCCGCGCTTCAAAAACGCCGCCTCGCGCTTGGCATTCCCCGCAAAGAACCTGTCGAAACCCTCGCGCGTATCGATGCGATTGATACCCACGTCAATAATGGTCGCGCCCGGCTTCACCATCTCCGGCGTGATGAATCCCGGCCGCCCGATCGCCGCCACCAGGATGTCCGCCTGCCGCGTCACCGCTCCCAGATCCCGCGTCTTCGAGTGGCAAATCGTCACCGTCGCATTCTCATGCAGCAGCAGCATCGCCGCCGGCTTGCCCACAATGTCGCTGCGCCCCACCACCACCGCGTCCTGTCCGGAGATAGGAATATGACTGCGCTTCAGAATCTCGATCACCCCCGCCGGCGTGCAGGGCGCCAGCGCCGGCCGCCCCGCCTGCAGCCGCCCCGCGTTCACGGGATGAAACCCGTCCACGTCCTTTGCCGGATCGATGGCATCGAGCAGCACCTTGGGGTCCACCTGCTTCGGCAGTGGCAGTTGCACCAGAATCCCGTCAATGTCCTCGCGCGCATTCAGGCCCGAGATCAGCTCCAGCATCTCCTTGGTGGTCACCGTTTCGGGCGGCGTGATCAGGTCGCTGACGAGGCCCAGGTCCGCGCAGGCCTGCACCTTGCTCTTCACGTATATCTGCGATGCGGGCACGTTGCCCACCAGCACCGCCGCCAGCCCGGGCCGGATGCCCCGTACCGCAAGCTTCTTTACCTCTTCCGCGACTTCCTGCTTGATTTCGCCGGAAATCACCGCGCCATCAAGTACTTTCGGCATCCTCTGCTCCCAACGTCATCCTATCGCTTCAGGGCCGAGTCGTTCCGCATGTCGTGTGGGCTCACCGGCACCCACGCGAATCAGCAGCCTGTCGCAGTCAGCACCCCTTCTTCCTCCCGCAGGGAGGAATCGAAAATAGCCCAGGAGAAGTGCAGCGCACTCCTGGGTAAGTGCGCAATGGACGATCTCGCGTCCCGCAGGGCCGCGGCGAGCACTGACCAAACCACCCAAATCGACAGGTGCGTACAGCCCCGCATCTTTATGATGGGACTTGAACGAACCGGAGCACCGTATGGGTATTCAGATTGGAGCCAGGCCGGACGCGGGTTTTGACGACCCCATCGGCATGCTGAAGGATTGCCACCGCCGCATTGAGCACTTCCTCAACATCGTCTGCGTGGTGGCCGGGCGCGCTCACGGCCGGAGCATGACCGAAGAAGAAGCCTCGGCCATTCAGGCCGCCCTGCACTACTTCCGCGTGGGAGGCCAGCGGCACAACGCCGACGAGGAACAGTCGCTGTTTCCGCGTATGCGCGCAGCCGCCTCGGCCGATGACGCAGGTGAGATCGGCGACCTCGCGCACGATCACCGCGACGCCGGCGACCTGCACGCGAAAGTGGACGTTCTCTATTCGGGCTGGATCGCCAACGGCGCCCTCACGCCCGAACAGCGCCATGAGCTGGCCGCAGCCACCGCCGCCCTCAGGCAGCTCTACGAGCGGCACATCGAGTTGGAGGAGAGGGTCGTCTTTCCTCGAGCCGCTCAGATGCTGAGCCGCGAGTCCATCTCCGCGATGGGCGAAGAATTCCGCCTGCGTCGCGCTTGATTCGTCTTCCCATCCTGACTGCACCCAGGGGAACGCGGATGTCGAATGGTTTGTGTCGATGGGGCGGTGCGGAACGTGGCCGGTATCTATATGCAGGGTCTATGACCGGCAGGCGGATAGGCCGTTGAACTGGACGCCTCCCTGAACCCCCCACTTTCAATACTTCCTGCGATGAAATTGTCTAAGGTCAATTTACGACATTGCTGCCACGTGGTATATCTTTCGGCATGCTCGTGGGGATCCTGATTTCGGTCATTCTACTGTTCTTCATCGGGGGCTACATCTGGTACGCCGTCGATGTGGAGGAGTTTCCGACCGAGGAAATGCCGGAATTCTGGCGGAAGATGTTACGACGCAAGCCAGACGTCCGAAGCGATGACTCACGGACTGCGAGTTTGGCGGCGAAGTCGGCCCGCATGGAGAGGCGCTCAAGGCCATAAGGACGTGCCGTGACGAATTGGCAGAGAGCGTCCTGATGTGAGAGTGGAGCATCGGCCCCTCCCCTTTCCGCGAGTTCTCGTTTCCCGGTCCGGAAGGGAAACTCTCGCGACCGCTGCCGTTTGGCCTGCGTATCCTCGCCAGGCGGTGTGCTCTGACCTTCACCTGAAGGCCTGAACTGCCACGCCGCAACAGAGGTTTTGGAATTGGAGATTGAGCGCTGCACCAAAGGTCTGCCGACTGAAGGCAGTGGCTTATGAAATAGCTGCGTTGAGCGGAGGGCAGAACAAGCTCTGAGCAGCGGCAAGGTCGAATGCCGCCCTAGGACACTTCGCCCTGGCCAGCGTGCAGACGCCCTCGGCGCGGATCCGAAGCTTCGATGAACGATGGTCGCTTGGATGGAAGATTGCTGACTCCCGGCATTCGTGCCGCAGCGCAGGCAGTCCCCGTCGGAGGAATAACTATGGCCACGCAGCACTGGGAGAAACACGAAGACTCCCGCGTCTTCACGCCGGGAACGTGCGCAATGTGCGAAAGCCACCATTTCGCCTTCCCGAAGCTGGAATGACCCGAGCTATTTCCCGCACCACCCGGTTACTCCCCCCGATGTCCTGATGTTCGTTGCAGTTCGAGCCGATTGTGTAGCTGATGAGGCCCTGCAGAGCGCAGCGCCGGACCAGCTGATCGGCGACTCAAGGGGGGAAGACACGCCATGTCACCGGCCGCAAGAATGTCGGAAACTCTGTTGCTGCTGATTTGCAGTTTTGCACTGGCAGGCTGTGGATCCGGATTGACCGGAACTGGCTCGGGTCTCGGCATACCTTCGCCGCAGCCTGGCTCCTCCACTTATTGGAGTCAACCCGCGGCAGGAAGCAGCGGGGAATTGGGCGCCGTCAGACTCCCAGGATCTCCAACGGGCGTCGGGCCTGCG
>Ga0335082_10008877_pt1 | contig 10932 bp, 8 predicted proteins | sample Lox_Sample_41_FD_206718 | JGI IMG/M metagenome (GOLD analysis project Ga0335082, IMG submission 206718) | Soil microbial communities from Loxahatchee National Wildlife Refuge, Florida, United States - Lox_Sample_4.1 | ecosystem: Environmental > Terrestrial > Soil > Wetlands | place: USA: Florida... | reverse complement strand
GCACGACCTCCGCTGACCAAACAGCCTTCCGTTCCGGGGGCAGGAGGTCGACTTCGATCGGGGAAACCGCGGTCACAAACCGGCGCGGGATTCCGTATACCCGTCGAGATGGCTTCTGGGGCGAATGACGAGGAACTTCTGCGCGCCGGTGGCGCGAAGGGCTTCGGTCTGCTCTACGAGCGACGCGTCGGGCTCGTCCGCGGCTACCTGCGCCGGCGCATCGGCGGCCAGCCCGAGATGGTCCTCGACCTCGTGGCGGAGACGTTCGCGCGCGCGCTCGAGCGCCGCGGCCAGTTCGACCCGGAGCGCGGCAGCGCGGCCGGCTGGCTGCTCGCGATCGCCCGTAACCTGCTCGCCGACGCGATCAGGACCGGCCGAGTGGACGACGCCTCCCGACGGCGCCTGGCGATGGAGCGGATCGTCCTGGACGACGAGCAGCTCGAGCGGATCGAGCGCGACTCGGGCTCGGAGCTGGAGCGGGGACTCGCCGCTCTGCCCGACGAGCAGCGCGAGGCGGTCGAACGCCGCGTCCTCGACGAGGAGCCCTACGCGGCGATCGCCCTGCGCGTGGGGTGCTCGGAGCAGGTCGTCAGAAAGCGTGTCTCACGAGGCCTCGCCGCGCTGAGACGCAACGCGAAGGAGGGCGCATGACCGATCCATACGCGTCGCTCGGTCGCGAACTCGTGCGGGCCGCCCGCCGGCTCGAAGGCGCGGGTGGCGCAGAGGCGCGAATCCGTGCGTGGGTCGCGCGGCACCTGCGCGCGATCGCGGCATCGGCGGCACTTCTGCTCTCGGGCGGCGCCGTCGCGATCGCAGCCACGGGTGTCCTCTCCGGGTCTCCGGTCGCGCCCGAATCGAGGCCGGTCGGGTCGGCAGGCAACGGCGTCCCCGTAGGCGCGGCGCAGCAGGGCCTCGGCGCCGAAGCGAACGACCCTTCGGGAGGCCTCCGGTGGGGCGCTCGCGTCCTCCACACGACCCGCGGCCAGGTCTGCATACAGGTCGGCAGGGTCCAGGGCGGCCAGCTCGGAGAGATCGGCGAAGACAGCGTCTTCGGTGACGACGGTCTCTTCCACGCACTGCCCGCCGACGCCCTCCCGCCCGGACAGGGTGGCGCGGGGGCAGAGGTCGACTGCGTGGCAGAAGGACGAACGCTGCTGTTCGAAGACGCCAACGCCGACCGCAACGCCGCGCGGCTGCTCCCGGAGGAGTTCGAACCACCCGGCAGGCGGCGCCTGCCGCCGATGTCCCACCGTCGCGCCCTCGCCTATGGACTGCTCGGCCCGCACGTCGTGAGCATCACCTATCGCACACCGGGCGGTCCGCGCACGATCCCCGTCCACGGCCGCGACGGCGCTTTTCTGATCGTCCAGCCAGCCGGCCTCTACAGGAGCAGCTCACTCGTCGGCGGCTCGTTCGAAGGGCGCGCCGAGCCACGTTCTGTGTTCGTGCTGGGCAGTGGCAGCCCACTGGGCCCGCCGATCGTGAGCGCCGCGACGTTCCGCTTCGGAGCGGAGCTCTGCTCGGAGGGCTCGGGCGCGCCGGTCGCGAACAGGTGCCCGGAGCGACCCGTCTTCCAACCTCAACGCTGGTTCGATCCGACGCGGAGCCTGAACCGACACGTCGACCTCCGTCTCGTGCCTCAGACCGACCGTGCCTGCAAGCGAGCTTTCCTGAGTACCCCGTGCTACCGGGCCCTCGTCGCCTTCATCGCCCCCTACTCGATCCACCGGGCGGGCGCCGACTACTCGATTCAAGGCAGGGCGCGCTGCCCGGTCGGCGGCCGGCCGGAGACCGGATGGAGCCTGGAACGCGATGTCGCGCGCGGCGAACACATCCGAACCCTCTCGCTCGGCCTGTTCGACTACGTGCCGAGTTGCGCAGCCGATGAGTCGTTCACGGTCACCTACCTGAATCCTCGCGGTCCCTCCCGCGCCGCCCCGCACGAATCCGTGATCGTCGGCCGGGTCGCGCTCAGAGAAGCCGCTCCGCGGAAGTGACGCTCGACACCGCCAGAGCCCGCGGCGCCGCGTGGTGCCGCGGAGTCAGGACGTAGCGCTGATCACGTGCGTCACCGCATTGATCAGCGCGAGGTGCGTGAAGGCCTGAGGATAGTTGCCGAGGTGCCTGCCCGAGGAGGCCTCCAGCTCCTCGCCGTAGAGCTCCAGCGGCGAGGAGTAGGAGAGCAGGCGCTCGCAGAGGTGCTCGGCCTCGCGGTGCTCGCCGATCTCCGAGAGAGCGGAGACGAGCCAGAAGGAGCAGATCAGAAACGTCCCCTCCTCCCCCTTCAGGCCGTCGTCGGTCGCGTCGGTCCGGTAGCGCATGACCAGGCCCCCGTCGGTCAGCTCGTCGCGGATCGCGAACACCGTCGCGCGCACTCGTTCGTCCTCGGGACCGAGGAAGCGCATCAGCGGCACGAGCAGCGTCGATGCGTCGAGCGCGTCGGTTTCGAAGTGCTGACGGAAGACGCCGCGGCCGTCCACGCCCTTGTCGAGGATCTCCGCGCGGATCTCCTCGGCGATGAGCTGCCAGGCCTCGGCCTGCTCCTCGTTGCCGCGCCGTTCGGCCAGGCGCGCGCCGCGGTCCATCGCCACCCAGCACATCAGCTTCGAGGAGACGTAGTGGCGCGGCTCGCCGCGCGCCTCCCAGATCCCCTGGTCGGGCTCGCACCACACCCGCGCGGCGCATTCGACCTGATCCTTGAGGACCGGCCAGAGCCGCTCGGGGATGTGGTCGCGCTTCTTGGAGTGCAGGTAGACCGAGTCCATGACCGCGCCGTAGACGTCGTTCTGGCGCTGGTTGTATGCGCCGTTGCCGATCCGCACGGGCCGCGCGTTCTCGTAGCCCTTCAGATGGTCGAGCGTCGACTCCTCGAGGTCCTTCTGGCCCTTGATCCCGTACATGATCTGCAGCGAGCCGTCGGAGTTCCGCTCCATGTCGGCGACGTACTGGACGAAATCGTCTGCCTCCCAGTTCAGGCCGAGCGCGTGCAATCCCCAGAGCGTGAAGGAAGCGTCGCGCATCCAGCAGTAGCGGTAGTCCCAGTTGCGTTCGCCGCGGGGCGTCTCGGGCAGCGAGGTCGTCGGCGCCGCGACGAGCGCGCCGGTCGGCATGAAGGTCAGGCCCTTCAGGACGAGCGCCGAGCGCTGCAGGTGGAACCGCCACGGATGATCGGGATACGTGCCTTCGGCCAGCCACGTCCGCCAGAAGTGCGCGGTCCGCTCGAGGTGGCCTTCGGCCTGCTCGACGGTATGCGGGCCGCCGAGCCCCTCGGTCCACGACAGCGCGCAGAAGCGCCGCTCGCCTTCCTGCATCGTGTGGCGCCCGTGCGCGCGGTTGCCCTCGATGCCCATCCGCACGTCGCTGAAGATCCTGAACGCGGTCGCGTCGTCGGTCGCGTCCATCGCGCAGACGCCGTCCTCGCCGGTGTGCACGACCGTCCAGCTCGCCGGCTCCGCGCCGTAGTCGAGCATCGGCTCGCAGACGATCTCGACCTGGACCTGCCCCTGGATGCACTCGATCATCCGCACCAGCAGGTGGTCGGCGTCGTAGTCGGTCGGCGGTCGCGTGTGGCTCGAGCCGTGCTTGTTGTCGTGCCACGGCCCGATCGTGAGCGCGTCGACGACCCGCAGCCAGCCCTGCGGCGTCATCCACGTCGTCTCGATCATGTTCGTGCCGGGGATGTAGCGGCGGCCGGCGGGCACGTAGATCCCGTACGGACCGACCCGCCAGCTCCCCGCGCCGCGGTCGAGCATCGCGCCGAAGACCGACGGCGAGTCGAAGTGCGGCAGGCACATCCACTCGATCGAGCCGTCCGAGGCGACGAGCGCGCCGGTGTGACAGTCGGAGAGGAAGCCGTAGTCGGCGATCGGCGGGAAAGGCGAGTTGCTCGATTCGCGCATCATCCCCCGCGAGGGGGGCGCCGCCTCGACCGGCCCGCTCACCATTCCACCCGCTCGAAGCGGGGCCGCTCGACTCCCTGCGGCAGGATCTGCTCTTCCTCGAGCTTGTCGAGATGAGCCGCCAGCGTCGCCGCCGCGACCGGGCGCAGCTGCGCCGGCACCTCCGACCACGCGGCGTCGAGCAGCTCGTCGATTGTCCGTCGGCCGTCGGCCAGCGCCATGATCAGTCTGTTCTCCCGGTCGATGCGGTGGGCCGCATACTGTTCGAGCTTGCTCTGCGCATCCCACACGGGTGGCCCGTGGCCGGGGCAGAGCACGTTGAAGTCTTCCCGAAGGCGCAGACGGGTCAGCGCCAGCAGGTAACCGGTCATCGCTCCCCGATAGGGACTGATGAAGACGCTGCCGGTGCCGAGCACCGCGTCGCCCGTGAAGCACGCGCCCTCACCCACGAGCGCGTAGTGGTCGACGGCGTGGCCGGGCGCGAACACGGCGACGAACGGACCGACCCGCGCGCCTTCCCCGAGGACGATGTCGACCTGACCCCGGCCGGCCGCCAGCGGCACCGCGTAGCGCTGCGCCAGCGGCTTCGCCGCGTCGGAGTGGTCGTGGTGGTCGTGCGTGACGATCACGCCGCCGAGCCCGCCGCGCGCCGCGATCGCCGCCTCCAGCGCCTCGAGGTGACTGTCGATCAGCGGGCCAGGGTCCACGACCCACGTCGGCGAGCGTCCCACGAGCCAGGTGTTCGTGCCCGTCAGCGTCAGCGGCCCCGGGTTCGGAGCCCGCACGAGCTCGATGCCGTAGTGCACGCGCAGGTCCGCAAGCGAATCCTTCTCGGCGGGCTCGCGTGGCTCGAGCACCTCCCGTTCGCGGATGTCCATTCCGGCGACGTTAACTCACAGGCGCGGTCCCGTGACCGGTGACCGTCGCTCACGGATGCTCCACTGACGGTGGATCCGGGGCGACCCGGCGCCCGCTGCCAAGGGCTCCGCAGCGTCAGCCGCCGTACCCGACCGATCCCGGGTCGAGCCGCTCACCGGTCGCAAAGCGCGGCGAGCGGCCCTCCCCGGCGCCGCGCTCAGGCGGCGCGGATCAGCTTCTTGTTGACGAACTCGTCCGCGCCGTAGCGGCCGAGCTCGCGGCCGAACCCGGAGCGCTTGAACCCGCCGAACGGCAGCTCGGGGCTGTCCGCGCCGACGATGTTCACGTAGACCATGCCGGCCTCGATCTGATCGGCGACGCGTTCGGCTTGGGCCGGGTCGTCGGTCATCAGGTAGGAGCCGAGCCCGAACTGGGTGTCGTTGGCGAGCTTCACGGCCTCCTCCTCGGAGGCGACCTTGTAGACCTGCGCGACCGGGCCGAAGAACTCTTCCTGGGAGGCGTCGTCGCCGGGCTTGATCCCGGTGAGGATCGTCGGCTCGTAGAAGTTGCCGTCCCGGTTGCCGCCGATCACGACCTCGGCTCCGGCGGCGACTGCACGTTTTACCTGGTCGTCCAGCCGGTCCGCGGCGACCTTCGAGGAGAGCGGCCCGACCGCGGTGCCCTCGGCGGTCGGATCGCCCGTCTTGGCGCCGCTCAGCTGACCCTTGAGCTGCTCGAGGAACTCGTCGTAGAGGCTGTCCAGCACGATGAAGCGCTTGGCCGCGTTGCACGCCTGCCCCGCGTTCTCCAGGCGCGCTTCGGCAGCCTGCGCTGCCACGGCTGCGACGTCTTCGGTGCCCAGCAGGATGAACGGGTCTGAGCCGCCGAGCTCGAGCACGACCTTCTTGAGGTTGCGCCCGGCGATCGCCGCGACGGCTGCTCCCGCCCGCTCTGAGCCTGTCACCGACACTCCGCGCACGCGCGGGTCGCCGATCACCCACTCGATCTGCTCGTTCGTCGCGTAGATGTTCTCGTAGCAGCCCTCTGGGTAGCCGGCGTCCTTGAAGATCTGCGCGATCGCCTCGGCCGATTCGGGGCACTGCGGGGCGTGTTTGAGCAGGACCGTGTTGCCGATGACGTGGTTCGGGCCGGCGAACCGGGCCACCTGGTAGTAGGGGTAGTTCCACGGCATGATCCCGAGCAGCACGCCGTAGGAGCTGCGGCGGACGATCGCCGTGCCCTCGCCCCCGAGCAGCTCGATCGGCTCGTCGGCCATCAGGCTCTCGGCGTTCTCCGCGTAGAACTCGTAGATCATCCCGGCGAACTCCGCCTCGCCGACGGCCTGCTCGATCGGCTTGCCCATCTCGCGCACGATGATCTCGCCGAGCTCCCGCTTGCGCTCGGTGTGGAGCCTGCCCACGGCCCGCACGAGCTCAGCTCGCTCTGCGACCGTCGAGCCTGTCGCCCACGCCCGGTGCGCCTCGTCGGCGCGGGCGATCGCGCTCCTCAGGTCTGCATCGGAGATCTCCGGGTACTCCTTGACGACCTCTTCGGTGGCCGGATTGATGACTGCGTAGCTGCTCATGTCTCTCCCTGGGATCGAGTGGGGGTCATTGTCCATCTTCGAGGCCGCGTGCTCACACGGGCGCGGGCAGCCCGAGGGCCTCTGCGACGGCAGGGTGCGTGATCTCCCCGGCGTCGACGTTCAGCCCGAGCCGCAGCCCCGGACTGGCCGCTAGCGCCTCCTCGACGCCACGGTCGGCGAGGTCGATCACGTAGGGCAGCGTCGCGTTCGTCAGCGCGTAGGTCGAGGTGATCGGCACCGCCCCGGGCATGTTCGCGACGCAGTAGTGCGTGACGCCATCCACCTCGAACGTGGGGTCCGAGTGGGTCGTCGGGTGCGAGGTCTCGAAGCAGCCGCCCTGGTCGATCGAGACGTCTACGAGCACCGCGTGGCGCTTCATGAGGCCGAGCTGCTCGCGCGTGACGACGTGCGGCGCCCGACCGCCTGTGACGAGCACCGCGCCGATCACGAGGTCGGCCGCGGGCAGCATCTCCTCGATCGCGAGCGTCGATGAGTAGACGGTCGAGGCGCGCCCGCCGAAGGCCACTTCGAGCTCGCGCAGGCGGTCGATCGAGCGGTCGAATACGAACACGTCCGCCTCCATGCCGATCGCGATGAAGGCCGCGTTCATGCCGACCACCCCGCCGCCGATCACGAGCACGGTGGCGGCGGCCACGCCAGGCACGCCGCCGAGCAGGATGCCGCGGCCGCCGAGCGGCTTCTCGAGCATGAACGCGCCGGCCTGCGTGGCGATCTTGCCGGCGACCTCGCTCATCGGCGCGAGCAGCGGCAGGCGCCCGCGCGAGTCCTCGACGGTCTCATACGCGATGCACCTCGCACCGGAGTCCATCAGGCCGCGTGCCAGGTCGGGCTCTGCGGCGAGGTGCAGGTAGGTGAAGAGCGTGTGGTCGGCGCGCAGGCGCGCGACCTCCTCGGCCTGTGGCTCCTTGACCTTGAGGATCAGCTCGGCCTCGCCGAACAGCGCGTCGGCGTCCGGCACGATCCGCGCGCCCTGCGCCTCGAACTGCTCGTCGCTCATCGCGCTGCCCTCGCCGGCGCCGGCCTGGATCAGCACCTCGTGGCCGTGCGCCGTCAGCTCGCGTACGCCGGCGGGCGTGATCGCGACCCGGTACTCGTCGGTCTTGATCTCAGTCGGGACCCCGATCCTCATCTGCCTGGCGCTCCTTTCGATGGGTGGAGGCGTCGCCGCCTCGCTTGCGTGCGGCTCACCGCGCCAGCTCCCGGCCGCGCAGGGCCAGCCAGAACTCGATGCGGTCGCGGGCGTTGGAGAAGTTCCGGCCGGTCAGCTGCTCGATGCGGCGGATCCGGTAGCGCAGCGTGTGGCGGTGGCAGAAAAGAGCCGCGGCCGCCTTCTCCCAGTGGCCGTTGTGCTCGATGAAGACGTCGAGCGAGCGGACCAGCTCGTCGCCGTAGTCGCCCTCGCCCTGCTCGATCGGTCCGAGCACGCTGCGGCAGTAGGAGGACAGCGCCTCCTCGTCCTGCAGCGAGAGCAGCAGCTGGAAGGCGCCGAGGTCCTCGTAGGTCGCGACGTCCGGTGCGCTGCCGCCGGCTCTGCCGTCCAGCAGGCGCACAGCCTCCAGCGCGCAGCGCGCCTCGTGGAAGCTCATCCGCAGCGAGTGGGTCGCCGCCGGCCGGCTCGCCGCCGCGCGCGCCTCTCCGAAGCGCGCCACGAGCTCGCCCCTGATCCGCGCGGCCAGCGCGACCGGGTCGAGCGGCACCTGCCCGCGCCCCTCGGCGGCGTCGACGACCGCGCAGAGCAGACCCGAGCGGATCGCCACGAGGCTGCCGACGCGCTCGGCCGAGAGCAGCCTTTCCACGACTGCCGCCGCAGTGCTCGCGTCCTCGACCGCGAACGCCAGCACCGCCATGCGCTCGCCGATGCCGAACGGACGCAGCCGCGCCTGCAGGTCCTCGGGGTAGAGATGGCCGCTGAGCGCCTCGGCGAGCACGTCGCCGACCATGCTGCGCTGCAGCAGTTCGTAGCGTTCGTCCAGCAGCCGCGCGAAGGCCCGCTCGGTGATCGCGATGAAGGGCAGCTCGTAGGGCACCTCGAACAGCGGGAAGTCGCGCTTGCGGGCAGCGGTGACGAGGGCAGCCGGCAGGCGCTTGTGGGTGAAGCCCGTGCCGAAGCCGAGCGCGGCGATGTCGTGCCCGGCGATGCGCTCGAGGAACTCGCGCTGGGCCTTGGGCCCGTCGAGCTGAAGGCCCGTGGTGAGCAGCACCTCGCCGCCTTTCAGCCACGGCGTAGGGTCGGGCAGCTCGGTGCTGTGCACCCAGCGCACGTGGGTTCCGGCCGCGTCGTGGCCGGCGACGAGCTCCAAGCCCAGCTCGCCGATCAGGCTCTCGACAGTGAGCTCCATGACTCCATTCGCTCGCAAGCCTCGGCGAGCACGGGGCGCAGGATCCCGATGATCTCCTCGAACTGCTCGCGACCGGCGATCAACGGCGGCGAGAGCTGCACGATCGGGTCGCCCCGGTCGTCGGTGCGGCAGATCAGACCGCGGTTGTAGAGCTCCCCGGAGAGGAACCCACGCAGCAGGTACTCGGACTCCTCGTCGTCGAAGGTCTCCTTGGTCTCCCTGTCCTTGACGAGCTCGATCGCGTGGAAGTAGCCCGCGCCGCGCACGTCGCCGACGATCGGCAGGTCGCGCAGGCCGTCGAGCATCTCGCGGAACAGACCCTCGTTTGCGCGCACGTTGCCGGGCAGGTCCTCGCGCTCCATCAGATCGATGTTCGCCAGGCCGACCGCGCAGGCGACGGGATGCCCGCCGAACGTGAAGCCGTGCGCGAAGGACGTCTTGCCCTCCATGAAGGGCTCGGCGATGTGGTCGCCGGCGATCACCGCGCCGAGCGGCACATAGGCCGAGCTGATGCCCTTGGCGGTCGTGATCATGTCCGGCTGGTAGCCGAAGCGTTCGCAGCCGAACCAGTAGCCCAGGCGCCCCCACGAGCAGATCACCTCGTCGGAGATGAGCAGCACGCCGTAGCGGTCGCAGATCTCGCGCACGCGCTGGAAGTAGCCCTCCTGCGGCGTGAAGCAGCCGCCGCCGTTCTGGACCGGCTCGAGGATCACCGCGGCGACCGTGTCGGCGCCCTCGAATTCGATCGCTTCCTCGATCGCGTCGGCGGCCCACAGCGGGTCCCGATCCTCGCTCCAGCGGTAGGAGTTCGTGTTCGGGACGTGCACGCCGCCCGGCGTGAGCGGCTCGAACGGCTCGCGCAGCGGCGGCAGCCCCGTCGCGGTCAGCGCACCCATGGTCACGCCGTGGTAGGCGAGGTGGCGCGAGATCAGCTTGTGACGGTTCATGTCACCGCGCGCGCGGTGGTAGGCCTTCGCGAGCTTCCACGCCGACTCGACCGCCTCCGAGCCGCCGGAGGTGAAGAAGACGCGGTTGAGGTTGCCCGGAGCGAGGTCGGCGATGCGCTTGGCCAGTTCGATCGCGGGCGGGTGGGCGTAGCTCCAGTTCGTGTAGAAGCCGAGCTGCGCGGCCTGCTTGGCCGCGGCTTCGCCGAGCTCGGCGCGACCGTGGCCCGCGTTCACGCAGTAGAGCGCTGAGAGGCCGTCCAGGTAGCGCTTGCCCTCCTCGTCGTAGACGTAGCAGCCCTCGCCGCGCACGATCACAGGCACCGAGTGGTGCTCGTCGTAGGAGCCCATGCGCGTGAAGTGCATCCACAGGTTGCGCCGGGCGATCTGCTGCAGCGCGTCCGGGTCGTGGGCCAGCGCCGGGCCGGACGGGCCGGGGGCCCATGTCTCGCCGGTCGAGGTGGTCGCGGCGCCCGCCGCGGAGGTCCCCCCGTTCAGGTCGCTGCCTGCCATCGCTGCTCTCCTTCCGGTCGGCTCCTGCCGTGCTCGCCTTCGCGCATATGCGGATAGACAGTCAGGACAACGATATCCGGCCGGCGTACGCCACTCAAGGGGCGTTGTGGGCAAATGGGCGTCTGTGCCCTTGTACGAGACGTACACACTCGGCTCGTGCTTTTGGGACAATTGCCACTTGGCCTCCGCCGCACAAGGGCGTAGGTTTCAGCCCAGTCGGGAGTGCCAACCGGGAGGAGAGGAGCGTCGATGGCAACCGAGGTCGCCGTAGCAGCATCGGGAGCGCCCGCTACGGGCAAGGTCGAGAGCAAGGGCCTGAAGTCCAACGCGATCGGCTACGTCTCCAACATCGTCATCAGCGTCGCCTCGACGGCGCCCGCCTACTCGCTCGCAGCGACGCTCGGCTTCATCGTCGCCGACAAGGGCGTGGGAACGCACGCGCCGGCCGTGCTGCTCGCGTCGTTCATCCCGATGCTGCTGATCTCGCTGGCCTACAAGTACCTCAACAAGGCCGATCCGGACGCCGGCACGAGCTTCGCTTGGACGACGCGCGCCTTCGGCCCGACGTTCGGCTGGCTGAACGGCTGGGCCGTCTTCCTCGCCGACGTGCTCGTGATGGCCTCGCTCGGCTACATCGCGGCCACGTACACCTTCCAGCTGTTCGAATGGCACTGGGCGGAAGCCCACGTCGGCGCGGCGCTCGCCGGCTGCATCCTGTGGATCTGGTTGATGACCTGGATATGCCACCGCGGAATCGAGCTGTCCGCGCGCGT
>Ga0335082_10008876_pt1 | contig 10932 bp, 9 predicted proteins | sample Lox_Sample_41_FD_206718 | JGI IMG/M metagenome (GOLD analysis project Ga0335082, IMG submission 206718) | Soil microbial communities from Loxahatchee National Wildlife Refuge, Florida, United States - Lox_Sample_4.1 | ecosystem: Environmental > Terrestrial > Soil > Wetlands | place: USA: Florida... | reverse complement strand
CGGAATGTGCGCGCTGTCCTCGATGCAGCCCATCTCCCGTTCGCCCGGGCCGCGCACGTCCAGCAGCACCAGGCCGGGGACGGCGGCCCGGGCGCCGGCCAGCTGGCCGGCGGTCAGGCGGCTGGCGGTGCCGGCCGCCTCGGGGTACTCGACGAAGGCGGACTCCGGCTGGCCGAGGGCACCGACGACGGAGTCCAGGCCCACCCGGGCCAGGCGCAGCCTGGTATCGCGGGCGCGGCCGGGGTCGCATACGACGACGATGTCGCCGCCGACGACCTGCGCGGCGTACTCGGCGAAGCGGCCGTCGAGGCCGACGTTGACCGAGCCGCGCAGGTGCCCGCGGGCGAACTCCTCGGGGGAGCGGACGTCGAGCACGGCCGCGCCCCCCGCGGCCAGCCGCAGTACCTGGTCCAGGGTCAGCAGCGGCGGCTCCTCGACGTCCGCGAGCTGGTGCGATTCACGGTTGAGTGCGTCTCGACAACGTAGTCGATGCTCAGCCCGCTGGCGGACGCATCGTCCAGGTAATCCTGCACGTCCCGCCGGGGGTCCACCACGGCCGCCCGCCCGGTGGTCTCGTCGCCGATCAGGTAGGACGCCTGGGACAGGCAGTCGAGGTAGTACTGGACGAATTTCACGGGCACCCCCAGCGGCGCCGGTCAGCTGATCATGACCGGGACCCCATCGTAACCGCCGGGGCTCGCGCGTTAGCGGGGCACGCGCCCGGCCCGTTCGGTAGAAATGAACCTTCAAAAGGAGGTCAGGCGTGAGCTCGTGGACACCCCGGCACGTGCTCGACGCGGCGGCCGCCAGCCAGTGGTGCCCGGAAGGCGCCGTCGAGGTGCTGACCGACGACTACCGGCTCATCCGGTACCCGGACTGGGCGCTCGACCCGGCCTTCCCCGCCGCCCAGGTCACCCGGTCGCGATCGGAACGGACGGCGGCGGAGCTCATCGCCGAGGTGGCCGAGCGGGTGCGCCGGTGGGGCAGGCCCGGGGTGGCCTGGTGGGTCTCGTCCGCGACCCTGCCGCCGGACACCGAGGCGGCGCTGCGCGCCGCCGGCGGCAAGCAGATCGACGCGGTGCAGATCCTGGCCCGCGAACTGAGCGGCGACGACGCCGGCCCGCCCGGTGCCGGGAACGTGAGCGTCGCGCTGGTCGCCGACGAGCGCACATTCCGGGCCGCGTCGATGGTCGCCGTGCGCGGCTGGGGGAGAAAAGAACCCACCGGGGCCGTGCTCGCCCGCGAGTACGCCGAAGCCGTCACGGACCTGGCGGCCTGGTCCAGCTTCCGCGTGCTGGCCTCGGTGCGGGGCGAGCCCGCCGCGGTCGGCGGGTGCACGCTGCGCGGAGAGGTGGCGCACCTATGGGGCGCGGTCACCCTGCGGGAGTACCGCCGGCGCGGCGCCTACCGGGCCGTGCTGGCCGAACGACTCCGGCTGGCCCGCGCCCACGGCGCCACGCTGGCCCTGGTGAAAGGGCGCGCGGAGACGTCGGGCCCGATCCTGCTCCGGTCCGGGTTCGCCCTCTACAGCGAGGAGCGCTGCTACTGGCTGCCGGTGGTGTGACAAATGCCTGGTTGTGCCCTGGCGGCGGCCATGTTGTCATGCCTGCATGACCGAGCTTCAGCAGAAAGCCACCAGCCTGGACGCGCTGGCCGAGATCGAGCGCCAGGTGCTCTGGCTGTCCACGGCGATCGTCCACCACGCGAACCGGGTCCGGCCCAATCCCGGCGGGCTGAAGGTCGGCGGCCATCAGGCGTCCTCGGCGTCGATGGTCTCGATCATGACCTCGCTGTGGTTCCGGCACCTGCGCGCGGACGACCGGGTGTCGGTCAAGCCGCACGCCTCGCCCGTGCTGCACGCGATCAACTACCTGCTCGGTGAGCTCGATGAGTCATACCTGCCGACGCTGCGGGCGTTCGGCGGCCTGCAGAGCTATCCGAGCCGGGTCAAGGACCCCGATCCGGTCGACTACTCCACCGGGTCCGTCGGCATCGGCGCGACCGCCCCGGTCTGGGGCGCGGTGGCCCGCCGGTACCTGAGCAACCGGTTCACCGCCGGCGGTACCGGTGCGCCGGGCCGCCAGTACTCGCTGCTCGGCGACGCCGAACTCGACGAGGGCGCGGTCTGGGAGGCTATCGTCGATCCCGGCGTGACCGAACTCGGCGAGGTCGTCTGGGTCGTCGACGTCAACCGCCAGTCGCTCGACCGGGTGGTCCCGCAGATCGCCGCCGACCGGCTGCGCGGCATGTTCAGCGCGGCGGGCTGGCAGGTCATCACGCTGAAGTACGGGCGGCTGCTCGAGGACCTGTTCACCCGGCCGGGCGGCGAGGCGCTGCGCCACCGGATCGACGCCATGCCCAATCCCGAGTACCAGCGGCTGCTCCGCTGTCATCCGGACGAGCTGCGCCAGCGCCTGCCCGGCGGGGACGAATCCCTGGCCCGGCTGGCCGGCGACCTCGACGACGCCGAGCTCGCGCGCGCCGTCCGCAACCTGGGCGGCCACGACCTGAGCTCTCTGGACGAGGCCTACGGGGCCATCGACGACAGCCGGCCCACGATCATCCTGGCCTACACGATCAAGGGCTACGGCCTGGCCGTCGAGGGCCACCCGCAGAACCACTCGGCGCTGCTGACCGAGGCCCAGCTCGGCGAGCTGGCGTCCCAGCTCGGCACCGATCCGGGGGAGCCGTGGCGCCGGCCCGCGCCGGACAGCGCCGCGGGTGAGCTGTGCGCGCAGACCGCCCGGCGGCTGCGCCGTCCGGCCCCGCCCCGGCTGGCGCCGCCCGCCGTGCCGCAGGACTTCGGCCGCACCCCGACCGGGGTGGCCACCACCCAGGCCGCGCTCGGCCGGGCCCTGCTCGACCTGACCCGCGAAGCCCCCGGGGCCGCCGCACGGGTCGTCACCGTCAGCCCGGACGTCAGCTCGAGCACCAACCTGGGCGGCTGGGTCAACAAGGTCGGCGTGTGGTCAGCCGCCGAACGGACCGACTGGTTCGCCGACGACGCCGAGACCATCTTGCACTGGCGGGAGAAGCCGACCGGGCAGCACATCGAGCTCGGCATTGCCGAGACCAACCTGGTCGGCCTGCTCGGCGAGCTCGGCGCGACCTGGAGCCGGTGGGGTGAGCCGCTGTTCCCGGTCGGGGTGCTGTACGACCCGTTCGTGGAGCGGGCGCTCGAACCGTGGTCGTTCGGCATCTACGCGGGCGGCCAGTCGATCCTGGTCGGCACGCCGTCCGGGGTCACCCTGGCCCCCGAGGGCGGGGCGCACCAGTCCATCACCACGCCGTCGATCGGGATCGAGCAGCCTGGCTGCGTTACCTACGAGCCCGCGTTCGCGGTCGACACCGAGTGGTGCCTGCTGACCAGCCTGGCCCGGCTGGGCCGGCCGGACGGCAGCTCGGCCTACCTGCGCCTGTCCACCCGGCCGGTCAGCCAGAAGCTGGCCGCGATCCCGGCCGACCCCGCGGCCAGGGAACGCCGCCGCCGCCAGGTGGTGGCCGGCGCGTACCCGCTGCGCCGTTCTCCGGGACCACCCTCCGTGACGATCGCGGTGATGGGCGCGCTGGTGCCCGAGGCGCTGGCCGCGGCCGACCGGCTGGCCGAGATCGGCACGCCAGCCGACGTGGTATGCGTGACCAGCCCCGGGCTGCTGTTCCGCGCGCTGCGCGCCCGTCAGGGCGTTCACGGCCAGGGCTTCGGCGGCGAGCCGTGGATCCTCGAGCGGGCGTTCCCCGCGGCCCGCGCCACCCCCCTGGTCACCGTCCTGGACGGGCACCCGCACACGCTGTCGTTCCTGGCCACCGTCAACGGGGTGCCGCACGCCGCGCTGGGCGTGGTCCAGTTCGGCCAGTCCGGGGCGATCGAGGATCTGTACCGCTACAACGGCATCGACACCGACAGCATCATCCGCGCCGCCCTGGACCTGGTCCAGTAAAACTCATGGTCATTACGATTCTTTCGTATCTGATATCGAGTCTGCTGTGTGGCTTTCGAGCCTGATCCTGCCGTGATCTCATACTGCTTGCTCGCAGGCAATTGAGACCGGAGCACCGGGCATGGACAGTGACGCGGTCATCCGCCTGAGGCGTGTCGTCCTTAAGCTCGCGCGGCAGCTCAACGCCGCGTCCCGGGAGGAAGGGCTGACCCCGACCCAAGCCTCGGTATTGGGCATCACCACCACGCGCGGGCCGCTCAGCCTGGCCGAACTCACCGAGCTCGAGCGCGTCAACCCGACGATGCTCTCCCGCGTCATCGGCAAGCTCGATGAATACGGCCTGCTCAAGCGGCTGCGCGACCCCGATGATTTCCGTGCGGCCCGGGTCGAGGTCACGCCGAAGGGCCGTGCCGTCTACGAGCGGATCACGGCGCAGCGGAGCGCGGTGATCTCCGAATCCGTGGCGGGCCTTCCCGATGGTCAGCAGGCCGCGCTGTTCGCGGCGCTGCCGGCGCTGGAAAACCTGGCCGAGGACCTGCGGGACATGGTGCGGCGCGGGCGGGACCGGCTCCGGGACTCGCCGCGGCCCGGCTGACCCGATCCGCCGGTTCATAATCCCGAACGGTCCAGGTCACTGCCCCCGCGTCGCCAGGATGCCCTCATCATGATGTCCGAAACCCGCCAGCCTGCGGTCGCGCCGGCTCATAGCGTGGGGATATGAACGTCTACACCACGATGGAAAGCCCGGTAGGTGAACTGCTCCTGGTCGGCCGCCCCTCGCCAGGCGGCGTGACGCTCACCTCGGTATCGATGGCCGGACAGCGCTTCGCGCCCGCGGTCCGCGACGGCTGGCGTTGTGATCCGGCGGCGTTCGCCGAGGTGACTCGTCAGCTCACCGAGTACTTTGCGGGCGAGCGGCGCGTCTTCAGCCTCGAGTTCGCCCCGCGCGGCACCGAATTCCAGCAGCGGGTCTGGCAGGCCCTGGACTCCGTCCCGTACGGCACGACGATCAGCTATGGCCAGCTGGCCGCCCGGCTCGCCGTCCCGCGTGACCGGATCCAGGCGCTGGGCGCCGCGATAGGGGCCAATCCGCTGGCCATCGTCCGCCCGTGCCACCGGGTCATCGGCTCGGATGGCGGCATGCGGGGGTACGCCGGCGGCGTGGAACGCAAGCAGCAGCTGCTCGCCCACGAGGGCGCGCTCCTGGGGGTCCCGTGGTGATCACCGTGCCGCCTGGCGCGGCGGCGAGGCCGACGCCCTGCCCCCGCAGGGGCGGGACTATGCGTTGATCAGCGCGGCGACCGCCGGGTGGCGCCGCATCTTGTCCAGGTAGCGGCTGCGGTTCGGGCCGATGCTGCCGACCGGGATGCCCAGCCGGGCGCTGATGTCGGCGTAGGGCAGCGGCGGGTCGGCGATGAGCAGGGAGATCAGCTGCTTGCCGTTCGGCGGCAGCTGGTCGAACGCCTCGCGCAGCGCGGCGTGCCGCTCGGCCGCGAGCAGGCCCTGGTCGGCCCGGCCGGCCCGCTCGTCGGGCAGGCTCTCCACGTCCAGCGCGTACATGGTCGCGCGCGGTCCCTGCGTCGCGCACAGCACCCGCAGGCACTCCCGCCGGGCGGTAGTGGCGAGCCAGCCGGGCAGCGCGGCCGGGTCACGAACCCGGTCCAGCTGGTCCACCAGGCGCAGCCAGACGCTCTGGCCCACGTCGTCGGCGTCGGCCCGGCCGAGCCGGTGCCTGCGGCAGATCGACCAGATGAGCGGGGTGTAGCGCTCGACCAGAGCGTCCCACGCCTGCTTGTCACCATCTTTTGCCCGGGCCACCAGGTCACTGACCGTGGAGTCGGCCGGGGAATCCGTCAGTTGCTGCGGTATCAGGGTGCAGGCGGTCGCAGTGGTCATGATCCGGTTCTCCTCAAGCGTGCCGAGCCATTGAAGACAGACTCGGTGACCGCGCGTCCCGCCGTCATGGGGCAGCCGTCACGACTTAGCCGGGAAATAAACGGGCCGCCGCCAGGGAGAAGTGCGCCGGATGTCCCTTAGACCCGGGACTGGTGTCCCAGGCCGGCATCGCGGGCCTGGACGATGGCCTGGGCACGGTCGGCGACCTGCAGCTTGGTCAAGATGTTGGAGACGTGGTTGCGTACCGTCTTCTGGCTCAGCCCCAGCCTGGTCGCGATGGCCATGTTGGCCCGGCCCTGGGCGACCAGGTCGAGTACCTCGCGCTCCCGGTCGGTCAGCTGCGGGAACACCGGTGGCGGGGCGCTGGCAGGGGTGGTGAAGTAGGCCAGCATGCGGGCCGCCAGCTGCGTCCCGAAGATGATCTCGCCGTTGGCGGCGGCCTGGACGGCGGCGCGGATCTGCTCCTGGTCGGCGCCCTTCAGCAGGTAGCCGCGGGCGCCGGCGCGCAGCGCGGAGAAGATCGAGTCGTCGTCGTCGAACATGGTCAGCACGAGCACCGTGATGTGCGGGCTGTCCGCCACGATGCGGCGGGTGGCCTCGATGCCGTTCAGCCCCGGCATGTGCAGGTCCATGATGACCACGTCCGGCTGGGTTTCCCTGGCCAGCTCGACAGCCTCGGTCCCGCTGGTGGCGGCCCCGGTCAGCTCGGTGTCCTGGCCGTCGGTCAGCAGGGCGGTCAGCCCGTCGCGGAACAGCGGGTGATCGTCCGCGATCAGGACCCGGATCGGTTCTGTCATGGTTGCTCCCGGGCGGGAAGATAGGCATTGATCTTGGTTCCGTGCGGAAGGCTGGGCTCGATCACCAGGTCGCCGCCGAGTTCGGTGACGCGCTCGCGCATCGACGCGATGCCGACGCCTGCCCGCCAGCCTTCCGGCAGGCCAACGCCATCATCGCAGATGTTCACGTCCAGGCCATGGTTGAGCCGCAGGCGCACGGAGCACTGCGTGGCATGTGCGTGCCTGGTGACGTTGGTCAGCGCTTCGGTCACGATCCGGTAGCAGGCCACTTCGACCGCCGCGGGCAGATCGGTCAGGCCATCGGCGGGAGCGTCCAGGGTGACGGTGAGCGATGGCGCCTCGTACTGCAGCCGTCCGACCTCCTCCCGCAGCGACCCGACCAGGCCGAACTCATCGAGCGTGGGTGGTCGCAGGCCGTAGACGATACGGCGGACATCGGCCACCGCCCGCTGCGTCTCCGCCTTGAGCTTGCCCAGCAGTTCCTGCAGCTCAGGCTGGCTCACCGACCGCGCCCGGGCCGTGTCCAGGCCCAGGGTGAGGCCAGCCAGCGTCGGGCCGAGGCCGTCGTGCAGGTCGCGGCGCAGCCGTCGCCGCTCCTCTTCCCGCGCGGTGACCAGCCCCGCCCGGGACGCGTCCAGCGCCCGCCGTAGCGCCACCGCGTGGGCCGCCGGGCCCGCTTGCCGGGCCAGGTCGGCCAGCAGCCGCTCGTCGTCGGGGCCAAGCTGCTCGTCGCGCGACCGAGTGCCCACCAGGAGCCGCCCGACGGTCTCCCGCTGGAAGGTCAGCGGGAACGCGACCACCTGAGGCGGGGCCTCGCCGTACGCGGCGGCCGGGCTCCACCCGTCGCCGAGCCGCAGCTCGAGCGCCGCGTACGGGAGCCGCAGGCTGTCCGCGATGGTCTTGACCACGGAGCTGAGCGCGGATTCGGGGTCGGCCGCTTCCTCGATCCGGCGGCCGAGCCGGGCCAGGGCCTCGTAGGGAACCCCCCGGTCACCGTAGAACAGCCGGTCCACCCGGCGCTGCACCCGGTCGTGCAGCGGCCACAGCGCGGCGGCGGCCAGCACGGTCGCGATGACCTGCACGGCCAGGTTGCTGCCCTTCAGGCCGAAGACCGAGCGGAAGGACTGGGCGGCCACGACCACGGCCAGGTAGACCCCGGCCATCCCCGCGGTCAGCATGCCGTACAGCACCGCCCGGTTCAGCAGGCGGTCGATCTCGTAGAGCCGGTACCGCAGCACCGCGATCCCGATCGCGATGGGCATCAGGATGCCGGCCGGCAGCGCCAGGATCAGGCTCCACGTGCCCGGGAAGACCAGGGTGGCGACGAGCGAGGCAATGGTGAACGGCAGCGTGGCCAGCAGCCACTTGAGCTGCTGGCGTCCGACCCGGTCGGCCCGGCGCCAGCGCAGCGTTATGCTCGCCGCCGCGCCCGCCGCCGCGACGACAGCGCACCCGATGGCCAGGACCGCGCACGTCTCGAAGAGCCAGTCGAGCCGGGGGATGACGTACGGGTTGTGCCGGTGGCGGAACAGCGGGCCCAGGTCCTGCGGGTAGAAGGCGAACCCGGCGATGGCCAGCGGAATGAACGCCAGCGCGGCCCACAGCGCGGGCCGGAACCGCCGCGACAGCAGCCTGCCCTCCGGGAAGACCAGCAGCAGGACCATGCCGCCCAGGCTGGTGGCTGGCGCGTAGGCCCAGTTGTTGATCCACAGCGCCGCGGTCGAGAACGGCAGCGAACCGGGCGAGTGGACCAGGGTGTACCGCACGTAGGTGTAGGGCACCGTGGCGAACACGTCCGCCAGCCCGATCAGGCACAACAGCGGGCCCATCGGATGACCCGGCCGCCGGGCCAGGAGCACGCACCCCATCCAGGCGTAGGCGAGCGGGGCCGGCAGCAGGAAGATGGACACGTCGGGGCCGAGCGCTCCCAGCACTATCCCGCCGAGCGCCAGGACCGCCGTGAGGGCAGCGGCAGCCCAGGACAGCCCGGCAACCGTCGGCCACCGGGCTGGCCGCACGTTCACCGGGACGTCCAGACCCACATACCTACGATGGTGCCTCACGGTCCCGCTGTCACGGGACATATGTCCCGGGCCACCCGGGATCTATAAGCCCTGGCCGGGGGCGCGTGACCCTCAGGCCGGGGTCACGGCGCGGAGCAGGAAGCTGACCAGCTGGGCCGCGTACGCCCCGGTGCTGCGAGCCAGATCGGCCCGGCGGTCGTCCGGGGTGACCATGGCGTGCATCATGGCCCCGCCGATGAGGGTGTCCAGCAGCAGCGTGACCGAGGTGTCCGGCGCGAGCTCGCCGCGGTCGATGCCGCGGCGCACGATGTCCCGGGCGGCCAGGACCTGCGCGCGCCGCATCTGCGCGTAGTGCTCGGCCACCCCGGGGATGGCGGCGGCCTCGAGCCCGAGCCTGAGCGCGACGCGGCTGACCTCGCCCGCGTAGATGTCGAGCATCTGGGTGGCTAGCTCGACCAGGTCGCCGCGCAGCGTGCCGGTGTCGACGTCGGCGACCCGGGCCAGCCGCCACGTCACCGCGTCGGTCAGCAGCGCCTCCTTGCTGGTCCAGCGCAGGTACAGCGAGGCCTTGCCGACCCCGGCCCGGCGGGCCACCGCCTCCATGGCGAATCCGGCCCAGCCCGCGTCGGCGAACAGGTCGAGCGCGGCCCGGGCGATGCGGCGGTCTACCCCGGGATCGCGCGGGCGTCCCGGCGTCACCTGCGTCGTGCTCACGGAGCTACCCCCCGGGATCGATTACTGAACGTCTACCGTCTAGGATACCGTCATGGCCTACCAGATCACCGGCGACCGGCTGACCAGCCTCTTCCGGCCGCGCAGCGTCGCGCTGGTGGGTGCGTCGGACAAGTCGGTCTTCTCTCAGATCGCCTACCACAACCTGGTCGAGTTCGGCTTCGCGGAGCACACCTTCCTGGTCAGCCTGCGCGGCACGCAGACACACGGCCGGTCCACCGTGACCTCGTGCGCGCAGATCGGCGAGCCGGTCGACGTGGCGTACCTGATGGTGCCGCAGGCCGGCCTGCTCGAGGCGCTGGACGACGCGGCGGCCGCGGGGATCCGCAACGCGTGCGTGCTGTCGTCCGGTTACGCCGAGGCGGGGGAGGCCGGCCGGGCCGCCCAGGCCGAGCTCGCCGACCACGCGGCCGGGCTCGGCATGGTGCTGCTCGGCCCGAACCACCTCGGCTTCGCCAACCTCACCGACGGCGTACCGGTCTGCTCGATCCCGGGGCTGCCTGCCGAAAGCGGCCCGGTGGCGCTGCTCTCGCAGAGCGGGGCCAGTTCCTCGGCCATGGTGGACTTCGCCCGGATGGTCAACGTCGGCCTGTCCTACCTGGTCACGCTCGGCAACGAGGCGATGATCACCGTCGGGCACGTGCTGGACTACCTGGTCGACGACCCGGGCACCCGGGCCGTCGCTGTCTTCATGGAGACCGTGCGCGACCCGGAGACGTTCCGCCGGGCCGCGCGGCGGGCGGCGCAGGCGGGCAAGGCCATCGTGGTGCTCAAGGCGGGCAGCAGCGCGCTGTCCGCCCGTACCGCGGCCGCGCACACCGGCGCGCTGGTCGGCGACGACCGGGTCATCGACGCCGTCTTCGCGGACCTGGGCGTGATCCGGGTTGACTCGATCGAGGACATGCTGATCACCGCCGGGGCCGCCGCCGCGCTCGGCCGATTGGGCCGAACGGGCATCGGCATCGTGTCGATCTCGGGCGGTGCCTGCGACATCGTCGCCGACCGGGCCGACGACCTCGGCGCCGACCTGCCCGAACTGGCCCCGTCGACCCGGGACGCGCTCGCCGCGATCATGCCGGCGTACGGGACGGTGCAGAACCCGCTCGACGTCACCGGCGCCGCCGTCATCGACCCGACGATCTTCACCCGGGCGATCGAGGCCATGTCGGCCGACCCCTCGATCGGCGTCGTCGGCGTCGTCAACAGCATCGGCTGGATCGACACCGGCCGGCCCTACCCAGGGCAGATGTTCGTGGACGCGATCGGCGCCGGAATGCGGGCCGCGTCCTGCCCGGCCGCCTACATCAACCAGGTCATGCAGCCGGTTACCGGGTTCACCCGGGCCTCGATGGCGCAGGGCGGGGTCCCGTACGTCATTCCCGGGCTGCGCCAGGCCGTGGTCGCGCTGCGCAACGTGGTCCGGTGGTCCGAGGCCACTCTATCCCCGCAGACCCCGGCGCCACCCGCCGCGGTGCCGGTGCCCGCGCCGGCCCGGCGCCGGGGGAAGTGGTCCGAGCAGGACGCCCGCACGCTGCTCGGCGACGC
>Ga0335082_10008875_pt1 | contig 10933 bp, 10 predicted proteins | sample Lox_Sample_41_FD_206718 | JGI IMG/M metagenome (GOLD analysis project Ga0335082, IMG submission 206718) | Soil microbial communities from Loxahatchee National Wildlife Refuge, Florida, United States - Lox_Sample_4.1 | ecosystem: Environmental > Terrestrial > Soil > Wetlands | place: USA... | reverse complement strand
GATCCCCATCAACGACGCGCTCGACGTCGTGGACCAAGTCCGGTCGGGGCAGGCGACTGCCGACGTGATCATCGGCCCCGCCGGATTCCTCGGGATCGAGGCGAGGAACATCGACGCGGCGACCGCCGAGCGGCTCGGAGTCTCCACCTCGGCCGGCGCACTCGTCGTCGGCGTCGAGCCGGGAACCTCCGCGGCCCGCGCCGGACTGGGCCGGTTGAGCGTCATCACCGCCATCAACGGTTCGCGTGTCACATCGGCGGACACACTCGGGCCGAAGATCCACATCCACAAGCCTGGTGAGCAGATCAGCGTGACGTGGATGGATCAGAGTGGAACGCACACGGCGCTGATGCGCCTGGTCTCGGGCCCCGCCATCTAGCGCGACGGCTCGGGAGGAGACTCCGGGGGCCAGCTCTCCAGGATCCGCTGGCGAGCCCATGCCGCGTGTTCCCGAAACGCCTTGCCGGCGATTTCGGGATCTCCCGACCGGATGGCCTCGATCAGCTCCCCGTGCTCGGCCATCTCGCCTTCCGGCGCCGAGTACCAGTAGTCGTCCAGCCGAAGGAGCACGCGCATCTCGGTCGCGTGGCGGACGAACACCTCCAGCAGGCGAGAGTTGCCGCTCACACGGCAGAGTGTCTCGTGGAACGTGTAGTCGGCCCTGGCAAGGGCGTTGCGATCGTTCGCGCGTTCGGCGTCGCCGATCGCCACCAGCGTCTTCTCGAGGGCGGCGAGGGCGACGGTGTTCCCGTCCTCGATGACCGACCGGGCCGCCTGGGCCTCGAGCGCGCCGCGCAGGTCGTAGACGTCGCGCACGTCCTCGGGCGTGAGCTCCGCGACGAACGTTCCCCGGCGAGGCTCCTCGCGAACCAGGCCCTCCGCCTGCAGGTGCTTGAGCGCCTCGCGAAGGGGTCCCCGGCTGATCTGCATCAGGTCCGCGATCTTCGACTCCACGAGCCGGTCACCGCCCCGCAGCTCGCCCGACGCGATCCACTCGCGGAGGACGGCCGAGGCCTGCTCGGCGAGGGTCGAGGTGTTGATGGGATGGAGGTCGGAGTCGTGCACTGGGTCCATGCGATGCCTCGGGGCGATCGGCCGGCGAGCCGCATTGAAGCTAGAGGCGCCGGGTTCGCGATGTCAACCGCGCCGGTGAGCTACGTTCCGGGGCGGCCGCGTACCCTTGTTCGACGGTGAGCGCGCGGGATACGTTTCGGTCGCTTCGTGTTCGGAACTTCCGCCTGTTCGTGCTGGGCACGATCGTCTCGGCGGGAGGGACCTGGATGCAGGGCGTCGCGGCCCCGTGGCTCGTCCTGCAGCTGACGCACAGCGGACTCGCCCTCGGCTTCGACACGGGGCTCCAGTTCCTGCCGATCCTGCTCTTCGGTGCGTGGGGCGGCCTGATCGCGGACCGCTTCGACAACCGGCGTGTGCTGGTCGCCGCGCAGCTCGCCTTCGCCGTCCCGGCCTTCGCGCTCTGGATCCTGGACGCCACAGGCGTCGTCCGCGTGTGGATGGTGTACGTGCTGTCGTTCGTCTCCGGGTGCGTCACGGCAGTCGACATGCCAACGCGGCAGAGCTTCTACCTGGAGATGGTGGGGCCCGACGACCTCACCAACGCCATGAGCCTCACGACGGCGACCTTCACGGGCATGCGGATGATCGGGCCGGTCATCGGAGGGATCCTGATCGGAGCGGTCGGAACGGCCCCGGTGTTCCTGATCAACGGGCTGTCGTACCTGGCGGTCGTGGCGGCGCTCCTGGCCATGCGGGTGGCCGAGTTGCACCCACGCGAACGAGTGGCGAGGGCGGCGGGGCAGATCCGCGAGGGCATCCGCTACGCGTGGCGGGAGCCCGATCTCCGGCTCCCGATGGTGACGATGGCCCTCGTGTTCCTCTTCTCCTTCAACTTCGCCGTCCTGATCCCCTTGTTCGCGGTCCGCGACCTGTCGGGCGATTCCGGAACGATGGGGTGGTTGTGGGCCTTCTGGGGAATCGGCTCGCTGACCGGCGCCCTCTACATGGCCAGCCGCGCGACGAGGCCGAATCCACGCCGCCTCGCGCTGTTGGCAATCGCCGTCGGCGCCGTCTCGGTCGCGCTCGCGGCCGCACCGTCCGAGGGCGTGGCGTGGGTGCTTCTGCCGCTCATCGGCTTCTCGGGCATCGCGTTCGCGATCACCGGGAATTCGACCCTGCAGCTCACGGCGGCCCCCGAGTTCCGCGGGCGCGTCATGGCCCTGTACACACTGATCTTCCTCGGAAGCACGCCGATCGGCTCGCTCATCGCAGGGGGGGTCGGCCAGTACCTCGATGCCAGGACGGGATTCGTCGCCGGCGGTGCCATCGCCGTCGCCACCGGTGCGTGCGCCCTCATCGTGCTCGCCCGCCGGGCGGCCGCTCGGGTCGCCTCCGTGCCAGGCCCCTCGGCGGCGCTCGCAGACGAAGCCACGCTCGAGTAGGCACCGCGCTTCCCTCCGTGGCGCCCCGACGTGTGGGCACGCCGACCACTCACCCGGCGCACGCCGCCGGTAGGATTCCGCGATCACGTCTCGCGCCGGAGGAGATCGCACGGTGAAGACGCCGGATCCCGTCACCCATCCCGCCGAGTATCAGCGGGCGCTCCTGGGATACCTCGGTGCCGATGACCCCTCCGACGTGCAGGCGGCGACGCCGGATGCGCTCCGGGCGCTGCTGCGCGACGCCGGCGACCTCGCGAACGCCCGGCCGGTGCCCTCCGAGTGGTCGGCGCAGGAGACCGTCGGACACATCGTCCACGCCGAGATCGTCTCCACGGCCAGGTACCGATGGATCCTGGCGCACGACCGCCCGCCGCTCATCGGGTACGACCAGGACCTGTGGGTGCGGGGCCTACGTCCCGACCGGGAGGACCCGCGCGAGATGCTCGACTTCTTCGCCGCCCTGCGCGGCGCGAACCTTCGGCTGTGGCGCGGGTCGACGGAGGACGAACGCGCTCGAGTCGGCGTCCACGAGGAGCGCGGCGAGGAGAGCTACGACCTGACCTTCCGGCTGATCGCGGGCCACGACCGACTGCACGGGGAACAGGCGGCCGCCGCCCTCGAGGCGGTGCAGGGAAGGGACTGACCGGCCGCTACAGCTCGTCGCCGATGGTGCGCAGGTTGCGGTTGAGGGCGTCCAGGACCGCCTGCGCGGCGGCCCTCGTTTCCTCGCCCGGCGGGACAGCCGTCGCCCCGACGAAGCGATGCGCGCCGACCAGCACCGTCACCACGACGAGTTCAGCGTCCATCGGCGGATACGTCAGGAACAGGTGCTCCACCATGATGTCGCGGCTCATGGCGTCGCCGAGCGCGCCGGCGACTGCGCGGGCCGCGGCCAAGTGGCGGCCGAGCAGGGTCGAATGTCCGTGCCCGCTCCCCGCGTACTCGCGTCCGCCCCACACGAGGCGGGCGACCGCCGTCGGCAGACCTTCTTCGCCCGTGGCGACCGACACGTCCTCCAGTCGCGGCCGGTCGGGAGCCGGCGCTTGCGCGCTCTGACCGGCCGGCGCGGCCGGCTGCTCCAGCCGATCGAGGACGAACCGCGCGAACGAGGTGAGCTCGCTCATCGAGCCGGGTCGCACCCCCGAGAGGATGAGCACGCGCTCGTCCCCGGCTTCTCCCCACCGGGTGACCAGCATCGCCTCTTCGTGCTCCGCGGCGGCGGCCGGACCCGCATCGAGCGCCGACCCCGCACGGCGAACCAGTGAGATCGCCCTCTGCGCGTCGAGGCGCCTGGGCTCGACCTGTAGGTGCTCCTCCCCTGCGGCGTCGCGGCGAAGGTAGATCCCCGCCTCGGCGCCGCTCTCGGAGATGACCCACCGGAGGATGCCGGCCTCGGCCGCTGCGACAAGCCGCGCCGCGGGAACGTCGTCGTCGGGAATGATCACCGGCAGATCCAGGCCGCGCGCCTCGCCGACGGGTTCTGCCGAAGGGCCGGCCCCCGGTCCGATGCCACCCGCGTCGCCGGGGCGTTCGGTGATCCGGAACGGCTCGCTCGCCGGACCCTCGCCGGGATCGTCCGCCTCGGCTCGTCCCGCACCCGACCCGACGCCCGCGACGGGGACCGGCTCCGGAGGGAATCCCGCCGCCGCGAGGATCTCCTCGATGGTCTGCGCGCCCACGCGAACGGGCTCGACCAGACGCACGCCGGCGCCGACCCGACTTCCCGCTTCCTCGTCGGTCAGCACGACGGGGAGCTCATCGGCATCGGCGCGCGCCTGAACCTCCACGCCGCCTCCGTGCTCGAGTGCCACCTCGAGTCGCTCCTCCTCGATGCGATCGACGAGCGAGGCGAACAGTGGCTCCAGGTCGAGCTCAGGAACGCCGACGACGCGGATATCGCCGGCGACGTCCGCGATCACCAACTCGCCGCCGGACTCCGCGGTGAACCCGATGGACACGCGCGCGCTCGCATAGGAGAACGTCTGCATGGAGAACTCCCGGAACGCCTTCTTGCGCAGCACCATCAACCGACGGTCGGTCGCGACCACGCGCAGCGTCGTCCCTTCGTGCCCTTCCGATCGCCCCGTGGTCGCGTCGAGAACTCGTTCTCCGGACTCCAGATAAGGGGCGACCTCGCGGACGAGCCGCTGCCGTCGTTCCGACCGCGCTCGTGCGGCCGCCTCGTGCAACTGTTCACTCATCCCGAGCCGTTCTCTCGAGACACCGCCCCAGCCCCATTTGCGGGCTGTCGAGGAACCCTCCCAACCAATCCGGCGTCACCTCCGATGGGCGCCGGACGCCGCCCCTCAATGTAATTGTAGGGACGCCGTGATCGTGACTGCTCGCGGAACTGGTCGCAATAGGTCCTTGGACTTAAGGGAAAAACCTCTCCTCTGGAGGCAGGCGCGCCCGGCCTCGCTCATGGTGCTCTAATCTCCCGGAGCCGGGCGAACGGGGGCGCCGCGGCACAGACGCGTTCCGCGACAAGGGAGGCCGCACGACGATGTCCGACACGTCATCGCAAGCCGACCGGGCCGCTCGAGACCTGGCCGACCGGTTCTGGGACCGCTTGCTCGAGCTCGAGCCTTTGCTCGGGACGTCGGTGGGCGACGAGCGATTCGACGACCGGCTGCCGGACCCGAGCGAGGACGGCCTTGCCGAGCGCGCGCGGATGTACCACGAGTCGCTGCAGCAGGCGGAGAAGATCGACCGCGCCGAGCTCTCGTTCATCGAGCGAACGACGCTCGACGTCCTGGAGGCGTGCTCGAATCGGGAGCTGGAGGCGATCGAGGCACGCCTCGATCGCCTCCAGGCCGCGTCGCACATCTGGGGCCCGGGTCAGCTCGTCGGACAGATGGGATCGCTGCAGCGCGCCGACACACCCGAGCGCCTCGAGCGCTTCGTGGCGAGGCTCCGCGCGGTGCCCGCGTATCTCGACGCGCTCGGCCCGATCCTCGACGGCGCGGTGGCGGCCGGTCAGACGTGCCCGGGCGTCATGGTCGACCGTTCGATCGCACAGGTGGAACGCTTCGTCGCCGCGCCACTCGATCAGTCACCAGCGATGATTCCCGTGGCGCAGGACGCCGAGGGCGCGGCAACCGTGAGCGAGGTCCTCCGGGACGAGGTGCTCCCCGCCCACGAGCGGTACCTCGAGCTCCTTCGCCGGTACCGCTCGGCCGCGACGGAGACGATCGGCCTCTCGTCACTGCCCGGCGGCGAACGGATGTACGCGGCGCAGATCCTGTCCTGGACGTCGCTACCGCTCGAAGCCGGCGCGGTGCACGAGCTCGGCGTGATGGAGCTGGCCAAGATCCAGGAGGAGCGGAACGAGGCCGCCGGGCGCCTCGGGTTCGAGGATCCCGCGGCCGCGATCGCCGCATACCGCGAGGCGCGCGGGACGGCGTCCCGCGAGGAGCTGGTCGACATGGCGCGCCGGCAGGTCGCGCGAAGCTGGGACGCCGCACCGACCATGTTCGGGCGCCTGCCCCATGCCAACTGCGAGGTCCGCGCCGTCGAGGAGTTCCGCGAGGCGGACATGCCGTTCGCGTTCTACAACCCCGCGACGGCCGACGGATCGCGGCCGGGCGTCTACTACGTGAACACGTTCCAGCCCGACCAGCGTCCTCTGCACCAGCTGGCGACCACGACGCACCACGAGGCCAACCCGGGCCACCACTTCCAGATCTCCATCGAGCACGAGATCACCGGGCGGCCGCTGCTGCGCCGCTTCGGCGGGTTCCTCGCCGGCAGCTCGTTCACGGAGGGCTGGGGGCTCTACGCGGAGCGCCTGGCCGACGAGATGGGCCTGTACGAGAGCGAGTACGAGCGGCTCGGGATGCTCGACTCGCTCGCGTTCCGCGCCAACCGGCTGATCGTCGACACCGGCATCCACGCGTTGGAGTGGGACCGCGCGCGCTCGGTGGCGCAGATGCAGACCGGCGGCCTCTCGCCGGTCGACGCCGAGATCGAGGTCGATCGCTACATCGCGATGCCCGGGCAGGCGCTCTCGTACATGATCGGCATGCTCGAGATCAGGTCGTGGCGACGGGCCGCGGAGGAGAGCGCGGGCGACGCGTTCGACCTTCCCGCGTTCCACGACCAACTGCTGTCGCTCGGCTCGCTGCCGCTGCCGTCGCTTCGCCGGGAGATGGGACCCGGCTGAGGAACGAGGGTCAGGCCACCCGGCCGGGCTCGCCGTCGGGGCTGGAGAACGGCAGTCCGGCGGCGGCCCACGCCTCCATCCCGCCCTCCATGTTCTCCGCCTCGAAGCCGCGCGCGCGGAGCATGAGCGTGGCTACCTCGCTGCGGTTCCCGGTCTTGCAGACGACGATGACCGGCTTGTCCTTGGTCAGCACGCCCGACTCCGCGCCCGCCATCACGCTGTTGAGCGGAACGAGGACGGCCTCCTCGATACGGCCCTGCTTCCATTCCCAAGGCTCGCGGACGTCCAGGAACTGGTACCTGTCCCGGCCTTCGTAGATGGCGCGAACGTCGTCCAATCGAGTGGTCTCCTCCGGCATCCGACAGTAGCAGACGCGCTATGTTCGGCCCCGTGGACGACCTTGAGCCCGTCGGCGAGGACGAGACCGAGGGCCACGCGGTCCCCCGCCTGACCCGGGCCGGCGCCGCAATCCGCGGGCTCGCCATCGACGTCACGCCGCTGCGTGAATCGCGGGAGTTCCGCCTGCTGCAGTTCGGTCAGCTGATCTCGCTGACGGGACGGCAGGTGACTGTCGTGGCGCTTCCCATCCAGGTCTACCTGCTGACCCGCTCGTCGTTCGCGGTCGGGCTCATCAGCCTGGTCCAGATCCCGCCGCTCGCGTTCTTCGCGATCTGGGGCGGAACGTGGGCGGACCGGTTCGACCGGCGGAAGTTGATCCTGCTGACCGAGTTCGGATTGGCGGCGACCAGTGTGTTGCTGCTGCTCGGCGCCGTCCATGGACGGCCGCCGCTCTGGTACCTCTACCTGGTCGTCATCGCGCAGACCGCGTTCTTCGCGGTGAACTCGCCGACGCGGTCAGCCGTCGTCCCGACCGTCGTGGGCTCCGAGCGCCTGCCGGCCGCCATGGCCCTGAACCAGGTCATGTACAACGTGACGCAGGTGGTCGGCCCCGTGGTGGCCGGGTTCGTCATCGCGGCCCCGGCGAACACCAACACGGGACTCGCCATCGCGTACGGCATCGACGTGGCAACGTTCGCGGGCTCGATCGGCATGACGCTCGCGCTCCCCGCGCTGCCGCCCGTCCGCGCCGCGGGCGAGGCCGTCCGCAGTGGCTGGCGAGCGGTCCGTGAGGGGTTCTCGTTCCTGCGCGGCAAGCGGGTGCTCGTGTCCACGTTCGCGATCGACCTCAACGCCATGATCTTCGGGATGCCGCGCGCGCTGTTCCCGGCGCTCGCCGTGACCGTGTTCCACAAGGGACCCGCGGCGGTTGGGCTGATGTCGGCGGCGCCGGCCGCCGGCGCGGTGATCGGCGCGCTCACAACGGGCTGGGTCGGGAGCGTGCGCCGGCAGGGACTGTTCGTCATCTGGGCCGTCGCCGCATGGGGGGCGGCGATCACGATGTTCGGCCTCTCGGGACTCGGGGGCGGGTACTTCTGGATCGGGCTGTTCTTCCTCGCGCTCGCGGGAGCGGCCGACGTGGTGAGTGCGGTCTTCCGCGGAACGATCCTGCAGCAGTCGGTGCCCGACTCGCTCCGCGGGCGCTTGTCCGCGACGCACATCCTGGTCGTCACGGGAGGCCCGCGCCTGGGCGACTTCGAATCGGGGGCGGTCGCCGGCCTGGCGGCGCTGTTCTTGTCGACCGCCGACGCCACGCTGTTCTCCGCCGTCACCGGAGGCGTCTTCTGCCTGATCGGCGCCGGGATCGTCTCGATGATCTACCCCGAGTTGGCCCGCTATCGGCGCCCCGAGGCGCTCTCCGTCACGAGCGGGGATTGACTGCTTGACGGTTCGAGTAAGGATGTAATACAGTAATTACATGAAGGATCACGGAATGCCCCACCGTCATCACCGCCACGCCGAGCACGCCGAACCCACCGCCGACGAGCTGCGCGGATGGTTCGCCGGAAGGCTCCCCGAGGGCTGGTTCCAAGGACCCCCGGAGGTGTCGAGCGATCGCGAGGAGATCCTCGTCGTGGGCGCCCTCGACGCGCCCGACCTCCCCGCCGAGGCGACCGACGAGACCAGGGCCTCGTCAGTCGCCGCCCGCATCCAGCGCTTCCGCGAGGACACCCGCGAGGAGCGCATCCACATCGCGCTGGAGGCCGAGCGCCGCTTCGGCCGCAAGGTTTCGTGGGGTGCGGCGGTGGGCGACGACCGGCAACTCTTCACGACGCTGTCGGTGCCGCACATGACACGGCTTCGGATGAGCGAGCGGGCGGTGCTCGACACGCTCGTCGACGCGGGCGTGGCGCGCAGCCGCAGCGAGGCGCTCGCGTGGTGCGTGCGACTCGTGGGCACGAACGAGTCCGAGTGGATCGGGAAGCTCCGCGACGCGTTCGCGAACGTGGAGCGTGTCAGGTCCGAAGGTCCCGCTTCGGCGTAGCGCCGCGTCCGCGCTTGCGGCCGAAGAGCCACAGCCCCAGACCGAGGCCGGCGATCGCGAACAGGATCCAGAACGCCTTCGCCGTCACGCCCTGCTTCGCGGGATCCCCGGCCATCGGCCGCGTCACTCCTGCAGGTCCAGCAGCGATGCGAGCTGCCGCGCGCTCTTGACCGCGTAGTCGTTGTAGCAGTTGTTCATCACGACGTGGGTCTCCCGAGCCTGCGCGGCGAGGCCCTCGACCCTGGGCGTCCACTCGTCCAGCTCGGCCTTCGAGTAGTCGTACTTGAACCGCTTCGCAGCGCCGCCCGACGTCGAGGCCCACGCCTCAGGGTCCCGGCCGTGGAACCGAACGACCGCGAGCGCGGGATTCGTCACCGCCGCCACCGACGGCAGGCTCGAGTCGAAGCCCTGCGGCATGTCGACGCAGACGAACGCGAGTCGATGCTCCTCCAGGAACCCGAGCGTGCGCTCCGCGTTCTTCTCGCTCAGCCACGACCGGTGACGGAACTCGATCGCGAGCTGGTAGTCGGGCAGCCGCTCGGCGCATTCGACGATGTAGTCCTTCGAAGCGCGGCCGGGAAGGAACCATTGGGGGAACTGGAACAGCACCGACCCGAGCTTCCCCGCCGAATGCAGGGGGAACAGGGCCTCCCGGAACCGCTCCCAGACCTCGTCGGCCCACGCTTCCGGCACCTTGTCCCGGTACACGTTCTTCTTGCCGGACAACGCTTCCGGCAACGCCTCCCTGAGGTCCTGCGGGAGGCGATCCACGCGCGTCGGGTGCCCCGTCAGCAGCGAGAACGCCTTGATGTCGAAGACGAAGTCCTTCGGCGTCCGCTCGATCCACAGCTCGGCGTTGCGCACCGTCGGCGGCGCGTAGTACGTCGAGTCGACCTCCGCGATCGGGAACTCGGACGCGTAGAACCGCAGCCGCTCTTCGGCGGTCATCGTCTTCTTCGGGTAGAAGGTCCCGGCCTTGACGAGCGTCGGCTCGGTCCACGCCGAGATCCCAACCAGGATCTCGCCTCGCTGTGACGTCTTCGTCGCGGACATGAAGGGGCGTCCGGCGCCGGCGCGCCTCAGATCCAGCCGGCGGCGTTGACGATCTCGGAGTCGCGGAGCTTGCGCAGCGCCTCGCGCTCGATGAGCCGGACGCGCTCACCCGAGAGGCCCATCTGCTTGCCGACGTCGCGCAGGCTCATCGGGTGGCCGTTGCCCAGCCCGTACCGCAGGGCGATGACGCGACGCTCGCGGTCGTCGAGCACGTTGAGGACGGCCTGCCCGATCTCGTCGCGCAGCATCGCGTCCTCGACCGCGTCCAGCGGGCTCTGCTCGTCGGCCTGCTGGAGCAGGTCGCCGAGCTCGGTGTCCTCGCCGACGGGCGCCTGCAGCGAGACCGGCTCGCGGCGCTCGGCCTCCATGAGGCGGTCGACCTCCTCGGCCGGCACGTCGAGCATCTTGGAGAGCTCCTCCGGCGTCGGATCGCGCCCCATCCGCTGGCTGAACTGCACCACCGTGCGGCGCATCTTGCGGATCTGGTCGTGGACGTGCACGGGCAGGCGGATCTGCCGGCCCCGGTCGGCGATCGCCCGGGTGATGGCCTGCCGGATCCACCAGGTCGCGTACGTGGAGAACTTGAACCCGCGCCGCCAGTCGAACAGCTCCACTGCCCGCATCAGCCCGATGTTCCCCTCCTGAACGAGGTCGAGGAAAGGCAGGCCCTGCCCCTGGTACTTGCGGGCGATGGAAACCACCAGGCGCAGGTTCGCCCGGATGAACCGCTGGCGGGCCGCCCGCCCCTTCCGGACGAAGTCCTTGGACTGCTTGATGCTCTTCTCCGAGCGAAGGCGGCCCGCGGCCAGGCGCTGCTCGGCCTCCTCGCCGTGCTCGATCGCCATGGCGAGCTCGACCTCCTCCTCCTTGGTCAGCAGC
>Ga0335082_10008874_pt1 | contig 10933 bp, 20 predicted proteins | sample Lox_Sample_41_FD_206718 | JGI IMG/M metagenome (GOLD analysis project Ga0335082, IMG submission 206718) | Soil microbial communities from Loxahatchee National Wildlife Refuge, Florida, United States - Lox_Sample_4.1 | ecosystem: Environmental > Terrestrial > Soil > Wetlands | place: USA... | reverse complement strand
ATCGCGCTCCCGGATCGATCGGAGCTTCGAGTTTCCCCTCGCGCGTATTCCCCGGCATGCGCATGGCCGGCCACATGGGGACGCAGCATGTCACCGTGCGTAACCTCGAAGTCGTGGAGGTCGTGGCTGAAGATAACGTGCTGATCGTCAAGGGCGCGGTTCCCGGTCCGAATGGCGGGTATGTGCTGGTAAGAAGGGCCAAGAGGTAATCATCCATGCCTAGTGTGGACATTATCGATTTGAATAACGCCGTCGTCGGCTCGTTAGATCTGGCCGACGAAGTATTCAACGCGCCGGTCAACGAAGATCTGTTGTACGAAGCGGTGCGTCACTCGCAAGCCGGCAGGCGCGGCGGAAATGCGAAGACCAAGACCCGCCACGAAGTATCCGGCTCCGGAAAGAAGCTGTGGCGTCAAAAAGGCACGGGCCGGGCGCGCATGGGTTCCATTCGTTCGCCACTGTGGCGTCACGGCGGCACGACGCACGGCCCGCAACCGCGTGACTACAGCTATAGGCTGCCTCGCAAGATGCTGCTCGGCGCGCTTCGGTCCGCGCTGTCTGCAAAACTGCGCGACGGCGAGTTGAAAGTCATCCAGCAATTCTCACTGCCCGATCACAAATCCAAGGGCATGCGTGCTGTTTTAGCCAAGCTCGAGGCGGATAACACTGTGCTGCTGGTCGACAACGGTGAGAACAAGAATCTGACGCTTGGCTCGCGCAATTTGAAGGGCGTCACGCTGGTCGAAAGCAAGGACGTCACCGTCTACGATCTTCTTGGTCATAGCAAAGTGCTGTTGTCGGAGACTGCAGCGAAGAAACTCTCGGAGGCGCTCGCAAAATGACCATCTACGACGTGATCAAACGCCCACTGGTAACGGAGAAGGGCGTGACCAAGAAAGAATCCGAGCGGACGCTGTGTTTCGAAGTGGCCTCGGGAGCCAATAAGGTACTGGTGAAGGCCGCCGTCGAGCAGTTGTTCAAGGTGAAAGTCGCCGAAGTTCGAACTTCAAATGTCGCCGGCAAAATGCGGCGGCGGGGGAAATTCTCCGGCTATCGTTCCGATTGGAAAAAAGCCTACGTGGTTTTGAAGGCCGGCGAGAAGGTGCCGGAATACGCGGAGATCTAACCGCCCAGGAGACATGACACCATGCCGATGAAGACTTACAATCCGACCACGCCATCGCGGCGCTTCACGACCGTCGTTTCCCGGGACGAGATCACCAAGCAGCATCCCGAGAAATCGCTCGTCAAGGGCAAGAAGCGAACCGGCGGACGAAACAGCGAAGGGCTGGTCAGTTCACGTTTTCGTGGCGGCGGGGCGAAAAAAGCTTACCGGATTATCGATTTCAAGCGCGACAAGATCGGCATTCCGGCCAAGGTCGCGGCCATCGAGTACGATCCCAACCGCACTGCTCGAATCGCGCTTTTGAATTATGTCGATGGCGAAAAGCGCTACATTATCTGCCCGGTCGGATTGACGGTTGGGCGCACGGTTAGCTCGGGTCCTGAAGCCGACATCCTGGTCGGCAATGCGATCCCGTTGAAGAATATCCCCGCGGGAACGGTGGTGCACAACATCGAGTTGCGACCGGGTAAGGGGGCGCAGATGGCGCGGTCAGCCGGTGCGCAGGCCCAGTTGGTTTCCCGCGAAGGTGGAATCGCGCTGTTGAAACTGCCCTCCGGCGAAATTCGTAGAGTGCAAGTTGAATGCATGGCGACTATCGGCCAGGTCGGCAATGTGGAACACGAAAACGAATCGCACGGTAAGGCCGGGAAGACCCGCTGGCTCGGAAAGAGGCCGCACAATCGCGGGGTTTCCATGAACCCGGTGGATCATCCGCACGGCGGCGGCGAAGGCAAAACGTCCGGCGGCCGGCATCCGGTGACTCCGTGGGGGCAGCCGACGCGTGGTTTCAAAACTCGCAACAACAAGCGCACCGACAAGTGGATTGTGAGCCGGAAAGCGAAGAAGAGGGGCTAGAGGACCAAAAGGGTTATAGAAAATGAGCAGATCGCTTAAGAAGGGCCCGTTCACCGACGACTACCTGGTGAAGCAAGTTAGCGCGATGAACGACAAGAACGAAAAGAAAGTATTGCGGACCTGGTCGCGACGTTCGACCATCTTGCCCGAGTTCATCGGTCATACGTTGGCGGTCCACAACGGCAAGAAGTTCATTCCCGTCTACGTCACCGAAAACATGGTGGGCCGCAAGCTGGGCGAGTTTTCACCGACGCGCCAATTCCGGGGACATTCGGTGAAGGCGGCGGCTGCGCCGACGACGGCGACGGCCAAGCCGTCCTAAGAGGAATCGATCATGCAAGCGAAAGCGGAAGCCAGATACGTTCGAATGTCACCGCAGAAAGTGCGGCTGGTAGTGGATATGATCCGCGGCCAAAAGGCGGGGACGGCGCTCAATATTCTGCGGGCCACCAACAAACGGATCGCGCCCATGGTGGAAAAAGTTTTGCGCTCGGCAATCGCCAATGCAGAGAATCGCTCGAACGACGTGGACGTCGACGAGTTGTTCGTGAGCGAGGCCTATGTGAACGAAGGGCCACGGATGAAGCGCATTCGTCCGGCGCCGATGGGCCGCGCCTACCGCTATCAGCGGCGCATGGCGCACATCGTGGTCAAGGTGAGCGAAAAGACCAGCGGGGAGAACCAATAAGTGGGACAGAAAGTACATCCGTACGGATTTCGGCTGGGCGTCACCAAGACCTGGCGTTCGCGGTGGTTCGCCAAGGCGGACTACGCCAAGCTCCTGAAGGAAGATCTGGACCTGAAGGATTCCCTGCGCGATCGTTTGAAGGCTGCAGGCGTCAGTTCTGTTGATGTGGATCGTCCCGGCAATAAGCTCCGTGTGACCATCCGCACCTCGCGGCCCGGCATCATCATCGGTCGCAAGGGCGCCGAAATCGAAAAGCTGAAGCAGGACCTGGCCAAGAAAACCAAGCGCGAAGTCTTCATCGATATTCAGGAAGTGCATAAGCCGGAGCTTGACGCACAACTGGTTGCCGAGTCCATCGCGCTGCAGCTTGAAAAACGCGTCGCCTTTCGACGTGCGATGCGCAAGGCAGTGGACTCCGCTCTTCGCTTCGGCTGCAAGGGAATCAAAGTTCGCGTGTCGGGCCGTCTGAATGGCGCCGAAATCGCTCGCAGCGAATGGTATCTGCAAGGGCAACTACCGTTGCATACTTTGCGCGCCGATCTTGATTATGGTTTCGCGCAGGCTTATACAACGTACGGCGTGATCGGCGTCAAGTGCTGGACATACAAGGGCGAGATCATAGAAGGGCAAACGCGGCGCGATTCTCTGCGCAACGATCCGGAGCCACGGCGAATGCCGCCGAAGGATCGAAGGGATCGCCGTCCACCGGCTCCAGCGCCGATCGCACAAGTTGAACCGGCAGGCCCAGCGATGCAGCAAGCCCCCGCCGATCTGGGTTCAAAGCCCGCACCGATCACTCCTCCTCTTGCCCCTCCGCAGCCCACCTGGAAACAGGATTTCAAACACGAAGCTGCGCCTGGCGAGACCACTGCGCCCGAATCCACCGATGGGGCGGCGCCGCCACCGGCCAAGGAAGAATAGCGACTCGACTTATTGGAGATTGAAACGCCATGTTAATGCCCAAGAAGGTGAAATACAGAAAACAGCAGCGCGGGCGCATGACCGGAAAAGCCTGGCGGGGATCCTCACTCGCCTTCGGCGACTACGGTTTGAAGGCCATGCGATGCGGCTGGATCACCGACCGGCAGATTGAAGCCGCTCGCGTCGCCATGACGCGTTTTATCAAGCGCGGCGGCAAGGTTTGGATCCGCCTGTTCCCGGATAAGCCAATTACGAAGAAGCCGGCCGAAACCCGTATGGGTAAAGGCAAGGGCGCACCGGAGCAATGGGTGTGCGTCATTCGTCCGGGTAAGATCCTGTTCGAGATGGAAGGCGTCCCCAAGGCGACCGCGGAAGAAGCGTTTCGCCTGGCCGCCGGCAAACTGCCGCTTCCCACGAAGCTGGTTTGCCGCGAGCACGTTGGAGCATAACGATGAAAGCTGACAAAGTACGGGAACTCGACAGCAACGAGTTGCGCAATCAAAGCGCCGGCCTGCGCGAACAAGCGTTCCGGCTCCGTTTTCAAATGGCCATGGGGCAGACCGACGGGCTGAAGAAGCTGCGCACGATTCGGAAAGATCGCGCCCGGATGCTCACCATTCTGCGCGACCGGGAATTGCATCCCGACACGGCGCCTGAACCAGTGGCCAAGAAGAAAAAGAAGGGGAAGTAGCGCATGGCCACTCAGGAAATTACCAAGAAGATCGGCAACAAGAACGAGAAGGTGGGCCAAGTCGTCTCAGCGAAGATGACGAAGACCATCGTTGTCGAAGTGACCCGCCGCGTCGCGCATCCGGTCTACAAGCGGATTATCAACAAGCGGAACAAATTCTACGCGCACGACGAGGAGCGGACCGCGCAGGTCGGCGACGTCGTACGGATCATCGAATGCCGCCCCATGAGCAAGCTGAAGAGATGGCGCTTGGGCGAAGTAATCCGCAAGGCCGTGCAGGTTGCTGTTGAGCCGAGCGCCGTCGATCTGGATATGACGCAACCGACCGCGGGGTCGAAATCGCCAAGGAGGAAACCGTCATGATCGGGATGCGAACGATCCTCGAAGTGGCCGACAACAGCGGCGCACGCAAGCTGCAGTGCATTTTGCCGCGCGGCGGCGATCTGGGCTTGCGTGCCGGACTCGGCGATGTCATCACCGCGAGCGTCAAGGAAGCAACGCCCGAATCTCCCATCAAGAAGGGTAAGGTGGTCCGCTGCGTTATCGTACGGATGCGCAAGGAATCGCGCCGCAAAGACGGCACCTACATCCGCTTCGATTCGAATGCAGCGGTATTGATTAATGAAGTCGGCGAACCGGTCGGGACTCGCGTTTTCGGACCCGTGGCAAGAGAGCTGAGAGACAAGAAATTCATGAAGATCGTATCGCTCGCGCCGGAGGTCATCTGATGGGCCGCGCGGGACTCGTGAGACAAAAGCGGATCAAGGTCCGGGTGAAGAAGGATGACCAGGTGAAGGTCATTGCCGGCCGTGACAAGGACAAGACGGGGCGCGTCCTCGAAGTGGATCGGGTGCGCGGGATGGTGCTGGTGGAAGGCGTTTCGATGATCAAGCGCCACACTCGTCCGAATCCGCAGAAACAGATCAAGGGTGGAATCGCCGAAAAGGAAAGCCACATCTCGATTTCGAACGTCATGGTGCTGACTGCGGGCGGCGATGCGTCCCGCGTCGGCTATCGCGTCGAGGGCTCGGGCGCAACAACCCGGCGCGTTCGAATTGCGAAGAAGACTGGCGAGCCGCTCGACAAGCGTGGATAGTTAGTAGGAATCGGAACATGGCAAAAGACGACAAAGAGAAGAAACCGAAGGAAGCGAAGCCGGATCAAGGCAAGGGCAAAGGGAAGGAAGCAAGAACCGCGGAAGGCGGCGCGGAAGGTAAGGCCGACGCCAAAGCAGCGAAGCCGCCGTCGAAGAAAGCCGATGCCCGCCTGCGGCATCACTACAAGGACCGCGTGATCCCGGCCCTGGTGAAGGAATTCGGCTACAAGAACGTCATGGCCGTGCCGAAGATCGAAAAAGTCTCGGTGAACATCGGCCTCGGTGAAGCGACGCAGAACGGTAAGCTGATGGATGGCGCGGTCAACGAACTTACCCAAATCGCAGGTCAGCGGCCGGTTATCACCAAAGCGAAGAAGTCCATCGCCGCGTTTAAGCTTCGCGAAGGCATGTCCATCGGCACCATGGTGACGCTGCGCGGCGATCGCATGTACGAGTTCCTCGATCGGCTGATGAACGTCGCCCTGCCGCGCGTTCGCGACTTCCGGGGCGTCTCGACGAAATCGTTCGACGGCCGAGGCAATTACACGCTCGGAATGAAGGATCAGCTAATTTTCCCTGAGATCGACTACAACAAAGTGGAAAAGGTCAAGGGAATGAACATTTCGATCACAACAACAGCTAAGACGGACGCCGAAGGATTGGCGCTGTTGAAGCAGATGGGTATGCCGTTCCGGCAGTAACCAAGGACAACGAGGAAACAAAAAGGAATACATGGCAACTACAGCCAAGGTCGCGAAAGAAGAAAAAGCCAAGGTTAAGATGATGAACAAGGACTGTCCCGCGCGGGTCAAAATCCGCCATCGGAACCGATGCTTCCGTTGTGGCCGTCCGCGCGGTTTTCTTCGCAAATTCCAATTGTGCCGGATCTGCTTCCGGAAGCTTGCCCTGGCGGGCGAGATTCCCGGCGTGATCAAGGCGAGTTGGTAACGAAAGGATTACGGGGGTAAGAAATCATGGCCACATCCGATCCGATCGCAGACATGTTGACGCGCATCCGGAACGCCGCAATGGCGCGGCACCCCAAGGTGGACGTTCCCGCTTCGAAGCTCAAGATGGAGATCGCGCGCATCCTCAAGGAAGAAGGCTTCATCATGAACTTCAAGATGGCCGAGGACGGCGCGAAGAAGAGCATCCGCATTTATCTCAAGTACACGCCAGGCAATGTCCCCGTGATCTCGCGCATCGAGCGCGTCTCGCGGCCGGGCTGCCGGGTGTACGTTGGCAGCCGCGAAGTCCCCAAGGTGCTTGGCGGCCTGGGCATCAATATTTTGACCACGCCGCGCGGTGTCATGACCGGCAGCTCTGCGCGAAAAGAGCGCGTCGGCGGGGAAGTCTTGTGCCAGCTTTGGTAGCGCTGGCGAGAGGTTGAACTTATGTCACGAGTTGGAAATAAGCCGATTCCGCTGCCGAAAGGCGTCAAGATTAACATCGGCCACGAAATTCTGGTCGAAGGGCCGAAGGGCAAGTTGACAGTACCGATTCCCGGAGGAATCAAGGCCAGCCAGAACAACGGCAACCTGGAGTTCTCGCGCGACACCGATCAACAGGCCGCGTTGCATGGACTCACCCGGGCGCTTGCCGCCGCCGCCGTTCATGGTGTATCCACCGGCTTTATCCGGGAGATGGACATCACCGGCGTAGGTTACCGTGCCGACGTGAAAGGAAAGATTGCAACCTTCACGCTCGGCTATTCGCATCCAATTGAAGTTCTGCTGCCCGAAGGCGTGGAACTGAAGATCGACAAACAGACGCATCTGGTCTTATCCGGATTCGACAAACAAGTGGTCGGGCAAACCGCGGCGAACATCCGCGCGTTGCGTCCGCCGGATCCTTACAAGAACAAGGGCATCCGCTATACCGGTGAGGTGCTGCGCAAGAAGGTCGGCAAGACCGGTGCGGGCGGAGCAGGAGCTAAGTAATGGCGAAATCCTCGAAAGACGACGTTCGCATTCGCGTTCATACGCGTATCCGTCACCGGGTACGCGGCAGCGGGGAGCGCCCGCGGCTGGCCGTTTTCCGGAGCCTGAAACATATCTACGCGCAGGTGATTGACGATCATAGCGGTCACACGCTGGCCGCCGCCTCCTCAAACGAGAAAGAGAAAGCCGTCGGCAGCGGCGGGAATGTCGCGGGGGCGAAAGAGGTCGGAAAGCTGATCGCCCAACGTGCCAAGGCAAAGGGAGTCGGCAAAGTAGTCTTCGATCGTGGCGGGTATCACTACCACGGGCGAATCAAAGCCTTGGCCGACGCAGCTCGAGCAGCAGGATTGGAGTTCTAACGAATGGCTGCAACACCCTCTCAAAAACGAATCGACGCCGGTCCGCTCAACCTGAAGGAGCAAGTCGTGTCGATCAACCGCGTCACCAAAGTGGTGAAGGGCGGCAAGAACCTGAGCTTCTCCGCGCTTGTCGTCGTGGGCGATCCCGGCGCCAAGATCGTCGGATTCGGCACGGGCAAAGCGAAGGAAGTTCCGGCCGCGATCAAAAAGGGCATTGAAGCGGCCAAGAAGAATCTGCGAAAGATCAATGTTCTCGAGACCACCATTCTGCACACGGTCCACGGACGTTTCGGCGCGGGCTTGGTGATGCTGAAGCCGGCACCCGAAGGAACTGGGGTGATCGCCGGCGGTCCGGTTCGGGCCGTCATTCAAGCGGTCGGTATCACGAACGTGCTGACCAAGTCGATCGGTTCGCACAATCCTCATAACGTGGTCAAGGCGACCATCAACGCGCTCGAGCAATTGCGCGACAAGGCTCAGGTTGCAGACATGCGCGGCTTGGCGCTGGACAAGGTTTAATCGCGGAACGGAGTTTATTAATGGCTGAAGGTACCATCAAGATCAAGCTGATCGGCAGTCCCATCTGCTGCCCCGAAAAGCAGAAGGCGGTCGTGCGAGCGCTCGGGCTTAAGACCATGAACCGCATCGTGGTGCGGCCCGATACGCCCTCATTCCGCGGTATGGTGGCCAAAGTTCCGCATTTGCTCGCCATCGTGAAGGACTAATATGAATCTCAGCAATCTCAGGCCGCCTCGTGGCCAAAAGCAAAAGAAGCAGCGCATCGGTCAGGGCATGGGAAGTGGCCGCGGAAAGTATTCCGGCCGCGGTGCGAAGGGCGCCCGCTCCATTTCCGGCTACAGCATCATGCGCGGTTTTGAAGGCGGCCAGATGCCGCTGCACCGCCGTCTGCCGAAGCGCGGCTTCACCAATATTTTCCGGAAGGAATTTGCCATCGTGAACATCGGCCGGCTCGAAAAGCTGGATGGGGACAAGTTCGATCCCGGCAGATTGCTCGAACTCGGAGTGATCCGCAAGCTTGGCGCCGCCGGACTAAAAATTCTCGGCAGTGGCGAACTGACGCGCAAGATTACCGTACAGGCGCATGTATTCTCGAAATCGGCTCTGGAGAAGATCCAGAAGGCCGGTGGCAGTGGAACAGTGATCGAGAGCGAGTCGTAAACGCCCGATTCAAGGTAGGCGACTATGAAGTTTTTTGAGGCCATCGCAAACGTCTTCCGGATTCCGGATCTGCGTAAACGAGTTCTGTTCACACTCGGCTTGCTGGCGGTCTATCGGCTGGGCGGCAATATCCCCACGCCTGGTATCGACTTTGGACGTCTGGCGCAGTTCTTCCAGCAGAACCAAGGATCGATCTTCGGGTTCATCGACTTGTTCAGCGGCGGAATGATGCGCCGCTTGACCATCTTCGCGCTGGGCATCATGCCCTACATCACGGCGTCGATCATCTTGCAATTGTTGACAGTCGTCGTGCCTACGCTCGAAAAGTTGCAGAAGGAAGGCGAAATCGGCCGGCGCAAGATTACGCAGTGGACGCGCTACCTCACTGTGATCCTGGCCATCATTCAGTCCTTCGGTATCGCGGTCGCGTTGCAACGTTCCGAGGGCGGTTTTGTGCTGAACCCCGGAATCGGATTCATTCTGATGACCATGCTGAGTCTCACCACTGGCACGGCCTTCATCATGTGGCTGGGTGAGCAGATCACCGAGCGCGGCATCGGCAACGGAATGTCGCTGTTGATCTTCGCCGGTATCGTCGTCGGGATCCCGCGCGCGATTGACAACATCTGGCAAAACGTTTTCGTTACCAGGCAATGGACCGCGATTCACTTGATCATCATTCTGGCGATTATGATCGCGGTCGTCGCCTTTATCGTGCTGGTCGAGCGCGGCGAGCGCCGGATTCCGGTGCAATACGCCAAGCGCGTCGTTGGCCGCCGTATGATGGGCGGACAATCCACGCACCTGCCGCTGAAAGTCAACGCCGGCGGCGTGATTCCTGTGATCTTCGCTTCCTCGCTCCTGGCGTTTCCCCAAACGTTGAAGAGTTGGGACGTAGTAAAGAACAACACGTTCCTCAGCGGATTCCTGGATTCGATTGGCGGATCGAATCCACTGTATTACCTGCTGTTCACGGTCCTGATCATCTTCTTCTGCTTCTTCTATGTATCGATCATTTTCAATCCCAACGAAGCAGCAGATAATATGCGGAAGTATGGTGGATTCATTCCCGGCATCCGGCCCGGCAAGAACACTGCCGAGTACATGAATAAGATTCTGACCAAGATCACCGTGGTCGGCGGTCTATACCTCTCGATCCTCTCGCTGATCCCGCAGATCATGATCGCCGGCATCAAGCTGCAACGCCTGCCGTTGGTCGGGAATTTCATCGACGCATATTTCCCCCGCTGGCTGCTCGACGGCTTGAACGTCAACTTCTATTTCGGTGGAACGTCGCTGCTGATCGTCGTCGGCGTCGCCATGGATACCGTCAATCAGGTGGAAGCGCAATTAATTATGCGCCACTATGAAGGCTTCACGCCGCGCTCCGGACGCATTCGCGGCCGCAGAAGCTCTTTCTAAAGCATGACTTACACCGGTGTGCTACAATTTAAACATCAACGACTCATGAGGCGGCCCCCGGTGTGCCTGCCCCGCGTATCGATCGCCTGGAGATGATTATCCGTAAGAACAGCAAGGAATTAGAGCAGATGCGCCGGAGTGGCTTGCTGGTCTTTGAGATCCTTCAGAAATTGGCAAAGATGGTGGAAGAAGGAGTTACGACGCAGGACCTGGAAGTTGCCGCGGAAAAGATGATGACCGATGCCGGCGCGAAGCCTGCCTTCAAGGGCTATTACACTCCGTCGGCCGGCAGCAAGTTTCCCTATGTGTTGTGTACTTCGGTGAATGAACAGATCGTTCATGGAATGCCTTCAACCAAGACCAAGCTGAAGAAGGGCGACATCGTTTCCATCGATACCGGCGTACAGCTCAATGGCTACTTCGGCGACTCGGCGATTACGGTTCCGGTCGGCGAGGTCAGCGACTCCACCAAGAAGTTGCTCGAGGTAACCAAGGAATCGCTCGAACTGGCCATCGACCAGGCTCGGGCAGGCAACAGGTTGTTCGACATCTGCGGCACGGTCGAACAGCACGTTGTGAAGAATGGATTTTCTGTAGTGCGGGAGATGGTAGGACACGGCATAGGCACCAAATTGCACGAAGAGCCCCAGATTCCC
>Ga0335082_10008871_pt1 | contig 10935 bp, 9 predicted proteins | sample Lox_Sample_41_FD_206718 | JGI IMG/M metagenome (GOLD analysis project Ga0335082, IMG submission 206718) | Soil microbial communities from Loxahatchee National Wildlife Refuge, Florida, United States - Lox_Sample_4.1 | ecosystem: Environmental > Terrestrial > Soil > Wetlands | place: USA: Florida... | reverse complement strand
CATTTTGCGTAAATGGGTCACAGGGACACCTCCTTGTGACCCACAACTTATCTGAGTGGAAAAGTCAGGACGCCGACATCACCCACGCGGCAGCGTCCGCCGCGCCAGCGGCTTCGTTCTGACGGGCAAGACTGAAGTAATCCCAAAGTAAGGGTTGCCGACCTACCGGACACAAGACCTCGCTACCGGTTCCGCAGAGCGTGAGAGGGCGGATGAAATCGTCTAGGGCGAAGAACCCCATCTGGAGCTCTCCAATGCCCCGGCCCGTCGCGGACAAGGTTGGCTTTGTTTCTTAGAAGTCCTCGATGCGGAGAGACCTGGCCGGATCTCCACCACGCCATGAGGCTGCAAACTCACGCTGAACCCAGGCTGCGTCTGAAGATTTTCCCTGAGCCTCGAGGCACTTCCAAAGGCCAAAGAGAAGCTGTGGATTCCGCGGAGAGTGGCGCAGGCCTTCGCGAAAAACAGTTTCTGCCTCGGCCGCGCGGCCGCTGCGAAGCAGCACCGCACCCAGCGACTGGCGGATCCAGTAATACCAGGGTGGCGGGTCGTCATAAAGGAGAGCGTCTTGTGCTTCCACGGCCCGCTGCCAAATGGGAATTGCAGAGTCGGCATCGGTAGCGAGTCGCGCTTCCAAAACGAGTGCCGCGACGTTCATGATCTTATCGGCGGGATTGAACACAAACATCGTCCGCGGCGGGATTGCCGCTCGCGCTGCAGAAAAGGCCCGCTGCTCTTCCAGGGACTTGGCACGATCGCCTTTCGCCGCGTACGCCAGCGCGCGCCCGTAGTGACGGAATGCCGCCGTCATCATCATTCTGCCGTCTGGCGCAGGTTCGGCCAGAACGTCGTCCCAGCGTGCGAAGCGGAGCAGCAGAAAAAGGCGGTTTGGCAAATAGTAGTCGGCCATATCCGGCATAGACGCAGCAAGGGCGTCGGCCTGGGTGGTGAGTAAGTCCATGGCTCGGCGCGCATCCGTGTAGAGGCCCTGTTCGGTCCTAGCACGCACGATGAAGTGTAGGTTGTGGCCGTAGTAGCCGTAACGGTAGACGTCGCTGGCTGGAGTACGCTTGAAAAGCTCACGGTCGGCCGCGGCGGCTTCTTCGTTGACCCGGGCTGCCATTTCTAGATCGCCCACGCTCATGAAAATGTGTCCGCCCATGTGAACAAGGTGTGCCGCACCGGGCGTAAGCCGCTGCAGTGCATGTGCGCTATCCAGTGCGTACTCGGGATGCGGCGACGTGTCCAGCACATGGACGTACAAATGGTGCGCAAAGTAGTGCTCCGGATCGCGCAGAATTACGGATGTGAGCACACCCAATATTTCTTCAGAGCCTTCTTCGAGATGCCCTTCTGCGCTATACCAGTGGTAGCGATGCCGATTGAGGAGGCTCTCCGCAAAGAATGATTGAGCGTCGAGATCGTCCGGATAGCGAGTGGCAAGTTGGCGCATGGCCGAGGCATATTCCTCGTCCAGGCGGGCGCCGTCTTGATTGACGGTGCCTGAGCATCGTTTTCCCAGCGCCTCAATATAAGCCTTTTCATTCTCAGTGGCACTCGCCATCAAAGAGCGGGCTTTTTCAATCGCGCCGAATGCACCTGCCGCATCGACATCCTGATCAATGTCCATGTTCAGATGGCGGCCTAGCGCGAGCGAGACTCCCCACCAAGGCATGGCGGCGGAAGGATCGAGTTCGGCGGCCCGGCGGAATGAGCGTTCGGCTTCGGCGCGATTGAAAGCCCAGGCGAGTGCCAAGCCTTGATCGAAGAATTTCTGAGCCTCAGGACTTTTGGTGGCGATGGGATGGTGGTGACTTCCAAGTCCCGGAAGGAGTTGCGCGGGCTGCGCGACGCTCGTTGTTTGAGGTTGTTGGGCGATGCCATTAGAAGGAATACCAACTAGGAGCAGAATTAGTAGGGAAAGGCTTCGCATTGGGCCCCCTTATAGGGAATTGGGAGCAGACTCGGGGAAGCTAGTCCCACGGTCGGGAGATGTCAACCGAATATACATGAAGCGCTGGAGGGGGCAGTCGTGATGTCCCGAAACCGTTGGTCGTAAGGTCGCATGCACTTAGAAGCGACCCTGTTCACAGCCGATTGGCCGGCCACTTCCCGGCATCGTGCCCGGATGACGAGCAAACCAGAAGTCGACTTCCCAATCGCCGACCACTCAGCCAGAACGTTTCTGCCAGATCGGGGCACACCTCGGATGGGGACGACTAGTAAACATCGAGGTCTTTTCCGATTACGAACTTTCCTGAATATCGCGAGGCGATCTCTTTCTGAAGCATTTCTGGCGAGGCGTAGAGCGCGTCCGCCCCAGCTTTGGGCGGCAGAAGTCTAGGCGGGGCAATCCCCGGTGGGAAGCTGACGGTGTGATAGATGACAAGCAGTTTCGGCCTGGCTTTCCCTGCCAATTCCGCGAGTTGTTCGGTCGTCGTATGGTACTTCGCTACGAACGCTTGGACGCTTTCAGGCATCTTGGCGAGCAACTCGACCGGCTGAGCTTCGTGGACGAGAACATCGCAGCCATTGCAGGCCTTGATAGTCTCGTCTAACGGATTCGTATCCCCTGATATCACGATACTGCGGTCAGGCGTATCGAAGCGATATCCGTAACTCTCCATCGCGTGTTTCGTAGCGAATGCGGTGACGGTGACCTTTTCGTCTTTATATATGACTCCCGGTTTGATTTCGTGCGCGTTCACTTTCCACCCATCAGGGAAGCGACGCTGGTTCCCGTCGGGATTGGTCCGGGTCTCAATGTCGGCACGATAAGCCTGCAAAATGTGCTCGGTCATCGATTGCAGTCCCGAGGGACCGTAAACTTCGAGCGGGACCGTCCGGCCTGATGTCCATCCGGTGAGGATGAGATCAGAATAGCCAGCCGTGTGATCGGAATGAAGATGAGTAACAAATGCCACTTTTAAATTGCCGGGTTCGGCTGCTGTGACTCCCCCGAGTGCAGCGGCTTCGGCGCGGCGCACGACGCCCGGTCCGAAATCGATGAGGTAAGCGCGGTCATCAACAACGATGGCGGTCGCCGGGCCGGAACGATCTGGGTCGGGCACAGGTGTGCCAGTGCCGAGCAGCAGCACTCTTGTCCGAGTTGTGGACGCCTTAAGTCCTTGGCTGACTGCGCCTAGAGGCGTGATGGCGTCGAGCCAATTCACGACCGCTGCCTGCATCGCGATCCTATGATCCGAAAAGGAATGATCGGTGTGCATGTGAAGTTCGGCGACCTGCGCGTCGCCAGCCTCTCTGAGACGCTTCGCGAGTTCCTGATTGTCCGAAGTGTTTTGGTCATCCGCTTCGAGGACTATTACAGGCCGATTCTTCAGAAGCGGTACGCAGTTCATGTAGTTCCACTTTGCCGGGTCACTATCAACTTCTTGCATCAACTGCTGCGGAGTGGTTCCAACCAGCCGTGAAGAGTTATCTCTCCATTGCTCCCAGAATTGCGGGTCGCTCGCGCGCCGCCGCGCCGATGATGGCCCAAGATTTCCTGGCGTAATCACAGCAACAGCGAGCACCTGAGGGTCGTGCGCGGTCACATACGCAGCAACAAAGCCTCCCATGCTGTGGCCCAGCAGCACAATTCGCGATGAGTCGATGCGAAATTTCCTTGCGTTGTCTGGGTCGCGCAAGAAATCAATACTGGCTCGGGCATCCTCCAGGGCATGCGTGAACGAGAATGTGCCGCCGCTACCCCAGGCACCGCGATAGAAGGGGACTAGGACGTTCCATCCCGCTCGCCGGATCGAGTGTGCGAGATCGAGATCTTTTTCATTTCCAGGAAAGCCATGCAGCATCAGGACCGTCGGATGCGGACCAGCGCCTGAGGCGATATAGATCACCGAATACATCTTGGCTCCATGGCTGACAATGTCCGGCCAAGCCATCGTCGCCGGATATGTTGGGTCAGGGGTGGGATCAGAGATGACGGCTGCCGGAACTGTCGGAGTTTGTGGCGGTTGTTGCTGCGGGTAGATCGTGTCCGTCAAGCTCACCACAAACGATAGGAGGAGCCCGCACCACAGGATTGGCTTCATCGGAGTCTCCATCTTAGGGAATATCTCGCGTCGCCGGATGCCATCTGTATACCCCTACGGGCGGATCACGAGCAATCCGGAAGTCGTCGCCTTGAATTGTCATTTTCTGCTTGCCGACAATCCCCGAACGTAGTGAAGGTCTATCGTGAGAAGGCGATGTCGGCGCTCTATTCGTTTCCTGATTGCATCAGCTACGATACAATCCCTCGACGCTTATGCCGCTGAGGCCCAGAATTCGCATGGCTTTGCTGGTTGTGTGCTGCGTGGCTGCGAACGCTCAAGAAGCACGGAAACCAACGTCCAATCTGGATTTTTCTGCCATCAAAGAGGGAGCCTCTCTGTTTCGCGGCAACTGCTCTCCCTGCCACGGACTGAATGCCCGCGGAGGCGGCCGCGGGCCAGATCTCAGCTCCGGCAGATGGACGCACGGCTCCACTGATGAAGAAATCTTGCGCACGATCTCCCAGGGTGTGCCCGGCACCGAGATGCCGGCCAACGCCCTCGAAGACTCGGAGATTCGCACGATCATTGCTTACTTGCGGTCGCTTGCTCCGCCCAGGAACATCACGGTGCCAGGTGATCCGGCCAAGGGCAAGAAGATCTTCTTCGGCGATGCAGGTTGCTCTAACTGCCACATGGTCCGGGGAGTGGGAGGCGTGCTGGGGCCGGATCTGTCGCGCGTGGGCGCGGCGCGCTCGGCTACTTACCTGATAGATTCGATTCGCGATCCTGACAAGGAACTCAGCAGCGGCATGACCGACCCGAACAACCACTACGGCCTGCCGCTGGTCTATGACACGGTAACAGTGGTTACGACGAGCGGCGAGAAGATTACCGGTGTAGCGCGCAATGAAGATACGTATTCCATCCAGATGATCACCATGGCGCAGCAATTGCAGTTGTTTCGGAAAAGAGAATTGAAGGAAGTATCCCACCAGCGCAGATCTTTGATGCCGCCCTATTCAGAGGACGCGCTGGATGCTGCGCAAGTTCAGGATCTAATCTCTTACCTCGAAACGCTTCGAGGGATGGATGAGAAGGAAGTGAGATGAAGAATGCGTTTCTCCTCATTCTTGTTGTTGCTGCGGCCGCCCTCCAGGCCCAAGTGACGTTTGAGCGGTTGTTAAGAGCGCCTGACGAACCGCAGAATTGGCTGACTTATTCCGGTCGCTACTCCGGATGGCGTTACAGCGCACTGCACGAAATAACCACGACCAACGCCTCGCGTTTGGCTATGGAATGGGTGTTTCAGGTCGGCGATCTTGGGCAGTTTGAAACCACCCCTCTCGTGGTCGATGGGGTTATCTACGGCACTGGGCAGAACGATCGTGCGTTTGCTATCGACGCGCGCACGGGACGGGCGATATGGCGATACCAGAGGAATCTGCCGGACAAACTTCAGCCCTGTTGCGGTATGGTCAATCGCGGCTTCGCGATTTTGGGTAACCGCCTATTCATGGCGACACTCGATGCTCATGTAATCGCGCTCGACACCAAGACCGGGAATGTTCTGTGGGACGTCATGGCGGCCGACCACCACCAGGCATATACCTTCACTGTGGCGCCGCTTGCGGTAAAGAACGAAGTCATCGTCGGAATCTCTGGCGGAGAATACGGAGTGCGCGGATTCATTGATGCGTATGACGCGGCTAGCGGCAAGCGGCTGTGGCGTTTCAATACAGTTCCAAGTCCAGGTGAGCCTGGGAACAAAACGTGGAAAGGAGATTCCTGGAAGATGGGAGGAGTCCCGGCATGGATCACGGGTACGTACGATCCTGAACTCAATCTCCTGTATTGGCCCACAGGGAATCCTTCACCGAGCAACTACGGCGGTGAGCGCGACGGTGACAATCTCTATAGCAATTCGATGCTCGCCCTCGATCCCGATAACGGAAAGTTGAAGTGGTATTTTCAATTTACTCCGCACGATTTGTATGACTACGATGCCACGCAGATTCCGATCTTGCTTGATGCTGAATGGGAAGGCCGTACACGAAAACTTCTCGCTCAGGCCAACCGCAATGGCTTCTTCTACGTCCTCGATCGAACGGACGGGAAGTTTCTTTTCGCGACGGCCTTTGGCCATGTGACATGGGCCACCGGGATTGATAGCGACGGCAAGCCGATTGTGAACACCTCGCTCAAGGCCACGCCGGAAGGAACGCGAGTCTGTCCGGGGGCGCTGGGATTGACCAATTGGTATGCGCCCTCATACAGCCCTGAGACCGGACTGATTTACGTTGCAACCTCGAGCGAGTGCGACATCTTCACCAGCGCCCCACAACCGTACCGGGCCGGGCATGACTTCCTGGGAAGTGTATACGTGCCGGATCCAGTCGAGCGCCCGACAGGCGCCTTGAAAGCGATCGATGCTCTGACCGGTGCCGAAAAATGGTCGTTTCCGTATTTTTCTTCCCCCAACGGAGGTGCCCTGTCCACCGCAGGCGGTGTGGTGTTTGCCGGGGATTCCGACGGCAACTTTATCGTCTTGAATGCCAAGACAGGGCACGACCTGTGGCACGTGCAGCTCGGTGCAGCGATTTATTCCACGGCGATCACGTTTGAGGTGGATCAGAAGGAATATGTAGTGATCCCGGCGGGTTCTGCCCTGTTTGCCTTCGCACTGCGAGAGTAGTGATGGTCGCGCTCTCATCTTTCCGTGTGTCGACTTCTCAGAATCGATCGTCGCGGATCATGCGGATACCGACCTTCCATTCAATCGACATTCGTCGACGACCCCACATCCCGACGGCTCACATTCCTCTTCGCGGCCGCGCGTATTAGTGGACCTGACATGGGAGCCATTGTGATCTATGATTTCAATCACAAAATGGCGGGCGCGGGAGTAGGAAAATGTGGTGGGTAATCGAGAGGCAAACTGCCTGGATGCAGATTCGCTTTTTAAGAGTCGGCTTGTTCCCGGAATTCCTCCAGGAGCGCTCCAAGTTGATGGATTCCTATTGTCCCGTGACAATCGCGACACACTCGTTTCCATTGCCACTGATTTCGATTGATAAGACCGGAACTGTAACAACGGCCGAACACCAATGTTGATGTAGTCATAAAGGCATTGGCCTTTAACAAGAGCAATCAAGCGATTAGTGCCCTCGGGCACAAAGAGATATCTGGTTGCTTAATGCGAATTGTGACGTGCACATCCCGTTCAGGGAGATCAACGTGATAGAGAGAGTGTGGCAAGACATCCGCCATGGTACGCGCTCGCTCTTGAAGGCGCCCGGGTTTGCCATGATCTCAGTACTCACGCTGGCCTTGGGCATCGGCGCGAACACTGCGATGTTCAGCATCGTGAATGGAGTGCTCCTGCGGGCGCTCCCTTACAACGAACCGGATCGCCTCCTGAGGCTTGCCACAAGCATGCCGCAGTTTCAGGATGCGTCGATTTCTTATCCGAATTTTCTCGATTGGCAACAGCGGAGTGGATCCTTCGAGTCGATGGCAGCCTATCGCGAGGACAATTTCAACCTGACAGGACAGCCGAATCCGGAACGGCTCCGCGGCGAAATGGTATCCGCCGCGATGTTTCCTGTTCTCCGCATAAATGCCCTGCTTGGACGTACTTTCACAACCGATGAGGATCGCAGGGGCGGCGCACCGGTGGTACTGCTTACAACGCGTTATTGGAAAACGCGCTTTGGGGGCAGCGCCTCGGTGATCGGCCGCACTCTCGTGCTTAACGAACGAATCTTTACGGTCATCGGTGTCGTGCCCAGCGATGATGTTTTATTTGACGGAATATCGGTGATCATTCCCGTCGGCCAGTGGTCCGAACCTCTGTTCTGGGACCGAGGTGTCGGAATGGGTATGCGGGCGGTTGGTCGCCTTAAGCAAGGCATTTCAGCGCAGCAGGCCCAGGCCGAACTGAACGGCATCGCCAACGCCTTGGCGCAGGAGTATCCAAAGGAAAACAAAGATCGCGGCATCCACGCAGTTTCCTTGCGCGAGGACGTGGTCGGCGACGCGCGCGGGCCGCTGCTGGTCTTGCTGGGCGCTGTGACATTTGTGCTGTTGATTGCCTGTGCAAATGTCGCGAACCTGCTCCTGGCACGCTCTAGCGCCCGCAAGCGTGAATTCGCCCTTCGCGGCGCGCTCGGCGCACAACGCAGCCGGCTTATCCAGCAACTGCTGACCGAAGGTCTGCTCCTGTCACTGACGGGAGGTGTGCTGGCGCTGGGAGTCGCGAAGTTGCTGAACGGGCTCTTCATCGCCAAGTTGGCCAACCAACTCGCGCGTGCGGATCAAATCCATCTCGATCCCGTAGTACTCGCCTTTACGGCGGGGATCTCGTTTGTAGCGAGTCTGCTGTTCGGTATCGTCCCCGCCCTCCAAACCTCGCGTGCCGATCTGAATGAAACATTGAAAGAGGGAGGCCGGGGGCATACGACTCGTCATGGCTTCCAGCGTGCGCTGGTCTGTGCAGAAGTGGCGTTGGCATTGATTTTGACCGCATCCGCAGGCTTGATGATCCGCAGCCTGTCGCGGCTGTGGAGTGTCAATCCTGGCTTTGATCCGAACCAGGTGCTTCTGTTCTCGATCGCCGGATCGCCGGCCGTCCACGGCACGCCCAGCGCAGTGCGCAACGGCTACCAGCAAACCATCGATCAGTTGCGTTTCATTCCGGGAGTCAGCGCAGCCAGCGTTGAGATGGGCGCTGTGCCCATGCGAGGCGACTCGGAAGTGCCTTATTGGGTCGAAGGCCGCCCCAAACCCAGCGAGCAGAGCCAAATGGATATGGCACTCTTCTACGGAGTGAGTCCCGATTACCTCAGCATCATGCATATTCCGCTGCTTCGCGGGCGCTTCGTTACGTTGCAGGACACTGAGAATAGTCCCTGTGTTGTAGCCATCGATCAGGAATTTCAAGCGAAGGCTTTCCCCACGCAGGATCCCATCGGACAACATATCAATCTCGAACTGATAGGAATGCGATGCGAAATCGTCGGCATCGTCGGCCACATTAAACAGTTTGGCCTCGACTCCGATGCGGCATCGAAAATACGTTCCCAAATGTACTTCGAATTCCGTCAGTTTCCCGACAGCGTCATGGACCTGCTTTCAAGCGGCTCGGAGTTCGTGATTCGCACGAGTGGTTCTCCCTATGCCGTCGTTCCAGCCCTGAAACTCACAGTGAACGGTATCAACAGCAACATGGTCTCCTACAACGAACAAAGCATGGATGACGTGATTCGAGATTCCCTCTTGGCGAGGCGCTTCACTCGGATGCTGTTGGCAGTCTTTGCGGCGCTTGCAATGGTACTGGCCACCGTTGGTATCTATGGCGTCGTCTCTTATTTCGTTACACAAAGCACGCACAACATTGGGGTTTGTATGGCTTTAGGCGCTGATCGGCGCACCGTGCTCGGGATGGTATTACGCAACGCACTGCGGATGGCCTTACTGGGCATCGTAATCGGAGCAGCCGGAGGGTTCGCAGTCACCCGCCTGATGCGGGATTTGCTATTCGGAGTGAGCTCTGGCGATCCCGTCACGTTTACTGCAGTCGCGCTATTGTTGGCGGCCGTGACTATGCTGGCGAGCTACATTCCGGCCCTCCGCGCAACTAAAATCGATCCAATGGTAGCTCTGCGCTACGAGTAAAATCGTCTGGAAGCAATCGCCAGTTTGCTGGACTACCCAGATATACTCCGGCTCCAAGCGAATTCACGACGGATCACCGCCGGTTCAACAACAATGAGATGGGGAGCCCAGAAGGATTAGGTCTGAACCTCGTTCAGGCGAATCGATCGCTGCCACTCCCGGTTGAAGTAGTCGGAAGGAATGTCATCGCCAAGATCATCCCTCTCATTCACAGAAGCCCATCGCTCCCCCGATTGAGGGTTGCAGGCGATACCCACCGCATTGCGCAATCCGCTCGCGTATACGTGCATGTTGTGGCCGTCGGCGTCAGCAACAAGTATGGCTGCGCGTCGCGGATCGGATTCGACGCCAATGTTGCTCCTGGAACCAACGGACACAAACATCTTTCTTCCGTCTGAACTGAAAGCCAGCGACCGTGTCCAATGCTGGTTGTAGCCTAAGCCCGGCAGTTCCAAGAGGTGCTCTGCGTCCCCCAAGCGCTTCGACGAGTGTAGATCATAGCGAAAGCGGGGGACCTCATTCGTATCCGCGACGTAGACGTAATCGTCGTGGAATGCAATGCCGAATGGCAGGTTCAGGCCATCGGAAAAAAATGCCACGTGATTCAACGCTGCCCTGTGCCGAGATCCCGCTCAGCACGATCACCTGTCCGGCGGCGGAATCTGCCACGAACATGTCTCCGTTCGGGGAGGCTGCCAACCAACGGGGCGAGACAAAACCCTTGGCGAAAACCGACACTCGAAATCCGACGGGCACCCAAGGCCGGAATCCTGTTGGTGCGGGCACAACAACCGACCAGTTCTCGATCCGCGTGATTCTGGATATGATCCGCGCTCGCCGACCATCAACATTGAGTAGGAGGAAGACCAGAACCGCAGGAAGAATGGTCATCGCGCACCCGATGATTGTGCGGCCGAGGATCCTTTTGCGATCCATCCCAATAGGCTCCTCTGTGCTAGTTGGAGTCGGGCTTCGCACCCGTACGTATCAAGCCGGGACCTAGCGACACAACCAAAGCAACACGGGACGACTGAAGTGAGCCGTAAACCTTGAAACACACAAATACCTGGCCCGAAGTTACGCGAGCACCGAAGCCAGGCAATAATGAACTTCTACACTAACTTGAAGGACTTTCGTTGGGAGCGCTACGCCGCCGACTGCTTTTTGACGACAGCGGCCGCCGCCTCGCCAGTACCTACGTGCGCTCGTAGCTCCGAGGCAACGCAAATCAAGAAGCACACTACGCTGACCTCAAAGAGATTTCGCT
>Ga0335082_10008870_pt1 | contig 10936 bp, 11 predicted proteins | sample Lox_Sample_41_FD_206718 | JGI IMG/M metagenome (GOLD analysis project Ga0335082, IMG submission 206718) | Soil microbial communities from Loxahatchee National Wildlife Refuge, Florida, United States - Lox_Sample_4.1 | ecosystem: Environmental > Terrestrial > Soil > Wetlands | place: USA... | reverse complement strand
TTCCGGGTCGAGGCGCCCCTCGACGCGATCGAGGGAAGCACCTCCGCCCTGTCCGGCGAGCTGCGCTTCGACGAGGGCAGCTGGAGCGAGGGCAAGGGAACCGTCCGGATCGACCTCGCCAGGTTCGGCACCGGGCTGAGCCTGCGGGACGAGGACCTGCGCGATCAGTTCTTCCAGGTCGATCGCTTCCCCCAGGCGGTGCTGACCATCGCCCGCCTGGAGCGCCCCAGCCAGGGGGCTCTGGTGCCCGGGCGCGAGGGGCAGGCGGACGCGGTGGGGACGCTGGCGCTGCACGGCAGGGAGCAGCCGGTGCGGATCCCCCTCACGGTGCTGCTCTCCGAGGCTGCCGGCAGCCGCGACCTCCGGGTGAGCGGAGCGTTCGACGTCGCGCTCTCCGATTACGCCATCCAGCGTCCGGCCAGGCTGTTCCTCAAGCTCGGGTCGGTGGCTCGCGTGCGGTTCGAGGCGATCTTCCGCGCCCCGGCGCCGGGCAGCGCCGTCCCGGTGGCGCTGGCCGCCCCGCCGCCGGGTCCGGCGTCCCCGCCACCCCGCCTGGAGCTCTCGGTCGCCGTGGCCCGGCCACCGGAGAAGCCCAAGGGGCAACCCAGGCCGGTGAGCTGGGAGTTCTCCTTCACCAGCCCCCAGGGGCGCGGCGAGCGGCTCTTCCGGGACCCCGCGGTGGGCGGCGAGAGGAACGCCGCAGCCTGCTCGTCGTGCCACGGGTGGCGAGACGAGCGGAGCGGGATCCTCGACTCGCTCGGCCACGCAGCGCCCAACAGCTCGCTGTGGAACAGCGCCCGCCGCCCCAGCTTCTGGCGGGGGTTCGCCAGCACGCCCGAGGACGCGACGGACCTCTGCATCAAGCGCTTCATGCTTCGGCCCGCGGGCGGCGACCCTGCGCAGCTCGCCGACCTCGCCGCGTACCTCAAGGCCATCTCGCCCGACTTCGCGCCCCCGCTGGATTACCGGCCGTTGCTGCTCTCGCGGAAGACCGCCATCGACCGGCCGGTCGGCGGCGACGCCAAACGCGGAGCGGTGCTGACCGAGCGGTTCTGCGTCCACTGCCACGCCGAGGGCGCGATGCGTCCCCCGCTCTCGGTCGGCCTCTACGAGCCCGACTACCTCGTGGCCCGGGTGAGGTGGATCGGCGCGCACGACGCGAAGCAGATGCCGCCGATGTCCCTGGACCGGGTCACCGACTCGGAGCTGAGGGACATCGTCACCTACCTCGTCGGCCGTCCGGACGAGCGCATCTTCCAGCGCCGCAGCTCGCCCCGGACGGAGGCGCCCGGCCGGCCCCCGCTGCCGCTGGCGGCGCTGCCTCCGGCGAATTAGAGACCGGGTCCGCCGTGAACGTCCCCGAGGCCGCCATCGCCCGTCCGGGCCCCAATGATCCCTGCTGGTGCGGCAGTGGCCTGAAGTACAAGAAGTGCCACCGGGAGGCGGACGCCCGCTCGGGTGGCCCGGCTCCCCGCCCGCGCCGGGTGAGGCCGGGGCGGATCTCCCCGCTCCGGGTCGTTCCCCCGGAGATTCCCCGTCCGGATTACGTCCCGTCCGGGCGCCCCGGCTCGGGCGTGCAGGGCGACCCGCGCACCCGGCTGGAACGGATGCGGCGCGCGTGCCGGGCCGCGGCGCAGGTCCTCCAGGAGACGGGAGCGGCGGTGCGGCCGGGGGTGACGACGGACGCGCTCGACGCCATCGCCCACGCCGCGTACATCGCGCGGGGAGGGTATCCGAGCACGCTCGGGTACCACGGCTTTCTCAAGAGCATGTGCACCAGCGTCAACGAGGTGGTGGTGCACGGGATCCCCGACGACCGGCCCCTGGAGGAGGGTGACATCGTCAACTGCGACGTCACCATCTACCTGGAGGGCATGCACGGCGACTGCTCGGCGACCTTCCCGGTGGGCGAGGTGGACGCGGGGGCGAGGAAGCTCCTCCGGGTGACGGAGGAAGCGCTGATGAAGGGCATCGAGGCAGTCCGGCCCGGCCGGCCGATCCGGGCCATCGGGCAGGCCATCGCTGCCCACGCCGAGGCGAACGGGCTGGGGGTGGTGCGGAACTACTGCGGCCACGGCATCGGGGAGATCTTCCACACCGATCTCCAGATCCCCCACTTCGACGATCCGGGGGCGACCACCCTCCTCGAGGAGGGGATGATCTTCACCATCGAGCCGATGCTGACCGAGGGCAGCTGGGCGGTGAAGCACTGGAACGACGGCTGGACCGCGGTGACTGCGGACGGGCTCCGGTCGGCCCAGATGGAGCACACCATCCGGGTGACCCCGGACGGGGCGGAGGTCCTCACCCTTCCCTGACCGACCGTTCGGCCCGGGGGCGAGGAGGACGGCCCACGACACTCGGGGGGCGACACAGGCTCGCACCCGGGGCGTGTCGTCCACAGCTTGCTGCAGCCTGCCCCCTGGGTGATCCGTGTCCCGGGGTGGTGAACGTCGGCGCGCCGGGATATGGCGCGCCCCGGGGACAGGACCCCGCCAGGAGGGCCCATGCCGCTCGACATCCAGGTCACGCGCACCAGCACACCGAAGCCGCGACCACCCGCGAGCGACCTCGGGTTCGGTCGATTCTTCAGCGACCACATGTTCCTCGCCGAGTACGACGGGCGGGGCTGGACCGACGCCCGCGTCGTTCCCTATGGACCGCTCCCGCTCGACCCCGCGGCCGGCGTCTTCCACTACGGGCAGGCCATGTTCGAGGGGATGAAGGCGGTGGCCGGCGAGCGGACGGCGTTCCTCTTCCGCCCCGAGGCGCACGCACGGCGGCTGAACGTCTCCGCGCGGCGGCTGTGCATGCCCGAGCTTCCCGAGGGCTTCCTCCTCGGGGCCCTCCGGGCCCTGGTCCGGACCGACGCCGACTGGGTGCCCACCGAGTCCGGCGCCTCGCTCTACCTCCGGCCGACGCTGATCGCCTCCGAGCCGTACCTCGGGGTGCGGCCGGCCCGCCGGTACACGCTCTTCGTCATCGCCTCGCCCTCGGGGAGCTACTTCGGTCCCCGGCCCACTCCGCTGCGCCTGTGGGTGGAGGGCGAGCAGGTGCGCGCGGCGCGCGGGGGAATCGGCGCGGCCAAGGCGGGGGCCAACTACGTCGCCGGCATGTTCGCCGCCGAGCGCGCCAAGGCCAGAGGCTTCCACCAGGTCCTCTGGCTCGACCAGAACCACCGCCTCGTCGAGGAGGCGGGGACGATGAACGTCTTCTTCCGCCTCGGGGACACGATCGTCACCCCGCCGCTGGAGGACTCGATGCTGGCCGGCGTCACCCGGGACTCGGCGCTCACCCTGCTCCGGGAGTGGAAGGTGCCGGTGGAGGAGCGGCCGGTGAGCATCGCCGAGGTGGCCGAGCAGCACGCGCGGGGGCGGCTCAGGGAGGCGTTCGGAACCGGAACTGCCGCGACCATCTCGGCGATCGGCGAGCTGCAGTGGGGCGAGACCACCATGCGGCTGGGGGACTCCCGCGGCGAGATCGCCGAGCGCCTCTACCGGGCGCTGACCGAGCTCTTCGGCGCGCGCCGGCCGGATCCACGCGGCTGGCTCGTCCCGGTCGATCCGTAGACCTCCATCCGGTCCAGCGGGGGCGCGTAGAGGTGGAGGCTGATCGCCCGGGCGTGGCCGGCGTGCTCCACGGTGTGGATGGTCTCCGGTCGCTCCCGGAAGACGCCGCCGGCCGGGTGCTTCCTCCGGGCGAGCTTCCGGACCTGTCCCCCCGGGCCCAGCCCGTACTCGACCTCCACCAGCGTCCCTTCCAGCACGCAGGTGAGCCCGTGGCTCTCGCCGTGCCCGTGGGCCCCGGTGCGCTGCCCGGGCAGCCATCCCACCACGAGCAGCTCCCAGCCCGGCGCGCGGTGGATCGCGATGCGGGTGTACTCCCGGTCGGAGAAGCGGGCGTGGGCGGCCAGTCCCGTGCCGTCGAGGGCAGCGGGCCAGCCGCGGGCGAGCGCAGCCAGCTCCGCCTCGTCGAGGAATGGAGGCGGCAGGCAGCCCAGCAGGCGCTGGAGTTCGAGCGAGGACATGTCGATCCGGAACGGTGGGCGGTGCCTCGCGGCGATGGAACCACGGTTCCGCTAGGGTCGTCCAACGCATGACGCAGCCGCTGGCCATCGTCGGAGGAGGCGCGAGCGGCACGCTCGCTGCCGTGGCGCTCGCGAGCCGTCCGGACAGCGGGCCGGTCATCCTCCTCGACGCGGAGGGTGCGTTCGCCCGGGGAGTGGCCTACTCCACCGAGGAGCCGGCGCACCTCCTCAACATTCCCGCGGGCCGGATGAGCGCGCTGCCGGACCGGCCATCGAGCTTCCTGGAGTGGCTCGCCGCGCGCGGGCTGACGGCGGATCCGGAGGCCTTCGTCGAGCGACGGCTGTACGGGGACTACCTCCAGTCCCTGCTCGATGGTACGGGGGACCGCGTCCGGCGCCTCCGGGCGCGGGTGCGCGCGCTCCAGGCGGACGGCGACGGGGTGCGGCTCGATCTCGAGGGCGCCCCGCCGCTGCGGGCGCGGGCGGCCGTCCTCGCGCTGGGGAACTTCCGTCCCGGTCTCCCCGCGGGGTGGGCCGAGCTCCCCGAGCATCTGGCCTGGCGCTCACCCTGGCGCGCAGGCCCTTGGCCTCCGCCAGACGCCGAGGTGCTGGTGCTCGGGGCGGGGCTCACCGCGGTGGACGTGGTGCTCTCGCTGCAGGCACGCGCCCACCGGGGGCGGATCCACCTGCTTTCCCGCCGCGGGCTGCTTCCGGCGACGCATCCTCCACGGATGTTCGCGCACCTGCCGCTGCCGCCGCCGCCGCGTCGCCTCCGCCCGCTGGTCCGGATGTTCCGCGACCAATCGGCGCGCGCCGATCCCCGCGCGGTGCTGGACTCGCTCCGGACCCGGCTCCCGGAGCTCTGGCTGGGGCTCTCCGCCGACGAGCAGGGCCGGTTCCTGCGGCACCTGCGCCGGTGGTTCGACGTCGTCCGCCACCGGCTCGCGCCATCGGTCGGCGCGCAGATGGCGGACCTCCAGCGCTCGGGGCGGCTGGTTCACCACGCCGGGCGCCTGCTCTCGGTCGTGGAGGAACGCGGGGAGCTGGCGGTGCGGTATCGCCCCCGCGGCAGCCGGAGCGAGGCGCGCCTCCTGGTGGGCCTCGGCGTGCCGAGCACCGGCCCCGGGCTGGACGTCCGGTCGATGGAGGATCCGCTGGTCCGCTCCCTCCTCGCCTCCGGGCAGGCACGCCCCGGACCGCACGGGCTCGGGCTGGCCACCGCGGAGGACGGGGCGGTGCTCGGCTCCCTTCGCGACAGGCTCTGGACGCTCGGCGGGCTCCGGCGCGGCGACCTGTGGGAAACGACCGCGATCATCGAGATCCGGGTCCAGGCGCGCGCGCTGGCGGCAACGGTGCTCAGCGCAGCTGCTGGATGATTCCCCAGACCAGGGCGGTGCTCACCGCGTCGAACGCGAGAGCGACCAGCAGCGCCACCAGCGCGGCATCGAGCATGGGGGGGCGATTGTCCGACATCACTGCACCTCGAGAGGCGGTCCCGGACCGGATCCGTGCAAGCCCGGCACCACGAGGGGACTCCCAGTTATTCCGGCCACCTACCTGCATTCGGCACCTCGTGGAGAGGACGTCCTTGAACGGCGTGCATTGCACGGCGTGACACGGCTGTGCTGGCACCCACCCGCCCCCCGGTTGCAGGTTGTGGGCTCAGGTCCACCGACCCGTCACTGGACTGTCACACACGATCGCGCGCTCCGGACCTATCTCTCGCCAGCTTCGGAGGTCTGCATGGCCCGTCACCCCCGGCTCGCCGTCCCCGTCGGCCCGCAGGACCACGCGCTCGGAACCCCGGAGGCTCCCCTCACCCTGGTGATGTACGGCGACTACGCCTGCCCCTACACCCGCCGCGCCGCGACCTTCGTGGAGATCGCCCGGCGCAAGCTGGGGAAGCGAGTCCGGTACGTCTTCCGCCACTTCCCGCGGGAGGAGCTCTTCCCCGAGGCGTCGCTGCTGGCCGAGGCGGCGCACGCCTCCGGGGCGCAGGGGATGTTCTGGGAGATGCACGAGCGACTGCTCGCCGGCGAGCAGATGGACGATCCGGCCGGGCTCGCCCGGCGGCTCGGGCTGGACGCGGCTCGCTTCTCCAGCGACCTTCAGGCACGGGCGCACCGCGCGCAGGTTGCGGCGGAGGTGGAGGGAGGGCTGCGCAGCGGGGTGAGCGACACCCCGACCATCTTCATCAACGGCAAGCGTCACGCGGGAAGCTGGGAGACGGGCCCGCTGCTGCGGGCGCTCGGCGGGGCACCGGCGCTGGCGCGCTCGGCGCATCTGTAAGCGGGAGGGGAGTCGGGTGCGCGTGGTCCGCTGGCGGCGCTTCGGCGAGCCGCGCGAGGTGCTCGCGCTGGAGGAGGTGCCCTCGCCCGAGCCCGGCCCGGGGGAGGTGAAGGTCAGGCTGGAGGCCCGGGCCATCCACCCCTCGGATCTGCAGAACGTGCGCGGCCAGTACGGGCGCCCCCCGCCGCTGCCGGCCACGCCCGGCAACGACGCGGCCGGGGTGGTGGTCTCCACCGGAGAGGGCGTGCAGGGGCTCGCCCCCGGACAACGGGTGATGCTGCTCCTTGGCGCGACGGGTGGGCGCGGGACGTGGATGGACGAGGTGAACGTGCCTTCCGGCCGCCTGGTGCCCACTCCGGCGGCGCTGTCGGACGCGCAGGCCGGCGCGCTGTGGGTCAACTACCTGAGCCTGTGGGTGATGCTCGAGGAGGTCCTGGCGCTGAAGCCGGGGCAGGTGCTGGTTCAGACCGCCGCGGGCTCGCAGCTCGGCCGGGCGGTGATGGAGCATGCGGCATGGAAGGGCCTCACCGTGGTGAACGTCGTCCGCCGGGCGGAGCAGGCCGCGGAGCTCCGGGCGGGCGGAGCGAGCCAGGTGGTGGTCTTCCCCGGAGAGGACCTGGGGAGGGCGGTTCGCCAGGTCAGCGGGCGCGGCGCGGACGCGGCGATCGACGCCGTGGGCGGGGAGACCGGCGCCGCGGTGCTCTCGGCCCTGGCCAGCGGCGCGACCTGCCTCGTCTACGGCGCGCTGGACGCGGGTCGGCCGGTCCCGGTGGAGCCGGGGCCCTTCCTCTTCCGAGAGCTCCGCCTGCAGGGTTTCTGGCTCACCCGCTGGCTGCAGTCCGCGGGTGAGGAGCGGATCCGCCGGGGAGTGGCGGCGGTGCTGGAGGGCGTGGAGAGCGGCCACTATCGCCCGGCAGTGGAGCGGGTGTATCCGCTCTCGCAGCTGATCGCCGCGGTGGAGCACGCCGAGCGGCCGGGACGGCGTGGCTCGGTGGTGCTCGGAGGAGGCTGAGCGTGGGGCGGCTGGACGGGAAGGTGGCGATCGTCACCGGAGCGGCCTCCGGGCTCGGGCGGGCCATCACCCTTCGCTTCGTCAGCGAGGGGGCGCGGGTCCTGGTGACCGACGTGAACGCCGAGGGGTGCGAGGCCACGCTGGGCGCGCTGGGCGAGGCCGGCCGGTCCCGGGCGGCGGCGCGGCGCCTCGACGTCAGCCGGGAGGTCGAGGTCGACGCCGCGGTCGCCGACGCGGTGGATCGCTGGGGCCGGCTCGACGTGATGGTGGCCAACGCGGGCATCGGCGCGCCCGGATTCCTCGCCGACCTGCCGCTCGAGGACTGGCAGCGGGTCGTGGACGTCAACCTCACCGGGGTCTTCCTCTGCGCGCGGGCCGCGCTCCGGAGGATGGCCGCCCAGGAGCTCGGGGGAAGCATCGTGGTGATGTCCTCGGTCGCCGGCCTGCACGGAACCCCGGCGCTCGGCGCCTACGGCCCGGCGAAGGCGGCGGTGCTCCAGCTGGTGCAGACCCTCGCCCTCGAGGGCGCTCCGGCCCGCGTCCGGGCCAACGCCCTCTGCCCGGTGTGGACCGAATCGCCCATGGTGGACGGCTTCATCGCCGGCCTCGGGCTCACGCCCGAGCAGGGCGCACGCCGCCTGTCCAGGGACATCCCGCTGGGGAGGCTGGGCAAGCCCGACGACGTGGCCTGGGCGGCGGTGTACCTGGCCTCCGACGAGTCGTCGTTCGTGACGGGGGTGGCGCTCCCGATCGACGGAGGGCACATGGCGGGTCGCCTGCCGTAGTAAGCAGGCGCCCCATGCCCCGTCCCCTGCTCCTCGTGCCCCTCGCCGCCCTGCTCGCCTGCGCCCACGGCCAGGGCCTCAGCCGGGAGGAGGCGCAGGCCCGGTTCACGAAGCTGGTGGACGACTACTTCGGTGAGGCCTTCGCCTTCGAGCCCTCGGCGGGCACGGCCGCGGGATTCCACCGGTACGATTCCCAGCTGGAGGACTTCGGAGCTCCCCGGGTGCAGGCCCACGTGCAGAAGCTCCACGACTGTCTCGACCGCGCGGTGGCGCTGTGGACCGAGCGGGTCGCTCTTCCCTTCGACGACCTGGTGGACCTGGAGGCGCTCGAATCGCGCATCCGGGCCGACCTCCTCGAGTGGGAGAAGATGGGGTTCCGGCTCCAGAACCCGATGACCTACACCGAGCTCCCGGGCACCGCGGTGGACCTGCTGCTCAAGCGTGACTTCGCCCCCGCCGCGGAGCGACTGAGGTCGGTCACCGCCCGGCTGCAGCGCGTTCCGGCGGTCTATGCCGCGGGGAAGGCGAACGTGAAGACCCCGCCCCGGGAGTGGACCGAGGTGGCCCTCCGCGAGAGCGCGGGCGCCCTGGCCTACTTCCAGGACTCGCTCGAGCCGTGGGCGCGGGAGGCGGCCGGATCGGACATGCTGGCCCTGGCCGACTTCCGCCGGGCGGCGAACACGGCGATCGCCTCCACCCAGGACTGGATCCACTTCCTGGAGAAGGAGCTGAAGCCGCGGAGCACCGGGAGCTGGGCCATCGGTCCGGCCTTCTTCGCCGAGAAGCTGCAGACCGAGGAGATGATCTCCGAGCCGCTGGACGCGCTCCTGGCCCGCGGGGAAGCCCAGCTGAAGGAGGACCGGGAGGCGTTCGCCCAGACCGCGGCGCTGATCGACCCGCGGAAGTCGCCGGCGCAGGTCTTCGCGGCGATGCAGGCGGACCACCCCTCGGCGAAGGACCTCATCCCGGCCGTGGCCCGCTCGCTGGAGGGCGTGCGGCAGTTCGTGATCTCGAAGAATCTGGTGACCTTCCCCTCGGACGTCCGGCCGAAGGTGGAGCCAACGCCGCCGTTCCTCCGGGGCAACTCCTTCGCTTCGCTCGACCCGCCGGGTCCCTACGAGACGAAGGCGACCGAGGCCTTCTACTACGTGACCCCGCCCGAGGCGGGGTGGGACAGCAAGCACGTCGAGGAGCATCTGCGAGAGTTCAACACCGGCCTGACCGCGATGACCGACGTGCACGAGGTCTACCCCGGGCACTTCCTCCAGTTTCTCTGGTCCGGGCAATTCCCGACCAAGGTCCGCAAGCTCCTCGGGGCCCACAGCAACGAGGAGGGCTGGGCGCACTACGCCGAGCAGATGGTGATCGAGGAGGGATTCGCCGACGCCGACCCGCGGATCAAGCTCGCCCAGCTCGAGGAGGCGCTGCTCCGGGACTGCCGGTACGTCGTCGGCATCCGCCTGCACACCACGACGATGACGGTGGAGCAGGGGGCGGAGCGCTTCGTGAAGGAGTGCTACCAGGAGCCGGCGATCGCCCAGGAGGAAGCGACGCGCGGCACCTTCGACCCCACCTACCTCTACTACACGTACGGGAAGCTGATGGTGTACGAGCTCCGGCGCGAGTACCTGAGCCAGAAGGGCGGAACGCTCCGCGAGTTCCACGACGCCTTCGTGCGCCAGGGCGCGTTGCCGATCCGCCTGGTCCGCAAGCTGCTCCTCGACGCGAGGTGACCCATGCCGCCGCTGAGCTCTCCCCGAATCGTCCCCTGGCTGCTGCAGATGTTCCCCACCCTCTTCCTCGCCATCCTCTTCCTGCAGTCGGGCATCGACAAGGTGATCGATTTCCGGGGCAACCAGGGGTACCTCACCCAGCACTTCGGGAACAGCCCGCTCCGGGGAGTGGTCACCCCGATGCTGGTCATCCTCACCGTGATCGAGGTGAGCGCCGGCGTGCTCTGCGCGGTGGGGCTGGTGGAGCTGCTGGTGCTGGGAGCTCCGCGAATCGCCTTCTGGGGAATCACCGTCGCGGCGACGGCCTTCACCGCGCTCTTCTTCGGCCAGCGGATCGCGAAGGACTACACCGGCGCGGCGGTGATTCCCGCCTACTTCCTGGTCGCGCTGGTGGGGCTGTGGACCACCGGGCGACTCGGGTTCCGCTGAGCCGCGGGATGGCGGCGCGCGCACCGGTCCTGCGACTGCTGCCCGGACGGCTGGGGGTGGCGCGGCTGGAGGGGGGCGCGCCCATTCCGGCGTGGGCGGATGGGGCGGGCGTCGTCTCCATCACCCGGCGCGCGGGGGAGCTGAGCATCGTCTGCGCGGAGGCACGCATCCCGGCGGAGGTCCGGGTGCAACGCGGGTGGCGGGCGCTGGAGGTGGCGGGGCCGCTGGACTTCCAGGAGACCGGGATCCTCGCCTCGATCGCCGCGCCGCTGGCGGCTGCCGGCATCTCCCTCTTCGCGGTGGCCACCTTCGACACCGACCTGGTCCTCGTCCGGGAGGCGACACTCTCCAGGGCCGTGGAGGCGCTCCGCCAGGCCGGATGCCAGGTTCAGTAGGCGGCTCCCCGGTCCTTCCCATGCGCACGATCTTCCTCCCCCGCGCCGAGGTGGTCCGACGGCTCGACGCGCTGTCGCTGCTCGCGCCGATGCGCGTGGGCTTCCGAGCACATTCTGGCGCCCACACCCGTGCACGCCACGGTGGGCCTCCCCCTTCAGGAGCTGCTCGCCGCCTGGCAGGTGTCGACGCGGCACGCGAAGATCCCGAACTCCCCCGGCTGGAGCTGGAGGCCACCCGCCGCGAGTGAGGCGCGACCTGCTTGCGG
>Ga0335082_10008869_pt1 | contig 10937 bp, 8 predicted proteins | sample Lox_Sample_41_FD_206718 | JGI IMG/M metagenome (GOLD analysis project Ga0335082, IMG submission 206718) | Soil microbial communities from Loxahatchee National Wildlife Refuge, Florida, United States - Lox_Sample_4.1 | ecosystem: Environmental > Terrestrial > Soil > Wetlands | place: USA: Florida... | reverse complement strand
CGGTCATCGAACCGCATCCGCCGGCCACTGCCCTTTGGTCCGCCAGCCCTCTCGGCGGCTGGCGTCGACCGTCGCGGATCTCCGCTAGTTGTCGGTGCGGCGGTCGTACAGATACAGGACCCGCTGCCCGGTAGAATTCTGCCCCGTCAGGTTGGCGGTCGATTCCCAGACGACGAACCGTCCCTTGCTGATGCGCGGGGTAAAGTTGTCACCGAACAGCGATCGCGACAATCGCAGCGTCGTGCCCGCCACGCGGTCAAAGAGGAAGACACGGCGGTTGGTGGCGCCGGCGTCCTCCGGCACCAGGCGAGCCGTCGATTCGAACACGACGAATTTGCCGTAGGGGTTCGCCTGCGGGTTCACGCTCTCCCGCGGCGGCAGGGCGTTGGTGAGCTGGGTGAAGACGCCCTTCTCGATCGCGAAGATCTCCCGGCTCCCATCGGGGTTGCCACCGGTGAAGTCGCCGTTCGAGCTGAAGACCGCCAGACGCCCGTGGCTCGCGACGTTGCCGGCCCGGTTCTCCACCGGCAGCGTCGTATGGGTGAGCTGGCTGATCTTCCATTGGCCGGCCTTGTACACAGCCAAGAACAACTCGCGATTGCCATCCGTGTTCTGCCCGGGCACCAGGTCGGCGGTGGAATCGAACAGCACCTGCCGGCCCGTGCTGGTCGACGGCCGTTGGCTGTCGAACGGCGCCACCGTGTTGGTGACCTGCCACCAGCGGCTCTTGTGCGTGTCGAACATGAAGATCTCGCGGTTGCCGTCGGCGTTCTGGCCGGCGGGGTTCGCCGTCGACTCCATCGACACGTAACGGCCCGAGGTGGCGGGCGCAGCCCCCTCGGAGTTGGTGGTCGCGCTGCTGATCTGCGTCACCACCATGTTCGGGTCCGGCGGCGACTCCTTCCGGTATTGGCGCCGGCTCCATTGGAATACCTCGGTTGAGCCGTCGGCGTTGGCGCCGGTCAGGTTGCCGGTCGAGGTGAAGAAGATATCTCCGGGCAGGGTCGCGCGCGGCGCGAACGCCTGCGCGGTGGCGCTCCCGTTACTGATCTGCGTGGTCAGGATGCAGGCGCCCTCGAGGATGATCGGATCGTGCGTCTCGTCCGAGGGGCAGTCCTGTTGGAGCGCGCAGCGGTGGCCGGGGCGCGCGCCGCCCAGGCAGTACGACTTCGCCTTGCCCCCCGGCTTGCGATTGAGCAGGAAGACGTCGCCGCCGCCGTCGAGATTGTTGGCGGTGACGGTCACATCGCCGTTCTGATCCAAGTTGGAGACGAACGTGATGAAACGGCCGTTGGACGACACGTCGGGGCTGCGCCCGACCGACGCGTACTGGAGATCCTGCAAATCGAGCACGCTGCAAATTCCGTTCGTGCTCGGGAAGCCCCGCGGGGCGGGATCACACAGGAACTCGATGAAGTCGGTGCCGAACCCGCCGGCGCGTTCCTCCACGATGTCGCCGAGACCGCCGGGGTTCGACAACGCGTCGTAGGGTCCGGTCTCGGAGCCCCACCAGTTGAGCGTGGCGTCGACGACGCCGCCAGGCGCCTCGTTGCCGATGCCGACGCCGTTGCCGGTGATGTTGTTCTGCCGGATCTGCGTGGTCACGGAACCGGAACGCAGCGTGATGCCGTCGCCGGCGTTGTCGACGATTTGGCTGTCGGAGATGGCGACCTTCGCCCCGGTCGGGATCGCGCCGACTTCGATGCCGGCGGTCACCGAGTTCTGGATCGTGTTGCCGCCCAGCACCGGGCCGAATCCGGCCAAGTGCACGAGGCGGCCGCTGGTGCCGCCGCCGCTCATCGAGTTGTTGAACACCTTGACCAGGTTCGAAGGCGTGCCGTCCTGTTGATCGAGGTCGATGTGGACGCCATTGCCCTGCATGACGTTCCCCACGGTCGGAGGATTGTTCTGATCGTCGCCGATCACCGCGCAGTCGATCTTGCGGTGCCAGGCGATACCGGTGGCGCTGTTCGAGATGATGTTGGCGGCGATGATCAGGTTCGACCCGTGCTGCGGGCTCCCACAGCTCGCCTGCCCGAGCGGGCAGATGCTGTCGGCGGTGATGGCCGCGCCCGCGTCGGACTGGATGGTGAACCCCTCGACGGTGACGCCGCTGCGGCGGATGTCGATCGCCGTACCGCTGGTGTGAATGATCGTCGTGGCGGCCCCGGCCGTCGAGCGCAGGGTGATCTCCTCGTTGATCTGGATCGGCGACACATAGGTCCCTGGGCACACCGAGACGATGTCGCCGGGCCCGACGGCGTTGATCGCGCTCTGGATGTCGAAGTAGCTCGGCGATCCGCAGGAGCCGACGAACACCTCCGACGGGGTGCCGGGGTGGGTGTACGTACAGGCGATCGACAGCGTGCAGTCGGGCTCGCAGCCGTCGCCGGAGATGTTGTTGCCGTCGTCGCACGCTTCGCCGGAATTGACCACGCCGTCCCCGCACAGGTTGGGCGTCGGCGTCGGCGTGCTCGTCGCCGTGACCGTCGCGGTCCAGGTCGCGGTCCCGGTGGCGGATGGGGTCAGGGTACGCGTCGGCGTCTGGGTGATGGTGGCCGTATTGGTTGGGGTGATCGTGCTCGTCGGCGTGTCGGTGCGCGTCGGGGTCGCGGTCTGCGTGGCGGTGTCGGCCGGGGTCGGGGTGAACGTCCGCGTACCGGTGGCGGTCAGGGTCGCGGTGGGGGTCAGGCTCGCGGTGCCGGTTGCGGTGTTGGCCGGGGTGTTCACGGGCGTGCGTGTGGCCGTGCCGGTGAACGTGAAGGTCGCGCTCGCGGTGAGGGTCGCCGTCGCGGTGTTGGCCGGCGTCGAGGTGGCGGTCCCCGTGAAGGTCGCTGCCGGTGTGTTGGTGATCGTCGGCGTGTTGGTGAACGTCCTGGTCGCGGTCGATGTGAAGACGCCGGTCGCCGTCGCGGTGCTGGTGTTCGTCGCCGTCGCGGTCGGCGTTGTGGTCGAAGTGCGAGTCGCCGTCGCCGTCGGGCAGAACGGCACCGTCGCACGGGTTTCTGGGAGCGGGGCCGACGCGGGGTTGCCTTGGTAGTCGTTGTAGTTGATGCGCGAGGTCGGGGTGACGGCGATCAGTTGGTTCGTCGTCGCCGGGTTCAAGGTGACCAGGAAGGTCACCGACGTGCTGCTGTTGACGTTGAGGAGGCCGAGGTTCCAGGTGAGCGTCTGCCCCGCCACCGTCGTCGGCGGCGGGTTCGCCGATCCGGCCTCGTACTGAACGCCGGTCGCCAGGATGTCGGTGATGACGATGTTCGACCCGGCCAGGGTGGTGATGACCGTACCGATCTGCGAGAAGATGCCGGCCAGCTGCGCCGAGGTCGGCGCTTCGTAATAGTTACTGGCGTTCGACGCCATCGCCTTGAGCTCGTTGCGCGCCACCGTCGCGGTGGCCGTCGCCAGGTTGTTGAGGTTGAGGCCGATGGTGAAGATCACCGTGCCGGCGGCCTTGGCGGTCGCCGCCTGGTTGATCGCGTCCTGCGTGCACGCGTTCGACGAGGTCGGATTGGCCGGGCACGACGTCCCGCTCGCGGTGCGGTTGGCGACGCCATCGGAGAGCAGCACCATGACGTGGACGGTGGGTGCGGCGCGGCCGTGCGCCGCGATCTCCGTCTGCCCGGTCAACACGCCGCCGCCGATGTTGGTGTTGCCGGTGACCGTGATGGCGTCGATCGCGCTGCTGACGTTGGCAAGGACGTTGGTGAGCGGTTGGGCGAGGGTCGCGGTGGTGGAGATCGTCGTCAGGCCAGCCAGATCGGTGGCGCCGTTGAGCTGGTTGACCAGCGTCTTGGCACCGTTCTTGGCGTCGGTGATGGGCTGCACGGGGTTGCCGCCGGCATCGTCCATCGAGGCCGAGCGGTCGAACAAGATCATCAGATCGATCGGCAAGCGCTGGGTCACCGGGTCGCCGACCCCGTTCACCTGCATGGTGACCTGGGCCTCCTGACAATTGCTGGTCGCGACCGCGGTCTCGCCGGTCGTCAACGACGGCAGCGTCGCGCGTGCGGCCGTCGGGGCTACAGCAGCCACCGCGACCAGCGTCAGGCCCAACGCGGTACGCCACGCTGCCCCCCGCATGGGATATCCCGTTGTCCCCGTGTTCATGTTGCTCCCCTGTGAAAAAAGACGAGCGGCGCCCGCATCCCCCAAAGCACTACCGAACCGCCCGGACCCCACGCTCACCTAGCCCTGCGAGCTGCCCGGAGCGTCCCACTCTCGCGAGGACGCTCGCGCGCCCGGGCTTCCCAGACACGCCGTCATGCACGGTCGCACGGCGCCATCGCCATCACTGTCTTGATCGTTGGCCTCACCTTAGTTGCGCTCTTCAAACAATGTCAAGGTAAACTTTTTGCGGGGTTTATCGGTCGATTTCGGTGCCCGAATGGGCCTCGCGGCCGGGAGCGCAAAACGGCGATCGCCCTGCTGCACCGCTCAGACGGAAGGCGTCGGCTCCGCGATCCATCCGTCGGCGAGCCAGCGCGCCAGCGCCCCGGCCAGTCGCGCCGCGGCGTTTTCGGCGGGCGTGCCCGCGCTGGCGGCGAGGCAGACCTCGGCGAAGCTGGCGCCGCGCTCGATCGCCTCGAGGGCGGCGAGCTCTTCCGCGTCCAGGCGGCGATGGAAGACGGTGAGATCCTGCCGCCAGACGCAGAGCTGGATGCCGGCCGGCGGCGGGTCGACGGCCGCTTCGCCGCGGTCGACCGTGGCGCGCAGGGCGTCAACCGGCCATCCACACGCCAGCAAACGGACCGACGGATGCAGCGCGAAGCGCAACCCCGGCCACCGCTCCTGGGGAATTGCCGCCAGGGCCGCGGGCTGGAGCACCGGCGCCGCGGCGGCGTCGAAGGCATCGTTCAGCGCCCGCTCGTAGCGTGCCAGGTCGGCAGCGCACGGATGGGCCGCGACGGCGCCGTGCCCGACGAGTGCCTCGGGCAGGTGGCGGCCGGCCTCGCGAATCGAGAAGTGCGCCGGTGGATGGCGCAACAGGTAGTCGGTCACCAGATTGTGGAAAGCCACCTCGCCGAGCAGCGCATGGGTCGCCGCGTACTCCTCCTTCAACACGTCCAGGACGCGGAAGAAATACATGTTGGCGTAGACGTCGACGCGCTGGGCAGCAGCCAGCGGAGGATGATCGCGGACCGTGCGGCGCAGCGCCGCGGTCAGGCCACCGCCGCGGTCGGCGTCGGCGGCAAGGGCCGCAGCCACGCCCTCAGGCGCGGTGATGAGCTGCCAGAGGAGCCGTTGAGTCTCCGACAGGGTCGGCATGACAGGCAGCCTCAGCCACCATCGCCGCGTGTCGCGCTTCGGCATGCAGGCGGTCGAAGGCGGGAATCTGGTCATCCCACTCGATCAAGGTCGACTGCGCGCCGAACCGCCGCACCGCCGCCGCGTAGAGCGCCCACACCTCGTCGCGCACGGGATGATCGTGCGTGTCGAGCAGATGGGTGCCGTGGTCGGAGTGGCCGGCCAAGTGGAACTGGACGACGCGGTCGGTCGGCACGGCGGCGAGGTAGGCCCACGGATCGAAGCCGTGGTTGAAGGCGCTGACGAACACATTGTTCACGTCGAGGAGGATGGCGCAGTCCGCCCGCTCCGCCACCGCGGCGAGGAAATCCCACTCGCTCAGCGCCGAGTCGCAGTAGGCGAGATAGCTGGAGACGTTCTCGAGCGCGATGCGCCGCCCGAGGCAGTCCTGCACGCGCCGCACGCGCTCGCTGACGTGGTCGAGCGCCTCCTCGGTGTAGGGCAGCGGCAGCAGATCGTGCACCGTGTGGCCGCCCACACCGGTCCAGCACAGATGATCGGAGATCCACGCCGGCTCAATGCGCTGGGCGAGCGCCCGCAACCGGTCGAGGTAGTCGCCGTCGAGGGGATCGACCGAGCCGATCGACAGCGACACCCCGTGCAACACCACCGGGTAGTCGGCCCGCACCCGCTCGAGGACGTGCAGTGGCCGCCCACCGGCGACCAGAAAATTCTCGGAGATGACCTCGAACCAATCGATTGCCGGCCACGTCTCGAGGACGTGCGCATAGTGCGGCGGCCGGAGGCCGACACCGGTGCCGAGGGCGGGAAACCCAGCGAGCATATCGCAGCGCACGGCGTGATGGCGCGACGCGAGCCGGCAGCGTGGCCGGCCCGCGTCGGACCCGGTTACTTCTCGACCGAGCCGCCCTTGGCCTTGCAGTCGGCCTCGCTGGTCATGATCCAGCCCTTGCCCTTGCAGGAGTTTTCTCCGGCACAGCTGTGGCCGGCCTGCGCACAGGCGCCCTTGCCCTTGCACTCGTTGCCACCCATGCACTTCACCTTGGCAGCCTCTCCGCCACCCTTGTCACCCTCGGCCGCCATGGCCTGGCCGGTAAGGAAGAGTCCCGCCACGGCGGCGGCAATCAGCGCTCCTTTGACCTGCTTGTTCACGATGGCCTCCTTTCGGTACTGACTGAGTCGACCCGGCCACGCGCCCCATGCGCGTCAGCCGTCGTTGTTTCCCATACGTACACGCGTACACGGCGGGCGGGCGGATGAAAGCGGCGTGGCCGCCTAAATGCCCGATCCCTTTTCCTCGTAGCCGACGTGAATCCCGCATTCACGCGTCTCCGAGCTCTCCCACCACCAGCGACCGGCGCGCACGTCTTCGCCCGGCTGGATCGACCGCGTGCAGGGAACGCAGCCGACGGTCGGATACCCTTGCGCGTGCAGCGGGTTGATCGGCACGTGGTGCGTGTCGACGTACTCCGCGACCACCTGGCGGCTCCACCGCACCAGCGGATTGAGCTTGATGCGCCCGCCGTGCACGGCGTCGACCTCGACCGCACGAACGTCGGCGCGGGTGATCGACTGGTCGGGACGCAGCCCGGTGATCCACGCGTCGAGCCCCTCCAACGCGCGCCCGAGCGGCTCGACCTTGCGCACGCCGCAGCACAGCTTGCGCAGCTCCACCGAGTCGTAGAAGAGGTCGACGCCGTGCTCGCGCACCATCGCTTGCACGGCGTCGGCGTTCGGGAAATAGATCTCGACCGCGATGCCGTAGCGGTTGCGGACGCGGTCGATCAGCTCGTACGTCTCTTGGTGCAACCGGCCGGTATCGAGGGTGAACACCCGCGTCTGGTGCGGCGCCAGCGTGTGCATCAGGTCGAGCAGCACCATGCCCTCGGGCGAGCCGAAGCTCGCCGACAACGCAATGCGCGGCGCGAAGGTGTCGAGTCCCCAGCGCAGGATCTCCTCGGCGGATGCGTCGTCGAAGACTCGGGAGAGCACCTGGTCGAGCACCGACCGCGCGATGGCAACGCTCATATACGTCTGGGTCTTGGCGAAAGTGCAGCATAGCCCATCGACGCTGGCGGGGCTATCCGCCCGCCGGGTCGGATGGCCGCGCGGTCAGCGGGAGGCGCGATCCTGCAGCGCCGCGACCAGCTTTGCCCGCAGGCCGCCGAAGTCGCCGTTCGACATCATCACCACCACATCCCCTGGCCGGGCCTCGCCGGCCACCGCTTCGGCAATGGCGTCGCTCGAATCCACCTGGCGCGCCGCCCGTCCGGCTCGACACAGGTCGTCGACGAGTTGGGCGGGCGAGAACACGTCCGACTCGGCGACCGCGTCGCTCGCCTTCTGGAACACGCCGGCGACGATCACTCGATCGGCGCCCGCCAGCGCGGCGACGTAGTCGCGCTGGAAGACCCGCCGCCGGCTGGTGTTCGAGCGCGGCTCGAAGATGCCCCAGAGGCGCCGACCGGGGTACCGCTGGCGCATCGCCGCCACGGTGCCCGCCACGGCCGTCGGGTGGTGCGCAAAATCGTCGATCACGGTCACCCCCGCGAAATCGCCGACGACTTCCTGGCGCCGCGCCACGCCCGAGAAGCTCGCCAGCGCCGAGGCGATCTCCGCGTGGGTGAGACCGAGCGCGCGTCCCAGGACGCAGACGCCGAGCGCGTTCAGGGCGTTGATGCGACCGGGGGCCTTGAGGCGCAGCCCGCCCTCGTCGCGACCGCGGTGGCGGACGACGAACGCGGTATGGTCGTCGGCGTCGCGCAGCGGGCCGAGGCTCCATTCCGCCGCCTCGGTGGCGCCGAAGGAGATGACCGCCGCGGCCGGTGCGCCGGCGGCGACCTCGACGGCGTGAGGAAAGTCGTGCGCCACGACCAGGGGCGCGCCGGGCGGCAGCAGCGCCACCAGCGCACGGAAGGCGGACTTCACCGCGTCGAGATCGCGGTAGATGTCGGCATGGTCGAACTCGACCGCGGTGAGGATCACGGCGCTCGGACGGTAGTGGAGGAATTTGGGGCCTTTGTCGAAGAAGGCACTGTCGTACTCGTCGCCCTCGAGGACGATGAACTCGCCGGCCCCGAGCTTGAAGTTGCCGCCGAAGTCGAGGCTCTCGCCGCCAACCATCAGGGTTGGCTCGCGCCCCGCCTGCTCCAAGACCCAGCCGAGCATGGCGGTCGAGGTGGTCTTCCCGTGCGTGCCGGCGACGACCAGCGACCGCTTGCCGACGATGAAGAACTCGGCGAGCGATTCCGGAAACGAGAGGTACGGCAGCCCGGACGCCAAGACGGCCTCCACTTCGGGATTGCCCCGGCTCACCTTGTTGCCGATGACGACCACGTCCGGTCGCGGCACCAGGTTCTCGGCCTTGTACCCTTCCAAGACTGGAATGCCGAGCCGTTCGAGCACCGTGCTCATCGGCGGATAGATCCGCTCGTCCGATCCGGTGACGCGCAGCCCGCGCTGTTTCAGCATCCCCGCCAGCGCGGCCATACCGACGCCGGCGATGGCGACCAGATGCACGTGCTGGACGCGCGTGAGGTCGGCGCGGGGTCGGCTCGCTTCGTCCATGCAGCGCCCTACGCCGCCAGGGCCCGGTTGATGAGATCGTGGATCATCGGCCGGAACTCCCGGATGCCGTTGTTGTCGCGGCTCGGATGCACGCGATTGGTGAGCAGGATGATGTGACGGTCGCGGTCGAGATCCATCCAGAACGAGGTGCCGGTGAAACCGAGGTGACCGACGCTGTTGGGCGAGAACATGGTGCCGGAGGACGAGTTCGTCGGCGACGGCGTGTCCCATCCCAACGTCCAGGTCGAGCCGGGAATCGTCGGGTCACGGGTCCAGAACTGGCGGACGACGCCGGCGGGCAGGAAGTCGTCGGTACCGGCCCAACAAGCCTTGAGCCGGCAGAGCAACGTGTCGATATCGCGCGCCGCGCCGAACAGCCCGGCGTGCCCGGCCACGCCACCCATGGCGTACGCGTTGTCGTCGTGCACCTCGCCGCACAGCACCCGCTTGCGCCAGGGGCAGCGCTCGGTGGCCGCGATCATCTCGGTAATCGGCTGGATGCGCCGCGCCCGCACCATCGAGAGGTCGATGAACGAGGTCGCACGCATGTCGAGCGGCCGGAAGATCCGCTCCTGGCAGAACCGGTCGAGCGTCGTCCCAGTGACCATCTCGACCAACTCGCCGAGCAGGATGAAGCCGAGATCGCTGTACACGACCTTGGTGCCGGCGGGCGATTCCGGACGCTCGCGGCTGATCTGCTGGTACACGTACTCCTTCGCCGCGTCGCTGCCGAGGAAATTGAGCTTCTCGCCCTTGCGCTCGAGCTGCAGGATGGCCTTGTAGTACGGCCGCACGGCCGGCAGCCCGGACGAATGGCAGAGCAGGTGGCGCATGGTGACGTGCGTCTTCCCGTAGACCCCGAAGTTGTGACAGAAGCGCGTCACGCGGTCGTCGGGATGCACTTTGCCGTCGCGCACCAGCAGCATCACGGCGATGCCGGTGGCGAGTGGCTTGGTGAGCGAGGACAAGTCGAAGATCGTCCCCTCCTGCATCGGCGCACGCTGCGGCTCGACCTGGCGATGGCCAAAGGCGCGCAGATAGAAGACGCGGTCGGCGTCGCGCACCAAGAGCACTGCACCCGGAAACGTTCCCCGCTCCACCGCGGCCTGCATCTCGCGTTCGACGCGCTCGAAGCTCATCCGATGTCACTCCGCCACCGGCGTGTCGAGCAAGACGAGCCGCTCGCCGGCCAAGCGGGCGCGGATGCCGAGCGGCAGCGTCGTGGCCCCGCGCCCGTGGCCGGCGGACAAGCCGAAGACGACCGGATAGCGCGCGCTGGCGAACGCCTCGCGGGCGACGTCGTGGACCGTCACCGCTTCATTGGGCCCGCTGGTACAACCCGCCATCTCGCCGAAGATGACGCCGGCGACGGCGTCGAGCTTGCCGGCCTGGCGCAGCTGGGTAAGCATGCGATCGATGCGATAGGGCTTCTCGTTCACGTCTTCGATGAAGAGCAGGCGGCCGGCGGTGTCGAGCGCGTAGGGCGTCCCCAGCGCCGCGACCAGGATCGACAGACAGCCGCCCACGATGACCCCCTCGGCCATGCCGGGCTGGATGATCGTGTCGGCCGCCATGTTCCACGCCGCGCGGTCACCGGTCAGCAGGCCGAGCAGTGCGGCGGCGCCGGGATGGTTCCTGTCGAGCCCGCCCACCATCGGCCCGTGGAATGCGACCAGCTCGGCGCGCTGCACGAGCGCGGTGAGCAGGAAGGTGAGATCGCTGTAGCCGACGAAAATCTTCGGGTGCTGGCGCGCGATCTCGGGATCGAACAGCGGCAGCAGCCGTCCGCTGCCGTAGCCGCCGCGCGCGGCCATGATGGCGCGCACCTCGGGGTCGGCGAACATCGCGACCAGGTCGGCGAGGCGATCCGCGTCACTCCCCGCCAGATAGCCGGCCTGCTTGAGAACCGACGGGCCGACACGGACGCGGTAGCCGGCGGTCTCGAGCAATCGCACCCCGGCCCGGACCGCGGCTTCCTCGACTGCCGCGCCCGGGGCCACCACGCCGATCAGATCGCCCGGGCGCAGGGCTGGCGGTTTTCGCATGCCGAGCCTCCGTGCCGTGAGGATTCGCCACGGCCCGCACGAGCGCCGTCCGAGCAGCGT
>Ga0335082_10008868_pt1 | contig 10938 bp, 11 predicted proteins | sample Lox_Sample_41_FD_206718 | JGI IMG/M metagenome (GOLD analysis project Ga0335082, IMG submission 206718) | Soil microbial communities from Loxahatchee National Wildlife Refuge, Florida, United States - Lox_Sample_4.1 | ecosystem: Environmental > Terrestrial > Soil > Wetlands | place: USA... | reverse complement strand
GCCCGTGCAGCCCGGAGCCCGGCCGCCACAAGCTCAGGTCGACGTCCGCCCGAGACCAGTGCCCCACGGCGCGCGCCCGCAGCCGCTGGCCACGCGCGAGGCTCACCCGATAGATGTCCCTGGGATCGTCCCAGTAGTCGAGCGTCGCCTGGACGTCCCGCTGCTTGCCCCACAGCTTGGGCGCCTGCGCAGCGCTGTCGTTGGGCTCGAGCCGGTCGGAGGGCGGAAGCGGAGAGCCCGAGTTCAGGAAGTCGACGGCCTTCATCACGTCGAGGCGGCCCCAGCCGCTGTACTTGTCGCGCCCGACGGGGCAGTCGGCACAACCGGTCGCGGCGTCCACGTCGTCGGCGTGCCGCTCGAGGATCTTCGTGACCTGGCCACTCGTCAGCTGAGGTTCGAGACCGAAGAGGACGGCCGCGGCCGCCGACACCTGCGGCGCCGCGAACGAGGTTCCCTCCGGCTTGTGGTAGTCGCCGTTCGCGCAGTCGGTGTAGCCCTCCGGCGAGCAGCCCGGTTGCGCCATCGCCTTCGGGAAGGTCGAGAAGATGCCGACCCCTGGAGCGGCTATGTCGACGTAGGTCGGATCCTGGTCCGAGAAGTCGGGCACGTTGCCGGAGCGGGTCAACGCGCCGACACCGATCACGTGGGGCAACGCGGCCGGCCAGCTTGCGAACGGCCACGGTGTCGTATATGCCTCGTCGGCGTTCCCGACCGCGGCGACGACGACCGCACCCTTCTTCACTGCGTATGCCACCGCCTGGGCCTCTACCTTCGAATACGCGTCGAGGGCGGGGCTCATCGGATCCCGGACGGCTCCGAAGCTGAGGTTGACCACCCGCGCGCCCTGGTTGACGGCCCACCTGATGCCGGCTGCCTCGGCCTTGAGCGGGATCGTGCCGTCGGCAGCGACGACCTTGGCCACGAGGAGCTGCGAGCCGAAGGCGAGGCCGACGACACCGGCCGAGTCGAGCGCTCCTGCGATCTCGCCGGCGACGATCGTGCCGTGCCCCTGCGTATCCATGCAAGGGGTGTGGTCGACGAAGCTCTTCGCCTTCGCGATCTGACCGTCGAAGTCGGGCAACGAGCAGTCGACGCCGGAGTCGATGATCGCGACCTTCACCGAGTCGAACGACGGCGGCGTAGGCCACGCATCGAACGCGTTGTCCTGGCTCAGGTACCACTGCCGCGGGTAGTACGTGTTCGACGGTGTGAACGCCGCGGCAGAGGCTGTGGCCACGAGCGCAGCCGCCGTTGCGCCGAGCAGCGCGACTGTCAGCCTTTTCACTATCCCAAGGTAGCCGCGGCGACGCGGATCCGCACAGATCCAGCCGCGTCATTTGCCGTGGCGAGCCGGTACTGAGTCGTCACCTTCGGCTTGACGGCGAGGCGGAAGGCGCCGGTCTTCGCCGCCGGAACGACCGACCGGAACGGCACCCACGCCGTTCCGCTGCTGCGCTTCTGCACGATCAGGCCTCGGACGCCCCGCGCGACGCCGCGCAGCGTCACCCTCGTGCCGGCGGCGACCGGAGGGTTCGGTGACGGCGGCTGGAGGGACAGGACGCTGACACTGAACCACGCCGAGCGAAGACCGAGCGCCGACGCAGTGGTCGCGCCGGGGACGGAGGACGTGAGCTGGTCCCCTCGCGACAGCGACGTGAGCCTGAGTGTCTTCACGCGGCGCGAAGAGTTGCGCTTGACCGTAGCGTCGACGATGCCGCCCTTGACGCCGAGCGCGTGTCCGAGCGTCTTCGCGGTCACCGCCACCGGCCCCCAGTCGTGATAGGGGGAGATGGAGTCGTACGGATCCTTCACGGAGACGAGGTACGGCCGGCCGGGCGGGCCGAAGGCGTCCGACGCCGACTGGCTCCAGCCGCCCGTGCTCGAGGAGAAGAGCGTGTCCGCCACCGCGCCGTTGTAGAGCAGCACCTCTCCTGCGGTCAGGTCCACGGCCTGCCTTCCGGCCGGAGTCTCCGCCGAGACGCCGAGGTACGCCTGGCTGCGCCCGTCGGCGTACACATCGAAGGGAGCGGCGGCCTTCCGGCTCGCGAGCGCGTACGAGCGCGCAGCGACCGCCTGCGCCTCGAGGGCCGCGGGGAGCCAGGCCGACGGCATCTCGGCCGGCACGACGCCGTAGAGATACTGCTGGAGCGGGAGCGAGTTGATCGCGCGGAGCTTCTTGTTCACCAGGTCGACGATGATCTGGCCGCGGTAGGTGCGGCTGAGCGTGAGCCTCGAGCCTGACGCCGGCGAGAACGTCAGCGGCGGCGTCAGTGCCTGCTTCGGCTCTCCATCGACCGCAAGCGCGAGCTTCGGCGTGAGGGTTGTCTTGCCTGCGGGCAGCGTGTGGTCGACGCCGTCGCCGTCCTCGACGTCGATCGGCCTGGGGGACGAGATGGCCAACGTCTTCTTACCGTTCGCGAGCAGCACTCGGATCGAGGTCGTCGTGGTCTGGCCGAGTGTCGTCCCGGGGTAGTAGGCGGCGAGGATCTGCTCGTATCCGTAGCCCTGCTGGGCGTAGCCCTGCGCGCCCCACTGGCCCATGCCCACGCCGTGGCCGTATCCGTGGCCGCTGAGGAGGAAGAGCGCGCCGGAGCCTGCGGGCGCGACATAGGGCGAACCGGACGAACGCGCCGCATGCGGCCCCGAGGCGAATGCGACGGCGGCGACGAGCATAGAGAGGGCGGCGAGCGAGCGAACCAGGACGTTTGGAGGGTAGACCGTCCGTCCGAAGGACATGTAAACTTCCGACCAACATTTGCGAGGCGACGGAGCCTCGGCGGCCACACAAGGGTGGCAGCCGGGGCTTTTCGCGTTCTAGGAGGGAGAATGGCTTACGTGGAAAGCAGAGATCGGGCGACGTCTGACCCCGGTACGCGCAAGGAAGTGCTCGCGGAGATCGAGTCCCGCGGCATCGAGGACGTGCTCCTCTGGTTCACCGATCTCGAGGGACATCTGAAGAGCTTCGCGATCACGCGGGGCGAGGTCGAGGGGGCGCTCGACGACGGGATGGGCTTCGACGGCTCGTCGATCACCGGGTTCAACGCGATCGAGGAGTCGGACATGGTCGCGATCCCCGATCCCGAGACGTTCCGCGTGTTGCCCGACGGCCTGACGGGCCGGATGATCTGCGACGTCGTCACACCGGACGGCCAGCCGTACGACGGCGACCCGCGCTTCGCGCTTCGCCGGGCCCTCGAGCGGATGGAGGCCCTCGGCTTCGACACCTTCAACGTCGGCCCCGAGGCCGAGTACTTCCTCTTCAAGGACGAGACAGGCACCGAGACCCTGGACGAAGGCGGCTACTTCGCCCAGACGACGCTGGACGCTGCGACCGGCGTTCGCCGGGACACGATCAGAGCGCTCGAGTCGATGGGGATCCCGGTCGAGTACCACCACCACGAGGTCGGCCCCTCGCAGCACGAGATCGACATCCGCTTCGCGGGCGCCCTCGACATGGCCGACTACATGCTCACGTACCGACTCGTCGTCAAGGAGGTCGCGAAGCAGCACGGCTACCACGCGACCTTCATGCCGAAGCCGCTCTTCGGCGAGAACGGCTCGGGCATGCACACGCACCAGTCGCTCTTCACCGACGGCCACAACACGTTCTTCGACGGGGACGACAAGTGGCACCTCTCCGACGTGGCAAAGGCGTTCATCGCCGGCCAGCTCCGGCATGCGCGCGAGCTCTCGGCGGTCTTCGCGCAGTGGGTCAACTCGTACAAGCGCCTCGTGCCGGGCTTCGAGGCTCCGGTCTACGTCGCGTGGTCGCAGCGGAACCGCTCGGCCCTGATCCGGATCCCGCTCTACAAGCCGGGCTCCGAGCAGGCGACGCGCGCCGAGATCCGCTGCCCGGATCCGGCCTGCAACCCGTACCTCACCTTCGCCGCGCTGCTGCACGCAGGGCTGGAGGGGATCGAGCAGGGCTACGAGCTGCCCGATCCGATGGAGACGAACCTCTACCACCTCACGGCGGAGCAGCGGCGCGAGCGCGGCATCGTCTCCCTGCCCGAGACGCTCGGCGAGGCGATCGACGAGCTCTCGCAGTCGCAGCTCATGCGGAAGGCACTCGGGCCGCACATCTTCGACCGCTACGTCGAGCTGAAGCGGAAGGAGTGGGACGAGTACCGCGTCCAGCTCACCGACTGGGAGATGCGGAAGTACCTCGCAGTCCTGTAGATCGTCGCACCAAGTTGAATCGCGCCCTCTCCGGGTGTTGAATCGGTTCCGGTCAACCAGGGAGGGGGCGCGATGCGCGTCGAGGGCTCGGTCACAGCAATCTCGTGGATTCCGTCGGAGGCGATCAAAGGGCTGCCGAAGCTGCCCTTCGAGCTGGGAGTCGGCCGTTACGACGAGCCGCCGCCCGACCGGCTCGAGCCCGGCGATCTCGGCCGCTTGCGCGACGCCGATCGTTTCCGCGAGGCGAACCTGCTGGAGGCGTGGATCGACGTCGACGATGGGGCGATCGTGGGTGCCGCCTATCGCGGCGGAGGGCTCGTCGGATCGACGACGTTCCGCCTCGGGCCGAAGGCGATCGTCGTCCCGGGCGTCCCGTTCGAGGTTCTGCGCGCCGAGCCGGAGATCTCCGGCGACCGCGCCCGGTTCGTCCAGACCGTCGGCGGCCGCGCGGGCTTCCCGGCACCGCGGCTGGTGAAAGGCGGGCCGCTGTTCCGCATCCACTCTGCGACGGCCTGGACGACGCTCGGGCTGACGCTGCATGCGGACGGTCGAGTCGAGCACGAGCTCATCGGCGCCAGCCCGTTCCCGCGCCACTGGATCTACGACCACGAGGGCGCTCTCGTGGAGAAGAGCGGCACAATTGACTTCAAGGCGTGGTATCGCGAGTCGCACGGTGACAAGACGCCCTGGGGCGACGAGGAGTCGGAGGCGGTCGTTGCGGCCGCGGAGACCGCACTCGAGCGCGAGCTGTCGCGGACACTCCTCACGGGAGACGAGAAGCTCACCAAGCGACGCCTCGGCGAGGGCGCGGTGCTCGTGACGCAGGGAGCGGAAGGAAACGACCTCTACCTCCTCCTCGACGGCGTCCTCGGTGTCGAGGTCGACGGCGAGCAGGTCGCAGAGATGGGACCGGGAACACTCGTGGGCGAGCGGGCACTGCTCGAGGGCGGCGGCCGAACCGCGACGCTCCGCGCGCTCACGCCGATCCATTTCGTCGTGGTTCCGGCGGAGCTCGTCGGGGAGGGCGAGCTGGCGACGCTCGCAACCGGCCGGAATCGCGAGGGCTGACGCGCTCCAGTTGATCTAGGGCCGCGGCGGACCCGATCCGTCCGCCGCGGCCCGCATCGTTTCGGCGGTGGTGAGCGATTGGGGCGACTTCGCCGTCGTGATCGGTGCCTCGACGGCATCGCTGCTCGGGTTGCTGTTCGTCGCGGTCTCTTTTAGGGGCGAGACGATCGCGGGGTCCGCCGAGCTACGGAACCGGTCCGCACAGACGCTGTCGCTACTGCTGACAGGACTTCTCGTCGCAACCCTGGTGGTCGATCCCGATCAGCGCAAATGGATGCTCGGCGGCGAGTACCTCGTACTTGCCCTCGTCGTCACGTACCAGGCGCGCGTGATGGACCGGCGGGCCGGCAGTGAGAGCGGCAGCACGATCGGGCGCCGCCTCGACTCCATCAACCCGACGTTCATCACCTGCCTGCTGCTGGCGGTTGCCGCAGTCGTCTTGATCCTTGGGCACAGGGACGGGATCTATCTCGTCGTTCCGGCGCTGATCGCTGTGCTGGTCGGGGGAGTCGTGAACGCCTGGCTCATCCTCGTGCGGCTGCCCGCATGAGCGGGCTCGCATCGCCCCTCCTCGTGCTGATCTTCGTGGCGGGTGCCGCGGCGACGTGGATGGCCGGCATCCTCCTCTCGAAGACGACGGATGCACTCGACTCGAGGCTCGGGTTGGGCGACGACCTCGGCGGGCTGGTCCTCCTCTCGATAGCGGGCAGCCTGCCGGAGCTCGCCATCACGATCTCCGCAGCGGCCTCGGGAAACCTCGGGCTCGCCGCCGGAAACCTCATCGGCGGCATCGCGATCCAGACGATGGTGCTGCTCCTCTGCGACTACGCAGTCGGGCCGTCGCGACCGCTTACGTATCTCGTCGGGCGACTGACGCCCGTGCTCGAGGCGCTGCTCGTGGTCATGCTCGTCGGGGGAGTCGCGATGGGCTCGCTGCTCAAGGACTCCACCGCAATCGCCGGTCGCGTCAGCCCGGCCTCGCTCGGGATCGTCGTCGTCTGGATCCTCGGCATCTATGTGATCAACCGGGCGAGCCACAATCCGCGCTGGAGCATCACGATGCCCGGCAGCCGACCGGGTCGGCGCCGCCACGAACGGCGCCAGCCGGAGCAGCCGCACCCCTTCGCCGCTTCCTCGACCGCCCGCGTGGCGATGCTCTTCGGACTGGCCTCCGCCGTCACGCTCGCTGCCGGAGTCGCGCTCGAGGAGAGCGGCAACGAGATCGCCAACCGGCTCAACGTGAACGGTGTGATCTTCGGTGCGACGGTGCTCGCCTTCGCGACAGCCCTGCCGGAGATCTCCTCCGGCATCGCGGCGGTACGGCTCGGGGATCACGCCCTCGCCATGGGAGACATCCTCGGCGGCAACGCGTTCCAGGTCTGCCTCTTTCTCGTGGCCGACCTCGTCGCCGGCACTCCCGTGCTCCCGTCCGCGGGCAACCAGAATGCCTGGCTCGGTGCGCTCGGCGTCGGGCTGACCGCGATCTACGGCTTCGGCGTGATCATCCGTCCGGAGCATTGCCGCTTCCGGCTCGGGCCCGACTCCCTCTTCGCGCTCGCGCTGTTCGCGCTCGGCATCACCGGGCTGTTCTTCGTCCGACCGGGCTAGAACAGGAACCTACGATAGGAACGTGCAGGCGACCGACCGCCATCTGCGGCTGCTGACCGAGACGATCGCCGCCGTCAACTCCACGCTCGACCTCGAAGAGGTGCTGCACCTCGTGGCCAACGAGGTTGCCGCCGCGCTCGACGCCGACGCGTGCTTCGTCTACCTCTACGACGAGGCGATCGGCGAGCTCGTGCTGCGAGCCACTCACGGGACGCCGCTCGACGAGATGACGCGCCGGCCCCGGCTGCGCCCCGGCGAAGGAATCACCGGCGCCGCGGCCGCCGAGCGCCGCCCGGTCGCGATCGCCGCGAACGCCGACCTCGACCCGCGCTGGAAGGAGTTCCCGAACCTGCCGGAGTCGGAATACGAGTCGATCCTCGCGGTGCCGATCCTGGCGCGCGAGCAGCTGGCAGGCGCGCTCAACGTCCGCACGCGCGAACCGCGCGAGTTCCGGCCGGACGAGATCGAGCTGCTCCAGGCGATCGCGGGGCAGGTCGCACAGTCGATCGTCCATGCGCAGCTGTACGCCGACGCACAGCGCCGCGTGGCCGAGCTCGAGGCGCTCGCCCGCATCTCCGAAGCCGTCTCCGAGTCGCTCTACCTCGAGGAGTCGCTCGAGGCGATCGTCAAGACGACAATGGACGCGGTACACGCGACGGGCGCGGCGCTCGTGCTCGAGGACGGCCGGATCGCGTGGCCCGAGGGGCGCGCCGGCGCGCACGCCGTCCGCACCCCGCTGCGCTGGAAGCGGCGCAAGATCGGCGAGCTCGTGGCCGACCGCGACACTCGTTTCACGGACGAGGAGCGGGCACTGCTCGAGGCGATCGCCCACCACGCCGCCGTCGCGCTCGAGCACGGGCGCGCCGTGATGCGCGGCGTGCTCGCTCAGGAGATCCATCACCGGGTCAAGAACAACCTGCAGACGGTCGCCTCGCTCCTGCGTCTGCAAGCCCGCGCCGAGGGAGTTGATCCGCGGGAGGCGCTCGAGCACTCGGTCAACCGGATCCTCGCGATCGCCGCCGTGCACGAGTCGCTCACCGAGCAGCGGGAGGAGGACGTCGAGCTGGCGGAGCTGATCGACCGGCTGCGCGCGATGCTCGTCCAGGGAATCGGGGCTGGGCGAGACGTCGAGGCGCGGCTCGAGCCCGTCTCGCTCGCCGGCAGCCGGGCGACCGCGCTCGCGCTCGTCTTCTCCGAGCTGCTCCAGAATGCGCTCGAGCACGGCTCCGGAACCGTCCGGATCGAGCTCGCACGGAGCGACGGGGATGTCGTCCTCACGATCGCCGACGAGGGCTCCGGCGCCGACGGGAAGGCGAGCGGCACAGGGCTCTCGATCGTGCGCGCACTCGTCGCTGACGAGCTGCACGGGAGCTTTGCCTTCTCGGGCGCGCGCGCCGAGGTGGTCTTTCCGGCGTGAGGACGCAGGAAGTGCTCATCGTCGTGCGGCGGGGGACCCAGTTCCTCGTCGTTCATCGTTCGCCGGCAAACGAGGCTTACTGGCATCAGATCGCGGGCGGCGTCGAGGACGGAGAGACGTTCGCCGAGGCCGCGGTGCGCGAGCTGCGGGAGGAGACGGGGCTCGAGGCCGCCGTCCGGCCCCTCGACGCTCCGTTCCACTACGAGAGCGTTCACGTCGAGTCGTTCATCGTCGACGTGCCGCCCGATTGGGAGCCGACGCTCGACTGGGAGCACGACGAGTACCGCTGGCTGCCGCGGGAGGAAGCCGCCGAGCTCCTCTTCTGGCCCGAGCCCGCCGCGCTGTTGCGGTCGCTGCCGTGACCAATCTCTGGCACTTCAGCGAGGACCCTTCGCTGAGCCACTTCGTTCCGCGGGACGACAGGGTGTGGGCGATCGACGACCCTCATAGCTGGCTCTACTGGTTCCCCCGCGACTGCCCGCGGGCATGCTTCTGGGCCGTGGGGCAGACCACGGACGACGACGTCGAGCGGTGGCTCGACGGCGACCGCGATCGTCGCGTGGCCGTGATCGAGACGCCCTGGCTCGAGCGCGTGCGAGACGCCACGCTCTACGCGTACCGCATGCCGCCCGAACCGTTCGACGTCGTTGAGGACGGCCGCTTCTACATCGCGTCGACGCCGGTGGACGCGATCGAACGCGTCGAGGTCGGCGACCTGCTCGCCCGACACGCCGCGGCGGGTGTCGAGTTGCGCATCGCGCCGACCCTCTATCCGCTGTGGGACAAGGTGACCGAGACGACGCTCGACTTCAGCGGGATCCGACTCAGGAACGCGGTGCGCCCATGAAGATCCTGGTCGCAGAAGACGAGACCATCATCCGTCTCGACCTGCGGGAGCTGCTCGAGCGCGCCGGCTTCGAGGTGTGCGCCGAGGCGAAGGACGGCGAGGAGGCCGTCGAGCTCGCGCGCTCGGAGCAGCCCGACCTCGCTGTGCTCGACGTGAAGATGCCGAAGCTCGACGGGATCGAGGCCGCGCGCAGGATCCTCGACGAACGGCCGATCCCGATCGTGATGCTCACCGCCTACGGTCAGGAGGAGCTCGTCTCGCGCGCGGTGGAGGCGGGTGTCTTCGGCTACCTCGTGAAGCCGTTCCGCGAGCAGGACCTCCTCCCGGCGATCGCGGCCGCCCGCGCCAGGCACGATGAGCTGCAGGCCGTCCGGGCGGAGGCGGAGTCGCTCTCCGACGCGCTCGCAGCACGAAAGGTGATCGAGCAGGCGAAGGGGCTTCTGATGGCGAAGGAGCAGCTCAGCGAGCAGGACGCTTTCGCGCGCCTGCGGAAGGCGAGCCAGGCATCGGGCCGCCCGCTCAAGGTGATCGCCGAGGCGGTCGTCGCGACGCTCGCCGCAGAGACGTGAGCGGCGAGCACCCGAACGCGGCACTCGTGCGCCGGGTCTTCGCCGCGTTCGGGAAGGACGCGATGGCCGTCTCGGCCGCGCTCGCACGTGACGTCGTCTGGCGCGTTCCGGGGCACACGGTGATGAGCGGCGAGTACCGCGGCCGCCGCGAGGTCGTCGAGTTTCTCCGCCGCACGGGTCTCGAGACCGACGGCACCTACCGGAGTCGTCTCCACACCGTCTTCGCCGACGACGACTGGGCCGTGGCGGTCTACCGCGCGACCGGCAGCCGCAACGGGATCGACCTCGACGTCGACCAGGCGCTGGTGATCCGGGTCGCCGACGGCCTCTGGCAGGACGTGACCGCCGTGCCTCTCGACTCCGCTTTCGAGCGCTTCTGGGCCTAGGCGGGCCCTGTGCGCTGCTACCCGAGAACCGTCGAGATCGGAACAGGGTTGGCCGGCGCCTGAACCTGCACCGGCTCGTTCCACTTGCTCATCGCCGTGTGACTGATGTACGCCCGGCCGGGCGAGAGCTCGTCCTCCTCGAGCGGCAACGGCTTCCCGCTCGCCGGAGCGGCGAGAACCTGAAGCTCCTTCTTCTTTCCCTTGCCGGAAGTAGCGCGTATGCCGATCACTCGCTTGCCGCGCAACTTGCCCTTGAGTGCCGCCAGCCGGCCGTGAGGAGCGATGCCCTGCAGGAACGACCCGAGGGTGACCGCGCCGGCCGTCGGGTTGTAGTGCTTGTCGCCCTTCGGGATCGAGATCCACTGGCCGGCATAACTCGAGGCCTGCGCCTTCGTGAGCCCCAGCAGGAACTGCAGCCCGTTGGCGTTTCCCTGCACGTACGCGGTCCGATCGAGAACCAGGATCGTGGCGTGGCCGGTCACCTTCCCGACCTTCATGCTGACCTGTTGGCGACCGTCGGCGGCCGCGACGTCGCCGGTGAGGGTCAGACGAGCGTTCCCGGCGACCGAGCGCGTCGCGTAGTGGACGGACTGCTGCGCTTTCGCGGTGGCGAGGATCGAATCGCGGAGCGCCCTGGGCGACTGCGCTGCGAGCGCGACGGTAGCCGCGACCGCAACCGCGGTCACGACGAGCGCCAGAACCACCATCCGTCTCACGGCCGAAGCGTAGCCCCGAATTGCTACGCCTGTGCCTGGTCGAAGAGCTGCTCCCAGCGCTCGAGGAGCGCCGTGAGCGCGTCGCGGCTGCGCTTGTACGCGGCGAGCACGTCGACGTCCGTCCAGTCCTCCGCGAGCTTCGCCTCGA
>Ga0335082_10008867_pt1 | contig 10938 bp, 7 predicted proteins | sample Lox_Sample_41_FD_206718 | JGI IMG/M metagenome (GOLD analysis project Ga0335082, IMG submission 206718) | Soil microbial communities from Loxahatchee National Wildlife Refuge, Florida, United States - Lox_Sample_4.1 | ecosystem: Environmental > Terrestrial > Soil > Wetlands | place: USA: Florida... | reverse complement strand
ATGGTGAAACTCCAGAGGCCTTCCTGTACTTTCCCGCCTGACTGCAGATTACGCCAGTCGTTCGCGGTGACCATGGTAAAGGCATGATCCGGTTCGACGATGGCGGAGATCATTTTGCCCTGACCATGGAAGCGCTGCGGGGCACAGAACCACACGGTGTCACCTGGAGAGCGAGGCTTCCAGGCGGGGACGAGGCGATGGACTTCGGGCATGTCGCAGCGGAAGGCGTTTTCGAGGAACGTATAGCTGTAGAAGCCACTGCGATCTTGTCCGATTTGCATGAGCCAGGGCCAGACTTTGCCGGGTGGGGCGTGGATGGTGATGGCGTGAGTGGCGTCCGAGGAGTAGGTGGGGAACAGAGCATCGCCGGGCAAGGAAGAATGGAGTTCGGCGGGTGTAGCGCCCCAGTGCAGGCACCAGTTGCGCGCGCCGAGATGATAAACAAGGGCGGCAAGCACGAGAAAGGCGAGGATGGCGGAGAGTGGGCCGAGAAACCACTTTTTCATGGCGGCACCTCGAAAGGACAGTAGCGCGGGACAGGGGCGTCGTCTGTGACTGCGAATACACGGCTGGGGAGGGTGTGGCACTGAGCGGCCCGGTGCAAGGCCTCTTTCGACAGGAATCCTGATGGTCATGGTGGCGATGTCGCGTCTTGTCGCTTGTGTCAACCCGGGTGCGAGGGCATACTGACGCCAAGCCAATTCCAGACAGCATGGCAGGAAGGTTCAATGAACCGCAGGTTGAGGCTCGGCAAGGCAAGCCTGGTCGCTACCTTGATGTGTTGGGCCGTAGGGGCGGCTCAGGGACAGGAGACTCCCGGTCTTCCGGCGCTGACGGCGGCGGAACTGTCCATGAAGGACAATCCGGCCCAGCCCGGCGCGCCGGCGGTGATCCTTTGCTATGCGGTGGATACCGACAATCAGAAATCGACGGAGACGCATGCGGTACGCATCAAGATTTTCCGGGATGAAGGGAAGAAGTACGCCGACGTAGAGATTCCGTATTTTGAAAAGTACAGCGAAGTGCTGGAGGTACACGCCCGGACGATCGGCAGCGACGGGAAGGTCACACCGTTCGAGCAGCAGGTCTTCGACCGAGAGATCGTCAAGACGCGGAAGTTCGGCTATCACGCCAAGGTGTTCACGCTTCCGAATGTTCAGACCGGCAGCATCCTGGAGTACTCCTATCGCATGCATTACAAGGAGAAAGTGCCGGACGCTTTCCAGCACCCGACGAACTACATCTTCGAGCGCGGGTTGACCTTTCCCGCGGCGGACTGGCCGGTTCAACACAATCTGTACGTGCTGCACGGGCATTTTACGCTGCTGCCCGTCCGAGGAGCGCGAGTGGAGTATTTTGCGCAGGGAATGAAGGCCGGGGGCCTTCCGGTGGATGCGGAGGGCCGGATGACACTGGATGTGGAGAACGTGCCGGCGTTCGAATCGGAGGAATACGCGCTACCGGAGGAGGAGCTGAAGAAAAAGATGATGGTCTACTATTCGGCGGGGTATTACTCGCCGGACGCGTATTGGACCGGGTACGGAAACGAGAGCGCCAAGAACTATGAGAAGTTCATCGGCGTGAAGCGCTCAAAAGCGATTGACGCGGAGGTAGCGCGGCTGTTGGCGCCGACGGACGACGACGAGTCGAAATTGAGGAAGCTGTACGACCGAGCTCAACTGATCCGGTTCCTGAGTTATGAAGACGAGAAGACGGGGAAAGAATCGAAGCGTCAGAACCTGAAGGAGAACAAGAGCGCTCAGGACGTGCTCGAGCGGGGCTACGCTTCGGCCAATGAGGCGAATCTCCTGTTTATCGCGATGGCTCGGGCGGCCGGATTCGCGGCTGAGCCGGTGCTGGTGACGTCGAGAAGGTCAGCGCTCTTCAAACGGAACTATCCGAACGCCGAACAACTGGATGCCATGGTGGTGCGCGCGCAGGCAGGCGGAAAGACGTATGTCCTTGACCCCGCGACGCGGTACTGCCCTTTTGGATTGCTTCCGTGGGATGAAACCGCGGCGGGGGGAGTACTGATCGAGGCGGGCGGCTCGAAAGTGGTATCGACGCCGGAGCCGACAAGCGGCGAAGCGGTGACACGAATCGACGGCACACTGCAACTCGACCCATCCGGAACGTTGAAGGGGAGTCTTCGGGTCAGCTATGTCGGCCGCGCAGCACTGATCCAGCGATTGTGGGGAGCGAGCGTCGACGAGACCAAGCGACGCGAGGAACTGGAAGAATCTTTTCAGCAGCGGCTTCCGCACGGGGCCGTGACCAAACTGAAGGAAGCGAACGGGTGGGACAAGGCGGCGTCGCCGCTCACGCTGGAATATGAGGTGGAAGTGCCAAACTATGCGGTGGCGGCGGGCCGGAGATTGATCCTGCCGGTGGGAGTATTGCACACGACGGAGAAGACGCCGTTTCCTTCCAGCAGCAGGACCTCTTCGATTTACTTTGAATACCCATACGAAGATTACGAAGACATCCGACTAGAATTGCCGCCGGGGATGCAGGCGGAGAGCCTGCCGCCGGAAAAGAACGCCGATCGAGGCCAGCTGAAATACAATTTATCGGTGAAGCAAGATGGAAATGCGCTGGAGATCAAGCGCTCGAAGTTGATACAGGTTGTGCTGGTGGAGGTAAGCCAGTATGCGCGAGTGCGTTCGTACTTTGATCAGGTTCTGATGGGAGACTCCCAGCAAGTGACGTTGAAAGGGCGAGCGGAAGGAACTCAGTGACCGGTAGCGCGCCAAGGTCAATCGGCGGACCGGGTCTCATCCTGTGGGCCGCAGCGCAGGCGAGCTTCGTAGACGGTGGGGAGCGGCTGTTCACCCGTGCGCACAAAACTGCGGACCAGTTCCGATCGCGAGAAATGGCCGAGACTGAGCAGGCGAATGCACTCGTCCGTGGCGCAGGCTTCCCAACTGCTGCGATTGCCCCAGGGAAAGCAGCTGGCTTCGACGACACGCAGCGGAAGCTGATCGTGAAAGCCGGCGTCAATCTGAGCGCGAAGCCATCGTAGATATTGGAGCTTTTCGATGAGCGCGGCGCGTGGGTGTTCGCGGACAACGACACCGGGGAAGTCGGGGATGTCGTGGCGGAGAGTGCGAATATGGCCGTGGCCTTCGACGAGGATTTCGATGTCGAGTTCGAGGAGGCGCTCGAGGGTGTCGATCCACAAGCGGCTGTCCACGTCGGGATTAGGGGTGGCGAAGTAGGTTCCCATGAAAGCATCGCCGGCGATCAGGAGCTTCAGCCGTGGATCGTAGAGAGCGATGTGATCGTCACAGTGGCCGGGGGTGGGAATAACGCGGAGGATGCCGGTATCGGTGGGCAAGGTGTCGGCGAGAATGTGGAATGGCGGCTGAAGATCCGGTGGCTGGCCGATGATCATCGCGCGGACCCAGGGAAGCTTCTTGAAGGGCGTGAGGAATCGGGCGGTCATTTCGGAGACATGGAGTGACGCGGCGGCGAAACTGGCCAGCCAATTGAGGTTGCCGACGTGCTCTTCGTGAGCGTGAGTGGCGACGACTTTGGTGATGCGGGGGCGCAGGCGGCGGAGATGGCGTTTGAGAGAGCGGCGCATTTTGGGGGAGCCGGGATCGATGGCGACGCCGTCGTAGAGAATGGCCGTGAACAACTCGCCGAAGAGCAGCGGAACGGTGTTGGGCAAGAGGCCATCGAGGAAGAGAATTGTGAGTTTGCCGTCGAGCAGCACAAGGCGTTGGCGATAGGTCCGGGAAAAAACGCTCGCTCTTTGGCAGGCGGCTTTGGCGGCCGCCCACAAGACAAGCGGCAGGCGAAGAAAGAACCCGAGGGTGTAGCAACTCCAGAAAGCGCCAAACTGCGTGTGATGCTTCACGGCGTCGGGCTTGGAGACGCTACAAGCACCGCCACGACATTTGGAAAGGGAATAGCGGTTGCGGGCAACGAAGCCGTAAAGTGAGCGGCCCATGGTTCGCAAAGGGAAGGAGCCGCCCAGCCAGCCGATCAGCCAGGTGGCGGGAAAGAGCCGGGCGAGGCGAGCGACGGCGTCCCACCCCACCAGGATTTCGCCTTTGGGTGTGATGACCTGCAACTGGCGCAGGCACTCGTCGAGCTTCAGGCGGGGGTCGTGAGCGGACAGGGCTTCCTGACGGATGCCGATGCAATCTGTTTTGCCGGAATGATCCAGAGTCTTGAGCCATGCGACGCAGGCCTGGCAGATTTCGCATTGATCGTCATAGAAGACGCTGAACTGGCTGGATCCCGAAGGGGGAGGGTTGGCAATGGATGGCGAGGCAAGCAGTGGGTTTGAACTCATGGGAATTGCCAAGATTATGCACGGCGCGATTGCAGGTTCCAAGATGGAGGTTGGCGCGCGGTTTCGCGAGGGAGGCCGTCGTCAGACGGAAGCGACGACGCGTTTGATCATGGCGGCAAAATAGGGCTGATCTTCGGTGCGGACATTCTTGAACTGCAGGCCGACACCGATTCCCTGCAACACGTAACGAACGGCGGCTTTTGCGTTGATGCCGCCATCCTCGACGAGGAAGTTGAGTTCGACGGTGGCGTCCATGGGAAGGTTCTTTTTGGTCTCGATGAAAATGCCGCCGACGCTGATATCGCGGACGCGGGAAGTGTCTTCGCTGCGGCCGCAGCGCCAGTAGACCCACACACCGGCGGGATTGTCGACTCGTTTGTGCTGGCGACGAGAATGAAGGACGCGTTTCTTCACGACGCAACCGCCTGATTTTCGATTGAGCGAGCAACGAGCAATGGCCGGGAGCCGACGAACAGTGGTACGGGATATGGGAAAGGGTGACAGAGGAGCGCGGCGACCGCCATTGTCCTGAGGGACAGTGTGCCAAAAAAGCTAATAGAAGTGAGATGTAAGGGCCGTGTAAAGTGGCAAGCTAAAAGCAGTTTGTTGGACGGTATGATAGCCAAGCTGTACGGGAGGCAGGTGTGGGGGAATCCGGAAGAAGGTGCAGCGCGCGGCTGGCTGTGTGGATGCTGACACTGGCGGTGGTGTTCCCCGGAGGCTTGTGGGGCGCCGGTGCGCAGGCGGGAACAAAAACGGCGACGAAGGATCGGGAGCGGATGAGCCAGGCGGTGGAACGAACGCTGCAGGAAGGGGTGAATGCGAGCTTGCCGCCACATATTTCCACGCTGCTGGGCTTGACGAGGGAGACGGAGTGCCCGGTGAAACAGGGTGTGTTGCGCAACGGAAAGATTGTGCAGGGTATCGATGTATCGACGGCGAACCACAATGACGTGATCCTGTTCACAGTGAACGAGACCACGAAGGATCAAACGCTGTACTTAAGTTCGAAGACCGGCGTGCTGCGAAAGGTCGTGAAGGTGGAAGCGGGAGACGGTAAAGTCCAGAGGATCACCGCGGAAGATCGCAGCGCCTTCGAAAAAGAAAGACAGTTCTGGCTGGATCAACTAGCACCGGCCATCCCGTAGGAGGGAACAGGCAGCAGCAGGGAGCCAACTTGACGTGGGCTCGCCGACATTTATACTCGTGCGGACCCAACGCGGCGATCCGCTTCGCGCGTTCAAGGAGATCAGCAATGCAGCCCGAATCCGCCCCACTTACGCCTGGAATCGTGTTCGAAAACATGCAGGCGATTCAGAAGACGTCCGCGCTGCGAGCCGCGATTGAGCTGGACGTGTTCGCGGCAATCGGCAAGGGCTGCCATGACGTTGGGTCGATCGCGAAGCACACGTCGGCGTCAGAGCGGGGTATTCGGATTCTTTGCGATTTTCTGGTGGTGAGCGGCTTACTGGCGAAAGTTGACGGCCGATACCAGCACACGCCATCGAGCGCGGCGTTTCTGGATCCGGCATCGCCGCACTGCCTCGCGTCTGTCGCGCGATTCATGTCATTGCCGGAACTGCTGAAGCCCTACGATCACCTGGCGGAAATTGTGCGCAAGGGGCGGACAGTGCTGGATGGCGCGGGGACGGTCGAACCGGAGAATCCGGTCTGGGTGGAATTCGCGCAGACGATGGCCCCGATGATGGCGCCGATGGCGGGCCCGTTGGGCGAGACCGTCCTGCAGGGAAGCAAAGAGCCGATGCGCGTCCTGGACATCGCGGCGGGGCACGGCTTGTTCGGGATCGAAATCGCCAAGCAGAACCCGCAGGCTCATGTGACCGGGCTCGATTGGGCGCCGGTGTTGCGGGTGGCGCTGGAAAACGCGAGGAAGGCGGGCGTTCACGAGCGCTACGACATGCTGCCGGGGAGCGCTTTTGATGTGGATTTCCGTGAGCCGTACGACGCAATCCTGCTGACGAATTTCCTGCACCACTTCGATGTGGATACGTGCGTGTCGCTCCTCAAGAAAGTGCGGGCGGCATTGAAGCCCGGAGGCCGGGCCGCGACGCTGGAATTCGTGCCCAACGAAGACCGCGTGTCGCCGCCCATGCCGGCGGCGTTTGCCTTAACCATGCTGATCACGACGGCGGTGGGAGACGCGTACACGTTCAGCGAACTGGCGGACATGCACAGGCGAGCGGGCTATGCTCCAGCCAGCGCTCACCCGATTCCGCGGAGCCCGCACACGGTTGTGATGGCCGCCAATCCCGGTTTGTAAGCAACGCTGCTACAATTTCCGCGTGGGCGCCGACTCAGACAATCAAATTCATGAATTTAAAGTTGCCGGGGAAGAGGCGGGGACGCGGCTGGACCGGCTGGTGGCGCAGCGGTGCCCGGAACTGTCGCGGACACGCGTCCAGGAACTGATCGACGCGGGATTGGTGCTGCTAAACGGCAAGGCAGCCAAGGGTTCCTACAAGCCGCGCGAAGGCGATGCGCTTCGCGTGGAAGCGCGGCCACGCCCGGCGATGCGAGCGGAAGCCGAAGCGATCCCGCTGGACATTTTGTATGAAGATGACGACGTGATCGCGGTGAACAAGCCGGCGGGGATGACGGTGCACGCCGGAGCCGGAAATCACAGGGGCACGCTGGTGAATGCACTGCTGGGGCGGGGACAGGCGCTGTCGCAAGGCGGGGATCCGCTGCGACCGGGGATTGTGCACAGGCTCGACAAGGAGACATCGGGGATTTTGCTGGTGGCGAAGAATGATTATGCGCATGCGAGGCTCGCGGAGTTGTTCCGCCAACGGGAGGTCAGCAAGATTTACATTGCGCTGGTGGAAGGAGCGGTCAAGGAAGATACAGGGCGGATCGAGTTGCCGATCGCGCGCGATCCCGTTCACCGAACGCGCATGACCGCCAAGCGGGCGGGGCTGCTGCCAAATTCCCGGCCGGCGCGGACGGATTGGCGCGTGCTGGCGCGTATTGGATCGACGACTTTGTTGGAAGTAAAGCTGCACACCGGGCGGACGCACCAGATTCGCGTGCATTTCTCGGCGCTGCACCATCCTGTGGCGGGCGACACGCTGTATGGGGCGGCCAGTCAATTGCGCGCAGGCCACTCCACACTGCCCGCGCCGCATCGAAACTTTCTACACGCCGCGAAGATCTGCTTCGCGCAGCCGCGCACAGGCACACAGATTAATTTGACAGCGCCTCTGCCCGCCGAGTTGCGTGAGTATCTGGCCCGGCTCGCGGCGGCATTCGGAGAGGGGCAAAGCCGAATTGACGATGCGTTGAAGGCCTTCTTATAATCGAGACACATGCGACCCAAGATCCTGGCTCTCCTCGTGATTGTCGTCCTGGCAGGTTCAGTTCTGGTTTTCGCGCAGCAAGCGCCGCAAGTGCAGAATCCGGCGCCTGCTCCTCCCCCCGGCGCGACCGCGCCGCAGGCTCAGCAAAAGGCCCCGACGATTCCGATCGTGGTCAATCTCGTCGATGTGTTGTTCACAGTGCTGGACCGGCGGAACAAACTGATCTCCGGGCTGGAGCAAGCTGACTTCAAGATATTCGACGACGGGCAGGCGCAGGACATCCGGTACTTCAGCAAGCAGAGCGACTTGCCGCTGCGCATTGGGATGTTGCTGGACACCTCCAACAGTATTCGCGACCGGATCAAGTTTGAGCAGGACGCGGCGAACAATTTCCTTTTCAGCGTGCTGCGGCGGAACAGAGATGAAGCGTTCCTGATGACATTTGACGATGAGCCGCAGGTGATTCAAGGGTTCACCGGAGACACAGGCAAGTTGCGCGATCAGATCATGCGCACGCGGGCAGGCGGGGGAACGGCGGTGTTCGACGCGATTTATGAGGCCTGCGACAAGGAGTTGAGCCATCCGCCGCGGCCGCCGGGCGACCAGCCGGACGTGGTGCGCCGGGTGATGATTCTGATCAGCGACGGGGAAGACAACCTCTCAACGCACACGCGCAGCGAAGCGATCGAAATGGCGCAGCGCACTAGCGTGGTGATCTATACAATCAGCACCAGCACGCAATGGGTGACACTGGATGATCCGAGCAAGGAAAAGTCCGGCAACCGCAAATATCACCTGACCGAAGGCGACAAGGTGCTGCAGGATCTGGCGGACGAGACCGGCGGGCGCTCATTCTATCCGTATCACGTCGACGATCTGGACCAGTCGTTCCAAGACATCGGCGAAGAACTGCGCAATCAATACTCCATTGCCTACAACCCGACGACACACCAACTGGACGGCCGGTACCACAAGATCAAGATTGAAGTGGTGGATCGCAAGGGGTACCAGGTGAGGGCGCGCCGCGGTTACTACGCGCGAGCGAAGGAGCCCACGACAACAAGGCCGGCGGGCGCCGGGCGGTAGGGCAGGCAGTTCTTTACTTGCTTTCGTCGTGAAGCATCACGACGTCCGATTCAGTACCGCCACATTGAAGAGCAATTCTTGAGCCGTCGGGTGAGAAGGCAAACCGGAAGATCTTGTCTTTTTTGAAGTGGGTGAGCTGCTTGCGCGACTTGCCGTCGAGGGGCTGCAGCCACAGATTGTCCACGCCCTTTTCACGGACGAGATAGACAATGCTTTTGTTGTCTGGGGTGAAGGCGAGTTCATCGGGGAGAGCGCGCTGGTCGATGTCGTTGTAGGTCAAGCGGCGGGATTCGACGTCATCGATGCGGACCATCAACTTATGGTCGAGTTCACGCACTTCGAATGAAGCGATTTCTTTGCCGTTGGGAGATAAAGCGAAAGCGCCGACGGGAAATTTGACGACGGTTTCGGGGGAGCCGCCGTCGATGGAAATACGCTTGACGAAACGATTGTCGACGTTATCGATGAAGTAGACCCACTGGCCCTCGGCGCTGCAAGCGGGTTCCTGGTTATTGATTCCGGTGGTGAGCTGTTTCTGGCCGGCACCGTTCGCATCCATGCGCCAAAGGTTGGCGGTCACACCGCCGCCGTTGAGACTGACTTTGCGATAGACGATGACTTGGCCGTTGCCGCAGTTGGTTACCTGGTCTGGAATCTGCTTCGAATCGGAATACAGCGTCGACTCTTGTCCATCGGCCGCTACCGCCTTGAGCATACCGGATTGCGGCACGAGGAGCCGGCCGTCGCCGAGCCAGTTCCAACGCCAGAGGGGCAAACTGCTGGCCAAGTGAATGGTGCGCAAGTCGTCCGGATCGGCGGCCGGAGCGGTGGCGAGAGTGTAGCGGAGCTTGCTCTGAATGGCCACGATGGTTTTGCCGTCTTTGGAAACACTGACGCGGCCGTAGTCATTGGTATCGGCAGTCAACGGGCGGTAGTCGCCGGAAGGATAGTTAACGTAGCCGATCTGCATTTGCATGCGGCCGACATCGAGTTGCGACGAGGTGGCGATGAGCGCGGTGCCGTCGGGCATCCAGGCGGGCCCATAGAAGATGCGATCGGGCGAGTTACCGACGACGCGATCGTGACCGGTCGGCGGGTCGACCGCCAGGAAACCGCTGGCAGCGTCCTTCGAGGGCTGAACGATCGGGATGACAATGGTTCCGCCGTCCGGGGACCATGCGGGAACGTGGCTGTCGGAAGCCAGGGGCCGGTTGCTGAAGACAGGACGCTCGATGGTGCCGTCGTTCTTCGCCTGAAGCAAATCCCAATTGGGGGAATTGTGAAGTTCACGGAGAAAAACGAAGTGCTGGCCATCGGGAGAAAAGCTGATGGGGCTGTCGATGTCCTCCACGATGACCCGGGGAGCGCCACCAAGGACACTGGCACTATAGAGTTGCGATTCGGTCTGGTTGTCTTCGTCGCGACGGAGGAAGTAAATGTAATTGCCGTCAGGAGAAAACGTCAGCCCCTGATATCGAGTGAGCGCGGGCGCGACGACCTCTTTGTTGGTGGAAGTCGGGATGTGGCGGAGCCACAAGGACTGGCGGCCGTCTTCATCGAGCGCCTGAAGGAGGTACTTACCGTCGGGAGAGATCGCCGCCTGCGTGATGTGGCCATTGTTGGAGACATTTTCAATGGTGAATTTCTCAAAAGGAAGGAGCTTGGGGGCAGCGGGTTTGAGGGTCAGCGAGTAGACGCCATAAGCGGCGGCGGCAACAATCGCGAGCACGCCTGCGAGCACCGCTATGGCTCCCAGCTTATTTTTCTGTGCGGCTTCGGCGAGCACTGCACTGCTGGAGGCACGAATCGCGCCTGACGGAGGCGTCGCGGCTGGCCGGGCCGAGGCCGAGCCACCGGCGGCGTGAACGTCACGACTCGCGGTGATTCCTGAGTCGCTGGAGGCGCGACCGGGTTCGAGTTCGCGCTGGAGACGCTTCAGGTCGGTACGCACTTCGGCGGCCACCTGGTAGCGGAGATCCTTGTCCTTCTCGAGCATCTTGTTCAGGATGCGCTCCAGTTCGGGGGGCACGGTGGCGTTGAGTTGCACCGGGGAGACGGGAGCGGTGTGGAGGATATTGCCGAAGATGACGGCGCTGGTGGAACCTGGAAACGGCAGGGCGCCGGTGACCATCTGGTAGACGACGGAGCCGAGGGAAAAAAGGTCGCTGCGGGCATCGAGGGTTTCGCCGCGGGCCTGCTCGGGAGACATATAAGCGATGGTGCCAACGGTGG
>Ga0335082_10008866_pt1 | contig 10939 bp, 14 predicted proteins | sample Lox_Sample_41_FD_206718 | JGI IMG/M metagenome (GOLD analysis project Ga0335082, IMG submission 206718) | Soil microbial communities from Loxahatchee National Wildlife Refuge, Florida, United States - Lox_Sample_4.1 | ecosystem: Environmental > Terrestrial > Soil > Wetlands | place: USA... | reverse complement strand
GCTGGAGGCGCTCCGGGTCGAAACCGCTTGCGTCGACCTCGATCGTGTTCGCCGCGAGGTCCGCGGGTGGAGCCGCACGCGTCGGGTTGAGCCCCTCGGAGAGGCAGAAGCCGAGCGCGAGCTCTTCGTCGTGGCCGGGCGTGCGCATCGTCACGGCGACGGGCCGCCCTCCGATCCTGAGCTCGAGCGGCTCCTCGACGGCGACCTGGTCGCGGTCCGCTCGGCCACCCGGCATCCGGACGACCTCGACCGGCGCGGCCGAGTAGGGCGGCGCCTGGAGAGCTTCGTTGTCGGCGCCCATCGCCGCCGAAGCGTACCGCCGCCCACCGGTGCGATCTCGTCACACCCGGTCACAGACACGTGCGCATTCCCTCGATACGCTCGCCTCGGGGAGGAGGCCGGGCGAACCGAACTACGGGACCAAGGTCGAAAGCGCGCTGACCCGGAGGCGTTGACCCTGGAGACGGCGCGGATCGCGCCGGTTCGGTGAGTAGACTCGGCGCAGTGAGAGTCCTCGTCGTCGGCTCCGGGGGGCGCGAGCACGCACTCGCCTGGAAGCTCGCCCAGAGCGGCCGGCTCGAGGCCCTTCACGCCGCGCCGGGGAACCCGGGGATCGCTCGCCTCGGCGAGTGCCATCCCGTGCGTGCCGAGGATGCCGAGGGACTGCTCGACCTCTGTCACACGCTCGGCATCGGCCTCGTCGTCGTCGGGCCGGAGGTGCCGCTCGTCGCAGGCGTTGCGGACACGCTTCGCCATGCGGGGATCGCGGTCTTCGGGCCAAGCCGGGCGGCGGCGCAGATCGAAGGATCGAAGCGCTTCGCCAAGGACGTGATGGAGGCGGCCGGCGTTCCGCCGCCTGCCCGGCTGGACGCGGCGCAGGCACCGTGCGTGATCAAGGCCGACGGTCTCGCCGCAGGCAAGGGGGTCTTCGTCTGCCGGACCGAGCAGGAGGTCGAGGCGGGTCTTCGCGGCGTCGCCGCTCTCGGGGGCGAACCGGTGATCGAGGAGCTGCTGGAGGGTGAGGAGGTCTCGCTGTTCGCGCTGACCGACGGGCGCGACGCGATGCCGTTGGCTCCCGCACAGGACTTCAAACGGGTCGGCGAGCGGGACACCGGCCCGAACACGGGAGGGATGGGCTCCTTCTCACCTATTCCCTGGATCGGGGGGTCGGAGATCGACGAGCTCATCGACACGATCCACCGGCCTGTGCTGGCCGAGCTCGCCCAGCGCGGCGCTCCGTTCACGGGGCTGCTCTACGCGGGCCTGATGCTGACCGACGACGGGCCGCGCGTGCTCGAGTTCAACTGCCGGTTCGGCGACCCGGAGTCGCAGTCGATCCTGCCCCGCCTAGAGGGCGATCTCCTCGAGGCGCTCGCCGATTCGGCAGGAGGCTCGCTGGGACTGGAGCTCGCCGTCGACAGCCGGGCCGCGGTGACCGTCGTGCTCGCGGCCGGCGACTACCCGGAGCGAGGCGACGCCGGGACGCCCATCGACGGAATCGAGGACGCCGAGGCAGCGGGTGCGATCGTCTTCCACGCCGGAACGGCCCGCCATCAGGGGCGGCTGGTGACGAACGGCGGCCGCATCCTCGACGTGACTGCGGTGGGTGACGACCTCGCGGCCGCTCGCACGGCCGCCTACGACGCCGCCAGCCTGATCTCGTTCGCGGGGATGCGTTTCCGCCGAGACATCGGGCTCGCCGCGGCGGAGGGTCATGTCCGAATCTGACGGCCCGCTCGTCGGGATCCTCGTCGGCTCCGACTCGGACCGGGACAGGATGCAGCCCGCTCTCGACGAGCTCGCCTCGCACGGGATCACCCATGAGCTCGAGGTTCGCTCGGCGCACCGCACCCCGGACGCCGTCGCCGAGTACGCCCGGACCGCGCGGGACAGGGGGATCAAGGTGCTGATCGCCGGAGCGGGTCTCGCCGCAGCGCTCCCCGGTGTGGTCGCAGCGCACACCGACCTCCCGGTGATCGGCGTTCCACTGCGCTCGGAGAAGAGCGTCCTCGACGGGCTCGACGCGCTGCTCTCGATCACGCAGCTTCCGCCCGGCGTGCCGGTTGCGACCGTCGGCGTCGACAGCGCGCGGAACGCGGCCATCCTCGCGACCCGGATCCTCTCGGTCAGCTGACGGGAGCCGCCACGGCCGGCGGGCGGCTGCCGGAGCGACCACTAGAATCGAAGTCGTGATCCCGCGCTACTCCCGTCCGGCCATGCAGGCGATCTGGTCGGACGAGGAAAAGCTCGCCCGGTGGTTGGACGTCGAGCTGGCAGCGCTCGACGCGTGGGCCGAGCTGGGAGTCGTACCGGGCGAGGCAGCACGAGCGATTCGTGAGAACGCGAGCCCACCGAGCCCCGAACGCGTCGTGGAGCTCGAGGCGACGCTCCACCACGACGCGGCCGCCTTCGTCGACGCGGTCTCGGAAACCCTCGGACCCGAGGGCCGCTGGTTCCACTACGGCTTGACGTCGTCAGACATCGTCGACACGGGCCTCTCGCTGCAGGTGCGCGAGGCGGGAGCGCTCATCCTCGAAGGTCTGGAACGCGCGCAGGCCGCGGTGATCGCGCGCGCGCAGCAGCACCGCCACACCGTGTGCATGGGCCGGACCCACGGGGTGCACGCCGAGCCGACGACCTTCGGGCTCAAGCTCGCGGGCTGGGCGTTCGAGCTCGGCCGCGACCGCGATCGGCTCCGGGGCGCGCTCGAGCGGATGCGCGTGGGAAAGCTATCGGGCGCGGTCGGCACGTACGCGGCGACCGACCCCGAACTGGAGCGGATCGCCTGCGAGCGACTCGGTCTGGAGCCGGAGCCGGTGTCCACGCAGGTGATCCAGCGCGACCGGCACGCGGAGCTGCTCTCCGCGCTCGCAGTCATCGCCGCCTCGCTCGATCGGTTCGCGACCGAGATCCGCCATCTCGCGCGCACCGAGATCGGCGAGGTCGCCGAGCCGTTCGGGAAGGGGCAAAAGGGGTCTTCGGCGATGCCGCACAAGCGCAACCCGGTGGTCTCGGAGCGGCTCTGCGGGCTCGCCCGGGTCGTTCGGGCGAACGCCCAGGTCGGGCTCGAGAACGTCGCGCTGTGGCACGAGCGCGACATCTCGCACTCGTCGGCCGAGCGGATCGTCCTCCCCGATTCCTTCCTCGCCCTCGACTACATGCTCGACCGGTTCGCGTGGCTCGTCGAAGGGCTCGAGGTGCGGCCCGAGAGGATGCTTGGCAATCTCGAAGCGGCTCACGGCCTCTACTTCAGCCAGCGCCTGTTGCTCGCGCTCGTCGAGTCGGGGCTGGAACGTGACGCTGCGTACCGGCTCGTCCAGGGTCGAGCGCTGCAGGCGCAGGAAGAGGGACAGGACTTCCGCGAGCTCGTGCGCGCGGACGCCGAGATCGCAGGGCGCGTCGACCTCGATGCGGTCTTCGATCTCGGCTGGTACACAAGGCACGTCGACACGGTCTTCGAGCGGCTTGCCGCTCTCGTCCAAAGAGAGGAGCCAGTTCATGCCTGAGGCGGCAGTCCACGTGGGGAGCGGCAAGGTCCGCGAGTTGTTCGAGCTCGACGAGGAGCGGCTGCTCCTGATCGCCAGCGATCGCATCTCGACGTTCGACGTCGTGCTGCCGACCGAGATCCCCGACAAGGGCCGCGTGCTCACCGGCCTTTCCGGATTCTGGTTCGCGCGCACGCGAGAGATCGTTCCCAACCATCTGCTCGCGCTCCGTCCCGACGGCCGTTCGACCGAGTGCCGGAAGCTCGAGATGCTGCCGCTCGAGTGCGTCGTGCGCGGCTACCTGGCCGGATCGGGCTGGAAGGATTACGGCGAGACTGGCGCCGTCTGCGGGCACGAGCTGCCGCCTGGACTGCTCGATTCGGCGCGCCTTCCCGAGCCGATCTTCACGCCGGCCACGAAGGCGACCGAGGGCCACGACGAGAACATCGACCGGGAGCGCGCGGTCGAGCTGATCGGCGCCGAGCGGTTCGACGAGGTCGAACAGGTCTCGCTCGCGCTCTACGACTTCGCCTCCAGGCGGGCGGCTGAGCGCGGGATCCTCATCGCGGACACGAAGTTCGAGCTCGGGTTGGACGGCGACGGCCGGCTCGTGCTCGCCGACGAGGCGTTCACGCCCGATTCCTCTCGGTTCTGGCCGGAGGACGAGTACGAGCCCGGGCGCTCGCAGCCCTCCTTCGACAAGCAGTTTGTGCGCGACTACTGCGAGAGCCTCGGTTGGGACAAGACCGACCCGGGGCCCGAGCTACCCGAAGACATCGTCACCGGCACTCGAGCCAGATACGTCGAGGCGTTCGAGCGGATCACCGAGATCCCCTTCGACGACTATCTCGCCGATCCCAACGTGGTCCTCTCGTGAGGGCAACCGTCCTCGTCCGACCGAAGCCGGGCATCCTCGATCCGCAGGGCGAGGCGGTCGAGAGCTCGCTACGTCAGCTCGGGTTCTCGGTCGAGGAGGCACGCGTCGGCCGTGTGGTCGACCTGGAGCTCGAGGACGGCGACCCCGACCGCGCGCGGGCGGAGCTCGAACGGATGTGCGAGCAGCTTCTCGCCAACCCGCTGATCGAGTCCTACGAGATCACGGTGGCCGCAGGGTGAGCCGCCCGCGGATCGCGGTCGTCGTCTTCCCCGGCTCGAACGACGACCGTGACGCCGTCCTTGCGCTGGACGACCTCGGAGCTGACTCCGCGCTCGGCTGGCACGCCGAGGACACGCTTCCAGACGTGAACGCGGTCGTCCTTCCCGGCGGGTTCTCGTACGGCGACTATCTGCGTTGCGGCGCAATCGCGAGGTTCGCGCCGATCATGGGCGCCGTGCAGCGGTTCGCCGCCGACGGTGGTCTCGTGCTCGGGATCTGCAACGGTTTTCAGGTTCTGTGCGAGGCAGGCCTCCTTCCCGGGGTGCTTCGCCCGAACGCGTCGCTCGAGTTCGTCTGCCGTGACGTGCCCCTCGTCGTAGAGCAGGTCGGCGCGGCGTTCACTTCCCGCTGCGAGCCGGAACAGGAGCTGACGATGCCCGTCAAGCACGGGGAGGGCTGTTACTTCGCGGACGGCGAGCTGTTGACCCAGCTAGAGGCCAATGGGCAGATCGTGCTGCGCTACGCGGACAACCCGAACGGCTCGATCGGCGACATCGCCGGGGTGATCAACGAGGACGGCAACGTCTTCGGCCTGATGCCGCATCCGGAGCACGCCGTCGATGCGTTGCTCGGCTCGGCCGACGGAGCCCTACTCCTCGGCTCCCTTGTCGACGCCGCCCGCGAGCGCACGCTCGCCACCGCCTGACGCCCGGCTCTAGGGAGGTTTCAACCCAAGCGTCTCCGCCAGGCGCGGCTTCTCGGCGAGCCCCGAGCGAAGTCGCTCGAGATCACGCGCGCGCAGCGTGACCGGCCCGCGCCGGGCCGAGCCCGAGGTCGCGTAGGCGAACCGCACGAGCAGCTCGCCGCCGGGGGCCTCGAGGAGCTGGACGAGCGACGAGAAGCGCTTGCCGCCCGCACGCTGCGCGAGCGCGAGCTCCTCGACGAGCTCTGCCGGGCCCCATGGTGTCGCCGCCTTGGCCATCGACGACCACGGTAGCCCTGCAACCGTCACGCGTGTGAGACGCCTTCGTGACGAAACTGCAACAGCGCGGATATCCCACGATCGAGGGACGCGGCCGGCTCGCTCGCGCGCGATTCTCAAGGACAGATGCCCGCGGCAGTCTCTCGTCACCGCGCCTTCCTGATCGCAGCGTCGGCGGTTCTCTACGCGCTGATCTTCGTCGCCTTCCTCACGCTCGAGCGCCCGGGCGTCGGAATCGCCAACTTCTACTACTTCCCGGTCGCGATGCTCGCGCTCGCCGGAGGGCCACTCTGGGGCGCCGCGGCGGGACTGATCGCGACCGGTGTCTACGCGGCCGGGATCGTGCTCAACCCGCACATCCCCTCGGCACAGGTGCTGACCGTCACCGCGTCGATCCGCCTCGTCACATTCGCGACGATGGGCGCGCTCGTCGGCTGGTTCGCTCACAGCAACCGCAGGCTCGCGAACGAGCTTCGAGTCGCCGAGGAGCACGACTACCTGACCGGCCTGCTGAACACCCGATCGTTCGATGCCGTGCTCGCGGCCCGCGTCGAGGTCGGCCTGCCCTTCGGACTGATCCTCGGGGACATGGACAACTTCCGCCAGATCAACGACCAGGAAGGACACGCGGTCGGCAACAACCTGCTGCGCCGCGCGGCAGAGCTGCTCTCGCACAAGCTCGAGCCGGGCGACCAGCTCGCGCGCGTCGGCGGGGACGAGTTCGCGGTCGTGACCTCGAGGCCGGGGACGGAGGCGGTGCGCGCTCTCTGCTCGCGATTGACCGCCGCCCTCGCGGAGGAGGGCCTCAGCATCAGCTTCGGCTGGGCAGTGTGCCCGCGGGACGGCGACAGCCCGCTGCTTCTCTACCGCGCGGCCGACGAACGCCTCTTCGCGCAGAAGCTGATCGGAAGCAGACTGTCGCAGGCGGAGGTCGTGAGCCTCCCGTCGACGGCCGAGCGGCTGATGCGCCAGCAGCGCCGCCCCGCCTGAGCTCCCTCCGGCTGCGGAGCTAGATTCAGCGCATGAAGCGTGCGGCGCTCCTGGCAGGTCTCCTCGCGCTGACCGGCTGCAGCGGCAAGTCGGCGGAGAAGCCGACAACTGCAGCCGCACCGAAGCTGCCGCCGACCACCACGGCGACCACGGCGACCACGCAAACGTGCTCGCAGTTTCAAGGCAGCACGGGCACTCATGCGAGTGCGACGACGCCCACGAAGACGATGCTGCTGACCCTCGTGCGCACCGGCGCGGACCGGTGCACCGACCGCGTCACCTTCATCTTCCGCCCAGCCGGCGGCGAGACGCCCGGCTACCGGGTGCAGTACCGGCCCGCGGCACAGGCCCAGACCCAGGATGCCTCCGGCAAGCACATCGCGATCGCCGGTAAGGCCTTCCTCGTCGTCCGTCTCGAGCCGGCCGCCACGGCCGATCTCTCCGGGTCCAAGCCCGAGAACACGTACACAGGGTCGTCGAGGTTGGAGCCGCCCGGGATGCGCGCGGTCCGCGAGGTCGTGAAGACCGGCGACTTCGAGGGCGTGCTGACCTGGGTTATCGGCCTCTCGAGCGAGCGGCCCTTCACGGTCACGAGCTCAGCATCGCCGACGAGCCTGACCGTCGTGATCGGCTGAACAGCTCGGCCCACTGGTAGGCATCGAGGTCGCGCGCATCCAGACGCATGAGCCCGAGCTCTCGAAGCGTCCGCGCCGGCGCGACCGGACGGCGTGCACTTCCGGATCTTCGGGACGGACGACGGCGGGAACAGCTGGCACGTGACCGGCCTCAAGATGCCGGACGCGCTGCCGGGCGAGTTCGCCTTTGCGGCCAGTGGCCAGTGCCTCACCTCGAACGGCAGCCACCCCGCGTGGTTCGGGACCGGAGGCGGCGCGCAGGCCCGCGTCTTCCGCTCCGACGACCGAGGCAAGTCGTGGAAGGTCAGCGCGACCACGATGAACAGCGGCCCGACCGCCGGGATCTTCGCGCTGGCGTTCAAGAACGGCCACAAGGGCATCGCGGTCGGCGGCGACTTCGCGGCTCCGGCCGACTCGCCGAACAACTTCGCCAAGACGCGGAACGGCGGCTTCAGCTGGAAGCTGATCGCCGGCGCGCCGGCGGAGTACCGCTCGGGCGCGACCTGGCGCGACCGGCACACCGCGATCGTCGTAGGGCCGACCGGCAGCGACGTCAGCACCAACGGCGGGCACACCTGGACGGGTTTCGACGACGGCAGCCTCGACACCGTGGACTGTGCGAACCCGTAGGCCTGCTGGGCCTCGGGCGAGAACGGCCGCGTCGCCTACCTGACCGGCGGCTAGCGACTAGCGGTTCGGCGTGATGGCGAGGTACGCCTCGTCGCCGCCGTACGACTTGCCGCGCAGCTTCAGGACGAGCCGGTAGATCGGCAGGATCAGGATCCTGTCGACGCGGTACTTCTCCGCCATCATCCGGTCGATCCGCGCATGCTCGCTTTCGGGCAGGAACTCCGCCCGCGCTGCGATGGGCTCGCCGCGGAGCGCGCCGCTTCCTGTGCATTGCGCGATCGTGACCGCCGGATCTCGGCGGATCCGCTTCGCCTTGTAGGAGTCTGCAGACGTCGTCACGCAATAGCGCTCTCTGTCCTCGACGAACCAGACCGGCGTCGCAACCGGCGACCCGTCACGCCGGTAGCTGGTCAGGCTCAGGTACTTGCCGCGAATCTGCGGGGGCTTCGTCGGAACCTCGCGCTCGAGGATTGCCATGGCTGCCTCCTTTCGCGCTCATCGTGAACGCGATCGAGGCGGCGCACATCCGCAACGACTACGGGTTGCAAGCGCGGGTCAGCCGCCGATGAGCTCGATCCGGTACCCGTCCGGGTCCTGGACGAAGCAGATGAACGAGCCGCCCTCGGTCACCTGATACGGCGGCCGCTCGGGCTCGATGCCCTGGGACGCGAGCTCGGCGAGCGCGCTGTCGAGGTTCTCGACGCCGACCGCGATGTGGCCGTACGCGGTGCCGAGGTCGTAGCCGCGGCCGTCGTGGTTGTAGGTCAGCTCGAGCACGTTGTCCTGATCGCCGATCGAGTAGAAGTAGTTCGTCGCCTCGACCGCGCCGTCGCGGACGATGTCCATCTCGCGCGAGAACCGGAAGCCGAGCGCCTCGTAGAACGCCCGGCTCTTCGCCGGGTCGGTGACACGGACCATGGTGTGGAGGTAGCGATTCAGGCCCCGATCCTACTTCGTGGCGTTTCTGCGCGGGCTCGGCCAGCGGAGCCGACGCATAGGCTGCGGGTTGTCGTGGAGGCGTGTGATGTGGTGTGGCAGTTCGACGCGGTCGACCTCCGGCCCGTGGTTCGCTGGCTCGACGAGCTTGCCGAGGGGGCCGAGAGCCTCACGGTGAGGATCAATCCAACGGGTAGCACCAGCCAAGTCGACGTCTATCTCGATACGGATGACCGCCGCTTCCACCGCGCTGGCTACGCGCTGAGGGTTCGACGAGCCGGGCGCGGGAAAGGCGCGGGTGCCGAGGCGACGATGAAGGAACTCGACTCGATCACGACCGATCCGCCTGACAAGCGGGGTCGATATGAGGTTTCCGAGCGGCTCCAAAGCGCCGACCCTGAGCTCCTTGCGGAGAGGGACGGCCCAGTCGCCGCACGGGTCCGCGCGGTAGCCGGCAAGAGGAGGGTGCGCCCCCAGTTCGAAGTCCGGAACCGTCGCCGTCGGTTCTCAGTGGAGGCAGAGGGGCTTCCTCCCGGCGCGATCGTGCTCGACGAGATCGCGATCAGGCCCGCGGCAGGTGGTGCGGCTACGCGCCTGCACCGGGTCGAGATCGAAGCGCCGGAGGCGGCGTTGGTGACGCTCCGGCCGTTCGTCGAACGATTGCAGAACGCGTGCCGGCTGCAACCCGCGAAGCTGACGAAGTACGAGGTGGGCGCCCTTGCAGCCGGTCTCGAGACGGTTCCCGTTGCGTTCGGTCCTACTTCGATCGAAGCGGATGCCCCGATCGGTCGCGTGGGGCTGGCTGTGCTCCGCCGCCAGTTCGCCGCCCTGCGCGCGAAGGAACCGGGCACGCGACTTGGCGATGACAGCGAGGAGTTGCATGACATGCGCGTCGCGAGCCGCCGCCTGCGGGCCGCCCTGTCGCTGTTCGCGGACTTCCTCCCGCCGTCGGCGGAAAAGCTTCGCGACGATCTCAGATGGGTCGGCCACACGCTTGGCGCCGTCCGCGATCTGGACGTTCAGCTGGAGCAGCTCGAAGGGTGGCTCCGTGATGTACCCGAGACGGACCGCGAGGCCCTTATCGCAGTGCGGTCCCTCTTGGAGACGAAGCGCTCTGCTGCCCGGGAGACGATGCTGGATGCCCTCGACTCGCGCAGATACGAGCTCTTCGTCGGCCGTTTCAGCCGCCTGCTGCGCTCGGCTCGCGGGCGTCGCTCCGGCCCGGCCTCGCTGCCGGCGCTGGCGGTTGCGCCGGACCTGATCGAGCAGCGCTTTCGGGCGCTTCGCGACGCGGCCGAGCAGATCGGGGGTAACTCGCCTCCGGCCGACTACCACCGCGTACGAATCCGGGGCAAGCGGTTCCGGTATGCGCTGGAGTTCCTTGCCGATCTCTACCCGGGGCGGACGCGGCCCCTCACGAAGCGAGTCGTTGCGCTGCAGGACATCCTCGGCCTCCACCAGGACGCCGAGGTCGCGATCGAGCGGCTCCGCCGGCTCGCCGGCGAGCACGGCGCGGAGCTCCCTTCCGAGGCAGTCTTCGCGATGGGAGAGATCGCCGAGCGTTACCGACGGAACGCGGCGGAGCTCCGAGCCCGGTTCCCTAAGGCATACGGGCGCGTCACGGGTAAGACGTGGAAGGCGTTTGCGAAGCTGATCGAGGCCGAGCGCCCTGCCCCGACAGTCTCGACGGCGCAGGGCCAATCAGAGAAGTCAGCAACCGAATAGTGGGCGTCTACCTCATGCGCCACGCGATCGCCGATCACCGCGACGCGGCTCCATTCGAAGTGAGTCGCGTTTGATCGCGAGCAGCAACCAACGATCGTGCTCAAGGACCGCGAACGACAGTGACGAGCTCGTCGAGAGGCCACTCCTTGACGAAATCCTCGCGTCCCCCCACGCGTAGTGTGGCGCGGACGATCGTGGCGGTTCGATCGATGTCCCGGACCACCGTCGCCTCGACTTCTCCTTTCTGATCCGGAAGGCCTATCAGGACGACGTCGCCGATCTGCAGACGCTGAGCGGCGAACTCAATGGCCATCAGCCGAGTGTAGATCTCACGCGAGTGATGCCTAGCCTGGGACGCGAGCTCGGCGAGCGCGCTGTCGAGGTTCTCGACGCCGACCGACGATGTGGCCGTACGCGGTGCCGAGGTCGTAGCCGCGGCCGTCGTGGTTGTAGGTCAGCT
>Ga0335082_10008865_pt1 | contig 10940 bp, 6 predicted proteins | sample Lox_Sample_41_FD_206718 | JGI IMG/M metagenome (GOLD analysis project Ga0335082, IMG submission 206718) | Soil microbial communities from Loxahatchee National Wildlife Refuge, Florida, United States - Lox_Sample_4.1 | ecosystem: Environmental > Terrestrial > Soil > Wetlands | place: USA: Florida... | reverse complement strand
GCGGGCGGCCGTGTCCACGTCCTCCGGATCGGCGATGCCTTCCTGAACGATATTCACGGCTTCGCGTACCATCGCCATCTGCATGCGGTTGCCAAGCTGTCCGGGCCGGTCTTTTTTCACCAGAACAGGGACCTTGCCGCATTGCTTCAACAGGTCGCGCATCACGGCGACGGTCTCGTCGGAGGTCTTCTCGCCTCGAACGATCTCGACCAGCGGCATGAGGTGGGGTGGATTCCAGAAGTGGGTGGTAATCACGCGATGGGGCCGCGTGCACTTTAAGGCGATTGCCGTGATACTCAATCCGGAGGTGTTGGACGCGAGAATGGCGTCAGGGTGTGCCAGAGATTCGAGCCGGGCAAACAGGTCCTGCTTGAAGGCCATGTCTTCGGGGGCCGATTCAACAACGAGGTCGACGGCAGGAAGCATCTCTTCGAGCTGATGAGTGGAGGCGAGCTTGTCGGCGGCGGCCGCTTCGTGCGCTTGATCGATGAGTCCGTTCTCGCTGAGGACGCGAAGGCCCAAGAGCGCCGACTCAAGGCCGCGCCTGGCTCCTGCGGAGCTTCGGCTGACGATAGTTGCTCTCACTCCGCCGAGCGCAAGGGCACCGGCGATGCCGGGCCCCATCATTCCGGTTCCGATGACAAGGGCACTTTGAATGCTCATAGAGTCCTTTCGTTAACGGAAGTCTTCGATGCGGCTAATGTCTGAGTTCGCGGGATCAAAGCGAACAGTGAGAAGGTAGCGAAGGTCGCGCGAGAGGGAAAACGGGCCAGTGCCGATGGGCGAAATGGGTTCCGGGTAGTCGAAGAGGCGCCGCGTGCGTCCGGACGCCAGGTCGAGAAAGAAGATGGCCTCTTCGGTCGGGGATTCCGCCTTGGTCCCCAGATAGTAGATGCCGTTGGGAGCGACGGCCCAGCAACTGGTGCAGTAGGGAACGAGCCCCCGGATCACGCGGCTTGGCTCGCCCGGGCCGGGATTGGCACGCCAGAGACTCGTATCCGCGGGTTCCCGGACGAAGTACAATGAGCGCCCGTCCGGAGAAACGCCGAGCGAAAGACCGCGGGTGTTCACGGCCGTTTCGGCAGCGCCTCCTCCGGCGGGAAAACGAAGAATCGCCGTGTCGGTGGCGGCATAGATCCACTTTCCATCCGGCGAAAAGACCGGGTGTACTCCAGAAGCGCCGAATGGATGAACTTTCCACTCGCCGGGGCGGTCTTCCGAGGCCAGGAAGAGTTCGCGGCTGACGGCGTTGTTGAAGACCAGCGTGCGGCCGTCAGGGGACCAACGCACAACCGAAGGACGGAGGTCGCCATGCGTCACCTGAACCGGGTTTTCCCCCATGGAGCCGGCTACCCAGATTTGTTCTTCGCCGCTGCGATCGGACCGGAACGCGATGCGAGCTCCGTCGGGTGAGTATTGTGGTGACGCGTCCTGTGCTGATGAGGCGATAATGCGTCTCCAGCGGTCCGCGGGCGGCGTGGCCGGCGACAGATCGAGCCGCCAGATATTGGGATCGCTGGGCAGGACGGAATACACAAGGGAACGGGTTCGCAAGTCGAGGGAGAACTGAATGGGAAACATCGCATAGACCGCAGTCGCGACGGGCCCCTGTCCAGCGGCGGTTTTCCAGATGCGGAACTCGCCCCCGCGATTGGATGCGAACACAAGCTCACGCCCGTTCGGCAGCCAGCCTTGGGCGGTAATCTGCCGCCGGTCGTTCGTGATTTGCCGGGGTGCGCCTCCCGAAACGGGGATGCGGAACAAATCCTGATTGGCGCGGTGGAATGCCCGCACGAACGACACGCTTTGTCCGTCTGGTGAGAAGTGAGGGTCTACGTCGCCGATGCTGAGCTCAGGAGGTTGTGTCAGGCGAGTCCTTGTGCCGTCCTGGGCGTTGATCAGAAAAATCGCGAGAGGCTCGGACGGAGACGGCGCATCGTCGATCGCTAGCGTCTTGCCGTCCGGAGACCAGTCCAGGTGACGGCTGACCAGGCCATAGCGTGTGGGCAGGACGCTGCAGACAATCCGCTCGGGGCTGCCATCAACGGGCAGGATGATCAATTCGCCCGTGGACGCTCCGAGGCGCAGGCAAGCGATGGAAAGGCCGTCGGGCGACCAGGCAGGGCTAGAGTAAGCGGCTGGCTTGGGAGTCAGGAGGTGGGGGTTAGACTCGCCAGTACGCAGGGTGTAGATGCGGGGAGATTGCGCAGCATCGGACTCCCACAGAAACGCGACGGTTGAGCCATCGGGAGAGAGCTCTGGCTGGTATTCACGTCCTGCGAGGCGTGTCACCGGAACCACATGGCCCAACGGGGGGAGCGACGGGGTATTGCGCCGCAGTAGGAATGCCACCCCGGCGAGCAACGCTAGCAAGCCAATGACCAAGATTGGTATTTGCAGTGGCCGGTGCGGTGCTGGATGGCCTTCCGACTCCTCGAGGACAACCGGACCCAATATGCGATATCCACGGCCGGGGAAGGTCTCAATGAAGCCGGGCTCACCCTTCTCGACTTCGAGGGCCCTCCGGATCACGGCGATGTTCTGGGCGAGGTTGGCTTCGTCAACCACCCGGTCGGGCCAGACGCTTTTCAGCAACTCTTCCTTGGTAACGACGTCGGGGGACTGGTCGAGGAGGATCAGCAGGGTCTCGGCGGCTTTGCGAACAAGGTGGACCGGCTGCCCGTCTTTCAGGAGCACTTTAGCGTTGGCGTCGAGGCCAAAGCGTCCAAAGCTGTATATCCTCTTGTTTCGCAACGAGGTTACATCCGGTTTTAGGAACTTCTTAGGAACTTTTTAGGGGGCCATTGTTGTTTCGATTGTAGCTTGACCCCAATCTAAAGATCGCACAGGTAGGGTCTTGTGGTTGGCCGCATTTGCGTCCTTGCCCTGATTGCCCGGGCTTCGTTCGCCGGCGCCGGTCTCGACGACCTGCGCCGCTCGTTCGAGTCGCCACCCGAGGATTCGCGAATGATGATGCGCTGGTGGTGGTTTGGGCCTGCTGTTACCCCCGATGAGCTCGAGCGCGAACTTCGCGCCATGAAGGAAGCCGGAATCGGCGGGGTGGAGATCCAGCCCGTCTATCCGCTGGCGGTCGATAACGCTGATTCCAAATTACGCAATCTCCCCTATCTGTCTCCCGAATTTCTGGAAATGCTACGGTTTGCCGCTGGCAAGGCCAAGGAACTCGGGCTGCGGGCCGACCTCACCTTAGGCAGCGGATGGCCCTACGGAGGACCCCACATTTCCCTAGCCGAGTCTGCCCGCCGATTGCGTGTGGAGAAGTTGCCCGGCGGCGCCGTGCGCGAAGGAGAACGGCTGGTCGCCGACTTTCCTGATCAGGGTTTGCGATTCATCGACTCCCCGCTACGAATGATGGTGAAGCGCGCCTCAGTAGGAGCGGAAGGCCTGGTTCTGGATCATTACAGCAAGGCCGCCACGTCGAAGCATCTGGCAGTGATCGGCGAACGTCTTTTGTCGGTCTTGGGACCGATGCCGCCTTATGCCGTATTCTGTGACAGTCTCGAAGTTTTCGGCTCCGATTGGACGCCGGCTTTGCTGGACGAGTTCCAACGGCGGCGCGGCTATGACCTAAGGCCGCTGCTGCCTTCCCTGGTTGGAGAGCTGAACGAAAAATCAGGAGCGGTTCGCAACGATTGGGCCAAGACCCTGGCAGAGCTTGCCGAAGAAAACTTCCTGGAGGTCGGCGAGGATTGGGCCCGCCGGCACAAGACCTTGTGGAGAGTCCAGGTTTATGGAACTCCACCGGTGACCTTGGCCAGCCAGCGATTGGTTGACCTGGCGGATGGCGAGAAAGCACAATGGCGCCAGTTGACGCCGTCGCGTTGGGCCTCTTCGGCCAACCACATCCTGGGCCGTCCGGTTACGGCCACGGAAACCTGGACGTGGCTGCACTCGCCCTCATTCGCGGCAACTCCGTTGGATATGAAGGCGGAGGCTGACCGCCACTTCCTGCAGGGCGTGAACCAGTTGATTGGCCACGGTTGGCCCTATTCGCCTCAATCGACCGGCAAACCCGGTTGGTCACTGTATGCGGCGGCCGTGTTCAACGACAGCAACCCCTGGTGGAATGTGATGCCGGACGTGGCGCTGTACATGCGGCGACTAAGCTGGCTGATGCGCCAGGGCAAGCCTGTCAATGACGTCGCGCTCTTTTTGCCCGTAGCGGATATACGCGCCCGTTTTACAGCCGGCAGCGGCCAGGTGTCCCTTGACCGCGGGGCAACTGCGGTGATGGGTGCTGACGTGATTCCCCAGATTCTCGAAGCCGGCTTCGGCTTCGACATGGTGGATGACGGTTTGCTCGAACAGGCGTTGGCGAGCGGCGGCTACCGAATCGTCGTGTTGCCGCACGTCGAGCGCATGGAACCGTCCTCGTACCGGCGTTTGGAGAAATTCAAGCAGCAAGGCGGAATCGTGGTGGCCGCAGGCTCCAAGCCGGCGCTGGCGGCGGGGCTCCCCGAATGGGAGAAGAACACCGCCGAGGTGCGTTCCATCTCGGCACATCTGTTTGATGGAAAGCGAGGGGTGTTTGTTGCCGACGATAGAAGGCTCGGGGCGGCTCTGTCGGCAGCATTACAACCGGACGTCATCCTCGACCCGCCAAGCGCCGACCTCGGCTTTACGCACCGGCGCGTTGGCGAAGAGGAGGTCTACTTCCTGGCCAACACCGGGAACCGCGCCTATTCAGGTCGCGTGAATTTTCGGCAGGCGGATCTTCGCAGCGAATGGTGGGATCCAAAATCAGGCCGGGCGATTCCCGTTGGCGAGACGTTTACTCTGCCGCCCTATGGGTCGGTCGTTGTGGTGCGGTCGAAACGCGCACAGCCGGTTTCAGCGCCGCCATGCACTACTGCCGCGGAACTCGAGATCAGTTCCGGCTGGAGAGTGGAATTTGAAGGCATTGGCCGTTCGTTGACCGTCGATACATTGCGTTCCTGGACCGACGATCCGAAGACCAAGTACTTTTCCGGTATTGCGACTTACGAAAAAGAAGTGACCGTGAGCTATGAGCTGGCGGCGAAAGAAGAAGTACTGCTTGAATTTGGCGAGGGGCGGCCAACATCCGGACCCGCAAAGCCGGACGGGATGCGTGCCTGGCTCGATGCGCCGGTGCGCGATGCAGCCGTGGTGACGATCAACGGAAAACGAGCCGGAACGGTCTGGGCGCCGCCCTACCGGCTCAGTGTGACGGGTCTCCTTCACGAAGGGAAGAACACGATTCGCATTTCGGTGGCCAACACGGCGCTGAACCGCTTGGCCGAAACCGGCGAGCCGGACTACCGGGCCGTTCACGCCCGGTACGGCGAACGGTTCCAGATGCAAGACATGAAGAACATGAAGCCCGAGCCATCCGGCCTGTTGGGGCCGGTGCGACTCGTGGCATGGTAAAGGTCTTTTGAGCAATGGGAGTTTGCAGAAAGGGAAAGAAGTTATGAATCGCACAATCTCGCTTGTGGTGGTTCTACTGCTACTTGGCGGCACGATGGCCTGGTCGCAGGACGCCAGGGGCGCCATCGTCGGCAAGATCACCGATCCGAGCGGAGCCGTACTACCGAACGCTCAGGTGGTGGTGACAAACACCGCGATGGGTACGCGGGTCAACCTCACGACGAACAATGAGGGGATGTACCTGGCGCCTTTGCTGTCACCGGGTCTGTACCAGATCGAGGTCACGTCGCAGGGGTTCAAGAAGGCGGTACGAAACAACGTGGAAGTTCGAGTCGGTGACCGCCTGGACATCAGTATTGCCTTGGAAATCGGCGCGGCGGATCAATCGATCACCGTTGTCGAGGATGTTCCTCTGCTGAACGCGGAATCGGCGTCCTTGGGTACGGTGATCGACTCAAAGCGCGTGGCGAACCTGCCGCTGTCGTATGGCAATCCGTTCCTGCTGATCGGATTGACCGCGGGCGTAACGTTCAATGGAAGCGTCCGGCTGGACAGGCCGTTTGAGCCGACGCACATCGTGAACTACTCGATGGGCGGAACGCGGGGAAACCTGAATGACCTGACAATTGACGGTGCGCCTTCTACGGCGACGGCGAACGCGAACGAGGTGACGGCGTCCTATGTGCCGCCGACCGATATTGTGCAAGAGTTCAAGGTGCAGACCGCCACGTTCGACGCGCAGTTCGGGCAGACGCAGGGCGGAGTGACGAACATCAGCATCAAGTCGGGAACGAACGCGTTTCACGGAAGCGCGGGTTATTCTTTCTACCGCCCGAGCATGTGGGCGAATGATTTCTTCAACAACAAATCGGGGTTGCCCACGCCGAACTTCGAGTTCAACCGGTGGGGTGGTAGCTTCAGCGGACCCGTACGCATTCCGAAGGTGTACGACGGACGAAACAAGACGTTCTTCCTGTGGGGGTATGAGGGAATCAAGGACTCGCGGCCGCGGCACGACGATACGACCAACACGGTTCCAACCGAGGCGATGCACAACGGGGATTTCTCGGCGCTGCTGACGGGGGGCGGTTCGGCGTACACCATCTACGATCCGGCGACCCGCGTGAAGCTTTCGAACGGCCGATACCAGGAAACTGCGTTTCCGGGCAACATCATCCAGAAGAGCCGGTTCGACCCGGTTGGCGCGGCGCTTCTGTCCTGGTATCCGACGACGCCGAAGTCGGCGGGCGATGCCGTGGGCATCGGCAACTATCGCGACGCCAGCTTGCCGGAGAAGGCCAACTACTACAACAACACCTGGCGCGTGGACCAGAATATCGGCGACAAGCAGCGGTTCTTCGTGCGGCTGAGCCAGTACCGGCGCGACAGTACCTACAACGACTACTTCAGCAACGCGATGACGGGCATTCAATTCCTGTTCGACTCGAAGGCGGCCATGTTTGACCACGTCTTCGCGATTTCGCCGACGTTGGTGATCAACAGCCGGTACAGCTACAACCGCTTCATCCGCGGGTCGGACGGCAATGCTCTCGGTGAGGGATTCGACATCACCCAATTGGGCTTCTCGTCGCAGGCGTCCAGCCAGGTGCCGAAGGACATCGCCCGGTTTCCGCGCATCAACCTGAACGGGTACATCAGCAATGGGTTCACCGGCGAACTGCGGCCCGTGAACAACCACACGGTGTCCTCGACCGTAACCAAAGTGGCGGGGACTCACTCGGTCAGGACGGGGTTCGAGTTCCGGATCTACCAAGAGGCGGATCGGTTCTTCAGCAACGCGCAAACGGGGCAATACACCTTTGACTCGACCTGGACGCGTGGGCCGCTGGACAACTCGGCCACTTCGCCCAGCAACATCGGCCAGTCGGTGGCGGCCCTGCTGCTGGGGCTCCCCGGCTCGGGCAGCATTCAGCGCTCGGCGGACTACATCGAGCAGTCGAACTCGTGGGGCTTCTTCGTGCAGGACGACTGGAAAGTCAGCCGGAAGCTCACGCTCAACGTGGGCCTGCGATATGAGTTCGAGACGCCGTTGCATGAGCGGTTCAACCGCAGCACGCTCAGCTTTGACGGGACGTACAAACAGCCGATTTCGGCGGCGGCGCAGGCAAACTACGCCAACATCTACCCGACGATCCCCGGTGGATTCGCGGAACTTCCGCCGAGTGCTTTTGCTTTGAACGGCGGCATGACGTTTGCCGGAGTGAACGGCAACGACGGCAGCCTTTATAACACGCCGAAGAACATCTTCATGCCGCGCGTGGGGCTGGCTTACCAGATCACTCCCAGGACCGTGCTGCGGTCCGGGTTCGGCATGTTCGCGGGATTTCTGGGTGAGCGCCGCGGCGACGTGCTGCAAAACGGTTTTACTCAGAACACCAACATGGTGTTGACGAGAGACAACGGCTTGACGTGGGCAACGACGTTCGCCAACCCCTTCCCCGACGGAGTTACCGAGCCGCGCGGGAACGCCGATGGGTATCAAACCTATCTTGGGCAGGGCTTCTCTTACTTCAACCAGAGTCCGAAGGTCCCCATCACGCTACGGTGGCAGATGGGGCTCCAGCACGAGATCAAAGGAGCGGTCTTCGAGGCGAGCTACGTCGGAAGCAAGACGAACCACATCGAGCCTTCGACGGTAAGCGGCACGTCGACCACGCTCGGCCGTAACGTCAACGCGATGCCGCTGCAGTATTGGAGCCGGTCGATGGTGCGCGATGACGCGACCAACAACTACCTGAGCGCGAACATCACGAACCCAATGTATGGCCTGGTGGCCGGGAACACCCAGGCAACGTACACCAGCACGACGATTTCGCGGCAAACGTTGTTGTCGCCGTTCCCGGCCTTCGGTTCGAACGCCATCTACACGAGCGAGAACACCGGGTTTTCGTGGTACCACGGGCTTCAGCTCACGGGACAGAAGCGTTTCTCGAAGGGGTACACGGTCAGTGGAAGCTATACCTTCTCGAAGTGGATGCAGGCTGTGAACCTGCTGAATCCAGTGGATCCGCTGCCGATCCATGAGATTTCGGACGCGGACGCGCCGCACCGCATCAACATCAGCGGCGTATATGAACTGCCGTTCGGCCACGGGAAGAAGTGGCTTGCGACCTCCAATCCGGTAGGTTCGCGGATCGCGAGCGGCTGGCAGGTATCCGGCATCTGGAGCTTCCAGAGCGGGTTCCCCTTGGCGTGGAACAACTCGGTCTTCTACGGAGACCCTTCCAGCATCCTGCTGCCGATGGACCAGCGGACGCCGAACCATTGGTTCAACATTGCGGGCTTCGAGACGGCCAGCGCGAAACAACTGCAGAGCAACCAGCTACGGTGGTGGCCGCTCCGCTTTGGCACGCTTCGCCGGCAGCGGCAGAACAACGTTGATTTCGCCGTAATCAAGGACACCCGGATCAAGGAATCGATGAACTTCCAATTCCGCGCCGAGGCCCTGAACGCCTTCAATCACCCGTACTTCCCGGCGCCGAACATGACGGTAACGACGGCTCAAAGCGCGGGCGCCACAGGCTTTGGACAGATCAACGCCTCAACCCAGGACAACTATGCGCGTCGCATTCAGTTGACGGCGCGATTTGTCTTCTAAAAGTTGGTATGACCAGCGGCGGCGTCTTCGGGCGCCGCCGTTAGCTTTTTGAGACCCACTGCAGGTTTGTGTCCGCCTCGACGCCGCCTTCCGAAATCGGCGTCTTGTGCTGGATCTCATAGCCAGGGCAGCCGCCGGTGATCTTGCCGGTAGAGGGGCAGGGATTACCGCCGCGGAAGTCCTTCTTCGCCTGCTTGCTGCGGTTGGGAGGGTGGCTCGTCTTCTTTGACCCGTGCTTATTCTTGAACTTAGGGGTTTTGTAGACGGGCGGTTTCGAGGGGTGGCCTTTGGATTTGTGGGTGGCCAAGGCCGATGGAGTGGAAGCCCCGAAGAGAAACGCGGCTGCGAGCACAGCCAGGGCCCTGGTCAACATCAAGCCTCCTATCGACCAGAGAACACAATAACATGAGGTGGGGTGCGGGGCTAAACCCTCAACGATTCGCCAAATATTCGCCCCCTTTGGGGGTCTGGTTCGCTAAGCTAATGAATGAGGGGCAGTTATGCCCCTCACCTCCAATGGACCCGCTGCGCACCCGTCGTGTGGAAGAGACTATGCGCGAAGAGCTTTCCGAACTCATCCGGTTCGAGATGGCCGATCCTCGTCTCTCCTCGGTGGATGTCACGGAAGTCCACTGCTCGCCGGATTTGAAGCGCGCCGACATTCTGGTAAGCGCTCCGCGCGAAGGCGTGGAAGGCGCTCTTGAAGCTCTCATGCATGCCAAGGGATTCCTGCGCCACCAGTTGATGCGGCGGATGGACCTTTACCGTACGCCTGAGTTGCGGTTTCTGCCGGACGCGGAAACATCGCTGACTGTGCCCAGCGCGAGAATCATGCGCCGGATCAGGCGGGGACGAGCGTCATGATGCTTGCCTTGCTGCTCGCCGCCGCGCTGGCCGCGGGCGCCCCGGCCACTCAGCAACTTCGGGTGGAGCGTAGCTTCGACTCCATGGGCACGACCTACACCATCGCTGCCTATGGCGATGACCGTTTCGCACTCGAATCCGCCATTGACAATGCGTTTGAAGAGGCGAGGCGGCTCGATCATCTTCTTTCAAACTATCGGGAAGACAGCGAATGGTCGAAGGTCAATCGCCTGGCGAGCCACGAAGCAGTCCCGGTTTCGCAGGAGCTTTTCGACCTGCTGGCGAAGTGCGTGGAGTACAGCCGTGCCAGCGAGGGCTCGTTCGACATCACGGTCGGTCCGCTGATGAAGGTGTGGGGCTTTTACAAGGGGACCGGAAGGGTTCCGCACCGGGCCGAGATCCGGGACGCCATGGCGCGGATCGGCTGGCAAAACATCCAGTTGGATGCGAAGGCGCGGACCGTCCGTTTTCTGCGGGAAGGGCTGAACATCGACCCCGGCGGCATCGGAAAAGGCTACGCGGTCGATCGCATGGTGGACGTGCTCCGCAAAGGCGGCCTCGGCAGCGCCATCATTTCCGCTGGGCGCTCCAGCATTTACGGCATCGGCGCTCCACCGAACGAGCCGCGCGGCTGGCGTGTGACGCTGCCTGACCCACGGAAACTCGATAAAGACGTTCTCGAAGTCTTCCTCAAAAATGAGTCGATGTCGACCTCGGGCACTAGCGAGAAATTCTTCACTGCGGGAGGCCAGGTGTACAGCCACATCATGGACCCGCGGACCGGATTCCCCGCCCAGGGCATGCTGGCGGTTTCGGTGATGGCGCCGAAAACGCTGGACAGCGAGGCCTGGACCAAACCGTATTTCGTCATGGGCCGCTCGTGGACCGAGCGCCACCGTCCGAAAGAGTTTCGCGTCTTCCTGTGCGAAGACAGATCGGAGATCGCATGCGTGTCCCTCCCATGAGCAGTCGCTTTCTCGATGCTTGCCGCCGCCGTCCCACCGATGTGCGGCCCGTTTGGTTCATGCGCCAGGCCGGCCGCTACATG
>Ga0335082_10008864_pt1 | contig 10940 bp, 9 predicted proteins | sample Lox_Sample_41_FD_206718 | JGI IMG/M metagenome (GOLD analysis project Ga0335082, IMG submission 206718) | Soil microbial communities from Loxahatchee National Wildlife Refuge, Florida, United States - Lox_Sample_4.1 | ecosystem: Environmental > Terrestrial > Soil > Wetlands | place: USA: Florida... | reverse complement strand
CCCAGAGTCCAACGCTCACCGAGCGGCTGCATGTAGGCCGCCTTGATCTCGATGCGCCCGAAGCTGCGCGTAGAAAGCAGGGCGTCGGACGCTCCGCCAAGCTCCAGCGCTGCGTAATAACCACGGCGCGGATTGATGAAATCATCGAGACCATTCCAGGTCCAGCGCTGGCTCAGAAACAGCGCCTCGCGATTGTCCACGATGCCGCCGACGAGCTTACTGCGCTCGGTCAGATACTGCAGAGCCTGCAAAGACTCGTACTCCTCGACCGTGTAGATGTGCCCGCCCGTGACGCTCCAATCGGTCACTTGCTGGCCCTGGATGTCCTCGTTCTTGAACTTGCCTTCCAGACCGTAGCGCCAGCCACTCTCTTTGCGCGGAAACTGCAGGCCGCCGCTGACCGATTCCGAAAGGGCGTCGACGTAGAGCTTGGACGAGAAACGCCAGGCGCGATCGAGGAAATTGTTGTCGCTGTAATCCAGCTGACCCCGCGGCCCGCGATCGGTGCTGAAGCCCACGCCCACTTCAACTCGTTGCGAGGCCGCCTCCACGACGTTGACGATGACCGGGGTGCGTTGCGGGGAGCTGGCCTCGGGGCGTGCGGCCACGATCGCGCTCGCGAAATAGCCGGTGCCCAGCAACCGCCGCTGAAACTTGATGAGCTGATCTTCGTCGTAGGGATCGCCCGGGCGGATCGGGTTCACGTTGGTCACGATGGAGCGCTCATAACGCCTGAGGCCGCTCAGCACCAGCTCACCGAAGGTGACAGGCGGACCGCTGTCTACTTCAAGATGGACCTGCGCAGAGTGCGTTTCGGGATCGACTAGCACTTTGCTCGATGACACGCGCGCGGCGCCATAGATCTGGCGGGCGAGGCTGTGGACCACCGCGTCCTTGCCGGTATTCCATTGCTTCTGCCGGAATACATCTCCAATGCTGATCCCCAGCGCCTTGCGCGCCTCGGCGATGCGCTCGCTCGCTCGTGCATCCTTCAACACGGCGCCGGTGATGCGCAGGTCGATGGTCGCGATATGCGTCGGCTCTCCGGGCTCGACGACGAAGCGCACCACCTCGGGCTTCTTCTGGCGGTCGCGCGCGGGCTCTACGCGCGGCGAGAAATAGCCCTCGGTGGCCAGGAGCTCAGCGATCTGTTCCGGGGCGCTCTTGTAGAGCTGAGCGAGCTGGCCGGGCGTAACGTCATCGCGCTTACTCCAGCGTACGATGTCCAGGTTTGCCTCCAGCAACTTCTTCAGAGCACTCGGCGCGACGATCTCGACGGAATACTTGAGGGCTTGTGCATGCGCCGGCAATGCGGTTGCACACCAGAGGAGAAGCACGCCGCAGGCAGAACTGCCCAGCCAACGCATTGCGGCGCAGTTGAGTGGTGCAGGCCGCACCAAGCGGCGGTTGCTGCGATCGAGCAAGACGATGCGGTGACTCGCTATGCCAACATTGAGTATCCAGGTGAAGGCCGCGGGTGCAGCGCTGGTCAGCGGGTCGTCGGCTGCTGGGTGGTGAAGGTGATGCGATTGAACCCGTTCAAGCGCGCGGCTTCCATCACGTTGATCACCGACTGGTGCGTGGCGTTGGCGTCGGCATTGATCACGATCATCGGGTCGGCATTGCCGCGTGCGGCGCGCTTCAACTCGACGCTGATGGTGTTGGCGTCGCCCGCCGCCAGTGCGACCTTGTCGATCACATACTGACCATTCGCGCTGACCGCGACGTTGATCTGGTTCGGCTTCTCGTTGGACTGATTAGCCTCGGCCGTGGGCAGATTGATCTGCAGCTCGGAGAAGCGCGAATAGGTGGTGGTCACCACCAGGAAGATGACGATGACCAGCAGCACGTCGATCATCGGCACGAGGTTCATTTCCGGCTCGTCGCGCTGCGAGCCGCGGCGGAAATCCATGGCTACTGCTGCCTTTCGCCGTGCACGATTTCGACCAGCTTGATCGCCTGCGTCTCCATCTCGACCACCAGACCATCGACCTTGGCGCGGTAGTGCCGGTAGAAGATCATGCTCGGGATCGCGACGATCAGACCGAACGCGGTGTTGTACAGCGCCACCGATATGCCGTGCGCGAGCTGCTGTGGATTGCTGTTCATTCCCGGGCCGCCCTGCGAGCTGAAAATCTCGATCATCCCGACCACCGTACCGAACAAACCCATGATCGGACTGAGCGAGGCGATAGTGCCCAGGGTGGTGAGGAAGCGCTCCAGCTCATGCACCGCGACGCGACCGGCTTCCTCGAGCGATTCCTTCATCACCTCCCGGGAGCTGCGCACATTGCGCAAGCCGACTGCGAAGATGCGCGCGAGCAGCGTGCCCTGCGACAAGCGGTTCAACAGATCCTGCGTGACGCCACGCTGTTTGACTTCCTGCGCCACCTGGGGCAAAAGGTCGCGGGGGACGATCTTGGAGCGCTGTAACGACCAGGCGCGCTCTACGATAATGCCCAAGGCGATTACCGATGCGACGATCAGCAGCCAGATGGGCCAGCCCGCGGCTTCTATGATGTGCAACACTTGGTGGTCTCCGGGCGGGTCGAAAGAAGCGCGACTTTAAACTGCGCACCGCGATTCGGCAACTCGGTTAAGTGATGCTCGTGAGCCGTGCTGGGACCGAATTTTATCGCGGGGCTTGCCAAATTGGTTATCCACAGTCTCTGTGGATAACGATGTGAGTAGTTTGTCCAAACGGAGCGTAAGTCGCATAACTGCAATATCTTTTGGTCCTGCGCTCAAAATTTACGCAACCGAAAAATTCATAACAATTATAGCCTTAAAACGAGAATCCCCGTGCTGAGGCGCAGTCCGGATCAGCCCCTTCAAGGGACGTGCGAGTTGTGGATTAACACAGTACCGGACCCGTAAAGCCAAGCAGGAAGCGGCATTCCGGACGACGACAATGGCGCGTCTGCGCGACGCGGGCTTTTTCGTCGTCGACCAACGACCGCCTAAAGGGCGTGCATGGAAGATTCGAACATCGATCAGAGATCCGATGCAGCGTGGGGTGTGGCTCCGATCAGCGTGACGCAGTTGAATGCGATGGCGCGGCGGCTCATCGAGCAACGGTTGCCGGTGCTTTGGGTAGCCGGGGAAATCTCCAACTTCACGCGCGCGCCGTCGGGTCACTGCTATTTCTCCCTCAAGGATGACCGCGCTCAGGTGCGTTGCGTGATGTTTCGACATCGCTTGCAATACATCGACTGGCCGCTCACCAACGGCATGCAGGTCGAGGTGCGCGCCGCGCCTTCGCTGTACGAGGCGCGCGGTGAATTCCAGATCAACGTCGAGTTCATGCGGCGTGCGGGACTGGGAGTGCTGTTCGAACGGTTCGAGAAGCTCAAGACAAAGCTCGAGGCAGAGGGTTTGTTCGCCCAGGAGCGAAAGCAGCCGTTGCCACGCTTCCCGCGTCGTATCGGCATCATCACCTCTCCTGCTGCTGCGGCGTTGCGCGATGTGCTGACCACTTTGCAACGTCGCCTGCCGGCCGTCCCGATCGTGATTTACCCCACCCCGGTGCAAGGCGAAGGGGCCGCGCAGCGCATCGTAGCTGCGCTGCAGACCGCGGGCGCGCGCGCTGAGTGCGACGTGCTGATCGTGTGTCGCGGCGGGGGCAGCATCGAAGATCTATGGGCGTTCAACGAAGAGATCGTGGCGCGGGCATTGGGCGCGTGCACGCTGCCAGTGATCTGCGGCATCGGCCACGAGACCGACTTCAGCATCGCAGACTTCGTCGCCGATGCACGGGCACCCACGCCTACCGGGGCAGCGCAGCTCGCCACCCCCGATCGCGTCGAGCTGCAGCGCCACCTGCGCGCGCTCTATCGGCAAGGCAAGCGCGCGCTACGGCAACGCATCGAGCGCGACATGCAGCGCATCGATTACCTCGGCCGGCGCGTCGTGCATCCGGGCGAGCGTGTGGGCCATCAGCAAAGCCATCTTCAGCATCTGGCGGCACGGCTGGCACGCTGCGCAGCGCATCACCTGGATCAGCGAACGTTTCGCATCCGCAGCCTCGCTCGCCGGATCGCCGGTGCCACAACGGATATCGGCGCGCTCGAAGCGCATCGGCAGCGTCTGGCTCAGCGCCTGGTTGCCGCAGACCGGCGGGCGATCGAACGCGGCGCGGCACAGGTGTCGCGGCTGGCGGCGCACCTGAGCGCGCTCAACCCCAAGCTCGTGCTCGAGCGCGGTTACGCCATCGTCGCGACGGTCGATGGCGCCATCGTTCGCGATTCGGCACAACTGGCAGCAGGCGACGCCGTGCAGCTCACTCTAGCGCAGGGCGGCGCCGCTGCGACGATCACCGATACCCGCGACTGAAGGGTGCATTGCGCGTCGCCGTGCGCGCGCGTATCGTTTAGCTCCCGCGCACGGTTGCGCCGCCATTCTCGAAGCGACCGTTGTGTTGGCCAAACCAAAAACTCGATGCTTACGGAGGAGCCATGATCAAGCAACGCCTGTTTGCTGCTGTTTTCGCCGTATTGACTGGGGCGCTGTCGTTTGGAGCAGCCGCGCAGCTCGCGGACAAGAAGTCGCTCACGCTGGACTCCGCGAAGAAGATTGCTGCCGCGGCCGAGGCCGAAGCGCAGAAGAATAAATGGAATGTGGTGATCGTCGTGGTGGACGATGGCGGTCATCTCATTTACCTGCAGCGTATGGACACGACGCAGACCGGGAGCGTCGATGTTGCGATTCGCAAAGCGCAGACGGCCATGTCATTCAAGCGGCCGACCAAAGTGTTCGAAGACGCGATCGCGGGCGGCCGCAACGCGCTGATCGCGCTGGGTGCTTTGCCGCTGGAAGGCGGAGTGCCGATTACGGTCGGTGGACAGGTGATCGGTGCGATCGGTGTGAGCGGCGTGACCTCCCAGCAGGACGGGCAGATCGCCAAAGCAGGCGCCGAGTCGGCGGCGGATCTGAAGTAAGCGGCGCTGCCTGTAAGAGCCCTGACGCCGACGCAGTTGACGGCGTCAGGGTTGTATCTGTGACCCGATGAAGGTGCTGACCTGCTCCAGCACTTGGTCATCCAGGCAATCGAAGGTCTTGACCTCAGGCCATGAGCGCAGCCACGTGAGTTGACGCTTGGCGAGCTGGCGGGTTGCGGCTATGCCTTTTTCGCGCAGCTCAGCCAGACTCAGCTCGCCGTCCAGATATTGCCAGGTCTGCCGGTAACCAACCGTGCGCATCGACGGGAGCGAGGCGTTCAACTCGAAGCGCTCGCGGAGCCGCCGCACTTCTCCGATCAACCCCAGCTCCAGCATGATTTCGAAGCGCTGCGCGATGCGTTCGTGCAGCACGCTGCGATCGCCCGGTTGCAAAGCCAGCGCAATCATCCGATACGGCGGGCCCTTGGCGCGTCCTCGCGCGATCAGCGCCGACATCGTGTGACCGGTTAAATAGAACACCTCCAACGCACGCTGAACCCGCTGAGCGTCCTGTGGCTGCAGGCGCGCGGCCGTTTCGGGATCGATGCGTGTCAGCTCGGCGTGCAGCGCGGGCCAACCCGATTCCTGCGCCAGGGTGTCGATGACCAGCCGCGTATCCGGGTCGGCTGCGGGCAGCCCGCTCAGACCCTCGGTCAGCGCTTTGAAGTACAGCATCGTGCCGCCGGTCAGCAGCGCGATGTTGCCACGCGCGTGGATTTCGGGGAGCAATGTGTTGGCGTCTTCGCAAAAGCGCGCGGCCGAGTAGCGCTCGTTGGGATCCACGATGTCGATGAGATGATGCGAGGCGCGCTCGAGGGTCCGCCGATCCGGCTTGGCCGTACCGATGTCCATGTGGCGGTACACCTGGGCCGAATCGACATTGACGATCTCGAACGGGAAGCGCTGCGCGAGCTCCACCGCCAGTCCGGTCTTGCCGCTCGCGGTCGGTCCCATCAGCAGGACCGCCGGCGGGCGCGTGCTACTGCCCACGCTGGAACATCCGGTCCAGCTCCGCAAGAGAGACTTGCGTCCAGGTGGGCCGGCCGTGATTGCACTGGCCCGAGCGGTCGGTGGCTTCCATCTCACGCAGCAGCGCGTTCATCTCGGGCACGCTCAGCATGCGATTGGCACGCACGGCGGCGTGACATGCCATGGTCGCCAGCATCTCGTCGCGATGCTCCTGCAGGACACGGCTGGCACCGAATTCTCCGATCTCACGCAACACATCGCGCGCCAGATCGATCGGATCGGCGTCCTGCAACGGTGCGGGCACCGAGCGCACGACGAGTGCTTCGGGTCCGAGCACTGCCATCTCGAATCCGAGCCGGCGCAGGGCCTGCGCGTTTTCTTCGACCACCACGATTTCCAGGCGGCTCGCGCGGAGCGTCGCCGGTATGAGCAGTACCTGTGTCGGGATCTCTGCGCGGTCCAGCGCGGATTTGAGCTTCTCGTACATGATGCGCTCGTGCGCCGCGTGCATGTCTACGACGACCAGGCCGGCCTGGTTCTGCGCGAGGATGTAGATCCCGCTCAACTGCGCCAGCGCGAATCCGAGCGGAGGCGATGCGCTGCCGTCCTCCGTTGGCGTGAGGGTGTGGGCGGTGATGCCCGCAAACATAGCGTCATAGAGCGAAGTCGGGTGACGCGCGGAGAGCGGCATGGGCTGTTGCCGTGGGCCTGCGCCCGCATACGCCGGGTAGTGCGCAGCCGTGTCCGTCGCGGCCAGCGGCGGCGCGGCAACGGGACCGGTGGCAAGCGACATCGCGCTCGTTCCGGCACGCGCCTGCGCCAGCGCGTTTTGCAGCGCATGGAACACGAACTGATGCACCGCCTGCGATTCGCGAAAGCGTACCTCGCTCTTGGTCGGATGCACGTTGACGTCCACCCGTGCCGGATCAATCTGGAAAAACAGCACGAATGCCGGATGGCGCTCGTGATGCAGAACGTCGTGGAATGCTTCGCGTACCGCGTGTGCGATCAACCGGTCGCGCACACAGCGGCCGTTTACGAAGAAGTACTGATAGTCGCGCGCGCTGCGATTGAAGCTCGGCGAGGCGATGAGCCCATGCAGCCGTAAACCCGGTGTGCCATGGTCGAGCGCCAGTGCAGCGGCGGCAAACTCTTCTCCGAGCAATGCCGTAGCGCGTTGCGTGAAGCTCTGCACCGGCAGGCGTTGCAGCGTCCTGCCGTTGTGCTGCAGGGTAAACGCCACGTCCGGTCGCGACAGTGCAATGCGGGTGAAGGTCTCTACGCAATGCGCAAGCTCGGTGTTCTCGGTGCGCAGAAACTTGCGGCGCGCCGGCGTGTTGTAGTAGAGCTCGCGGACTTCCACGGCGGTGCCCTGCGCAGCCGCCGCGGGCTCGGGCGGCAAACCGCGGCCGGCCTCGGCGTCGACCCGCCACGCGTGTTGATCGTCGGCGGTACGGCTGGTGAGCGTGAGCTGCGAGATCGCGGCGATGCTCGCCAACGCCTCCCCGCGAAAACCCAGGCTCGCCACCCGCTCCAGATCCTCGAGACTGGCGATCTTGCTGGTGGCATGACGCGACAGAGCGAGTCCTAAATCGTCGCGCGCAATCCCCTCGCCATCGTCGGTTACCTTGATGCGCTTGACGCCGCCCGACTGGAGATCGACCTGCACACTGCGCGCCCCCGCGTCGAGGCTGTTCTCCAGCAACTCCTTCAACGCGGCGGCAGGGCGGTCGACCACTTCGCCCGCGGCAATCTGATCGATCAGCAGGTCGGACAGAAGTTGGATGGACATGATTGCCTGAATTATAAACGCCGGTGCCCGGTTCGTTGGCACGCACACCGCGAGTTCCCTATAATCCGGCGTTACGTTGGCATCGGTCGCCGCTTCCAGGCACAACTCGAAGGATCCGCATATTCGCGGATCGAGGGGAGCGGCGCTTCAGGGAGATCTACCACGTGCAAATTGGCATACCGGCCGAAGTACGCCCGGGTGAGACGCGGGTTGCGGCTACACCGGAGACGGTGAAGAAGTTGGCCGCCTCGGGTCATCACCAACTGCTGGTTGAGGCGGGCGCAGGGATCCATGCCTCGGTGCCGGACGACCAGTTCACCGCCGCTGGAGCCACCGTGGTGTCGAGTGCGTCGGAACTGTATCAGCGCGCTCAGATCGTGCTCAAGGTGCGCGCGCCGCTGCCCGACGAAGTGAGCGCGATGAAAAGCGCCACCATCGTGGTGGGCCTGCTGAATCCTTATGACAGCGCCGCGGTGGAGTCTTATGCGAAACAAGGCCTGACCGCATTCGCTATGGAATGGCTGCCGCGCACTACGCGGGCGCAGTCGATGGATGTGCTCTCCTCGCAGGCCAACATCGCCGGCTACAAGGCGGTGATCCTCGCGGCCAACGAATATCAGCGCTTCATGCCGATGCTGATGACAGCGGCCGGAACGGTGAAGGCGGCGCGCGTGCTGATCCTCGGAGCTGGCGTGGCGGGCCTGCAGGCGATCGCCACCGCGAAGCGCCTCGGTGCGGTGATCGAGGCTTCCGATGTGCGTCCCGCGGTGAAGGAGCAGATCGAGAGCCTGGGCGGCAAATTTCTCGATGTCCCCTTCGTGACCGATGAAGAGCGCGAGATCGCGCAGGGGGTGGGCGGCTATGCGCGCCCCATGCCGGCGGATTGGATGCGGCGCCAGGCCGAGCTGGTGCATGAGCGCGCAAAGCAGGCAGACATCGTGATTACCACCGCGCTGATCCCGGGCCGGCCGGCTCCGGTTCTGATCAAGGAGGACACGGTGAAAGCGATGAAGCCCGGCGCGATCCTCCTCGACATGGCGGTGGAGCAGGGCGGCAACTGTCCACTCACCGAGCGCGACCAGATCGTAGTCAAGCACGGCGTCAAGATCATCGGCGTCTCGAACCTGCCGGCCCTGGTCGCAGCAGACGCGAGCGCGTTGTATGCGCGCAATCTGCTCAACTTCATCAGCCTGCTGATCGATCCCAAGAGCGGTGAGCTCACCTTGAACCGCGAGGACGAAATCATTGCGGGCTCGCTCGTCGCGATCGGCGGCGAGGTGGTCAAAAAGCAGTGAATGCGTGAATGAGTGAAGGGGTGAAGGGTGAAGGACTAAAAACAAGTCGACGCATTCACGCATTCACTCATTCACGCATTCACGGCTTTTAAGGAGCTCCCATGAGCGGAACCATCGATCCCACCATCATCAACCTCACCGTGTTCGTGCTCGCGGTGTTCGTGGGCTATCACGTGATCTGGAATGTGACTCCCGCGCTGCACACCCCGCTGATGTCGGTGACCAACGCGATCTCCTCGGTAATCATCGTCGGCGCCATCCTGGCGGCCGGGGCGGAGACGCTGGACTTCGGTTCCGGGCTGGGTGGAGTTGCGGTTGCGCTGGCGGCAGTGAACGTCTTCGGCGGCTTCCTCGTGACGCAGCGCATGCTGCAGATGTTCAAGAAAAAAGAACGCAAGAAAGAGGGCGGGGCATGAGACGACGATCCGGGCGCCTGCATCGTCTGTCTTGCGCGTCGCGCGCTCTCCATAAGGAACATTGATGTCTGCCAACCAAGTCGCGCTCGCTTATTTGATTGCTTCAGTGCTGTTCATTCTGGCGCTGAAGGGCTTGTCCTCCCCGGAGTCGTCGCGGCGCGGCAATCTGTTCGGCATCGTCGGCATGGTGATCGCGGTGGCTACCACGCTGACGCTGACCCATAGCTGGTGGCTGATCGTCGCCGGAATCGCCATCGGCGGCATCATCGGTGCTACGGTGGCGAGGCGCGTCGAGATGACGCAGATGCCCGAACTCGTGGCCGCGATGCACTCACTCGTCGGGATGGCGGCGGTGCTGATCGCGATCGCGGTGGTGCACAACCCCGAGGCATTCCATATCCCGGTCCCCATGCCGCGCGGCAACCGGCTCGAGCTCTTCATCGGTACTTTCGTGGGCGCGCTGACCTTTTCCGGCTCGGTCATCGCGTTCGGCAAGCTCGCCGGCCTGGGCAAGCATTTTCGCTTGTTCTCCAGCGCGCCGGTGGTATTCAAGGGTCAGCACTGGTTGAACCTGGTCCTCGCCATCGTCATGGTGGTGTTCGGGCTGATCTTCTTCGGGTCCTCGCCCGAGAGCCAGTGGCCGCCGTTCATCGCGATGACGGCCATTGCTTTCATCCTCGGTGTCCTGATCATCATTCCCATCGGCGGCGCCGATATGCCGGTGGTGATTTCCATGCTGAACAGCTATTCCGGCTGGGCGGCGGCCGGCATCGGGTTCTCGCTCAACAACACCATGCTCATCATCGCCGGCAGCCTGGTGGGATCCTCCGGCGCGATCCTCTCGTACATCATGTGCAAGGCGATGAACCGGTCGTTCTTCAGCGTCATCCTGGGCGGGTTCGGCGCTGCGGAGGGCACGGCCGCGCAAGGCGCCGAGCAGAAGAGTGTGCGCAGCGGCAGCGCCGAGGATGCCGCGTTCCTGATGGCGAACGCCGAATCGGTCATCATCGTGCCGGGATACGGCCTGGCGGTTGCACGCGCTCAGCACGCGGTCAAGGAGATGGCGCAGAAGCTCATCGAAAAGGGGGTACAGGTCCGCTACGCCATCCATCCCGTGGCTGGGCGCATGCCGGGCCATATGAACGTCCTCCTCGCCGAAGCCGAGGTACCCTACGAGCAGGTTTTCGAGATGGACGACATCAACAGCGAATTCGGCACGTCCGATGTGGCCCTGATTCTCGGTGCCAACGACGTGGTTAATCCGGCTGCCAAGACCCCGGGCAGTGCCATCTTCGGGATGCCGATCCTCGAGGCCTACAAGGCGCGTACCGTTTTGGTCAATAAGCGCTCTATGGCGGCAGGCTATGCGGGGCTGGACAACGAGCTGTTTTACATGGACAAGACGATGATGGTGTTCGGCGACGCCAAAAAGGTGGTCGAAGACATCGTCAAAGCCCTTGCCTGACCTTTTCCCCGGTAGCCTGGATAATTCATGAAGGACTCGGGGTCGGGCTGCGACACGTTACCGCTT
>Ga0335082_10008863_pt1 | contig 10940 bp, 8 predicted proteins | sample Lox_Sample_41_FD_206718 | JGI IMG/M metagenome (GOLD analysis project Ga0335082, IMG submission 206718) | Soil microbial communities from Loxahatchee National Wildlife Refuge, Florida, United States - Lox_Sample_4.1 | ecosystem: Environmental > Terrestrial > Soil > Wetlands | place: USA: Florida... | reverse complement strand
CCGTTGATCAGTGCCGAAGTGCTCAGGTCCTGAGTCAGTCGGAATGGAACCACCGCCTCCGTATTTGCCGCCATGACAAACGTATTCACGCCGGTCACATAACCGCGGGCGACGACGGTAATCGTCGTCTGGACCGAATCTCCGGCCTGGTCATACTCAAAACTGAATGTGCCGTTGGCGTCGGTATGGGTAGAATCGATCAACCCGCCTGCGTTACGAAGGACGAGGGCGTTGGAAACCGGGAGTGAAGTGGCCAGATCGGTCACCGTCCCCGTTACGCTCACTTTTTTCGAAAGTGGGTTGTTGTTCGCACTCTGCGGCGGAAGGTCTTTGCAGTTCCATGCGCCGAGCAGGAGTATGATTGTCAGCAGAACAACGTATGTTTTAGCTTTCATAGAATGTTTTCCTTGAGAAATAAAGTATCTTCAGCGTCATTCGTAACGTTTGTTCCTGTTATTTCTTGTCGTACTCTTTTTCGAGCGCTTTCCGTTTACTGTTGATCAGCTCATCCTGGCTGAACCTGTTCACCATGCGGCCGCGTATTGGCTGTGACAATTCCGCCTTCAACAATATGATCAGTTCGGTCTTGGTCTTCTGGGTTGTCTCGGATCCAAAAATATAGCGCAGCCCGAAGAACCACCACGGCAGATCCTTGAGCACCGGGACACCTTCCCGTGTCTCTTCGTTATCGGTGATGTAGAGGCCGCCGATCACGGTTTCCTCGCCATCAAACAGAAGGGCGTGAGTCTGAATTTCCGTCTTGTTCACCTCAGGTCCGGTCTGGCCGACATCTGCCGTACTGTTCTCAATGTCGATATTCAGATAGATGAAGTCCGTATCGGCCTGCGTGAAGACGGTCGGCGTGACATTGATGATGACACCGGTCTGCACCTGAGTATTGATCGAGTTACCGGCCACGTCTCTTGTCACGATAAAGATGTTCTTTCCGATCTGGATCTTCCCTTGTTTTCCATTGCGTACGGTCAGCTCGGGACTTGTGATGACGTCGCCCAGCTGGTTCGATCCGAAAAATTTGATCAACGCGTCGATATTGGCAAACGTGAACTCGGGCGGAGAAGAGAGAAGCGCGATCGCGTGATCGAGGTTCACATTGTTTCCGCTCGGCGGGACGGGAACGAGTGTATCGCCTTTCGTTGTTCCGGCCGCATTATAGAACGCCATCGACGGCTCTTTGGATTTGCTGCGATAAAAATCCCAGTTAATACCATATGTTTGCAGCTTCGTCAGATTCGTTTGGAAGAATGCTGCCGATATCTTGACATCCCGCGCAGAGAGCGTCGGTGGCGGCTCGCTCGGGGTCGCTGAACCCGGAGTCGAAGCCATTGCCTGAGCAGCGCCTGCAGACATGATCCGGATGTAGTCCGGCTCTTCGGTAAACGTCAACCCATTGTGTGCGAGGATCGTTTGCAACGCATCCCTCCAGTGCTGGTTGACCACATAAACACCGATCGGATTTGTTCTTTTCTCGAGGTCGACGATGATCTTCCCCGCGTATTGCTTGCTCAGCTCGCCGATGACCAGGAGTGCCTGGTCCATGCGCATCGTGGAATCGAGAGAGACGATTTCCTGGGGATTCACATAGCCCTGGGTCCTCAGTCGGGATTCGCGTGATTGCCCGAACATCGGGGAAACAGACGCAAGGAACAAGAACAACAAGACAACAGATTGCTTTTTCATGGATGCTCCGTTATTTTTTACTTAACCGGTTGACCAACACGTATTGTCAGCTCGTAGCGTTCCGCCACGCCGCCTTTATTTAACAGACATTCAACTTTTCCTTCGTTCGGAAGTATGCGCGTGACATATCCGAGATAGACCTTATCTCCCTCTTCCAGCGTCCGGGATTTCTGGTTCTGGTCGATGATAAATGCTTTGCCCGGGATAACGGCTTTTAGATCCGAACGCTCAATTTCGATTTCATCCGGCAAAGGAGCAGGAATTTCATGAAGGATGAGAGGCGAAAAAGGATTAATCGTCAGTGTTGCCGGGACGGCGGTAATTTGCCCCGGTGCATTATTCAATTCTGCAATTGAGGAATAGTATGCCTGGAGCTCCATTTCAAAGAGCACCAGGATCTTCGTTTCATTTCCTTCCTTACTGCGCGATTCGTAGCCGCGCAGACTGAGATTCGACACCTTATAGAGGCGTCGGCCGCTTTCCGTGTACCAAATAAATTTGTAGAGATTGTTGAACGGCGCTTCCCCCTTCAGCGAGTAGACGTCGTACCCGTAACTGCCAAAATCATGGGGACCGACAAATGTCATGTCCATCTTCACTTCGCCGCTCACGTCCATCGTGCTGCTCAGGTATCCGTACGTCTCACCGGTTATATCCTTGGGTGGAACGTCCTTGTTACGGGTTTCCCAGTGTTTTTTGACCGCATCGAGCTGAGCCGAGGTGGTGTTGTATTGATTTGCAAGATCGGGGGTATTCTGCAGTTCGATCTCGATCTTCTTGATATCCGCCTCGGTCGTTTTCATCTTCTTGGGAAGTGAAAAGAACGTCAGGAACGAGCCCACGCACAGAATGACCGCAAGCGTTACTCCCAGCACAATGGTATTTCGGACTATGTATGACACGGTTGTTCTCCGATCAGATTTCTGTTCGTCTCATCATGGTTACTGTGTTCCCGCAGTGCCCGGCTTGTTGAGCTGGGGCGGAATTGAAATCGCGAAACTGTACACCGGCGGGGCCTTGTCACGAATTTCCTTGACCTCGACCCTCGAGAGCGTGGCATTGTCGAAGAGCGCAGCAATGCGCGGTATGCGGCCACGGTAGAGTGCGTAACCCTCAACAGTCATGGCGCCATTGGGCCCTGCCTTGATATCTGTTATCCATACCGCTCCCAGGTCCTCAACACCTTTCGTCAACTGTGCGATAATCTTGTTCCACCGATCTGCGCCAGGGACGAGAGAGTCGTAGACCGCAAGGGCCTTCGTGTAACGGGAGATCTGTTCGTTCAGACCTGCGATCGCCGCTTTCAGGCGCTCATTTTCATCCATCTTGTCCTGAAGCTGTTCGAGCGTATGTTTCTTGGTAATAATCTCTTTCTGCATCATCCCGTACTTCGTTGTGAAGAAGAATGTGGCAAGAAAGACAAGCCCCAGGAGAACATACCCGTGCCAACCGAGCTTGAACGACCGTTGCCCTTCCCGGACGTTTTCCGGAAGAAGATTGACTTTATAGAAAGCCGGGTGATCGTCGTCGAGCGTCTTCCACGCCGTCGCGATTGCCACCGCATATTCCGGAATGAGGTCCTGCTGCTCCGGCGACAGGTTGCTGGTATCAAGGTACGGTGTCTTGAGATACTGGACGTCGACTTCAGGAAGCTGTTCGTGAATGAATTCGTCGAAATTGATTCTACGACTTTCCCCGGCAAGGAGCACCTTGTCAATTCGGGGAATACCCATATTGTCCTGCTCCAGGAGAAGCCGGCTGTAGACCGTATTCTGGATATTGGGTGAATCGTATCCTTCGCCAAGCACCGGAGCGAAGTGGAAGAATTCCGTCCCTTTCATGAAGATCAGGCGGGTAAATTCCACACCGACGTAAATGATTGTTGTTATCTCGTCTGCGGAAAATCCGTAATTGGCGCGTGCGAGATTCATCAACGCGACATCGGCAACTTCGATCAGGGCGATGCGTGGAAGCCGCCGGCCAAGGAACGGTTTGATCTCTTCCAAAGCGCTTAACATGCTCGTGCCGTCTTCGCGCACGACGCAGACGAGGTTCTTTTCCACCGAATAGAAGAAATCGATCGCGTCCAGCATCGGTTGGACAGCACGGACATTTCGCAGTTCGTTGACCGCCTGCTGTTTAAGCTTCTTTCCCTTGAGGCCGAAATCGCTTTCGAGAATGTGATAGTAGATGCTCGGCTCGGCGATGGAATAGCTCAGGACATATTGCGAAATCGGATATTTCGAGAGGAGTCCGAGCAAGATATTGTTGTTGTCCCCGACCGTTTCCTCGGGAGCAGCAGCGGGAGCAAGAGCAAACGTCTCTCCCGTCGTAGCCAGATTATCCATTTCCATGGTAACGGCCTGACGATCCTCCAGTTTTGTCGCAAGTGTAACGGATTGAAGTTCGTCAATATAAATGTGCCCCTTCTTGAGCGAGAGCTTCGCCAGCTTGAGGTCGAGTCCGTCCACGAAGATCCCGACCGCTGTATTTCTATTTCCCCGAAGTGATGGCATATGCTACATATCCTCGTAGTTGCTGATATTAATCCCCTGACGGCGAAAGATTGAGAAGTTGTTGCAACCTCCGTTTGTTATTTGCAAAGTTCATGGCGGTCTCGAGCGAGATCTTTTTCGAAAGATACAGCCGCTTCAAATCCTGTTCCATCGTGATCATGCCGAGATCACCCGATTCCGACATCATCTGGTAGATTTCCGACGTATTGTTGTTCTTGATCGCCGCTTTCACCGACGGCGTTGCAATCATAATTTCCTTTGCCAGAACGCGTCTCTTGTCCAGACTTGTAACGAGTTTCTGCGAAACGACGCACTGGATAATGTCGGCAAGACGATGGCGCACGCGTTCCTGTTCGATCGGCGGAACTTCACCGATGATTCTGTCGATGCTTTCCACAGCAGAAGACGTATGCAGCGTGGAAAAAACCTTGTGACCGCTATCGGTGACTTCCAGCGCCGTGAGAATCGTATCCGGGTCACGGAGCTCGCCGATCACGATGATATCAGGATCCTGACGGAGCGCCTGAACAGTCCCCTCTTTGAAAGAGAGGACATCTCGCCCGACCTCGCGGTGCCTGATGATGCATCGATCGGATTTATGGACGTATTCAATCGGCGATGCGATGATCACACAATGCGCGTCGACGGAGTGATTGTTGGCATCGATGATGCTGTCGAGCGTGGAGCTCTTTCCGGAACCCGTAATTCCCGTGACGAGAATGAGCCCTTCCTTTGTGTGGGCAAGACTCACAATGCGCGTTACATTGGGATGCAATTCGAGGTTTTTGAAAGGCCGGACCACGGCGTTGATCGCACGCATATTCAGAGCGATCTGATCAAGATCGAAGTAGGCATCCGCACGAAAGCGGTACATCTGTTCGTTATGAAACACCGTGTAGGAAAAGTCGAGGTTGCGGTTCTCATAAAGGAACTGACGCTGCCGCTCGAGAAGTATGGTGTGAATCAGAATGTTCGTTTCATCAAATGAAAATGTCGGAAGCGTCATATCCGGCTTCTTGAGGCCATGAATCCGGTACCAGATCTTTCCCTGCGAACCAAATCCTCCGAAATCGATATCGGAGGCAGTGATTTCGGACATTCTCAGGAGAAATTCATTAAACATTCGCTTAATGATGACCCTCTCCTCCTGGGATTGTCGGGAAACCAAATCACCGATCAGCATTTGGCGTTCTACACCATATGCCGTTTCGGGTATATTGGCAACCATTTGCTTTATGATTGAGATCGCTTCGTCCATCAGAATTATCTTAAAGTCAAACTTTAACTTTTTTCAGAAACTCCTTGTTTTTTCGGCGGTCAATATAGACAAAAGATGTACGGATGTCAATATGATCCGATCCGAGCCGTTGCGCTCCAAAGAAAGCGGCGAAAGCAGCGCAATTTCCGCTTATAGATATCGATTTATTTGTATTACCCGTTTTATCCATTTTGAAATCGACGTAAGCTACGCCCTTTTCCTCAAATCCGCAACGGGACTGTGAGGATTATCAAGTTATTTAATCAATCTTCAGTGGTCGTCGCTATGATTTCTTCAATCGTCGTGACGCCCTGGATCATTCTCTCGATACCGGAACGGCGGAGTGTCCACATTCCATCCTTGATGGCCTGTTCGCGGATCGCATTTTCATCGACTTCCGCCCCGGAGCTGACGATAATGGTTTTAATTTCCTTCGTGAAATAGAGCGCCTCGTGGATAGCGGCGCGGCCCTTCCAGCCATCGGTGCACTTGTCACATCCGACCGGACCGAAAAACGTCACTCCCTTCAACATGTCTTCGGTAAACCCGAACTTCAGATATACCTGGGTATCCTTTTCCGACAATTTGATCGGCTGCTTGCAATTCTCACAGAGTGTCCGGACAAGCCGCTGTGCGACGACAATATTGATGGCATAGGCAATAAGGAACGGTTCGACCCCCATCTTATATAATCTCGCGATCGCGCTCGGCGCGTCGTTCGTATGCAGTGTGGAAAATGTGAGGTGGCCGGTATTGGCGAGCTTGATGGCAATTTCCGCCGTGGCCTTATCACGCATCTCGCCCACGAGCACGATATCGGGATCGTGACGCAATATTCCGCGGATGGCCTGGTCGAAATTCATTTTCGGACCAATTTTCAACTGGCGCGCACCGCGGATAATATACTCCACCGGCTCTTCGACCGTCAGGACGTTGACGCTCGGATCGATGACCTGGTGCAGCGCGGCGATAAGCGTTGTACTCTTTCCGCTTCCTGTCGGACCAGTCAGGATCACGATTCCCTGCGGTTTGGATATTGCCTTATTGAACCCTTCCCGCGCAGGACCCTGCAAACCGAGTTTGCTCAGATCGGTGATAACCTTCCGGTCATCGAGCACGCGGATGACGATACTTTCGAACTTGTGCTTGAATTCCGTGCCCACGATCGGCATAATGGATACTCGAAAACGAATCTGGTGTCCGTCCACGAGCCGCTGGATGAATCCGTCCTGCGACATTTCACGCTCGAAGCGGTCGACGTTTTTGGACCGGTCTTTCACCACTGCTGCAACGGCTTCGGGAGTCGTGTTTTCCTGAATGTGCCAGATTTTCAGATTGCCGTCGACCCGGAAGAAAAATTCTGTCCGGTTATTCTCCTTCCCAATAATGTGGATATCGCTTGCGCCCTGGCGGACCGCTTCCACAAGCGCGCCCTCGATGAGGTTAACCAGCGCGCTTTTGCTGATCTCGCTTTCGAGCGCTTCCTCATCGACCGCACTGTCGTCCTCCGCCGTCTGCATTTCAACATCAGCATCTGCAAGCAGTTTCAGGAATTCGTTCTGGATAGGAACAACCTGCTCCACGAGCGATGTGAAATCTCTCAGGCGGCAGTAACACACCTCATATTTCTTGACGCCGAAATTCCGCGCGATGACCGGGATATTCCTGTCCGTCGGATCCGCTGCAATAAGGATCAGTTTGTCTGTCTGCTTTTCGTCAAACCGCAGAGGAAGAACTTTCGTCTGGATAAGCAGATCGCGGTAATTGTCGGGAAGCGCTTCGACGTACTTCTTAATGAACTCGATGCGCGGCTCATCGATCACCTCATCGTTGAGATAGACCTCGCGGAATGCATAGAGGTTTGCCACCTCACGAAAGACAAGATCGTGGTCAACGTGAAAGTCATTGACCAGAATCTGGCCGAGATTCCGGCGATTCTTCCGATCTTCCGATTCGCGGGCGTGGAGCGATTTCTCCAGCGTCTCGTAATCGATGATACCCTTCTTCAGGAGAGTATAACCGATTTTATCGGTTATGTCTATGTCAGCCATTCCAAATCTCCAAAGTTAATCCCCTTATCCGAGAATGGGCTGAGCGGATGCGGCCTGTTCAGCCGCCGCCCGGCGCGGTACTCGGATGGAACGTTGCAGTTTCAGACGATACAAGCGTTAACATTGTCAAGACAACCATAATGATCAAGCTGATCCACAATTGAATGAAGTCAATCGCATTTCGCATCTTGTAGCTTGTCTCACGCTCATAATACTCCGCCAGCTGGAGAGCGGTATGTTTCACCGTTCCAGTTTCCGCTCCGGAATGGAGCCGCGAAATGGCGGTTTTCGTGAAGACACCCGTCGCTTCAAATGCTTCGGTGATCCCGGCACCTTTTTCCACCATCATCGGAATTGCGATCGTCTTGATTTGATGCTCCATATACTTATTGCCGCAGGCCTCCGCCGCCATTTTTATGACATCGATGTTTTCTCCCGCGCCGCTATAGAGGGCGTAGAAGACCCGGCAGAAAATTTCGATGGCCGTCTTATGAAGAAGACTTCCGAGCACCGGCAGCTTCCAGATGTACTTGTCACGCACGAAGCGGCCGCGGTCTGTCGTGAAGAATCGTGCTGCAAAAATCGAAGGGATGATCACCAGGATCAGCAGTAAAATATAATTCGCCTGGAGGAAGTAGCTGATCTTGAGCGTCGCATTCGTCATCGGAAACTGTTCCATCGGAACTTTCAACTGAATGAAGATCTCCGCCATGCTCGGGAAGATGAATCCCACATAATAAATACAGGCGCCGAACAACGCGATCAGCGTAACGATCGGCATGATCAGGGCGCTCTTGAGATTCTTCCGAAACTCTGCCTGGCGCTCCAGGAACTTTGCCGTACTGTCGTAGATGTCGGCCATGTTGCCGCTCTTCGAGGCGAGGCCGAGCATGTGCGCTGTGAACCGGCCGAGGACCGATTCCTGCTTGACGAAAACTTTTTCGCTGTCTTTTCCCTGTTTCAATTCGTTGTTGATTTCACGAACGCAATCACGGAGAACGCTGTTCTCGATATCGTTCGCCATCAACTGGAGAATTTCGTTGTAGGGAAGTTTCTGACGGATAAGATCTGCGCTGACCCGGACAAACGTCACGATCTCCGCCGTCGGAGGTTTCAGTTTCAGGTTGAACGGCTTCTTCTTGACACTGATGACGCGGAAACCCATCTTGGACAGAGCATCCTGCACTTCCTCTTTCGTGAAGGCCTTCTGCTCGCCGAGCAACGGCTTCTCGGTTCCGCGCTGGACTTTATAGAGAAATGTCGTGCGCGGCAAAACTCGCAGCAGCTTGAACTTCCTCTGCGTGGCCATTGTCTGCGCCTTCTGCTTCGCTGTCCGCGGGTTCTCCGCTTCAATGATACCCTGAACGGCCTTTCCCGTCAGCGATATACCCTCAATCCGAAATTCAGCCATACGTCAACTCCATGTCCCTCTTCGTACGTTCAACTGCCTGAAAAATGCCTTTTTTTTATCAACGCGGGAATAATGTAGAGACCGACAGATATAAAAACAACTGCCGTGTGAGATAGGCGATACTTTTTGAAAATATTGCCGAACTGGAATGAAATCGAGAGATTTCCAACTGCAAACGCGTCCGATGTTCCTCCAATGTATCTCCAAAAACCCCATTTTTGCGGCAATCCCCTTTTCTTTCTTCCTGATCTACATCCTTTTACAGCACCTTTACCTCATTTCCTCCGAAATCACTTCGACATCGGGATAAATCGCTTTGCCGGGGCCGAGAGTCTTGCTTCTCACCTCCCCGGCAAAGCCATCCAAATCTGCCCTGCCTCTCCAGGGCCCTAAATTCACCACCCGGTATAGGTGAGTGTCGTATTGCCAACCGAATCAACGGCGCAGTTAGCACTCCACGACCCATCAATCGACGACGTACCCGTAAATGAAGCCGATCCGCCGCTTGCGCTCGTAACGGTGTACGTACCGTTGTTGTCAGACGCCATTTTTGAAGGAATGGTGTAATTATTGTACGTTCCGTTCCCTCCGCCCATCGTATTGGGACGGATTTTATACTGGTAGGCGTTTGCGGCAATGTTCACCAAACTCGACGTCACGCCATCCTTGTTCGCCTGCTGACTATGAGCACCGAACTGCGAAATTCCGACCGCAATGGCTATACCGACGATAATGACTCCGAGGATGATCAATAGAAGCTGTTGCTGACCCATAATTTACTCCTGCGTAGTGTTTATGGTATAGTTAATTATTCAATAGTTGTATGAATCTTCATTCTTGAACTATCCGAATCGGTGCAACGGGTATGCCATTATTCGTAATCCATATCACAAGCGGAAGCTTCGATTTCTTATGATTTCTTAATATTTTTCGAAACGATCTCATCATGCCAGTTTTTTCAGGAAAAATTTACCATTCCCCTGGAATAATTTTCCGTAACATGGGTGTCTGATATGGAAATGCATGCTTTCGCATGCGCAGTGTAGTGTGGAAGCCAGCAGGAAGCCGGAGAGAGTTACTGGGTGCCGAATTGGAGGGAACCGTTACTGAACCAGATGGAGTCAGTTACGGAATGGTTCGAAAAGCGCTCGTGTGGATAAGAGAGTTTTAGGCAGGATTGAATGCAGTCATTATTGACTTAGTGATAGGTCGGCCTCACTACGTACGGGAGCGGGTCGTCTACCCCGGCACGTTGGAACCCGCGTAATCGCAGAGCACAACTGTCGCATACCCCGCAAGCACGTTCCTCAGACTGATAACACGACCACGTGAGGCCGAACGGTGCTCCGAGTTCCAGTCCCTTCCGGACAATTTCGTGCTTTTGCAAATGTATGACGGGCGTGACAATCTGCATCCCGGTGTCAGGCCGCGTGCCAAGAGCGATTACGCGATTGAATGCTTCGTAGAATTCCTGCCGGCAATCAGGATAGCCCGAAGAGTCCTCCTCTACGGCACCGATAAAAATCTTTCCTGCGTGAAGCGTTTCTCCCCAGCTGACGGCTATCGAGAGCAGATTTGCATTTCGAAATGGAACATAGGACGACGGAATGTCCTTTCTCGCAAGATCGGCCTGCTGGATTGCTATGCCCGAATCCGTGAGACTCGATCCGCCGATCTGTTTGAGATGTTCGATACTCACGACGAGCCGGTGCCGGACCTTGTAGAAATCGCCGAGATCATGAAATGCCTTCAACTCGCGTTTCTCCGTACGCTGGCCGTAGTTCAGATGAAGAAATGCCAGCGCATACGATTGGCCCGCAATCGCCGCGGTCACGCAGCTATCCATTCCCCCGCTCATGAGAACAATGGCAAGCTCCGGCTTCATACTCCCCTGGTTTCCGGGCTCCAGACGAGCTTGTGAAGCTGAATCTGAAAACGTACATTCAATCGATCTTCGAGGATCCATTCGACAAGCTGAACAGGTTCGAGCTCATGAAAAACGACGG
>Ga0335082_10008862_pt1 | contig 10941 bp, 8 predicted proteins | sample Lox_Sample_41_FD_206718 | JGI IMG/M metagenome (GOLD analysis project Ga0335082, IMG submission 206718) | Soil microbial communities from Loxahatchee National Wildlife Refuge, Florida, United States - Lox_Sample_4.1 | ecosystem: Environmental > Terrestrial > Soil > Wetlands | place: USA: Florida... | reverse complement strand
CCGTTCCGGGAGGACTACGCGCCCGACGCCAGGCGCTTCGTGCGCCACTGCAAGTGGCTGCTCGCGCACGGCTGCTCCGGCCTCGCCGTATTCGGCACCAACTCGGAGGCGAATTCGCTCTCCGCCGACGAGCGGATGACGCTCCTCGAGCAGCTCGTCGAAGGCGGGGTACCCGCCGCAACGCTCATGCCGGGTACCGGCTGCTCCGCGCTCACCGACTCGGTGCGGCTCACCGCGCACGCGGTGAAGCTCGGCTGCGCGGGCGCGCTGATGCTTCCGCCGTTCTACTACAAGGGCGTGCCCGACGAAGGTCTCTTCCGGAACTTCAGCGAGGTGATCCAGCGGGTGGGCGACGACCGATTGCAGGTCTACCTGTATCACATCCCGCCGGTGTCCCAGGTGCCGATCACGCTCGGGCTGATCGAGCGACTGCTGAAGGCGTACCCGAAAGCGACCGCCGGCGTGAAGGACAGCTCCGGCGACTGGAACAACACCAAGGCGATGATCGACGCCTTCGGGAAGCAGGGCTTCGACGTCTTCGCCGGGAGCGAAGTGTTCCTGCTCCGCACGATGCGCGCGGGCGGGGTCGGCTGCATCACCGCCGGAGCGAACGTCAACCCGCACGGCATCGACAAGGTCTACCGCGCATGGCAGTCGGCGGAGGCCGAGACGCTGCAGGCCACCGCCGACAAGGTGCGCGGCATCCTGCAGGCCCAGGTGTCGATGATCCCGGCCCTCAAGGCGACGATCGCGCACTACGCCGACGACGCCGACTGGTTGACCGTGCGCCCGCCGCTGGTCGAACTCACGCTCGAGCAGCGGGCGAAGCTGGTGAGCGAGCTTGCCGCCGCCGGCTTCGACATGCCGGGCATCAAGTCCTGAGCCCCCGGCGCGCCACGACGCCAAGGGCGCCTTGGCGGCTCCCGCTCGCATGCTCTACGCGGTAACCATCCTCCTCTCGGCGTTCCTGCTGTTCCAGATGCAGCCGATCATCGCCAAGATGATCCTGCCGTGGTTCGGCGGGTCGGCCGCGGTCTGGACGACGTGCATGCTCTTCTTCCAGCTGCTGCTCGTCGGTGGCTACGCGTATTCGCACTGGTCGATCCGCGCGCTCAAGCCCCGCACGCAGACGCTCGTCCATCTCGCGCTGCTCGTGGCCGGGATCGCCGCGCTGCCGATCCTGCCCGACGCGAGCTGGAAGCCCCACGGCGAAACGGACCCGAGCCTGCGGATCCTCGGCCTCCTCGCTGCGAGCGTCGGCTTGCCGTACTTCCTGCTCGCGACCACGAGCCCGCTCGTGCAGGCCTGGTACGCGCGTGCCGAGCACGGCGCGATGCCCTACCGGCTCTACGCGCTCTCCAACCTCGGCTCGATGCTCGCGCTCGTCAGCTATCCGTTCGTCGTCGAGCCGTGGCTGCCGACGCGCGTGCAGGCGCTCGGCTGGTCGGGCGGGTTCGTCGCGTTCGCGCTCGCGTGCGGCGCGCTCGCATGGCGGAGCCGCACCGCGCCGGCGGAGATCCCGGCCGTCGCCGGCGGCGATGCCCCGCCGCCGCGGTTCGGGGACTACGCGCTGTGGGCCGCGCTCGCCACCGCCGCGTCGATCCTGCTGCTCGCGTTCACCAGCCACCTGTCGCAGAACGTCGCGCCGATCCCGTTCCTCTGGGTGCTGCCGCTCGCGCTGTACCTCCTGTCGTTCATTCTCTGCTTCGAGGGGCGGAACTGGTACCGCCGCAAGTACTACCTGCCGCTGCTCGCATCGGGATTCGTCGGCGTGTGCGTCACGCTCTATCGCGATTACCACAACCTGCAGCTGTGGGTGATGATCCCGCTCTATTGCGCGACGCTCTTCGTCGCGTGCATGGTGTGCCACGGCGAGCTCGCGCGCATGAAGCCGCACCCGCGGGACCTGACCGCGTTCTTCGTCGCGATCGCGGTCGGCGGCGCGCTCGGCGGCGTGTTCGTCGGCCTGATCGCGCCGCGGGCGTTCCCGGACCTCTACGAGCTGCCGCTCGGGCTCGTGTTCACCGCGACGCTGGTCGCCGTCGTGCTCGCCGGCGACCGGGCGGGCTTCCCGAGCGGGCGCGCGCAGCGCGCGGCGGTCGCCGGCACCGCGTTCTTCACTGCGGTGCTCGCCAGCGCGCTCGCCTGGATCTACGTCGATCTCGGGTCCGGCGTGCGCCTGCTCACGCGCAATTTCTACGCTTCGCTCAAGGTGTACGACACGGGCGACGGACCCGACGCGATGCGCGTCCTGACGCACGGCACGATCACCCACGGCAAGCAGTTCATCGACCCCGAGCGGCGCGGCTGGCCGACGACGTACTACGGCGAGACCTCCGGCGTCGGCCGGGCGATCGAGGCGATGCGCGCGCGTGGCGGCGCGGTGAAGATCGGCGTGATCGGGCTCGGTGCCGGCACACTCGTCTCGTACGGCCGGCCGGGCGATGCGGTGCGCGTGTACGAGATCAACCCACAGGTCGTGGACCTCGCGCTGACGGAGTTCACCTATCTCGGCGACACGAAGGCGCAGCTCGACGTGATCCTCGGCGATGCACGCCTCTCGCTCGAGTCCGAGCCGCCACAGGCGTTCGACGTCCTCGCGGTGGACGCGTTCTCGAGCGACTCGATCCCGGTGCACCTCCTCACCGCTGAGGCGTTCCAGACGTACTTCCGTCACCTCAAGCCCGGCGGCATTCTCGCGGTGCACATCTCGAACCGGTATCTCGACCTGAAGCCGGTGCTGAAGGAGGCGGCGGAGACGCTCGGGAAGGAGGTGCGCCTCGTGGACGACGACTCGAACGACGAGAAAGGCACCTACGGCACCACGTGGGTGCTCTTCGCCGATTCGGCGGCGGCGTTCGAGCAGCCGCCGCTCGCCGGCGCGGTCGAGGCGCTCACCGCCGAGCGCTCGATCCGGCTCTGGACCGACGACTACAGCGATCTCTACGGAATACTGAAGTGAGCGGTGGCGCTATGCCGCCTGTCCGCGCTCCAGCCGGAACGCCGGGTCCCAGCCGAGCTCGCGGCGCGCTCGCGCGATCGACACGAAGCCCGAGTCCTCGGCGAGGTTGAAGACGCCGGGCCGCGCGCGGCCGATCGCGAGAAGCGCGGCGCGCGCCGCGGCGTCGACGTGGAGCGGCGCATCGCCCGCCGGCGCGTCGCGCCCGGTGCCCGGCCCGTACAGCTGGCCGTAGCGCAGCACGACGCCCTCGAGCGGCGGCGAGCCGAGCACGAGCCCCTCGAGCGTCGCGACGCCCTGGACCGTGACCGCGCGCGTGCCTTCGGTACCGAGATCGAGCGGCGCGTCCTCGGCGTAGGGCCGCGGCCCGGGCGCGTAGGCCCAGGCGATGCTCTGCGCGACGAGGCGCCGCGCGCCAGCGGCGAGCGCAGCCGCGACGAGATTTCGCGTCCCCTCGCTCCTGATGCGCGCATTGCGCGCGAGCGCTTCCGCGAGACGGCTCGGATCGAGGCCCGGCGGCAGATCGGTGAGCTGATGGATGACCGTCGCCGGGCGGACCGCGGTCATCTCGTTTGCGAGTCCCCGCGCATCGAACGCGTCGACGACGACCGGGACGACCCCCTGTGCCTCGAGCGCCCCCGCCTTCTCCTTCGAGCGTGTCGTCCCGAACACCTCGTAGCCTGCACCGAGGAGGAGCGGCGCGAGCCGCCGGCCGATCGCGCCGGCCGCACCCGCGAGAAAGACCCGGTGGCGGTTCAACGTTGTGTCCTCCTTGCCGGTTTGCCGATGCTCGGTGCCCCCGCGCTCCGCGGCGAGCTGGCTGCGCGGCGCGCCGAGATCGGCGCTACGCTTATATATCCTGAATAGCGGCGCTCTGCGCTGGAGATCTACATATGAAGAACCCCGCCCGCTTCCGAGCCTTCCTCGCCTCGTTCAGCGCGCTAGTGGAGGCCGCCGCCGGGGACGAGCGGCGGATCTTCCGCGAGGGCGCACCGCTCCTCTCCGAGCTCGTGCGTCACGACGACTGGCTCCCCGACGAGTTCGCCGAGGAAGCCCCGGGCGCCTATCGGCAGTATCTCCTGTACTGCGACCCGCGCGAGCGCTTCTCGGTGGTCTCGTTCGTGTGGGGGCCGCGCGTGAAGACGCCGATCCACGACCACACGGTGTGGGGCATGGTCGCAGTGATGCGCGGCGCCGAGAACTGCTACGAGTACGATGTGCCGCGGCCCGGGGCGCCGATGGCGCCGCGGGCGCAGCACCGGTGCGAGCCGGGCGACGTCGACAAGGTCTCGCCGACGGTGGGCGACGTGCATGTGGTCGAAAACGCGCTCGGCGAGCGCGCCTCGGTCAGCATCCACGTCTACGGCGGGAACATCGGCGCGGTGGAGCGGCACGTCTTCGACGCCGCCACCGGCGCGACGAAGCCGTTCGTGTCCGGCTACTCCAAGCCGACGCTGCCCAACTTCTGGGACCGGAGCGGCGAGTCAGGCGGCTGATGCCGCCCGCCGCCGCGGGCCCGCGCCGAGCAGCGCCCGCCCGAGCAGCGGATGGGCGTTGAATCGTGCCGCGTACTCGCTCTCGCTCCGGCCACCTTTCGCGCGCACGATCCGGGTGAGCGAACGCCGGTTCGCCGCGCTCCAACGGGAAACACCGGGGAGCGTGAGGATAAGCGGGCTCCATCTCTCCCACGCTAGCCGCTCGCCCGGCGTCCAGCCGTCGAGCGAACGCAGGCCCAAGAGCCGCATCGCGTCGCGGCCCGCCTCCTGCAGGGCCTGTGCGCGCTCTCCGCGCGCGGCGAGGCGATCCGCGATGCGTATGCCGATCGCCGCGAGCCGCGGCAGCGGCACCGGGTGTCGCGGATCGACGTCGATCACGAGATGGCCCTCCGCGAGCTTGCGCAGCGTCGCGGCGCTCGACCGGTGGCGCGGATTTGCCTGGAGGCGCGCGAGCTCGCCGCGCGTGACCCGCTTCACGGCCGCCGTCCGCGGCCGGAAGCCGAGCTTGTAGTAGAACCACCACGCGCCCGACTCGATCCCGTCGTCGTTGCCCTTGCCGAGCTGGTACGGATCGAGGGTGAACGATTCGGCGCCGAGCACGTGGTGCAGCATCGCGAGCATGCGCGCCACGGTATAGGCCGCCTCGCCGCCGCGGAAGGTCGCGAACGCGTGGTACGACAGCGCCGCCGAGCGCCCGGCGAGATCGACCTGGAGGTATGCGATCGGCACGCCGTTCCGCAGCGTGAGCGAGCCGTAGGTCGCAGGCACGACGGCGCGCCGCTCGGGCACGACCCCGTTCAGCGTGAAGGCGAGCCCGTCGCCGTCGTCGACGAGCCACGCGTCGCGTGCGTCGCCGTAGGCGAAACCGTCGATGTCCCGCTCGCGTGTCGCCATCGCTGCGCGCCCGAGCTCGACGGCGCACCGCCCGGCCCGGAGCGAGAGCGGTTTGACAGCGCGCGGCGCGCGGCGCAGCTCCGCGCGGAGATCCGGGCGCCCGCGATGCAGCGGCGGGTCGGGGAATGCGATCGGCGCGAAACCGAGCTTCGCGTGCGTGCGGGCCGGCGTGTCCGGGCCGGGTACGAGTTCGAAGCTCGCGTCGATCGCGTCGAAGAACGCCTCGCGCGTGAACGTGTCGCCCGGCATCGATGCGACGCGCCGCACGAGGAACGCGCCGTCGGCCTCGCGGCGTCCGCGCAGGCGGTCGACCGCCGCGTATCCCGGAAGGTCGAGCTCGCGAAGTGCCGCGCTCTCCGCCGGCGTCACGAGCAGCGGCAACGCGCGTGCGATCGCGTCCTCGGCGTCGGCGTCGTCGCGGTCGAGCAGCAGGCGATCGGGCGAGCGCCCCGCCAGCCAGAGCGCGCTGGGCCAGAAGAATCGGAAGCGGATCGCAGTCCCGGCGATCCCGCTGTCCACGAGCGCCGCGCGGTGGCGGCGCAGGTCGGCTCGGTCGGGGAACCGCTCGAGGATGTGCTCGACGGCGGCGAGCACGATCGCATCGCCCGGATACGCGCGCATGAAGCAGAGCGCCTCGTGCAGGCGCTCCACCTGAGGCGGGGTGCGGAGGTTCGTGCGGTCCAGGCGGGCGAGGAGGATGAGCTTCGCTTCAGCGGTACCGGCGCCGAACCGGTCCTTGCTGCGCTCGAGTGTCACGAGGTCGCGGGCCGCCATTCTCGTTGTTGTTTCGTTCTTCTCATCCTCGCGCGCGATGCTAGCACGCAGCCGGTGGCGGCCGGCTCCGCTCGCTTGCGAGCGCTAGGCCATGGACGAGCTCGCGCTGCAGAGCGGCTGCGGCTTGCTGCTCGATCTGCACAACCTGTCCGTCAACAGCTCTACGGCGTCTATCTCGACTCGCACGCGGGCGCGCGTGCCCGGAGGCGGTGTGGCGCCTGCTTGCCCGCGCCGCCCCGCGCTGCCCCAGCCTCGCCTGCGTCACCTTCGGATTCCACGAGTCGTACGACCCGCGGCTCGGCGAAGCCGGGCTCCTCGCCGAGCTCGGGCGCATCCGCCGGACGCTGCGGGAAGCAACGGAGGTTCCGCCGCGTCGCTCGAAGAGTTCCAGCGCGCCTTTGCCGATCTGATCGCGTCGCCGCAGGCTTGCGTCGAGGCGCGCCGACGGCCGGCCGAGGCGTTCGCCGGGTACTCGCTCACGGCGCGCAAGGCCGAGCGCCTGCGGGCGATCGTGATGGACGACGGCATGGCCGCGAACTGCACGCTCTGCCGGGTGAACCGGCTCGTTCCGGTGTACGGCGTGATGCCGCTTACCTGAAGACTGCTCGACCCCGACGGCGACCTTTCCGCGCTCGAGCCGCTGGCGCGACCGATCGGGCTGCTGCTCGATGCGACCGGCGAATCGCTCGAGGTGGCGGTCTTGCAGGCGCCCCGCCCCGCATCATCCTAGGGCGCGGCGACCGCGCCGCGGTCGATCACGAACACGCGGTCGAGCAGCCCCTTCGCATGCGTGAGGCTCGACTCGGAGAGGATGACCGAGAGCCCTTCGCGCCTTAGCCCGGCGATCACCTCCGCGAGCCGGCGGGCGAGCACCGGCGCGACCCCTTCGAACGGCTCGTCGAGCAAGAGGAGCTTCGTCCCTGGGACGAGCGCCCGCGCCAGCGCGACCAGCTTCTGCTGTCCGCCCGAGAGCTGCAGCGCCTTGCGGTCGCGGAACGCGCGGACCTCCGGGATGGCCTCGTACACCCGCGCGAGCCGTGCACCCGCATCGGGCAGGCGCGCGGACCACGCCGGCAGCAGCACGTTCTCCTCGACCGAGAGTCCGGGCACCAGCCGGCGGTCCTCGGGCATGTAGCCGATGCCGAGCGACACCCGCCGGTGCGTGGGGACGCGCTCGAGCGGGACGCCGTCGAACTCGACTGCGCCGCCGCGGAACGGCAGGAGACCCATGATCGTGCGCATGAGGGTCGTCTTGCCGGCGCCGTTGCGCCCGATCAGGCCGGCGAACTCGCCGCTCGCGACCTCGAGACTCACCTCGCGCAGGATGCCGACGGAGCCGATCGCAACCGAGAGCGCATTCACTCTAAGCATGGGCTTCGCCGATCACGTAGCGCCGCACTTCGGCGTCGGCGAGCACCGCCGCCGGCTCGCCGTCGGCGATGATCCGGCCGTCGGCGAACGCGAGCACGCGCCGCGCGTAGCGCCCGACGATGTCCATGTCGTGCTCGACGAAGAGCACGGTCACGCCGCGCGCCGCACCCATCACCAGGTCCATGATCGTGAACTTCTCGTCGGCCGAGACGCCGCTCGTCGGCTCGTCGAGGAGCAGGACTCGCGGCCTCACGACGAGCGCCATCGCCACGTCGAGGAGCTTGCGCACGCCTTCGGGCAGCAGACCCGCCGGCCGATCGCGATATGCCGCGAGGCCGAACCGCTCGAGCATCTCGTCGGTGGCCGGACCGACATGCGCCGGGCGCAGCTCCGAATGCGCCCAGGCGTGCGCCGCCGCGGCGACGATGCCGACCGCGACCAGCAGGTTTTCGCGCACGCTCAGGGTGTTGAAGAGCTGCGGGATCTGGAACGAGCGGGAGACCCCGAGCTGCGTGACCCGACGCGGCTTGAGCGCGGTGAGCTCCGCGCCATCGCAGCGGATCGAGCCCGAGGAGGGCTTGAGGTAACCGGTGACCATGTTGATGAACGTTGTCTTGCCGGCGCCGTTCGCGCCGATCAGCCCGACGACCGACTCCGGCGCCACCGACACGTTCAGATCGGCGGCCGCCACGACCGCGCCGAAGCTGCGGTAGACGCCGGACGCGACGAGGATCGGGTTCACACGCCCGCCCTCCGCCGCGTGACGAGCGACCAGAGCCCCGCCGGGAGAAACAGGATGAGGAGGAGCATGACGATGCCGAGCGTCATCTGCCACACGTTCGGTGCGTACTGGTTGGCGAGCGTGCGCACCGCCTCGAAGACGCCGGCCGCCAGGAACGGCGCCGCCACGTTGCCGGTGCCGCCGAGCACCGCGATGAACACGAACTCGCCGGAGGTCGTCCAGTACGTCGTCTCGGGATCGACGTGTCCGACCGCCAGCGCGGCGAGCGCGCCGCCGAGTCCGCCGAGCGCGCCGGCGGCAACGTAGTTCGCGTAGACGACGCGGAACACCGATGCCCCCAGATACTCGACGCGGAGCTCGTTATCGCGGATCGCGGTCGCGAGCCGCCCGTAGTGCGAGCCGAGGTACCGGTGCACGGCGAGCCCGGCGGCGAGGACCGCGATCACTGCGGCGACGTAGAACACCCGTCCGCCCACGCCGTCCGCGAGCGCGAAGCCGGCGAAGGACCTGGCGTGGAGATTGAAGCCGTCGGTCGACCCGAGCGTCGAGCTCTTTACCAGGAGCCCGTAGAGGATCATCGAGAACGCGAGCGAGAGCATCGCGAAGAAGATCTCGCGGTAGCGCGCGAGCAGGAGGCCGATCGCCGCCGCGATGGCTGCCGCGGCGACGATCGCCGCGACGATCATGACGAGTCCGTCGAGCACGCCGCCCCGGGCGCCGAGCAGCGCCGCCGCGTAGGCGCCCAGCCCGAAATAGAGTCCCTGCCCGAACGACACGAGGCCGGCGCGCATGAGCAGCAGGAGGCCGAGCACGACGAGGCCCTTGGTGAGCGCGAGCGTGAGCAGGAAGACGAGCCACTGCGGCGCCACCGGGGTGGCCGCGAGGAGGCACCCGCACGCAGCGGCGAGCACGAGCGGCGTGCGATCGCGGCTCATATCTTGCGCGCCTCGGGGGCGGCGAAGAGACCCTTCGGCCGCGCGATCAGGACGAGCGCCATCACGAGGTAGATCGTGAAGAGTTCGGCCTCCGGCCAGTAGCGCACCATGATCGAGCGGACGATGCCCACCATCAGCGCGCCGAGCGCCGCGCCGCCGAGGCTGCCGAGGCCGCCGATGACCACCACCGCGAACGACAGCACGATCACCTCCACGCCGATGCCCGGCGAGACGGCGATGGTGGGCGCAGTGAGCGCGCCGCCGGCCGCCGCGAGCGTGGCGCCGATGGTGAAGGTGTAGAGATAGGTGCGGTCGACGTTGATGCCCATCGCGGCGCTGACCTCGCGGTCATGGATGACCGCGAGGAGCAGCTTTCCGGATCGCGTCCGGTAGAGGCCCCACGCGACCGCGAGCCCGAGCGCGACCGCCGCGCCGATCAGGATCAGGTTGTAGACCGGATAGGCGAGCTCGCCGATGAGGAAGTTACCCGGTAGCGCATACGGCTCGGAAACCATGAGCGACTCCACGCCCCAGACGAGTTTGATCGCGTCCTCGAGGATGAGGAACACCGCGTAGGTGACGAGGAGGAGCACTACCTCGTCCTTGCCGTACACGAGCCGCAGCAGTCCGCGCTCGAGGAGCGGCCCCATGACGAGTCCGACGGCAAGCGCCGCGACGGCGAGGAGCGCGTAGCTCGCGACCGCCGGGTGACCTCCCGCGAGCCACGCGCCGACCATGGAGGCCCCGGCGTACGCGCCGAGCGCGTACAGCGACCCGTGGGCGATGTTGAGGATCTTCATCACGCCGTAGATCAGCGTGAGCCCCGCGGCCATCAGGAACAGCCACGAGGAGTACACGACGCCGTCGAAGAGGACGGCGGCGAGGTCAGTCATCGCGCGCTACGCGGGAGGAAGGAGGGGAAGGGAGAAGGGCGAAGGGTGGCGCGGTCGCCTCACCCGCGCCACCCCCCCCCGGAACGGCTACTTCGCCTTGAAGCCCGACTTGATCCAGGCCTCGCTCTTCACGCCGTCGGGCGGCGTCGTCTGCTCGGGCGGATACTGCTTGACGTCCACCAGCGTGAGCTCGCCGCCCACGCTCTTCGCAACGCCGTAGGCGACGCCCTGCACCGCCTGGTGCCCCTTGCCGAGCGCCATGCGCACCGTCCCGCCGGGCGCTTCGAACGTCAGGTTCTCGAGCGCACCGATGATCTGCTCCTGATTCGGCGTCGCGGCGCCCGCCTTCTGCGCCTTCTCGTACGCCGTCTTCACGCCGAGGATCGCCTGCGCCATCTTGTATGCGGCGTAGTTCGGCGGCACGCCGTAGCGCTCCTGGAAGGTCGCGCGGAACCACTTGTCGAGCTCGGTGCCCGGCGAGAACGGCCCGAACGGGCCGCGCGCGCCGATGATCGTGCCGTCGGGGATCTTGGTGCCGAGGCGGTTGATCGCCGGTTCGCCGGCGGCGAGCAGCACGAGGTGCTTCTGGAAGAGGCCGCGCGGGGCGCCCTGCAGCACCAGCCCTTCGAGGTCGCCGCCCCAGAAGCTCGAGTGGATCACTTCGGCGTTGCTCGAGAGCAGGGTGGAGATCTCGGCGCCGAACTGGCCGGCGAAGAGCTTCGGCATCTGCGAGGTCTTGACTTCGACGTCCGGCTTGAGCGCCTTCATCGCCGCCTCGAAGTCGTTCCAGGAATCCTGGCCCCACGCGTAGTTCTGGTTGATGCCGGCGAAGGATTTGACGCCGGGCCGGCGGTCGAGCACGTAGCGCGCGAGCGCG
>Ga0335082_10008861_pt1 | contig 10941 bp, 13 predicted proteins | sample Lox_Sample_41_FD_206718 | JGI IMG/M metagenome (GOLD analysis project Ga0335082, IMG submission 206718) | Soil microbial communities from Loxahatchee National Wildlife Refuge, Florida, United States - Lox_Sample_4.1 | ecosystem: Environmental > Terrestrial > Soil > Wetlands | place: USA... | reverse complement strand
TTCCGCGAGGCTCAACGCGGCGACATCGCCGATCGCTCGGCCCGCACCCACCACGCGTGCGAGCAGCCGGAGATGCGCGATGTCCGCCCACGAGTACAGGCGCGCGCCGCGGGCACCGCGAATCGGGGCCACCACCGCGTAACGCTTCTCCCACGCGCGAATGAGGTCCGGAGTGAGCCCCGTCATCGCGGCAACCGTCCGCAGGGGGAAGGCCTCGTGCGACGGGCTGCGCTGGGGTGCTCTCGCGCGTTTCATCTGGTCTTCTCCACCTTCCGCATGCCCAGTCTCTGCCCCGTCATCGTGTCTCCACCGGCCCCGACGCAGCCCGACGTCCGTGCCTTCACGTTGCCACGCGCAGTCTCAGAATTCCCTCCGACGCCAATCCACCGTCCGCCCCGACCCATGCATCGACGCGTTCCCATTGCGTATCGAGCCACTCGACGCGGCCCTCCGCTGTGCGCGGGATGTCCGCGCTGGGCACCCGCCAGAAAGAGAGCCGAATCGTGCGGCCGATCAGTGTTCCATGCCAGATGTCGTTCAGGTCGGCCGTACCTTCAAACCCGGCATGGGCGAGGAAGGCCACGTCGACGTCCGGGCGCGTCTCGAGCAAGGCGAGGGCACCGCCTCGCCGGGGCGGCAAGACATGTTGCAGGCGTTGTGCACGCGCGAGGCGCGCCGATTGCCCGGTGTCGGCGAGGTGTGCCAGCGCGCGTTGCCGCTTCGGCGGCGAAAAGCGAGTCCCCTCGGGAAACAGGAGCACCCCGTCGCACTCCCCCAGGGTGGTGGCCAGCCCGCGGAGCAGCGCGATCTCCTTTTCGCGCTCGCCGGAGCCGCGGCGCACAAAGGCGTTGCGAGTGCGCTGCCCGACAATGTCGAGACAGGGATCCCACAGCAGCTCGCGTTTCATGACGTGGCCCAGCCGCAAAGTGGAGGGATGCGCGGCGAACACCGCCGGCAGGAGGGTGTCGAGCGTGCTGGCGTGCCGGCAGAAGAGGAACACCGGTCCCCGGCGGACGGCATCCGCGCCCGTGACGTCGACGCGCATGCCGAAGAGCCGGGTGGCGCCGGTAAAGAGCGTACGGGCCCAGATGCGTTGCAGGCGGAGATTCCACGTCATCGTGCGATCGGCCGTGCTCCTGGGCCACAGAGCGTCGGCCAACCACAGCGCAAAGCTCGCGACGATCCCGAGCGCCTCGCAAATCAAGTAGAGGGTAAGCCCGAGCGCACAGCGCACGGTCGCCAGGCGGCCGGTACGTCGGATCGCATCAACCGCCAGCGCCACGAGGATGGTCAACGGTAATAGCACGAAACTGAGCGTCCCAAGACCCAGATACAGCGGCACCGTTACGGCGCGCCGGGACCAACGCGCCCAAACGCTCTCCGCGACCGTCAGTGGCTCGTTCATCCGTGCGCGCGCCCCCGTTGGCCGGATCGTGGTCCCACGCCGGCAAGCCGCTCGCAGGTGCGCCACAGCCGGGCACGATCGCGCCGCCCCTCGATGGTGAAGGGCAGCAAGTGCGTGGGCTGTGGCGCGCGATCGAGCCAGAACCGCCCGGATGGAATTGGCGCTCGCGCAAGCGCCAGCCACACTGCGGTATCGGCGCCCTCTTCAGGGGTGCGCAGGCGGTTGCGCATCAGGCGATGGAACCGTGGAAGCGAACTGCGAACCGCCGGTGTGTCCGCCCAGCCCGGATGCATGCAGTGCACCGCAATCCCCGCGCGCGACCAGCGCCGCGCCAGCACCTCGGTCAGCACGACCTGCATCCGCTTGGTCTGCGCGTAGGCCGTGACGCCGTCGAAGCGCCGCTGCGTCCACTGCAGATCGTCGAGCGACAGGCGTCGCGCATACATGCCGCCGGACGAAACGAAGATCACGCGCGCGCCGCCGGCGGCGGCCAGTGCGGCGCGCAGGAGGTGGGTGAGGAGAAACGGCCCGACGACGTTCGTCGCCAGGGTGAGCTCCAGACCCTGCGGTGTTTCCTGGCGGGTCGCCGGCAGCACACCGGCATTGTGAATGAGCACGTCCACGCGCGGCGGCGCATCGCGCTCCGCGAAGGCGCGAATCGAGGCCAGATCCGAGACGTCGACAACCGCGAGATGTACCTGGTTGCTTCCGGTCGCTCTGCGGATTGCGCTCACCGCTTCCTCGCCGCGCGCGCGGTCGCGGCAGAGGAGGTGGACGTCTGCTCGGCGGGAGGCCAGGGCGGTCGCCGTCGCTCGGCCGATTCCCGAGTTGGCTCCGGTGACGAGACACACCCGTCCGGCCAGGTCGACGTTCACGTCCTCCGCGCGGAAGCGCCGCGCATGACGCAGAAAGCCGCTGCGATCGAACGACCACACGATGCTGCGGTCGAGGATAGCGTCGCGTATCCCACCCGTCATTGTTTGCTCGCCGGCATGAAGGCGACCATCGGTCATGTTCTCGCGACCCACACGTGTGTTGCGCAGTGTCCACCCCGTCGAGCTGGTCATGGCGAACGTCTTGCGGCGCATTCTCGGCTACTTCTCCGCGGACTCCCAGCGCTGCGGCACCTTTTGGATCTGCGCCGTGTCGTAGCCCTCGCGGGCCAGCAACTCCACGATACGCCGATAGTCCGCCTCCGGGATCGTTGGCTGGCGGGCCATGATCCAGACGTAGTCGCGCTTCTCCCGGCCGATCACGGTGTGCGTATAGTCGGGGTTCAGGTAGACGATGCGAAAGTCGCCCTTGAACGGCCAGATGAATTGCATCCCCCAGACCGCGTTGTTTTGCATGTCGTACACGAAGCCACGCGGCTGATAGCGCTTGACCTCGCCGTCAAAGCCGCCTTTGCAGAAGGTGAAGGTCGTTGCGATCGTGCCGTCGGCGTCGAGGCGATACGATTCAACGGCGTTGTAGGCGTCCTTCTCGACGAAGGTTGGGATGTTGGCGATCACGTACCAGTCGCCCATGAAGCGCGGCAGGTCGACGTGCGGCACCGTTTGAATAGGTGGCCGCCGCGCCGCGCAGCCCGCAAGGGCGATGCCACTCAGCAAAAGCCCCAGCCGCAAACGGTGATCCATCGGGTCTCCCATCTCCGTTCCATGTTAGCCAGCTTGTCCTATGTGCCCTGCTGCGGCGATCTGATCGCCGCCGTGCTTCGACGGGCCGGGGAAGAAGGCGTTGGTGCGCCGGATGTAGTCGCGATACGCCGGCCGCCGCGCACCGATATCCTTCTCGAGCAGCGCGACGCCCGAGACCCGCAGCAGCAAGCACGACATCAGCAGCGGCCCGAGGACCGACCACCAGCCGCCCGCTGCGAGCGCCATCAAATAGAAGCCCCACCAGATGCACCAGTCCCCGAAGTAATTGGGGTGGCGGGTGTAGCGCCACAGGCCCTGGTCCATGACGCGGCCGCGGTTGGCCGGATCGCTCTTGAAACGCGCCAGCTGCCAGTCGGCGACGGACTCGAAACCGAAGCCGACGCCCCAGAGAGCCACACCGGCGTAGTCGAGCAGGTTCATCGCTTGCGGTGCAGCAGCGGCCGCGAGCAATGGCAGCGAGATGATCCACGCGAGCGTGCCCTGCAGTGCGAAGACGATGTAGAGGCTCTTGAGCGCAAAGTGTGGTTCGTTGTGGCGGCGGATCGTCTGGTATCGGCGTTCTTCCGGCTCGCCCCAGTTGCGCCAGGTGAGGTAGCCGGAGAGGCGCAGCGCCCAGATGCCGACCAGCGCCAGCACCCACGGCGCACGCGGGCCCGGCTGCGGCCGCATCACCACATAGGTGACGGCGGCCACGACGAAGAACAGCGGCCACATGCTGTCGACGATGCCCACGTCGCGTTTGAGCAGACTGACGCACCACGTGGCGAACGCCACGGTCAAGATGACGGCGAGTCCGCTGAGGAACAGGCCGAGGTCGAACATGGCGCCTCCTATCGCTTGTCGAATTGGTGCAGGTGCTCGACGATGAACGACGCCAGATGCTCCCCCGCAAACGGCCAGGCGTATTGCAATCTCACATGCGGCAACTCGACTCGCAGCTCGTTGATGGTCTGCGTGATCTCGATCTCGGCGTGTACACCCCCCGGTGTGAACATCGACGGCACTGCCATAACCTCGGTCACGCCCTCGGCGGCGAGCGTGCGGATCGCCTCGGCCACCGTCGGTGCGCAGAACTCGTTGTACGCCAACACCAGCCGCGCCGGCTCGAGCCGCGGCCGCAGGTGCGCCGCCAGGCTGTTCAAGCCGGCTTGATACGGGTCGTTGGCCGGCGTGCGTGGCCAGTGTCGCAGCTCGTGCTCCAACGCCACCTCCTCTTGCGAGGCCGGCGACCCGCTGGCGCGCCGTCGCGTCTCCAGGGCGCGCAACTGCATCAGGCGTTCGCGCGGGTAGTCGCGCGGCACCCCACCGTGCCCCACCAGAACCACCGCCCGACGCGCCGGTGTGTCAGGCGGCATCTTCGCCGCGGGCCGTTCGACTGATTCCATTTCCCGTCTCTGCCGGCGAACCGTAACACTCCTCCCGACGTGCGTCAAGTTTTGTCTGGACAGATATTGACAGCAAGCTGCGCAGGCAGTATGTAGGGATGACAACGACGAGTCGCCCTGCAGGAGCTCGTCAGGAAGGAACCGATGAGCCGACTGCTGAACTTCGGGATGTTTTACGTGGGGTGGTTCGCGTGCGTGGCCGGTGCCGGCCGCGGGCGGCTCTGGCTCGGACCGACGGTGGTCGCGGTACTGCTCATGGGGCACCTGTTCTTCGCACGCGATCGGGTGCGGGAAGCGACGCTCGCCCTGGCGGTCGGCCTGTTCGGCTTCGCGGTGGATACGCTGCAGGCGTCGGCGGGTCTGTATGCGTTCACCGGCACCAGCGTGCTGCCGTGGCTGTGCCCTCCGTGGATGGTGGCGCTCTGGATGCTCTTCGCCACCACGCTCAACAGCTCCATGGCGTGGCTGACGGGGCGCCACGGCCTCGCCGCGGCGCTCGGTGCCGTGTGTGGGCCACTCAGTTATGCGGCTGGCGCGCGTCTCGGCGCCATCGAGCTCCATCCGAACGCGCTTGTGAGCCTCGCCGGCATTGCCAGCGTGTGGGGGCTGGCGATGCCGGCCCTGCTCGTCATCCGCCAGGCGCTGTGTCAACGCAGCGCGGGCGTGCCGGCCCCTCAACCAGTCCGAGCCGTCTAACCAGACATCCGAATTTGCAATCCCAGGAGGAGTGAAGACCGATGTCAACCGTATCGTTGCTGCGAAAGATCGAGGCGCCCGAACCGACCCCGGAACCCGCGGGAGGCGGCGGCTTCGATCCCGACCGCCTCGAGCGCGCCGTCCGTGAGATGTTGTTCGCGGTGGGTGAGGACCCCGACCGCGACGGGCTGCGAGACACACCGCGCCGGGTGGCGCGCGCCTATCGCGAGCTGCTCTCCGGCCTGCACGATGACCCGGCCCGGCACCTCGGACGCGTGTTTGCGCACCGCACGGACAGCGACGATCTCGTCCTGGTCCGCGACATCGAGTTCTCCAGCCTCTGCGAGCACCACCTCTTGCCGTTCAGCGGCACCGCACAGGTCGCCTATCTGCCCGCCAAGGGACGGGTGGTCGGGCTGAGCAAGATTGCGCGGACGGTTGACGTGTTCGCGCGCCGGCCGCAACTGCAGGAGCGCCTGACCGCGGACATTGCCGACGCCATCGCCAGCCATCTCGAAGCGCGGGCGGTGGCGGTGGTCATCCGCGCCGAGCACTCGTGTCTGCGGATGCGCGGGGCGGCCAAGCGCGGTGCGGACATGGTGACCACGGCGTTCCGTGGCGAGTTCGAACGCAACCAGTCGCTGCGTGCAGAGGTCGTGGGACTGCTGCGGCCGCACGGCGGGATGTCCTGATGCCGGTCCGGGCGGGGCGGGTACACCAACGCGATTGAGGTTGACCAAGACATGAAGGTCGTTGTCACGGGCGCGACCGGCTTTGTTGGACCACCGCTCGTAAGAGATCTCCTCGCCGCCGAGCACGCCGTCACTGCCCTATCCCGCGACGCCGCCCGCGCGGTGCGGCGGCTCCCGGCACGCTGCCGCGTGTTGACATGGGACGCCGCCGGCCCTCTGGATCCCGGCGCGCTGCGCGGCGCCGATGCGGTCGTGCACCTGGCCGGCGACGGCATTGCCGATGCCCGCTGGAGCGCCGCCCGCAAGCGGGCGATCCGTGGCTCCCGCGTCGACACCTCGGCTGCTCTCGTGCACGCGATCGGCCAACTCGCCGCCACGGAGCGACCGCGTGTGCTGGCCTCGGCGTCGGCGATCGGCTGGTACGGAGATCGCGGCGACGCGGCGCTCGATGAGAACAGCGCCGGCGGCACCGGCTTCTTGGCCGAGGTGTGCCGAGACTGGGAACAAGCGGTCTTCACGGCACGGGCGCTCAACGTGCGCACGGTCGCCGTACGCATCGGCGTCGTGCTCGGGCGTGACGGCGGCGCGCTTACACCATTGCTCCCGCTGTTTCGGCTCGGACTCGGTGGCCGGGTGGGCTCCGGCCGGCAGTGGTTCAGCTGGATCCATCTGCAGGACCTCGTGGGACTGCTGCGCTACGTTGTGGAGCATCCGGACGCCAGCGGGCCGATCAACGGTGTGGCCCCGGAGCCGGTGACCAACGCCACATTCACCGCCGAGCTCGGTCGCGCTCTGCGCCGGCCGGCGCTGTTTCCGGTTCCCGCCGCCGCACTGCGGGTGGCCTTCGGCGAAATGTCCACACTTCTGCTGGCCAGCCAGCGTGTCCACCCGCACGCGGCGCAACGGCTCGGCTTTGCATTTCGCTATCCGACGGTGCGGAGCGCCCTGGAAGATCTCTGCGCCGACCTGAATCATGAGCTCATCGTCGAGCAGCGGCTCACTCGCTCGCCGGAGGAAATCTTTCCGTTTTTCTCAGACCCGGCGAACCTCGAGCAGATCACCCCGGCGTTCCTGCGCTTTCGCGTGCTGGGAACGACCACTGCCGAGGTGGGCAACGGGACGCTCATCAACTACGCCTTGCGGCTGCACGGCATCCCGCTGCGCTGGCAGAGCCGAATCGAATCGTGGGGACCTCCGCGCGTGTTTGTCGATGCGCAGACCCGCGGGCCGTACAAGCTCTGGCACCACACCCACGAGTTCGAGCCGGACGACGGCGGCACGATCATTCGTGATCGGGTGCGCTATGGCCTGCCGTTCGGTGCGCTCGGGGACTGGATCGGCGGCGGGCTCGTGCGGCGCGATCTCGAAGCGATTTTTGACTTTCGCCGCCGACGGATACCGGAGGTGCTGGGATGAAACGCCGGACGGCCACGTCGTGGAGGTTCGCGCCGGTCATCGTAGCGACCCTCTGCATGGCAACGCTCAATGCCAAGGTTGGCGCGGCGGCCGAACTGGAGGGTGTGCACTTCGAGGATCAGGTGCGCGCCGAAGACGTGAGGCTGCGACTGAGCTGCGTGGGGCTCCTGCGGTACAAGCTCTTCATCAAGGCCTACGTGGCTGCCTTGTACCTGGGCGACGGCGCGGACGCGGGCGATGTCCTGGCCGACGTCCCGAAGCGTCTCGAGCTGAGCTATTTCTGGAGCATCAGTGGTGCGGACTTCGGGAAAGCGGGCGACCAGATCCTCGCGCAGAACGTCGACGCCAAGACAGCTGCCGCACTGCGTCCGCGTCTCGATCGGATCAACTCGTGGTACCGCGACGTCAAGCCGGGTGACCGCTATTCGCTCACCTACGTGCCGGGAAGCGGCACCGAGCTGGCGTTGAACGGCAACCGGCTGGGTATCATCGACGGTGCCGACTTCGCGTCGGCGTACTTTCGGATCTGGCTCGGCGATACTCCGATCGACACGCGGCTGCGTGATCAACTCCTGGGATGTGATCGCCGCGGCGTCGAGAACACACAGGCCGCTGCGCCGCGCGGGGAGCACGGCGTGCTCTGATGTCGATGCCGGCTGAGCGACAGGACGGACACCCGCGGACCGTATCGCCGGTTCTTCTGCGCGGCCGAAGGGGTTCGCGCGCTCGGCCATCGCCCGAAGGCGTCGTCGTCCAGGTGTACGTGTCAGTCGACACGGTGGGACGCGTGGTCAGCGCGTCGTCGAGGGGCAGCGCCTGCTCCAGGGTGCCCCGGACATCTTCCTTGGCTGGGGCCGCCTCGACCTGCCGACCGGCGAACTCGACTACGACGTCCGGCAGCTCCGCGAGATGAAGGGCGGCATCACGCTCGAGCCGGGCGTGGGCCGGCCGGAGGGCCTGGTGCTGTACACGCGTCTGTGCGCCCGGGCGCTGGCCCTCGCGCATGCGCGATCAGGCGATGCGGCGGCGATCGCCGGCTACCTCGGGACCACGGACCAGTTCGACCGGGCCATCGAGTCGTTCGCGGCGACCTATGCCGACCAGACCGAGCGCGATCCGCGGTCGAGAGCGGCCGCGTCCCGGCGATCGCCGACGGCGGCATCTGAGAGGCGGCCGACCCAGTCGGTCGTGTCGATCTCGCCGGCCGTCTCGTCGATCTCGGCGGGGGTAGTCAGCATTAACGGGTGAATTGACAGAATTGCCAGATATCGGACGTTTTCCGCCGCGGCTCCCCGGACGCGCCAGACCCCCTGGAACCCTGGAATAGACTTCTAGCGAGAAGTCGCAAATGGGGGTGGAACACGACTCTGAGCGCGTTCCCAGAGCACCGCGAATTGGGGGAGCCATGAGAGCACGATTCTGGGGGTCATTGGCTTCATCTACGTCGCGACGACGGCGCAGGGGCAGACGACGGGATTGCCGCACGTCTGGAGTGTGCCCGGTATCATGAACTCGTCAGCCGGCATTGGGACGATAATCGCGTGCACCAATGGCAGTAACGTTGAGTCAAACGGTCGCTGTCGATGTATTCGGATCGACGGGTGCGTTCGCTGACAGTGGATCGATCACAGTCGCCCCTGACGCCACAGTGTTATTCGGCACGGGTTCAGTTCCGGGGACCTCCATCGACGTGGACTTGGCTGCCCCGTTAATATCGAAGGGGCACGCCAAGATCTACGCAAGCGGAAAGAGTCTATATTGCACTGCGTTTTTGGCTGACCAGGGTGGCGGGCAGCCATATGTCGGCTTGAACATCGTCAAGAAAACCAAGCAGAAGGGCGATTAGCGACACTGCGTCGCGTCCTACCCTGGAACGCGGCGGGTCTTCAAACGTCGTCGAGTGAAGTCCAGCCTTCCCTCTCGGCGCGCCGGACGGCGCGATCGTAAGTCTGCCAGAAACGCTTGTTCTGTGAGACGGCCACGATCTCGAGGTCGGTGTCTTCAGTCACCGGCATCAGGACGGCGCAGGGGCGGCCGTTTTTCGTGATCACAACCGACCCTTCCTCTGGGAGCGTGCCGACGATCCTGTTGAGGTTGGCTTTCACCTCGCGAATGCTCTCGATTTTCATAAGATGAACCTCTTGCGATCGATGATCAGTGAGTTGCCACTCTTGCGGCCGAGCAAGACCACCTGCACGGTCTCGTCGGTGACTCGATAGAAGACGCGCCAGTCGCGAATGCGCAGCTCGTAGTCTGCAAACCGTGAAGGGCGTCGCAACCGAAAGCGGTTTCGGGTTTCCTGCATCGCATCCGATTCTCCCAATTGCGCGCGAATCTGATCCTTCACGAGACGGCGATCATGTGCTCGGAGCACTCCCAACTGACGAACAGCATCCGGGGAGAGCACGACTCGCCGCTTGGCCACGCAGTTCTAAGTAGTCCCAATTGAGACTACATACAAGTGGGCATCGGGAGCCGGCAGGTGTCGCAACGTGCCCTGGAAGGCGACGGACGCAACGCAGGAGTCAGAGCACGGTAAAACCGCGTTGGCGACTGGGCTCAACGAAGTGGCGGTCGTATCCGAATACGGTCCTCGAGCCGACCCGCTCGATGATCACGATGCTGGCGCAGTCGACGACGCCCCGCTCCTTGTCGCGGTGGCGCCAGGACAGCTTGAATGATCGACGCGGATCATGATCGCAATCCGGCGATTGCGCGCCATCTGCCACAACCGATACACGGGCGAACGACTCTCCACCCTTATGAGGGATTGTCCCGGACCGTTGCGCGCTCGAAGCGCAGGATCCGCGCACTGTTAGCGACGACGGCAACCACGGCGACACTCTGAGCCAGAGCGCCAGTGAGCGGATCCAGAACTCCGCGCGCCGCCAGGGCGATGAGGAGTACCGAAAGCCCAAAGGCGAGCCAGACGTTCTCGCTGATGACGCGGCGCGTGATATCCGCCAGGCCGATGAGTTGCGGAAGGCGCCCGAGATCCGTGCCCAAGACGGCCACGTCTGCCCCGCCGAGCGCCACCTCGTTGAGCTCGGCACCGATCGCGACTCCCACGTCGGCTCCCCCGAGGGCTGGTGCATCGTTCACCCCGTCGCCGACCATCATTACCGTGCGCCCAGCGGACTGCTCCGCCCGCACCACATCCAGCTTCTGGGCCGGAAGGACTTCGGCGACGACCTCATCCATGCCGAGCACCTCTCCGACTTCTCGGGCGACTGCTGTGCGATCCCCCGTCAGCAGGACCAACCGGTCGATCCCCAACGCTCTCATCGCGGCCAGCGCATCATGGGCCTCCTTGCGGGGCTGATCGCGCAGCACGAGGCGACCGAGACACCGGCCGCCGTGCGCAACCCACACCTGCGAGACCTCTTCATCGCGCTCCGAGCCAACGTCGATGCCGAGTTCTTCGAGCAGTGCTCGGCGGCCAAGGACGGCTCGCTGCCCCTCCACCGTCGCGACCACGCCGAGGCCTGGCTTCTCCTCGAGGTCGCCCGGCGGCATACTCACGATCCCGCGCGCCCGTGCCTCCGCGACGACGGCACGCGAAACGGGATGCAACGAACCGAAGCCGCACGCAGCCGCCACCGCCAGCAGCTTCTCCTCTGATGCACCGTCCGTCGGTTGGATCCGCGCCACCGTGGGGGCGCCGACGGTCACCGTCCCGGTCTTGTCGA
>Ga0335082_10008860_pt1 | contig 10941 bp, 7 predicted proteins | sample Lox_Sample_41_FD_206718 | JGI IMG/M metagenome (GOLD analysis project Ga0335082, IMG submission 206718) | Soil microbial communities from Loxahatchee National Wildlife Refuge, Florida, United States - Lox_Sample_4.1 | ecosystem: Environmental > Terrestrial > Soil > Wetlands | place: USA: Florida... | reverse complement strand
CAGTAATTCTTGTAGCACTGGCACACGGACAAACCGCCGATGATACCCATTCCAGGCAAATTAAGAATACTTCTTTTGTCACGGCATCAGGTGAACGTGTTCTGCGGCACGAAGTCGTCGTCAACGCGGGCCTGCCCGAGGTCTGGAACGCGCTGACCACTTCCGAAGGGCTCATGAGTTTCATGGCGCCAATGGTTCGCGTAGAACTCAAGACCGGCGGCGCATTCGAGTCCAATTACCGGGTTGGCAGCAAACCCGGTGATCCGGACAACATTCACAATCAGGTCTTAAGCTACGTTCCGATGGAGATGTTTTCCATCAAGGTCGGACTCACTAAGCAGTTTCCACAACGGCCGCGCGAAGCCGGCACACTCTTCAGTGTCCTCAACTTTCAGGATTTCGGCGACCGCCACGTGCGCGTGACCGAATCGATGCTGGGCTGGGGCGAAGGCGCCGACTGGAACCAGGTTTACGAGTTGTTTAATCGCGGCAATGCTTACACGCTCGGCCAACTCGCCCGGCGATTCGATCAGGGCCCGATTGTTTGGGGCGAAAAGGAGAAATCAAATGACCACAGGTAGGGTCAATCTGCTGGCTGTCGTCGTGGCGGCAATCGTTTACTGGCTATTGGGTGCGGCGTGGTTCACCGTACTCTCGAAACCGTGGCTGGAAGGAATCGGCAAAACCATGGATCAACTTCAGCGCGAGGCCGCAAGCCCGGCCATCGCTTATGTAGTGGCTCTCGTTTGCAATCTGGTCATCGCGTATGCGTTGGCCTGGCTGGTCATCGGCACCGGCGAACAAACCGCAATGCGCGGAATCACGATGGGCGCGTTGATGTGGGCCGGCCTGGTCGCGACGACATTCGGCACTGCCTACATCTTTGAAGGCCGCTCGATCCAGATTTTCGCCATCAGCGCTGGATATCCATTCGTGGGCATGCTTCTGATGGGCGCCATCGTCGGCGGCTGGAAGGGCAAAGCATGACGCACCTACAATACGTAAACCCGGATCCGCGATCCATCGGCTCCGCCCCGATAAACTCGTTCGGTCGCCTTCTTAAAATCTGACGCTTTCGCCGACGGGATGTCCAGAAACTGTTGCGGATTGCGGTCCGTCAACGGGAACCACGAACTCTGAATCTGCACCATGATCCGATGTCCCGCGCGAAACGTGTGACAGACGTCCGGCATCACGAACTCGATTCTCGTGCGTTCGCCCGGCACGAATGGTTCTGGCTTTTCGAAGCTCTTGCGGAACTTTCCGCGGAAGGGCTCTCCTCGCACTAACCGCTGATAGCCTCCCATGTGGACCTTGGTTGGATTCGGATCGGGGTCCGGATAATCGTTGGGATAAACATCGATCAGTTTCACGTCGAAATCCGAGTCCGTTCCGGTTGTGGACACTAACAGCGACGGCGTGATTGGACCAGCGATTGTGACATCGTGGTCAAGCACTTCCGTCTGGTACACCAGCACGTCGGGACGCATCGCGGCGAAACGCTGATCGTAGGTCATGTAATCGCCTGGCATCCCGGCTCCGATCTCGCCGATCACCGGGACAGGTCGCCCGGGATCACTGACGTACTCATCAAAACCAGACGCGCTGGGCGCATTCATCGAAAGCTTGCCGTCGACATCGAAATAAAACTCGTGCATCGAGCTGCTCTTGGGCGGCCACGCATCGAACCGCCGCCACTGGTTGAGCCCAGTCTCAAAAAGCCACGCCTTCGGAGCTGCACCCTCAGTCTTGGCCTTCAGCCCGTCACCCTTACCCTTCAAGTGCTCAAGAAAGAACGGCAGTTCAATATGCTCGCGATAGAACTCAGCCGTCTTCGAAGCGAAATCCAGATTGCCCAGCTTGTCTCCAGGCAACACCGACCATCCGCCATGTGGCCACGGCCCCATGACCAACGTGTCCGGCGCCGATGGACCATTTTGCTCCAGCGCCCGAAAAAGCCTCAGCGGCCCGGCCAGATCCTCTGCATCAAACCATCCGCCGACGAACATCACCGCCGGATGCACGTTCTTCATGTGCGGCGCAAGCGCGCGTCTCTGCCAGAACTCATCGTATGTGGCGTGCTTGAGATTATCGGTCCAGTAGGGATTGCCGTTCTTCAGATACTTCTCGTTGCTGTTGGCGAGCGGGCCCATTCGCAAATAGAAATCGTATGCGTCGGCGGTACCGAATTCGAACGGTTTGAATGTCTCAGGACGAGCCGGATCACCGGGTCGGGGCTTGAAAATGCTGTAGAACCCGAAGTTGGCGGCAAGATAGAAAGCGCCGTTGTGATACGCGTCATCGCCGTTGCCGACATCGCCCATCGGCGCTTGTGGCGACACCGCTTTCAATGCCGGATGCGCGTCGATGAGACTGAACGCCGCATAGAATCCAGGATACGAGATGCCCCAAATTCCTACTTTCCCGTTATTGTTCGGGATGTTTTTCACCAGCCAATCAATACTGTCGTATGTATCGGTGCTTTCGTCGGTGTCATTGGCTCCCTGCAACCGGGTCTTGTGGAAAGGAATATCGACGAAGGTTCCTTCGGAAAGATTGCGCCCTCGTACGTCCTGATAAACGACGATGAATCCTTCCTTGGTAAACAAATCCGAAGGGCCCACCGACTGCCTGTAATTGTCGACCCCGTAGGGCGCCACAGAGTAAGGCGTGCGCTGCATGACGATTGGATATTGTTGCGACGTGTCCTTCGGCGCGTAAACAGTAGTGAATAGCTTCACACCGTCGCGCATGGGTATGCGGTAGTCGTACTTGGTGTAATGGGCACGAGTGTATTCGAGTTGCTGCTTGCGCACCTCTTGTGGATTCGGCTGAGGATTGGGCTGAGCGACCACAGCCATGCAGCTAGCGCACAGCACAAATATCAATGTCTTCATCGGGCTCATCGTAGCATTGTGTTACGGCTCATCCAGCCACGGATTAATTAGTTTGATACCGCAGCGGTCGAAATCGGCGGTATCCCGGGTCGCCACAGCCGCCCCGTGTGACCGTGCGATGGCCGCGATCGAGGCATCGAATTCTGAAATCGGCCGGCCAACTGCCCTGCGTGAAGCGACGATGGTTGCATACTCGCGTGCGGCGGCCTCATCGAAGGCTAAAATTCGCCCGCTGAACTGCTGCGTCAAGATCTGCCGCACAGCTTCCTGCAATCTCATTCGGCGCTTGCCATCGGGCAACAATTCAACCCCGGATAAGAGTTCCGCTTGAGTAATCACCGTCATGAAAACTGATGAAGGCTCCTGGGCGCGCAGCCATCGCAGGACAGTTTGAGACGGGGCGGGCTTCAACGTCTCCGACAGCACGTTGGTATCAATAATCGTCACTAATCGAACTTGATACGCTTGGGAAAAGATTTTCGGGGGGGGATTTCGAGTTCGACGCCGCCCAGGGGTTCGATTATGCGCCGGATTCCATCGGCGAGATTCTCACGTTTCGCGGGTCGAGCCGCAAGTTCGGTTTTCAAGATTTCCCGTGCTTCTTCTTCCATGGATCGGCCGTGGCTCGCCGCGCGAACTCGCAGCCTCGCCTTTACAGCATCATCCAAGCGCCGAATGGTAATGCTCGCCATGCATCAATGATAGCATTGCAATCATTTGGTCGAACGCGTCGCTAAGTGCGCATGCGCATGAAGAAGTACAAGCCCGCCATCGCGAACAACAAATCCGGCGACCAGGCTGCGACCGATGCCGGCAGCAGATTCACATCGCCGATCTGTTCGAACAACTTTCCCAGCGCCCAATACGTAATCGCGATTGCCAGGCTGACTCCCACTCCCGCCATCGCGCCACGGTTGCCGGCGAAAAACGCGAATGGCACCGCAATCAGCGCCATCACCAGCGCGAACAACGGCACCGAGAACTTGCGGTAGAAGCGCACTTGCAACGTAATCGTATCGATGCCGCTTCGTTGCAAGTCGCGGATGTAGGCCGCCAATTGTTGGAAGTTCATCTGCTGGTCCTGCAGAACTTCCTGCAAGAAGTAATCGGGCCGCTCCTCGAGTTCACGGAATGTCGTTGCCTGGTCGGTGAAATTCTCGAACTTCTCGTTGCTTCCTGAGAATTCCCGGCTCCAACCGTTTTCGAAAATCCAGGCCTTCAGCGCCGGCTCCCAACGAGCCTTCTCCGCCGCGATGTGTTTTCTGATCCGGAAGCTGGCGGGGTCGAGTTCGAATACCTGCGGTCCAACCATCACCTTTTGCCCCGGATCGAGATACTTGTAGTAATAAATTCGCGGATCGTTATGCGAGCCGGGAGCGAAGACCCATTGCCTTTCCGGATGCAAATAAGTCTGCACTGCCCGCCCCTTGATTTCTTTCCGGATGGCATCCTGCTTTCGATTCGCGCCTGGGACGTAGTAGTGATCGAATGCAAAAAGGCCGCCGCTCATCAACATCGAAGTAAGAAGAACCGGCAGCCCAAGACGGTATAGGCTGATCCCGCAAGCCTTAAACGCGGTCACTTCGTTGTGCTTGGTGAGCACGCCGAACGTGATCAGTATCGCCACTAGTACACTGATCGGCGCCGAATCGTAAATGAGCTGCGGCGTCAGAAAGAACAAATACGTGAAGACACGCGCCATGGCTATGTGATTTTTTACGATGTCACTGAGCAGCTCAAAAAAGGTATAAACGTGCGTCATGAGCACGAAGCTTAATAGCAGGGTGCCGAAATAGAACAGGAAGCTATAGAGCACGTAGGTATCGACCACTTGTGGCACCAGAAACAAGCGCCAGCCGCGACGCCGTGTCCGCAAGGGCGCCGGCGACGGACCGCCGGGCAAGCGTCCCCGCAATCGAGCCCAGAGAATTGCGAACCAATCCACCACCATGCCGATGAAATCCCGGTCACCCGGACGTTCCAGCCGAAACAGCAGGATGATTCCAATCAGGGCGAACACGGCATTGGGAGTCCACATCGCAATCCCGACCGGTAGTTTGTGTTGTTTTGCCAGACCCGTTGCGCCTAACAGTCCCATCCAGTAAATAAACGCGAGGGCTACAGTCACCACCACCGCGGCCGACTTGCCGCCCTTGCGCGATGAAACCCCCAGCGGAATACCAACAAGCGCCAATAGGAAACACGCGGGCGGGAGCGCAAGGCGTTGGTGCAGCTCGATACGCGCCTGAATAATGTCCTCAGGATCAATCTTGGGTTCGTGATAGGCCACTTGATAAAGCGAAGCCGTATCCATTTCGATGAAGGGCTTGGCTCTCACTTCATTCGGCTTGGTCGCTTCGAGGATCTTGACTCCCCTCGATTCCGACGTTATGTAATGTTGCGTGATGTCCTTGCCCACTTCATAAGTGACGCCATTCTGCAGGGAGAGTTGGATTTGGTTATGCGGCACATCCGGGACGGCAATCGCGTCGGAAGCCACAGTCACGCGCGGGCCTTCACCGCGCTCATGATCCTCCTTCTTTTGCTCCTCAGGTGGCGTCATATCAGCAATGAATACATTTCGCCAACGCGTAAGCGCGCCTGGAATAACATCGCCAACGTACAGAATGCGATTCGGAAACTGCTCCTCGAACACACGGGGTTGCACTTCGGCAGTCAACTCCGCGGCCACCAGCTTGTTCAGTATCTTGTAAGTCTTGGTATTCGCGTAGGGTGTCAACCAAATCGACGACCAGCCGGTCAAGATCGTTGCCAGAATTGCAAACGTCATCACCGGCGCAATTACTTTCCGGCTGGGCACCCCGGCGGCTCGCATGGCCGTGATTTCTCCGTCGCTGGACATCCGGCTCAGCGCAATCAACACGCCTACCAGCACGCCAAGCGGAACAGTCAGGGGAATAGTAAACGGAATCGCCAGAGCAAAGAGATCAGCAACCTTGGCGGGAGGCGCCGAACTTCGCACCAGAATTTCAAACAACCGGCCTACACGTTGTAAGAATAGGACGAACGTAAACAGGACCGTGCCAAGAATCGCGTTATTGGCAACCTCGCGGAAAATCGATCGGCTCAGTAGGCCCATATCTTAAGGACCTCGATTCTCCTGTCTAATCCCTTGTTTCGGTGCTCGTCTGCCCCAGTGCCGGCGCCGGCACAATCGGCGGTGTCGCCACTTCGTCTTGAGCCGGTTCCAATTCCAGCTCATCGAACAACACACCGGGCGCAATCACGGACGACGTTGCCGTGTAGGTTCCACCGCCGATCAATGCAAGTGGAGCGTTCGAGTCCGTGAAGTTGAATAAGTAACTCTCGTTCGTTGCCGCGACGATGTCCTTAAATGCCCGCGTCGTGAGTCCGCGGAATCGAAGTCCACGTATCAATTCCTCTTTGCCGTCCGGATAGATCCGATATACCATCAGCGGAGCGCTTACCAGCCGCACGACACCACCGCCCTGGGCTCCACCGGCCATGCGGCGCAATTCTTCGACTGAAGCCGTCGACGGAAAGTCGATCTTTCGCACCAGAATGCCGTACGGTTTGTTCCTCTGCTGGCACATCTCAATCAACTTCTTCTTCAGGTCCGCGGGGGGAACCGTTTCGTTAGCGCGCACGAACAGATTGCTAAAGCCCGGACCCGCAGCCCCAAATCGTCCAGCCATCCTCGCACGGCCGTTCGAACTATCGAAACCTTTGAGAACCGGCGTACGCGTCAGCAGAAATCCCTTCAGATTTCCCTTCTCCACCAGCGTCAGTGGCTTCGCCCTCACTCCCTCGATATCGTATTGATAGCTTCCCATCAGCGTATGGCTGCGCCATTCTGTCTGCGTGGGATCGTCCACGACATCCATCCAATCCGGCAAGATACGCGACCCCATCCGATTCTCCAGCTCACTCGGGGCGTAAGGAACACGACGCTGCGGATCGGACACGGGCTTGCGAGTAGTCTTGAGATTATCGCCGAGCAATTGGCCAAAGAGCTGTGCCGCGGCTTGTGCGTCAAACATCACCGGTCCCGTGTAGGCTTCCCCGCGTGGCGCCCGGGTGAGCGCAGTGACATCTTCGGCCACCGCCGTGACACGACGCTTCAGGTCCGCTTCGGAGGGAAGCCCGTTGAGTTCGAAAGCCAACAGTTCATCATCACCGCGAACCTGCGCGCCCTCAGGCGTGAATCCATAGGCCCGGACACGAATGAATGCGGCATTCTCGGGTGTCCGCAGTGAAGTTCCTTCCGAGTTCACCAGATAGTTGGTCGATTGTGAGACTTGTAATTCCACGTCTGACCAGGCAACTTGCGGATACCCGGAAAAGATCGCGGACAGCTTCACCACACGGTCTTTCCAGAAAGCCTCATTCACCGGCGTCCGCCGGACCGGTTGGAGCGAAGTTTCCGCCGGCGCTTTGGAAAAGTCGGGAAGCTGGTCGGTCAGATTCATGTTCTTAAGCGTTGCCCGCTTCCGTGCGATGGCTTCCTCGGCCGTCTTGTAGGCGCGATCCGTTGCCAGCCACAACACCTGACGCAGCGCCAGGTAATCGCCCTCAGTCGGAAGCTGTTCCGGATCGTAACGGCTGCCGGTATAGGCGTCCGAGAATATGTGATCCGCGTTGTCAAAGGCGTAATCGCCGACCCTCACGCGAACCTTGGGAATTCTATGCGCGGTCTGATTGCTGCCAACCAACGCTCCCAGAGTCGCGACGATGGACGTCGACCCTGTGTCCTCGACGCGATACTCGAAAAAGTAGGGAGCGTCCAAACTCACGATGCGAAGCTGCCGCGAGCGGTCCAACTCATCCTTCATCGCCCGTAGGATCACATCGTCCTGCGCCAGCAGCGGCATCGCGAAGAAGCCGGCGGCAACTATGCAAAACAACCTCATCTTGCGGGATCCCCTCACTGTGTCTCCGTCGGGCGAGACAGCAACGGCGGCCGGTCCAGCGAATGCTCTTTTTTCTGCACTTCAATCTCGGAAACCAGCAGCGCCGGCGAGCTCGCCGAGACCGGTACCGCGCCTGATTCTGCCCCGCACTGCCCGTTGAAAACTTCCATCCTGTCGGACGTCGCCAGAATCTTCGCGAAGCTAGACAGTGGGGTCCCGACGATATCGACACCGCGGAGCAGTTCGTCCGGACGCCCGTCTGGATACACACGATAGACGATCAACGGAATCACGGTGAATGCTTGGAGGTTGTTTCGACGGGTTGTCGTGTAGCCGCCGGTCACTTGCTCGAAGTACAAACCGTAAGGCTTATTCTGACGTTTGATCTCGGCGATCAGCATCTCACGCAACTTTTGATCTGAGACCTTCTTGGTCGACTCGACGATCAGATTCGACTGCCGCGACACTACCTCCATGCCGACCTGCCGGCGTCCGTGGCCGTTGGAATGAGGAAATCCCTCGATCGGCGATCGCGACAAAAGAAAAGTCTTGAGAACACCGTTCTGCACTACGACCACAGGCGCGGACTTCACGCCCTCATCATCATAGGTGTAATAGCCGTTCAGGTCCACAGAGCCGATGGTCCTGCGGGTGGGATCAAAAGTAACCGAGAGAAAATCGGGAAGCACCGGTGTGCCGACCGCTTTTGTGAATGTCTGCCCCTCGCTCTCGTCCTTCTGCCGATGCCCCTCCACTCGATGACCGAAGATTTCGTGAAAGAAGACTCCCGCCGCGCGGCCTGAAAGAATCGCCGGGCCAATGTATGGCTCGGCCGCGGGCGCGCGAAGGAGCTTGGAAAGATCGCCTCCCACATGAGCCACGCCGGCATCGATCACTTCAGGCTTCGGCAAGCGGCTCAGGTCGCTGCCCTGAAACGTCTCCATGGTTTCAAGATCCATTCCATCCGGGGCTTTACCCCGTGCCTCGATGGCCACATTGGCGAATGTCCGCCCGGTCTGCAGTCGAGTGCCCTCGGTGCTTACGAGATACTTTGTCTCTCTCAGCAAAGCCAGATCTATGCTCGAATTAAGAACACCGACGTTATGCGCAAGATCGCCGGACCATTTCTTCAGACGCGTCATCCATTCCTCGTCTGCGAACTTAAGGTGAGGCGGCGTTTCCTCGTGAACCGCCGGCTCCTCGCTCGAAAAGTCGGCTGAGTCGTCCGCCGCTTTCACTTGCGATTGCGCGTTCGATTTGATCTCGACATACCGGCGCGACACCAATCGATACGTTCGGTCCGTCTCCAGCCAGATCTTCCGCCGTAAAGCATCCGGCACATCATCGAGCGGAATCACGGCTCCGGGCGTGAAGCGAATCCTTTGACCGCCGCTCGCATGATAATTGTCCAGTTTTGGGTTACCCACGCGTATAGTGATGTCGAGATAGCGGATGTGACCTTTCGTCTGGTCATTAATCACCCCGAGGCTGGTCCCAATGACCTGTGACTCCAAGTCCGTCACGGTGTAGGACATGAAGTAAGGAGGCGGGTCAGCCTTCTGCTTCAGGACGGAAAAGTTGCGTTGCAACTCATCCCGAATGATATCCAGCAGCGACGGTGACGACGCGGCGGCAAGAGGTAGACACACGAGGAAAGAAACGATGATGCGATGCACGAACCTTCAGCATAACAGGGAACACCTTGGCTCGGACATCACACAGGACCAGAACGGGCGCTACCACACTGCCTCACGACTTAGCTCGCCAGAGAAACCACTCCCTTGTCCTTCAGCCCGCTGATCGCCAGCCCGTACCGTCCCCGGACGCCGGTCTTTTCGAAGATATGCTTCAAGTGAATCTTGACAGTACCGGGCCGAATGCCTAATTCTAAAGCGATTTCCTTGTTCTTGAATCCCTGCTCTACCAGTTCCAGCACTTGATGCTCCCGAGGAGTTAACTCCGATCGGGCATAACGCTGCGGTTGTATTGCATCACGGAAGACGCTCTCTTCCATCCACGTTCGGCCTGTGGCAACCGTCTGAAGGCAAGCCAAGAGGCTGGCCAGCTCTGTATTCTTGCGAACAATCCCGCGGGCACCGGCCTGCAAAAGTCGGAGTGCCTCTGCCTCCGTCATGGATACGCCCCAAACAACAATCGCGGTGGGGATCCCGTTCAGCTTGGATTCGTGGATCCAGTCGAGTACGAGACGCATGCCAAACCCCTTATCCAGTACTATGATGTCGGGAGTCCTGGCATCCACGAATGCCGAAGCCGCTTCGAGCGACGGTAACCCTTCCAAAAACTCGAGTTCCAAGCTCGTTGCCAGCAGGTTTCTGACGCCTTCTGACGTGATCGGCTGAGTGTCACAGACCGCTACGGTTTTCTTGCTGTTTTGTTCGATCATCGGGTGCCTTCTTTAGGAGTGACACGCCTGCACTTTTTGGGGCGTCGGCTCAGATTCCGCCAAGTGGGCCTTATCGGTTAAGGCGTTCGAAAGTTTAGTTGAATCAAGGGGGAAAGGCTCTCATGTTATCATCGCTTCGTGCCGATTTGATCGATAGGAAGCAGGAAGGAAGAAGTCCGTCCAGCCACAATGTCTCAAGCAGAGGGCTCCAAATTCGCCGGCAACTGGAAGGCGCTCTTCATATGCCCTAACGTCAAGATAGTGAGGGAGTTATCTCCTTTGCTCAGCCGCTATCTTCCAGCGTTCTCCAGTCATGAGCTGGAAGGTTATCCCACCCGGCACCAGGTGGCCGAGGCTTTGGCTAGTCAGCGGATCAGCATCTGCTTCCTCGAGGTGAGTGGACCCGAGGACGCCGCAGTTGCAGTGATCCCTGAGATCCTGCGGGTGGATTCCAAGGTCCCCATCGTTGTACTGCTACCAGGTAACAACCCCGAAATGGTCCTCCGCTGTCTGCGTGCTGGCGCCAGCGACTTCCTCATGCAGCCCTTCACGCCCGACCAAGTGGAGGGCGCGCTGCAGAAGATCTCCAGGCTTCATCCCGGCCGCTCTAAGTCCCCCGGCAAGGTCTACTGCCTGATGCCGGCAAAGGGCGGTTGCGGAGCTAGTACACTCGCAAGCAATCTCGCTTACCAGCTAAAGCGCCTGGGCGACAAACGCATTCTCCTGGCCGACCTCGATGCGCTTGCTG
>Ga0335082_10008858_pt1 | contig 10942 bp, 8 predicted proteins | sample Lox_Sample_41_FD_206718 | JGI IMG/M metagenome (GOLD analysis project Ga0335082, IMG submission 206718) | Soil microbial communities from Loxahatchee National Wildlife Refuge, Florida, United States - Lox_Sample_4.1 | ecosystem: Environmental > Terrestrial > Soil > Wetlands | place: USA: Florida... | reverse complement strand
ATGCCGACGATGAAGCGGTGGCTCGCCGAAGGCACCGGCCTCGTGGCCGATTGCGTCATTCCGAGCTTCACCAATCCGAACAATCTGTCGATCGTGACCGGCGCGCCCCCGTCCGTGCACGGGATCTGCGGCAACTACCTCTATGACACAGAGACCGATGCCGAAGTGATGATGAACGACCCGAAGTGGCTGCGTGCGCCGACACTGCTCGCCGCGCTCGCCGACGAGGGACAACGCGTCGCCGTGGTCACCGCCAAGGACAAGCTGCGCAAGCTGCTCGGACACAAGATGCAGGGGATCTGCTTTTCTTCCGAGCGGGCGGACCAGGTCACCATGGCCGAAAACGGGATTGCGGAAGCGTTGCCGCTGGTCGGCATGCCCGTTCCCTCGGTCTATTCTGCCGAGCTCTCCGAGTTCGTGTTCGCCGCCGGCGTGAAGCTACTGCAAACGATGCGGCCCGACGTGCTCTACCTTTCGACGACCGACTATGTACAGCACAAGCACGCGCCCGGCGATCCGGAGGCAAACCGGTTCTTCGAGATGATGGACCGCTATCTGGCACGCCTGGACGAACTCGGCGCCGTGATAGCCCTCACCGCGGACCACGGCATGAACGCCAAGATCAAGCTCGACGCGAGTCCCAACGTCATCTACCTGCAAGATCTGCTCGAAGGCTGGCTCGGCGCCGGCAAGACGCGCGTGATCCTCCCGATCACCGATCCGTATGTCGTGCATCACGGCGCACTCGGCTCGTTTGCCACCATCTACCTCGATTCCGCCGACATCGCCAGCGTCGGCACACGGCTGCGTGAACGCCGCGGCATCCAGGTCGTTCTCGAGCGCGAGGCAGCAGCGCTGCGGTTCGAGCTGCCGGCCGATCGCATCGGCGATCTCGTGGTGGTCGGGGAGCGCGACGTCGTGTTCGGCACGGCGGTGGCGCGCCACGATCTGACGCAACTCGAGTTGCCGCTGCGGTCCCACGGCGGGATCTCCGAGCAACGCGTACCGCTGGTGTTGAACCGCCCGATCCAGGGCCTCGACGCCAATCGCCGCCTGCGCAACTTCGATGCATTCGACCTTGCGTTGAACTACGCGCAATGAACGCACCCCTCCCTCCTTTCCGCGCTGAGCCGCTGCGTATCGCCGGCGAAAAGATACGGCGCGATCGCACGTTCGAGGTTCGCTATCCGTTCACCGGCGCCCCGATCGCCCGCGTGTCGATGGCAACGGCGGACGACGTCCGGCGCGCTTTTGCCGCGGCGCACGCATTCAAGAGCCGCCTGACCCGTCACGACCGTTACCGCGTCCTGATGCGCGCGGGCGCCCTGCTCGCCGAACGGCGTGATGAGATCGCGCGCGGCATCACGCTGGAATCCGGCCTCTGCCTCAAGGACACGCAGTACGAAGTCGGGCGCGCGAGCGACGTGTTGTTGTTCGCCGCGCATCAGGCGCTCGTGGACGATGGCCAGGTTTTCTCCTGCGACCTCACGCCGCATGGCAAGAGCCGCAAGATCTACACGTTGCGCGAGCCCTTGCTCGGCGTGATCACGGCAATCACGCCGTTCAATCACCCGCTCAACCAGGTCGTGCACAAGATCGCGCCGGCCATCGCGACCAACAACCGGGTCGTGCTGAAGCCGAGTGAGAAGACGCCATTGGCCGCCTTCGTCCTGGCCGACATCCTGTACGAAGCCGGCCTGCCACCGCCGATGCTCTCGGTGGTGACCGGCGATCCGCGCGAGATCGCCGATGAACTACTCACGAACTCCGCGGTCGATCTCATCACGTTCACCGGCGGCGTTGCCATCGGCAAGTCGATCGCCGCCAAGGCGATCTACAAGCGCCAGGTGCTCGAGCTCGGAGGCAACGACCCGCTGATCGTGATGGAGGACGCCGACATCGAAGAAGCTGCCGCGCTCGCCGCAAGCGGGTCGTACAAGAACTCGGGACAACGGTGCACCGCGGTCAAGCGCATGCTCGTGCACCAGGCGGTCGCCGATCGCTTCGTCGAACTCCTCGTGGCGAAAACGCGTGCCGTCAAGTACGGCGACCCGCTCGATCCTGCGACCGACATGGGGACCGTCATCGACGAAGCGGCGGCATGCTCGATGCAGGCTCGCGTCGAAGACGCCGCCGCGTGCGGCGCAAAGCTTCTCATCGGCAATGTCCGGCAGGGCGCCCTGTATTCGCCCACCGTGCTCGACCACGTAACGCCGGAGATGACCCTGGTGAAGGAAGAGACCTTCGGCCCGGTATCGCCGGTCATGCGTTTTGCCGACATCGATGCGGCGATCGCAATGGCGAACGCCACGGCGTACGGTCTCTCCTCCGGGGTTTGCACCAATCGGCTCGACTACATCACGCGCCTCGTCAAGGAACTGCACGTCGGAACCGTGAACGTGCGCGAGGTGCCGGGTTACCGGTTGGAATCGACGCCTTTTGGCGGCATCAAGGACTCGGGGTTGGGCTACAAGGAGGGAGTGCAGGAGGCAATGAAGTCGTTTACCAACGTGAAGACGTATTCGATCCCTTTTTAGTGCGCGCCGCGCCGCGTACCCGAGAACTTCGCGGGTTCTTGGGGAGAACGATGGGCGCCATGAAGGATCTTGTGAAGTCTGAGCTGATCTGAGTGATCACGCGGAACCCCAATCCCTCCTGGCCCTCCCCTTGAAGGGGCTGGAGTAGGAACGATGCAGACCCTGCTCAACCTGCTCGCCGCGATCGCCCTCCTCGTCTGGGGCACGCACATCGTGCGCACGGGCGTGCTGCGCGTGTTCGGCGCCAACCTGCGGCAGATCCTTCGCCGCAGTGTCGGAACTCGGAGCGGTGCTTTTCTCGCCGGGATCGGCGTGACAGCGTTGCTGCAGAGTTCAACGGCAACCGCGTTGCTCGCCTCGTCTTTCGTCGGCCAGGGTCTGGTCACGACCGCCGCAGCGCTTGCCGTCATGCTCGGGGCCGATGTCGGGACCGCCCTGATGGCGCAGGTGCTTTCGCTCAGGCTGTCCTGGCTCGCGCCCCTGCTGATCGTGGTGGGCGTGATCGTGTTCCTGTCACGGCGCAACGAACGCGCAGGCCAGGTGGGTCGGATCGCGCTCGGCCTCGGCGTCATCATTCTGGCGCTGCAGTTGATCGTGCAGGCATCCGCGCCGCTCACGCAAGCCGCCGGTGTGAAGGTGCTTCTGAGCCAGTTGTCCGGCGATGCGGTGCTCGATGTGCTGATCGGCGCGCTGCTTTGCGTACTCTGCTATTCGAGCCTTGCCATCGTGCTTCTCACCGCAGCGCTTGCGGCCTCCAACGTGATTGCGGTGTCGGTCGCGGTGACGCTGGTTCTCGGTGCGAATCTCGGTGGCGGCCTCGTAGCGGTGCTGACGACGCTCAACGCGGACCCCGTTTCGCGCCGCGTCCCGGCCGGCAACCTGCTTGCCAAGGCGATCTGCTGCGCGCTCGCGCTCGCGGTGCTTCCCGCGGCTATGCCCTGGATCCATTACCTTGGCGGCGATCCGCAGCGCCTTGTGCTCAACTTTCATCTCGCGTTCAACGTGCTCCTGGCTGCGATCTTTCTTTCCTTCGTTTCGCCGCTGGCGCGGATCGTCGACCGCTGGCTCCCGGCGAAACCCGCAGCGGAACTGCCTGGCCAACCGCGCCATCTCGATCCGACCGCGCTCGCGACGCCGACGCTTGCGATCGCCAATGCAGCGCGCGAAGCGATTCGCCTCGCCGACGTGGTGCAGGAAATGGTGATCGGCCTGGTCACCGTCCTCCGCACCAATGACCTCCAGCTGGCCGAAGCGCTGCGCAGGCGCGACGATGAGATCGATCGCCTGTACACGGCCATCAAGCTGTACCTGACACAGGTGAGCCGCGAGGCGCTCGAGTCCAGGGAATCGAAGCGCTGGGCCGACATCATCCAGTTCACGATCAACATGGAACACGCCGGCGACATCGTCGAACGCGTGATGCTCGATGTCGCCGAAAAGAAGATCCAGCACAACCTGTCGTTTTCGGACGCCGGCATGAGCGAGATCGAGGACCTGCACCGGCATCTGCTTGCAAATCTCAAGCTCGCCGTTGCCGTGTTCCTGAACGGCGACCTCAAGAGCGCGCAGCACCTGATCGCGCAAAAGATCGCCTTCCGCGAGCTCGAGATGCAGTACGCGGACAATCATCTGCAGCGGCTGTCGGGGAACACGCCCCAGTCGATCGAGACCAGTTCGCTGCACCTCGATCTCCTTGCCGACTTCAAGCGGATGAACTCGCTCTTCTGCTCGGTGGCGTATCCGATCCTCGAATCGGCCGGCGTGCTCGCCAGGACGCGCGTCGTCGACGCCGCCGTGGCGGGCTTTCAGGCCGACGAGCCGCGTACGATCTGACCCCGCGCTACACACCGAACGCGCCGCGACGCGCCGGATGACCACACATGCCTCTCACGCTCGAAACCATCAATGCGCTGTTCGACATTCACGGAAGCCGCATGTACAGCGGCGAGCCTGTCACCCAGCTCGAGCACGCGCTGCAATCGGCCGCCCTCGCCGAGCAGGCCGGGGCTTCCCCAGCGTTGATCACCGCCTCGCTGCTCCACGACCTCGGCCACATGATCAACGACCAGGGGGAGACGCCGACCTTGCGCGGCATCGATGATCGCCACGAATACGTGGCGATCCCTCGCTTGCGCGGGCTGTTCCCGGACGAGGTGCTCGCGCCGATCCGCCTGCACGTCGAAGCAAAGCGGTACCTCTGTGCGCGTGGCGATGGCGTGCATTCGGGACCGAGTTACCTGGAAGCGCTATCGGCCGATTCGCTGCGCAGCCTGCGCCTGCAAGGCGGAGTCTTTTCGGACGCGCAGGCCGATGCGTTCATCGCGCAGCCGTTCGCGGCCGACGCCGTACGGCTGCGGTGCTGGGACGATCTGGCGAAGGTGCCCGGCCGCGCGACCCTGCCGCTGGAGCACTATCTGACGATCGCGGCCGGCGTCGCATTGGCCTGAACGCGCGCATGACGGAACACGAGAAATTCAGCGCCCCGCTGGGTGGCACCGAGGCGCACGAGTTCATTCCCTTCATGCACGAACTGATCGGAGTCGCCTTCAAGGCGATCCGTCCCTACTTCCTTGCCGCGACACCCGTGCTGACCAAGGCCGATGCGACGCCGGTCACACAGGCCGATCGCGCGGCAGAGCAGGCGATGCGTGGCCTGATCGAAGCGCGTTATCCGACGCATGCAATCCTGGGCGAAGAGTTCGGCGTCAGGGAAGCGGCGCCCGCGACACCGCGTTACCGCTGGGTGCTGGATCCGGTCGACGGGACCCGTGCGTTCATCTCGAACTGCTTCCTGTTCGGCACGCTGATCGCGCTCGAGCGTGACGACGGTGCCGGGTTTCGCCCGGCACTTGGCGCGATCGCGCATCCCGCAGCGGGAGTGGCGTTGATCGGCCACGCGGACGCGTGCCGGCTCTATTGCTCGGATGGCAGCGAGCGCGCGGCACACGTGCGTTCCGTCAGGACGCTGGCCGACGCAACGGTGCTCGCCACGACCCATTGGAGCACCGGCGAGCAGTCGGGTGGTCCGGCGGTCGAGGCACTTGTCCGCAAGGCAAAGCTCTATCGCACCTGGGGCGATTGCTTCGGATACTTCGCGGTCGCGACCGGCGGCGCGGACGTGATGCTCGATCCCACGCTATCGTACTGGGATGTCGCTGCGGTCGTGCCGGTGATCGAGGGAGCGGGTGGCCGCGTCACGAGCTGGGACGGGGGCAATCCGCTCGCGCAGTTGTCTCTGATCGCCTCGAGCGGCACCGTGCACGACGAAGTGCTGGGCACGCTTCACGGTCCTGCGTTGCGTTAGTCGTTGGTCACGCCGCTCTGCCGGCCCAGTACAAGGCGCTGTCGAGGATCACCTCGGCGAGCGAATGCGAACGTCCATACGTTTCGCGCTGACGGCGCGCGTGATTGCCGTAGACGCGCACGATCGATTCGATCGCCTCGAGTGCGAGTGTGCCGTTGAGTCGCTCCGCGTACGGCCGGACCTTCGCGACCGTTGCGAGCACGTCCTGGTGCAACGGCACGATCGCGCCTCCGACCGCATCGATGACCTGTCCTTCGAGTCCGAAGCGACACGCCTGGAAGCGGTTGTAGCTGTAGGTCAGGTAGACGTCTTCGCTCGCCGGGCGCGCCTGCGTATCGAGCAGCCACGCGCAGATCGCCTGCAGGTAGCCGGCAAGTTCGGCCGCGCGATCGACCGTCAAAGGCGTATCGAACACGCGCACCTCGATCGTGCCGTACTCGGGCTTCGGCCGGATGTCCCAATAAAAATCCTTCATGCTCTCGACCACGCCGAGCGCGCGCATCTTGCCGAAGTAGCTCTCGAAACCTTCCCAATCGGTGACGAACGGGGCGCGCCCCGAGAGTGGAAACGCGAACACCGTGTTCAGCCGCGAGCAATCGAAGGAGGAATCCACGCCCTGGTAGTACGGGCTGCACGCGGCCAGAGCGATGAATTGCGGAACGTAGCGCGCCAGGCTGTGCAGCAGCCGCATGGCTGACGTGCCGTCGGCGCAGCCGATATGCACGTGCTGGCCGAATACGGTGAACTGCTTTGCGAGGTAACCGTAGAGTCCGGCGACGTGGCGGAAGCGCGGGCGATCGAAGATCTTGCGCTCGCTCCAATGCTGGAAGGGATGAGCGCCCCCGCCCGCGAGGCGCAAGTCGAGCTTGTCGGCGGCGATCACCAACGCGTCCCGCATGTTGCGCAACTGATCGCGCAGCGGACCGAACTCGTTGTGCACGTCGGTGCTGATCTCGATCATGCTCTCGGTGATCTCTGGCTTGATATCGCCGGGAAACGGTTTGCGCTCGACGAGATGAATCAGGTCCGAGGCGCCGCGGGTCAGATCGCCGGTGCGCCGATCGATCACCTGCAGTTCCAGCTCGACGCCCACCGTGAGCGGTGCGGAGGTGGAAAACGTCATCGACGCGGGTGAAGCACGTTCCATCGGCGTTCATTCCTGAGTTTCGCCGCCGCGCCGAAGTGCCGCAGCGAGCAGCAATGCGCCGCCCACTTGCATCAGGACGACGCCGATCGCGACGACGCCTCCGACCTGTGCAGCAAGGCCCGGATTGAGCACCGCGACGTCGCGGGTAAGCAGCAGGGACACCGCCGACATCGGCAGCAGGCCCGCGCCCACCAGCACTCCTTTGCGCCTTGCCAGACCGGCGGGACGTGCCAGCGCCGCGGCGGCCCCGACCTTGCACATGGCGCGCACGACCACGAGCGCCAGCGCGGGCGCCCAGACTCCGAGGCCGAGATCGAGGTTCGTGGTGGCAAACGACAGGCTGAAGAAGAGCACCAGCGCGATCGCAACCGGCATGCCCAGCTCCGCGGCGAGCAGGCGCCGCTCGTGATCCAGCGTGCGTGCAAACGCGCCGCACGTCAGCAGCGCGAGCAGCGGCGACAGGCGCAACGACTGCGCCAGCGCGAACACCATGGCAATGAAAGCCAGCACCACCACGATCTGAGTGCCGCGTTCCCCGCGCACAAGCGCCAGCACGCGCAGGAGCAACCGCGCGGCAGCGGCGGCGAGTGCCAGCGAGCCGAACACCAGATACAAGCTCGGCAGGAGCAAGCTGCCGACATCGCTCCACGCGAACGTCGCGAGGCGGGCGTCGAACTGGACCCACGCGAGCATCACCGTCGAGAGCAGCACGGCGTAGATGCTGTTCATGGCAGTAAGCAGCAGCGTTCGTTCGGTGATCTGGCCCTGCGCACGCAACTCGCGTACGACAGCGAGGGCGACCGCAGGCGAGGTGGCGACTGAGATCGCGGCGATCAGGGCGGCAGCGAGCTGCGAAAGACTCACGCGCATGACGAGGTAGACGACGAGGAAGGTCAGTCCAGCCTCGATGACGCTCGTCAGCGTCAATGCAGGGTTGCGCCGCAGCCAGCCCCACGAGACGCGCTGGCCGACTTCGAACAGGATGATCGCGGCGCAAATGCCGAGCACGAGGTCGGCCGAGACTTCGTCGATCGGCGCCAGGCTGATGCGCGCGAGCGCGGCGGCGGCGACCGCGAACACGACGCTTACCACCGTGTAGCCGATCAGTCGCGGCACGCGCAGGCGCGCCGCCAGCTCGCCGCCGATTGCCGCGATCAGCGCCAGAAGCGCGAGCGTGAGCGCACTCGTACCCTGCAGCGGCCAAGGCGGTAGGAAGTCATGGGCCATGGGGAGTCGGATGTGCGCCGGAGCCGCGGCGACGGGCTTTGCCCGAAGAGAGGTAGAAAAAGAAAAAGCCCGCGCGCCTCGAAGGCCACCGCGGGCTTGAAAGCGAGGAGAGTCGACCTCGCTTGCTGCCGTCGCTCGGAAACTCGATGCCGCTCCGATCTGGCGGTACTGCGCGACATCAGGTTCGAGCGCAGCGTAGCCACCGCGCGCCGGGTCCGAAATTCGGTGGAGAGCGTACGTAAATCTGCGGAGCCTCGCGACCGCGCATCGAAGCTAGCGCGGCGCGACATCACCGCACGCAATCGGGTCGACGCGCGAAGCAGGCTCGAGTCATGCACCAGGCTGGTTGCGCTCGAGATCGAACCGCAAGCGAAACAGATCGGCAACGCGGCGCGCGCGCAGCTTTTCCATGATGCGCGCGCGATGCACTTCGACCGTGCGTGGACTGATGCCGAACTCTTCTGCGATCTCACGGTTGTGCTGGCCGTTGGTGATGCGTTCGAAAACTTCCATCTCGCGTGCCGTCAGACGTTGCAAGCGAGCCGCAAGTTCCTCGCGGTCGCGTGCTTCCTGCACGATGCGCTGGTCGCTGGTCAATGCGGTGGTGACGGCATCGAGCAGATCGCCTTCATCGATCGGCTTCTCGAGGAAGTCGACCGCGCCATCGCGCAGCGCGGTGCGCGCGGTGCTCACGTCGCCGTGCGCCGTGATCACGATGGTCGGCAGGCCCGGGTGCTTCGTGCGCAACTGGCGCTGCAGTTCGAGGCCGTCGATGCCCGGCAGCCGCACGTCGAGCAACGCGCACGCCGGCCGCTGTAGCGCGCTGTAGGCGAGGAATTCCTCGCCGCTCGCAAACCCCTTGGGGATGAAGCCGCGCAAGCGCAGCAGCAGTTCGAGCGACTCGCGCACCGCGCGATCGTCTTCCACGAGATACACCGCGGAGCCGGCGAGCGCAGTCTGGGAGGGGTCAGTGCTCATGCGAAGCAGGGTCGATCGGAAGCTCCAGGCAGAAGTTCGTCTGGTGCGATTCGGTATCGAGCCAGAGCCTACCACCGTGCCTCTCTGCGATCGTGCGGCTGATCACGAGGCCCAGGCCCATGCCCTCGGGCTTGCTGGTCGACATCGGCTGGAACAAGCGGTCCCGTACCTCGGCCGCAACGCCGGGGCCCGAATCGCGCACCTCGATTCGGATCGCATTGGCGCCGGTACGGCGCGCGCGCACCTCGATCGCGCGCGGTGGCCCGGACTCCGCCAGCGCATCGATGGCATTGCCGAGCAGGTTGCCGAGCACGGCGCCGATCTGCACCCGATCCACCGGCAGCGGCGGCAGCCCCGCTTCGATCGACTCGCGCCACGCGATGCGGCTGCGCGCGAGCCGATCGGCCGCCTGGTCCCTGGCGGCGGCGATCAGCGCCGCGACGTCGACGCGTTCCATGTGCGCGGCGCCGGAGCGGAAGAAGTCCCGCATGCGGCGCACGAACTGCCCGGCACGTGCGCTTTCCTCGGCCACGCGTTCGAGTGCGTTCAGCAACTGCTCGCGGTCGTTGTCGTTGCGCGCGAGCACGCGGCATGCGCTCGCGTATGTGCCGATCGCCGACAGCGGCTGATTCAGTTCATGCGCGAGCGCCGCGGCAAGCTCCGCCGCCGCTGCGGCGCGCTGCGCCTGGGAAAGCGCCGACTGCTGCACGCGCAGTTCGCGCTCGCGGCTGGCAAGGATCTCGCCGGAGCGGCTGCGCTCGTCGGCAAGTGCGCCGAAGAACAACGTGGTGATCGCGAGCGTGAGCATCAGGAGCTGGAACTCGACTGCCGATGTGGAAAGCGTCTCGGTGATGACGAGCGAAAGCACGAAGCCGACCTGTGCACAGGGCAATCCGATGGCGGCGCCGACCAGGCCGTAGCGCAATGCGAACGCGATCATCGGCAGGAACAGCAGGTACGACATGCGGAACTCGTCGAACGGTTTGACGCCGAAGACAACCACCAGCAAGGCCGCAAGGGCTGCGATCAGGAGGATCGTGTCGCGCACGGCCACGCGCCGGACCGCACGATCCAGCTTCGGCCAGGAGCGCCACGCGCCCTGTGCCAGCAGCAACAGCAACGGCGCAAGCACCGCCAGTCCGAGCAGGTCCCCGATCCAAAGGTGTGCAAGCGCGCGCGGCGCTTCCGCGAGATCGAGCGTGCCATCGGTGAGATAGCCTCCGACATAGAGCGCCGCGGCGACCAGCGTTCCGGCAGCGGCGACGGCGACGAAACGAGCGACATGCCGTACACCTGCGTGCGCCCAGGGAACTCTGACCAGGCGACGGACGGCGAGACCGGCACACACGTATGAACCCGCCATGCCGGCACATGCAATGGCAGTGCCGAGCAGCGTGCCCGGCGCGTCGCGCACCAGCACCTCGGCAAGCGCGACCGCGGCGAAGACCGCGGGCGCATACCAGATGCCGCCATCGATCACCAGAACGACCGCCAACGCCGGATGCGGGTTCCATGGCGTGGCGGCAAAGGGCGCGGCAGGAAGCGTGTACGCCGCCGCGTCGAGCAGGACATACAGCGCGATGAAAACGGCGCTTCGAACAAAAAGGCGCCCGAAGGCGCCCTGCGTGATCGGTTCTGCCAGTGACTCAGAATGGAATGTCATCGTCCATCTCGGCGATGTTCGGTGCCGGCTGCTTGGCACCACCCGCCGGACGACTGCTTTCGCGCGCGCCGCCTTCGCGAGGAGCG
>Ga0335082_10008856_pt1 | contig 10943 bp, 10 predicted proteins | sample Lox_Sample_41_FD_206718 | JGI IMG/M metagenome (GOLD analysis project Ga0335082, IMG submission 206718) | Soil microbial communities from Loxahatchee National Wildlife Refuge, Florida, United States - Lox_Sample_4.1 | ecosystem: Environmental > Terrestrial > Soil > Wetlands | place: USA... | reverse complement strand
CGAGAGTGCTTTTTCGGTTCGCCATTTGAGATGATCTCCCAGAGGCCAGAGGCCGGAGGCTTACAGGGCCGAGAGGTCCCGTTGTCCTCCGATGTTACCTCAGCTTCGTCATTGCTTTCCGTGAATTTCCAGCTGTCATTCATTCATTGTGATTGAGTCTCAATCACAAATCACTCAACGTCCGCTGCGTCCGAATCGTCGGGAACGTCGTCGGGACTGGTGTCATCGGCAGCGGCATCATCGCCACCGTCGTCCGGCGCGGCCGTATCGTCTCCTCCCTCGTCTCCCTCATCGCCTCCGTCATCACCTCCATCCCCTTCATCGCCTCCACCTCCTCCACCTCCACCGCCACCCCCACCCCCTTCCTGGGCTGCGGCGGCCTGGGCGGCGGCGGCCTGAAGAGCGCTCTCGGCGGCCGAGATGAGAGGGCCGGCCTTCATGTTGAACCAGTCGAGAGGCTGCATCCAGTTCGGATCGAGACCCATGACGGTGGAGCCGTTCATGGTTATCTGGGTGACCCTGGGCAGGGGCATCCGGGAAGCGAGGGTCCGGGCGGCGAGAGCCATATCGAGGCGATCATCGAGATCTCCCGCCATCCGTGCTCCGAGCGTATCGCCGGCCAGGGCCGGCTTCATCCAGAGGCTTTCCTCATCGGTCCCGTAGTAATCCTGGTTGTCTATCTCCTCGTCTTCGAGTTCACCGACGGCCTTCTCGTCGATGTCCGCCGGGTCGAGCCAGATGTCCGCATCGAACATCTCTTCTCCATCGCCGCCACCCCTGTCCGGTTCCTCGACGAAGTCTCTCTCCTCCACCTCTGCTCCGTCATAAGACATGCCCATGAAGGTTCCCCAGCCGGCGAGCAGTGTTCCGGTGGGAGAGAAGCGAAGCTGGTCCGTGGGAAGGCCGGCGGCCTTGATGGCGTCCATGGCCTTCTGATTGGAGGCGATGTAATTGACGTCGGGCTGGTTGGAGGCAATGAGTGCGTTGCGTGCCACCTTGCGGGCAGCCACGAAGGCTTTGCGCACGATGGATTGCTTGGCGGCAAAGTCGGGAACACCCTGTCCCGCGGTGACCTTGCTCCAGGTGGTGCCGGTCAAGATCTGACTCCAGTTGCCCTGTGTATCCTGGACTCGGATCTTGAAATTCCGGACCACGTACTTGATGTTGAGCCGGGCGGCCGCGGCGGCACCCGGTGTCTTGCTGGCGGTGAGGGCGTTGGTCGCGACGGTGAGAGCCTGCTTGTAGACCGGATTGGTCCAGGTGGCATGCTTGGTGGCCGTCACGGTGGCACCAGCCACCGGTGCTGCTCCCGGTGCGGGGGCAGGGGCGGGAGCATTCACCGTGACGGGCATCGCGACGGGGATACCGGCCTGGCGAAGGGCGTTTACAACGATGTTGTAAGGCGTCCCTCGCCTAGATGCTTTTGGGGAGGTGGTGGCTCCCATCATGGTGTTGCTCTTGCCAACACGACCGATGACCCACTTGCCGCTCGTGTGCTGTATCAAGATCTGACGCTGCTTGGAGAGTGCAATCAGCGCCCGGCGTGCCTTGCGTGGTCCTAGCAAGGAAGTGGCGATGGACTTGGCCTGGTTCCAGGTCGCCTTCGGCCAGCGTGCTCCCTGGGCAACCGGGATACCGGCCTTGCCGAGAGCGCTCAAGATCTTGGCCTGATCTCGATTTGGTGTGGTGGTGGTCGGAGCAGCAGCTCCGAACACCGTCGTGGGTGCCGTGGGTGGGCCGTAATCGTAGGCTTCCGGCGGAGCGTTGGGATCGAAAGTGGCCGTGAGGGATGAAGTCATCGGTCCGGTCTGTCCGGCCTGGCCTGCCCCTCTTCGTCCCTGAGGAGTCCTCCACTGGCCGTTTGCTTGCTGGATGGAGATGCCATAACGAGCTGCGATGTGAAGGAGTGCACGGGTGGCCTTCGGGTTGTTGCTGGTGGCCGTGGCCGCCGTGGCCTTGGCGGTCTGCCAGGTCGCTGTGGGCCACTGGGCTCCCTGGGTAATGGGAACTCCGGCGCTCTGCAGAGCAGCGGTGAGTGCCCCGAGGTCAATCTTCGCGCCCGTGGTCGGCTGAGCCCCGAAGTGCCTTGCACCCGTCCGGGCTCCCCCGCCGGGGGTTCCCGGTCGCGCTCCGAAGTGTCCAGCACCGGCCCGGGCCTCTCCCCGGTTGCCGCCACGCCTGCGACCACCACCGCGTCGTCCGTAGCCGCCGGAAGCACCAGGCGGTGGAGGAGGAGGCGGAGCAAGGCCGGGAGGGGGTGGAGGGGGAGGGGGAAGAACATCGCCTTGCATGTCCGCTTCCTCGGGGGCGATGTCGCTGGATGTGTCGTAAGTACCTGCGCTGGGATCGTAGGAGGTATCGTACGAGCTGGTGTCATACGAGCTGGTGTCAGGCGTGGAGTAGTCATAGGGGCTGGGAGCTGCCGATGTGTCGTAGGGGCTGGGGCCGGCGGCGGCGGCAGCGGCCGAGGGATCGTAAGAGGGACTGTTCGGATCGAGGGTGGGATCGTAGTTGGGACTGTTCGGGTCCGAGGGATCGTAGGGTGTCCCATCGGGTGAGCAATTGGGGTCGGTGGTCGGGTCGCACTGGGCCTGGGCTTGACCCTGTTGCATGGCTGCAATCTGGGCTGCGCACGCGGGATCGCTCGGATCGCAGGGCAAGCTCATGCCGGCGGGGGGAGGAGCGTTCTTCTGGGAGCCCATCACCACGCCGATGATTCCCTCGGCCCACTGCAAGGGGGCGGTGAGGAGATCTCCGAGGCCGAGCCCCATGACGTCCTCCCCCTCCATGATGTAGGGGGTGATGCCGCGGGTATCTCCCGGAGCCAGCATGTCGAAGCGGCCGTAAGATCCACTCATCCTGGATGGCTTCCGGAGGGGTCTGACGAAGACGCCCGAGACAACGGCTCCCGAGGACAAGCGCTTGCGGCGGCGGATGTAGACGACAGGCTCATCGCCGACGAGGTGAGCGGCGGTGGGGCCCACCTTGGCCTTGAAGACTCCCTGGGCCCAGGGGATGAGCTTCTGCACCTGGGCCGGCGTGGCCACCTTGACCTTGCCCTTGGTCTGCTTGGCTACGATCTTGTTCGCCGTCATCTGGGCGAGAGGCATGACCCCCTTCTTGTGAAAGAGGCTCTTGATGGCATTGAAGACGGTGGCGGGGAGGTTCTTGATCGCCTTGGCGATGTTGACAGCCTCTTTCACAATCGGCTTGATCACCTTCTTGGCGACGAACTTGCCGGCTGTCTTGACGCCCTTGACTGCCCCCTTGGCGAGCTTGCCGGTCTCCTTCACCACGGCCTTGGCGCCGGTGTACTTGTAGACGGTACCCGCCGCCTTTGCGATCCCCTTTCCGATCCCCTTGACCAGCTTGCCCAGGGAGAAACCGACCTCATCACCTGACATCGGAATGAGGGCGTGGCCGCCGGGCTGGCGCTCGACCTCGAAGCCAGTGTATCCCCTGGCCGTCCGGGCCAGGAACTTCATGTGTCCAGTGGTGGCGGAGGGACCGATGTACTTGATGGCGAGCGAGCCCGGGACCTGTTTCTTGAGCAGCGCCACGACGGCCTTCTGAGCATGCGCGACCTGTTCAGGTGAGGGAGCGGAAACAGGGGCTGGAGCATCTCCCGAGGAGGTGGTCGTGGTGACCGCTCTCGTGAGCACGAAGCCCCCCTCGGTGCGCTGGGCTTCGAGGGCCTTGGGCTGCTTGCTTCTGGTCGTCTTGACCAGGAACTTGAGGCGTCCTTCGGGAGTGAGGCCGTCGTACTTGATGGCCTCAAGAGTGTCCGTCTTCGAGGTTCCGAACTTGACGATGATGGCCTTCTTGGCCGCGGAGATGTCCTCGGAAGAGGGCTCTTCTCCGCTCACGTCGGTCGGACGTGGCCGTGCCGAGAAGCGCTTGATGGTGCCGTCCTTGAGGCGGGCACCGAAGCGCAGGAGTCCTTCGGGAGTGAGACCCTCGTAGCGGATGGCGCTGAGGTTCGGGGTCTCCTTCTTGAGCTTGTCGAGCAGGGCCGCCTTGGCCGCGGCGATGGCCGCGTCCGAGGTGATGGGAGCGACGGGTGTTTCCGTGCCTTGCGCTTCCTGGCTATCGCTCGTTGCCTCTCCGGAAAGGATGGCCGCCGCCTCGAATCCCTTCTCGACACCACTTGCCTCGGGGACCCACTTCGACAGCTCGTCGAGGGAGTCATGTTCCTCATCGTCGAAGAAGCGAGTGCCATCACCCCAGTCGACTTCTCCCACCTTGCTCTTGAGCAGCTTTTTCGTGTCGTGCCAGCGGCGAGCGCTCGAACTTCGGTTGCCTGTCGCCGCCCGTCTGTCTCCTCCCATGAGGGCTGCCTTGGCCGCCGTGGCCATCGCGGGAGCGAAATGGCGGGGAATTCTCTTGCGCAGGCGTTGCAGAGCGAGGCCCATGACGGCGTCGTTCACGTGCTCGTCGAGTCCACTCGAAAAGAGGGCGATGTGAGGGAACTTCGGGAGTCTCTTAGGAAAGAGAGAAGGTCCGATGTTGATGGCCGCCGTGGGTATGAGATGAATCCCGCCCACGTCGGAGTTGTCCATGCCTGATACGGCAGCCTTGGCCGCCATGGCGGGCACCTGGCCTCCTTCGGCGATGGCCTTGCGGATGTCCGTGCGGAGTTTCTCGGCGTCATCGGGGGAGACCCGGGAGGAGAAGCGAACAGGACCGCCCGAGGTCTTGATGGTGAGCTGAGCACTCGCTCCTCCATCGTCCGTGCGCTTGACTCTCAGGGTGGATTGAATGTCGGCCATGGGTATGTCCTTTTCCAGTCGTCCGGTTCGCGAGAAACTCTCAGATCTTATCGAGGTGGTCCTCTTCGAGGAATTCTCCTCCACAGGCGCAGCCGAGTTCGAGTCGGCCAGCGATGCCCCCCTGCCTGGCTGGACGGGTTGCGGCGGGCTTCTTCCTTCCGTGCAGAAAATCGTGGTATCCGGCGGCCATCGCTTCGAGCTGGGATACCTCGTCCGCGGTCAACGAGAGGGTGTGCTGATTGTCTTGGCCATGAACGAGACGGGCTTTCACCTTGAGTCCCCCGTCCTTGGTCCTGATGATTTCGAAGTTTTTCGGAGTGGTAGCATCGTCGCCATGGATCTCGGTGCGCCGCCAGACCGGGGTGCGCCGGTAATCCATCAGCTCGCTGTCCAGTGTTTGCGGCATGTTGTTGCCTCTTCAGTCAGAAGATTCCATTGGCGGTGAGATAGGAGCCGGTCGTGGCCTTGAATCTGGTCCGGGGCGGGATGTTGGCCAGCCACTTGCCAAGGCCATCCTCTCCGGTGTGGTGAGCCACGGCCATGAGCCCCGAGAGGGAGGCCGGGCGATCTTCGATGGTCTTCGAGATGGCCGACTTGTACCGGCCGAGAATAGCGTTTCTGTAGGCTTTCATCGACTTTTCGAAGACCTTGTACTGGAGCTTTGGATCTCCCAGGAATCGTTCGGACGGTATGATCCAGTCTCCGGTCCATCCCTCCGGACCCTTGCGCGGGTTCTTCATGAGTCCGAGATCAACCATGCGGCGCACGGGAATCTGGAAGATGCCGATACCACCCCGGGGACCGATGGTTCCGGCCTTTTCCTTGCCCATGGCCTTGACGAATGCCGTCCAGGCCGCGTTGGAGACTTCCGGGAAGGGAGAAGGAACCCCCTGCACGGGGGCTTCCTCGGGAGCTGTCCTGGCCTTGCTGATGAGGGCGTCGGAGAGTGCCGGATAACCTGCCACCGAGGCCGATGATGCCGCCAGCTCGAATTCCACCTTGGTGGGCTTGAGACCCTTCGCTTGCTTGAGGATGACCTGCTTGACGCCATCGGGGAGTCCCTTGGCGTAGGGTTTGGGGGAGTTCTCGTCGAGGGCCTTTCCGAGCGACACCTTCCCTGGCGTACGGTGGGAAGGTGCACCGTGAGCAAGAGCGCCCTTGGCATCCACGCCAGTGGCTCTCTTCTTTTCCTTCTCGGCCTCCTCGACCTGTGTCCGGATCACATAGGCGAGGATTGCAACGAGGCCGCCGAGTCCAAGGACGATTCCACCCATTTGTTTTACTTGCCTTTTCCAAAAAATCTGTAGCCGAAGAAGCTCAGAAAGACGAACAGTTCAAGACTGACCTTGATCATTTCCCACATGGCAAAGCACCTCTACACCTGCTTTCGGACTCCCCCCTGCATTCTGTAGCGACGGCCATCGTGGTCGATGTAGGTCATGCCATTTTTCTCCACGAACTCGGCCATCCATCGTTCCGTTTGCATGAGTGGCTGCACGTGGTCGAAGTAGTCGCGCACTGTATGGTAGAGCGCCTCCGACTGGGCATAGTCGAGGTTGGCTCCTTGACGGGTAGGGATACCGTTCATGGTGAGCGCCCTGAGAATCATCCCGTCACGGACATCGTCCCGTGGCAGTGGCGTACCAGGTGTATCCACGTAGGGCAGGCCATTGGTGCCACTCATGGCCGCGATGTGCTCGTAGCCAGGAATGGAACCTCCATGAGCGGAGTCCCAGGGATTCTCGTCGTCGTCCTCCTCATCCTCTCCCTCGCTGGACGTGGATGATGGAGATCCCTCCGCATATCCTTCGGCGTAAGCCTTCTTCACCCGGGCAGCCGCGAGCGGTGACTGAACGAGCTGGGCCAGGACGCCTGTGATTCCGGAGACGCCGAGGCCGATGCCGAGATAGGAGAGCCAGTCGGGCAGGAGTCCCTCGGCGCCCATGGCATCTTCTTCCATGGCCGGGGCATAGGGCCACCCTTCCTGGGCATCGAGGAAGCCGCGATCGGCACCCATGACATCCCCTTCCATGGCCGGGGCATAGGGCCGGCCTTCCTGGGCATCGAGGAAGCCGCGATCGAAAGCCTTCTTCTCCACGTCGGCGAGGTAGCCCAGGCTTCCGATGAGACCGAGGCCGGCACCTGTTCCCGCGGCGATGAGTGCGCCCTTGCGGGTAAGGCCCATCTCGGAGGTGCTCCATGAGCCTCCCGCCTCCTCGCCGGCCAGCTCGGCTTCGTCCTGTGAAAATCCGCGGTGCATGGGGTCTTATCTCGGCTTCAGCCTTGGATTGGCGATGATGTTGAATCGATCTCCCCATCGCAGGTCGGGTTGACCCATGCGACCCATCCGGCCGAGCCGGCCAAGCCTCATGCCGGAGATGCCAACCTCATCTTCTCCCTGAAGGACGATTTCCTGACGGCGGCGATGACCCATGCGCTTCTGGTAGGCCGCGAGGCGGCGCATGTCATCGAGCCCCACGCTGGCGCGGTCGTATCCCCAGGCGGCCACGTCATCATAGAGGCCCTCGGAGAATTCACCCTGCACGGCGGGCCATCTCTCGTTGGCCAGGTTGGAGTAGATAGATCCGTCCTCGTTGCTGGTGGCGGCGCCCTTGGCGAGGGGGAAGTTGAGGGCCGGAGAGACCTGGCCTCTCACGATCCCATCGGTGATGCGTGCTCCCGGCGGCAGGGTCACGCTGGTATCGATATTGGTTCCCGGCTTGACTTTCCCCGTTGTGAGCCCCGTTCGCGCCTTTGCCCCCTGGATGTCCTTCGAGACACCGGCCGGATGGTCTGGATCAACAACGACGACGTCCGGTGTCTTGGCGAAACGGATGGAGGGAGTGAGCGTTCCCTCCTTGTATCGCTGGGCCATCTGCAGGCGCGCAAATTCCGGCTCGTTGCCCATCCCGAGGACCAGGGAGGGATCTTCGAGGTTGCCATCCGGCAGGAGCACGAGCGCGTGGTAGGCGTAAGCTCCATCGGGCTTTCTGCGCCACTTGGCGAAGGGCTTGGCAGCGAGGGGCTTGACCGGGTCTTCCCGCAGCTCCGCGGTACGCCAACACGCCAGGTCTTCGCAGTTGTGGACGATCACATCAGATTCGGGAAGATAAAACCGGCTCGTATCAGTCGTGATGTCGCAGCAGATTTCGGGCGATTCTTCCCGGATGGTTTTGACCTTGATGTTTTTCTCTGCCCTGGCGACGCGGCTCTTGTCGTTGTATTCCTCGGCAGTTCTGCGAACGGACGTCGGCTCGTCGAGGACAGGAAATGGCTTGGTAGGCTGCATGAGCATGTCGCCAACCTTGATCTCCTTTGCTCTGATCTCGGACCCGTCCTTTTTGAAAATCCTGTGCTCGGGAGAGCACCTGAGGATGCAGCCGTTGTTCAGTTCGAAAGCCAAGATCTTTTTCTTGCCCGTGACAGCATGGTCGAGAACCTTGGTCCATTGACCATCGCCCATGATCTGATCACCAGGTTTGAGTGTTCCGATTGGAACGAGGGAGTAATCGTCCTTGAGAACGAGTGTTGAGAGTGGTAAGCAATCGGCCCAGGGCCCTGGAAACGTGCCACCACGTGAGTCGAGCACGTTGACGATGTCCAGCCATTCCTCCGTGCCCGGCTCCGGCTCGTAGTGCACTCCCGAACGGTAAAGGAGTGGGTAAGGCGCCGGCACCTTCCCTTCCTTGGCCAGCTGGCGGAACTGACGGATGTGTGACTGGTTGATGCGGACGAGCGCCTCCATGAGCCAGAGGAGCGAATACTGGCTCCTCGCTTGATCGAAGTCGCCCCGGAAGAGGGCGACCTTCATCACGATCGGCTGCATGGACATCGGCTTTTTCTCCTCTATGACCTCGGGGAGGGAATCTCAGGGATGGGAATCTCAGGGATGGGATCTCAGGGAGGGCTCGTTCTTGGTGGGGACTCAGATCTTCTTGCTGTGTTTGCGGCGGTGCTTTCCCTTGAACTGCTTGAGCGGGGCGCCGCCTGCTCCCGGTGTCCACGTCGCCGCCTTGGCGAGACCGGACCACATGGTCCCGACGAACGTTCCGCTGCCTACGATCTCCGAGCGGCCGAGGGAATCCTTCTTCACGAACATGGGCATGGGTCGTTTCCTTTCGACGGTGTTCCTGCTGTCTATTACCTGTCGCCTTCGCCTATCCAGGCGGCGTCTCGTAGCTCCACTTGTGCGCGGCGAGATAGTCCTTGGCCTTCTTCTCGGCCTCGGCGGCCGTCGTGGCCTCCAGATCTGTCTCCCGGTTCCAGAACGTCTTTCCACCGCCGCGATACTGTCGCTGGGCATAGACGCTCGTGCCATACCGGGTGGGCTGGACGGGGGTATACGTGGCCACGCCCGTGTTGGCGCTGAAGAGTGGCAACATGCCCATGAGATCTCCGGACCCTACGATCTCGGTATGGCCCATGTGATTGCGGTAAAGCCCGAGATTCTCCACCATCTGCACCTTCTTGCGGCGCTCGCGCGTGGTCGTGCTCCCCACCACCGTGAAGGACTCGCGGTTCCCTGGCTCCGTCATCCGGAAGCCCAGAGCGGGATTGCCGGGCCTTTCGAGGCCCGTTTCCTGGAGATCGTACCCCTCATCATCATCATCGTCATCATCGCCATGGATGGTTGCCGGGGTCGGGGCCCTGGTGGTGACCGTGGCCTTCCTCATGAGGGAGATCTTGAGCCCCCTTTCGGCGGCAAAGGTCCGGGCCTGGGTTGCCACCTCCTCGGGGCTTCCGCCGTAGAAGATGCCCACTCCGGAGGCCATGGTTCCCTCTCTCCACTTCAGCTCGGCCATGACCGGGAACTCCGGTCGATCACTCTTGCCGATGGTGAGGAGGGCACTCGTCCCCCGGGGAGGCGAGACCTGAGAAAGCAGGGAGGGACCGTCATCGGCATCGCCGACAATCTCGGTCCGGCCGAGGGAATCTCTTTTGAGGCGGAGAGGCATGAGGGTCCTCAGTAGTAGGGGTTCAACTGTCGGATCTCGTCGAGACGCCGGTTCTCGGCGTGCTTCTTCTTCTCGGCGAGCTGTTTTTCCGCTCTCGTCGAGGAATGTCGAGCGAGAAGAAGGCTGGTGACGAGATAGCCAAGTCCCCCCATGACCCAGAAGGTCGAGGGAGATCTTGAGGACGAGGGAGAGCCAGCGTGAGCAAGGTCCTCGCGTTCGTAGCCTATGGTGAAAAGAGCCATGAATGATGGTTCGTCTATCTATCGAAGGTGATCCCTTCACGCCGGATGTACTCCGACAGCCAGCGGGTGGCCATCTCGGGTGCATTCTCGCCCGGCAGGACCCGTTTGATCTGGGCGGCAATGGACGCGAGGGCCCGGTCGCGGTCAGTCGTGCGCCAGGAGAGGTTGCCTGCGAGTCCGGCGGCCCGGATGCCCGTCTCTCCCGCCTGCTCGATGACCTGGGGGTCGGGGCCGTGCTCGTCGAGAGGTTTTATGATCCAGCTGGCCATCGATTTCAGGCGATCGAGAGGACCGCTGATGCTGGAACGGTGACCATGACCACCGCCGTAGCCGCCAAGGTGGCGCTTTTCACGACCCAGCTCGGAGTCGCCTCCAAGGCGGTGGGAGATTTCGTAGCGGTGTTTCATCGGATCTCCCGGGCGGAAACCCCGCCCTTCAAGGCGGGGATGAGCCCGTCCGGTTCTGCGATTGGATGTATTTCGCCACGATCTCTAGTGGAGCGCCACCACACGAGACCGCGCAGTAGGATGGCGACCAAAAGTGATTGCTCCATAGCTTGTTGCGTACCTCGGGAAGGTCCATCGAGCGCACAAGTCTCGCCGACACCCCCTTGAGCGAATTGACGAGCGCCGCAAGCGCGACCTTTGGCGGATAGCTGATCATTAGCTTTGGTACAAAGACCAAATGAGCGTGAGCGTTCAACTTGTAGACAACGTGCCGCTCCGCTCGGAAGTCGCTTGCCCTGGGCATAGACCAAGCTATGCTGCGAGACGTGATGACGCGCAAGGCTTTTCGATTCCGCGTCTACCCGACCGCCGAGCAGAGGGCGCAGATCGGGTGTTGGGAGCACGCCCTGCGATTCCTCTGGAACCTCGCTCACGAGCAGCGCCTCCTTGGTCTCGCCAAGCCAAGGGATGAGCGGAAGTTCTATACATCGTTCGACCAGATCAATGAGCTGACGGGGTTGCGCGCCGAGC
>Ga0335082_10008855_pt1 | contig 10944 bp, 23 predicted proteins | sample Lox_Sample_41_FD_206718 | JGI IMG/M metagenome (GOLD analysis project Ga0335082, IMG submission 206718) | Soil microbial communities from Loxahatchee National Wildlife Refuge, Florida, United States - Lox_Sample_4.1 | ecosystem: Environmental > Terrestrial > Soil > Wetlands | place: USA... | reverse complement strand
CCTGCTCGGCGCCGGCGCCGATCTCGAGATCCGCGTGCTCGGACCCGAGGGTCCGGTGTTCGAGGGGCCGACCTTGCCACTGGCAAAGTGCGTGCGCACCGACGCCGAGCTCTCCGTGAATCCCGACGTCGTCATCGTCCACACGACGCCGACGGACTGCGGCGTCTACCTCGACGGCATCGACCTGCCGCACGGAGCCTTCCGGGTCGCCTACACGACCTGGGAAGGCTCCTCGGCGATGCCGGAGGCGTTCTTCCAGAGCCGCCTGGGAAAATTCGACCAGGTGTGGGTGCCGTCTATGACGAACTGGCGGTACATGCAATACCCCAAGGGCAACGTGTTCGTGGTGCCGCACGCCTACGACGAGGCCCAGCTCGAGAGTCGCCGCCGGCCGCGGCAGGCGGCGCCCAAGCGGCTGCGGTTCTACTACCTCGGGGCGTGGACGGGCCGGAAGAATCCGGCCGGGGTCATCCAGGCGTGGGCGCGCGCGTTCACGGCGGACGATCCGGTCGAGCTCCACATCTACTCGGCGGAGACCGAGCAGATGACGTTCGTGCTCTCGGCGCACATGACGGGGATTTCCCCGGACGAGATGGCGCCGATCTACTTCCACAACGAGGAGCTCACCGACGAGGAGGTCTTGCAGGTCCACCGCGAGAACGACGTCTTCGTGACGGCGAGCCGCGGCGAGGGCTTCAACCTGCCCGCCTTCGAGGCCGTGCTCGCGGGCCGCGGCGTCATCTCGACGTGGGGCCTCGGCAGCGACGACTTCCTGGACGGCTACGCGGGCGCGCAGCTCGTGATCGCCAACCGGCAACCGTCATGTAACGACGTGAAGATCGGCGGCCAGGTGCCGGGCGAGCCCGAAGGGACGTACCGCCTGCTCTACCTCGGCAGCGATGGCGTGAACGCGCGCATCGACTGGCTCGAGCCGGACCTGTTGCGGTTCGCGAGCGCGCTTCGCAACGCCGCCGACTACCACAAGACGCTCTCGACCCGGCGCGTGTACGACTTGCCGCCGAGGTTCTACGAGAAGTTCGAGAGGAAGGCCGTGGGCGAGCGCGCGATGAAGGCGCTCGAGAAAGGGATGGCTGCCCGTGAGCACTGATACCGACATCACCGGGGATGTGAAGAAGAAGCGCATCCTCCAGAACGCCGAGGACATCGCGGACCTCATCGGCACGCTGGCCGATCGGATCTACGAGACGACTCAGGATCTCGGGGTCGCATCGAACGACCTCATGATGCTCGTCGATGACAGCCTTCCGGTCGCGCCCGATCCGATGCGCGAGCGCGTCTTCAAGCTGCTCGACTCACTGCTCCGGTCGGAAGCGAAGCCCGCACCGATGGCGCGCCACATCGCGAAGCTGTTCGCGAACGCGCCCAAGATGGCGGACGCGAGCGGCCGGACGTCGACGGACCAAGCGCCCGCGGCGATGTGCGAGGTCGTCTTGAAGTGCGGCCAGGCGATGGCCGGCGGCGTCCTGTCGACGACGCCCGAGGGCCTCTACCGCTACGGCGCAGTCGTGCCGACGGAGGTGCCGAGCCAGACGAGCCCGACCGGCAAGCGTACGGTGGCGCTCATGACCGAGCTCGTGTTCGAGCTCGATCAGATCGCCGGCGTGGCGACCAAGACCGAGATCTCCGGTGCGGCGCCGCGCATCGTGACGCAGTAACCGCCACTACTCGTCTTCGGGCTCGTCTCGGTCTTTGCCGCCCTCGTCCTCGTCTTCGTCGCCTTCGAAGATGATCTCTCCGAGGGCCTCGAGCACGGGCGTCTCGAGTGCCGAGCAGAGCTCGTCGGTGCGACCGGCGATGAACGCGTTCCACGCGTCGTCGGCCGATCCGCCGGCCTCCTTGAGGTCATCCTCGTGCTCGTTCAGCCAAAGCCTCTTCTTGCGCGGGTCGACGGCGAGCACCTTCACGGCAGTCTCGGCTGCGGCGTGGGTGATCTCGTAGGGGGTCTTGCCCGTGTCGACGATCTGCTGGGCGAGATCGTCATCGTCGATGTCGTTCTTGACGAGCTTGGCGTCGCGGCCTTCGAGGTAGAACGGGAGGTACTCGGCTTTCATGGCCGCACGGTAGATCTCCTTCCGCTTGACATGCAAGGCGACAATCCGTATGACAGACGTGATACGGCATGGCGAAGGACAAGGAGAGCAGATCCCGGGGCCGCGAGATGTTGCGGGTGGCCAAGTCCATGCTCCTCGAAGAGCTCGACGCCACGTTCGTCATCCGCCTCTCCAAGGAGGCCCGCGATATGCTGCTGAAGAAGGCCCAAGAGAAGGGCATGAAGCCGAGCGTCCTCGTGCGCCAGCTCGTGTACCGCTACCTCGGTCTCATCGAAGGAGAACCCTGATGCCGCCGCAACAGCCCCCACCGCAACGTCAAGGCCCCCAGCCACAGTCGGGCGGTCCCATCCACGCCGTGAAGTGTCCGCATTGCGGCTTCGCGCAGGACTTCCGCGAACTCAACCTAGGCGATGGTGGGACGCAGATCTACCGCGGCGCCGAGATGTCGTGCGACGCGTGCGACATGATGTTCGTGGTGTCGAGCGTCCAGAAGGTGACGTTCGTGACCCTGAAGCCGCTCATGAAGCGTGCGCCCAACTCGAACCTGCCGCCGGGCGGACGGCGGATGCTGCGCGGGTAGCATGACCCGTTTTCCGCCATACGTTCCGCCCTCAGGGGTTGGCCCCAGGAAGGCCGACAAATGAAGGAGAACTTCATCCAAGTCGGAGCAAATACGGAAGATGGCGTCGTGAAGCTGCGCGCTCCCGACGAGAAGAGTCAGGGTGGATATGTCGTGCAACGGCTCTCGGGACCAGCGGCGCGATCACTGGCCGAATGGCTCGAAGATGGTGTGCCGAACAAAGTTCTCCGAATCTCCGACGGAAAACGTTGGGCAGAGCACACACTGGCGGCTGCATCGCTGTCGAAGATCGCCTCGGATCTGCGGCGCTGTGCAGATATGGTGAGCACATCGAACGAGCACCAACAGAAAGACAAGTCTCGGCGTTGATGATGATGGTAGTGCTGTACATCCTGGCCGCGCTCGGTGGGCTGATCGTCCTTAGCCTCACCGTGCTCGTGGTGGCGTTCTGGGTGCAGGACCGGCGCGACGAGCGCGCGTGGAAGAACCGCTGGAAGAGCGACTACCCGGGAGATGGTCGATGAAGACGTTCGTGATGATCCTGGTGCTCGTCGGGTGCCACAACGCTGACACCACCGAAGCGAAGAAACAGGCGGACGCGTTCGCCCGGAAGATCCCAGGCTTTCAATCCGTCGAGTGCGTCGACTCCGATAGCAATGGCGACGGATACGTCAGCTGCACGGTGTTTCGCGGCGATCGAGATCCGGTCGCCATCAAGTGCGGTAGCGAGAACTACTGCGTGAACAACTGCGCCCATGGGTGCTACCTCGTGGTCACGGCGGGAAAATAGATGCCGCGCACCAAGCACAAGGAACCCGAGCCCGACGTCCGAGAGGAGGACGAGCTCGACGACGTCCGCGACTTTGTGATGGCCCGCCTTGCCGCTGGCAGGGCGCTCGCTGCCGAGGCCGTCAAGGAGTGTGACGAGGCGCTCGCGCTGTTCGTGAACCCCTCCGAGGACGCCAAGGGCAAAGACCGCAAGGAGGCGGTGGCGTCCGCGCTCGAGACGTTGGGCAGCGCCAGCCGCGCCATCGAGGCGGCGGAAGAGGCGCTGCCGGATGTCGACTACGAGATGGGCGAGCCGTGGGAAGACGATGAAGACGGGGATGACGACGAGTGACCGAGGTTTTGATCGAAGACCTGCGCGACCGCAGGAAGAGGCTCCTTCGCGCGAAGGTCGCCATCGGGCTCGTGCTCGGCGGCACGCTCGCCGGGCTCTTCGATGAGACGGTGGCGCTCGTGGTGGTCGCCGGCAACGCCTTCATCTGGGCGTGCTGGTATATGACGGTGTCGCACGAGGCTTCGAAGATCGGCCGGCTGCAGCTGAAGGAAGAGCGACTTCGAGCGCGCATCGACGGCACGTAACACGCGACGAAACGACGAGAGGACGAGATGGACAATCCCTACCGAGAACCCGGCCGCGAGGCCAGCTCGCCGAAGCTCCCGCGCGTGGTCTTCGAGCGCAGCGGCAAGCGGCTCGTACAAACGGACGAGACCTCGTTCGTCATCGAGCACGAGCTCGAACACACCGATGCTGTCGGCGGGAGATCCAAGCGCTGGGTGATGGCGTGGAAACTGGAGCCGCAGCCCGAGCCCGAGAATTATAGCCGGAGTGTCTCGAGGGGCCTCTACCAGCCGAGCGATGATGATCGCTATCGCGACCACGCACTGTGGCTCGCGCACCGTCTCGCGGAGCTCTCGTGACCGTAGCGACCTCTGGTGCTTGGTTGTCGGACGGCGCTCCGATCATCCCCATCGACGTGCCTCGCCTCGTCGCCACGCGCCTCCTCGTCCAGGCCAACTCCGGCGGTGGCAAGTCCTGGGCGCTGCGCCGCCTCCTCGAGCAGACGTTCGGGCTCGTCCAGCACATCGTCATCGACCCCGACGGCGAGTACCACACCCTCCGCGAGAAGTACGACTACGTGCTCGCCGGCAAGGGCGGCGACTGCCCGGCCGAGGTCAAGAGCGCGGCCCTCCTCGCCCGGCGCCTGCTCGAGCTCGGCGTCTCGGCCATCATCGACATCTCCGAGCTCGGCGCCGACCGCGCGCTCTTCGTCGAGCGCTTCATCGAGGCGATGATGGACGCGCCGCGCGACCTCTGGCACGACGTGCTCGTGGTCATCGACGAGGCGCACAAATTTGCACCGGAGGGCGACCGCAAGGCGACCGCGCACGCGGCCATCGTCGACCTCATGTCCCGCGGCCGAAAGCGGGGCTTCTGCGGCGTGCTCGCCACGCAGCGCGTGAGCAAGCTCGACAAGTCCGCCGCCGCCGAGGTCAACAACAAGCTCATCGGCCGGACCGGGCTCGACGTCGACGTGGAGCGCGCCGCCAAGGAGATTGGCCTCCACGCCAAGGACGCCCGCGCGCAGCTCGCGCGCCTAGAGCCGGGACAGTTCTGGGTGGTGGGGCCGGCGTTCGGCACGGCGATGCCCGTGCTCGCGAAGGTCGGCGACGTCCAGACGACGCATCCAGACACCGGGGCCTCGCGCTCGGGACCGCCGACGCCGCCGCGCGCGCACGTGAAGAAGATGCTGGGGCAGCTGGCGGACCTGCCGGCGGAGGCCGAGGAGGAAGCCAAGAGCGTCGAGCAGCTGCGCGGCAAGGTGAAGGAGCTGGAGCAGAAGCTGCGCGCGGCCGGCGACTCGGACGCTACGAAGGAGCGCGAACGTGCCGAGGGGTTCTTGCATCGGCTCAAGGTCGAAGAGGACATCAGCAACGCCGGAATGAAACGAGAGAAGGAGCTCCAAAAGAAGCTGGCTGACCTGGCAGCATGGGAGAAGTCGATCGACAAACTCCTCGACCATGTCGCCAAAGGCATCGACGGCACCATCACGGCTCTCACCGACCTCCGCAACGATATCCCCGACTATCTCGAGAAGGCGGCGACGCGCGAGTTCAAGTACGACCAGACCGCGTGGGCCGGCGATCCGGAACCGCGCGGCGACGACCTCCCGGACCGGAACGGGCATCCCATCGCCGAGCGTGTCTGGAAGCCGTCGGTCGACGACAACCATCCTGGCCTCTCGCGCATGGAGGTCGCAATGCTCACCGCGCTCGCGCAGCACCCCGCGGGGCTCACCAAGTCCAAGCTGCTTCTGCACGCCGATTACTCCGCTGGCGGCGCGACGTCGCGATGCTTCGCGCGCCTGTGCGATGAAGGGTGGGCGAAGAGCACGAATGGCGTCATGACCATTACGTCAATCGGGGAGCGCATGCTGGGCGGCTACGAGCCGTTGCCGCTCGGCAACGAGCTCCGTAGGCACATCCTCTCGGGCAACCGTCTCTCCACGATGGAAAAGGCGCTGCTCGCGGTACTGTGCGATGCGCACCCGAGATCGCTGTCCAAGGGCGAGATCATCCTGCGCAGCGGGTACTCCGCCGGCGGCGCTGTCAGTCGGGCGTTCGCGCGGCTCGTCGGTCTCGACTATGTGGCGAGCGCGGGGCGCGGACAACTCGCCGCCGCCAAGGAACTATTCGGATGATCCCGCGCCTGATGCCAGTGCCGCCCGCCACGCACGCCTATGTCGCCTACAGGCCCTGCGGCCACCCCATCGCGCTCTGCGTCGACGAGCAGAATACGAAAGAGGAGCGTAAGGCCGTGGCGAAGTTCGTGAGGGAGCAGATCGCCTCCGGCTACACGGTCCAGCGCGTCACCATCGAGGAGGCGCGCATTATCGGCGTGAAGTACTGCCAATGCACGCGAAGGAGACCGGCCGATAGCTGTCAGAGGTAGGGCGTAGAAAACGAGACGAACGAGAGGACGAGACGATATGGACGAAGCGGACGCAGTTGATCGGAAATTCTACTGGGCTTGGGTTCGCGGCTGGGTTGGCAACAAGCGGGGACCTGTGCTGGAGGTTGTCCAGGCGCAGCGGGATCAGGCGACCAACAAGGTCTACTGGGAAGGATGTGGAAGCGACGAAGGCGCTAGCGTCATCGAGATCATCTGCGCCATCGAACCGCCCGTAGTCGACCCGCCCACGACGTAACGAGAGGACGAGACGATGCTGAGACGACTTGCAACCGCTGTGGAGGACTGGCTGCTCGCCGACTATCGCTGGCGCATCCGCCTCATCAACCAAAGCCTCGATACGCTCGAGCAACGCTATATGTCCGTCGCGGCGGACGTGTTCAGAAAGCGAGTGGGAAGATGACCAAACAACCGATCACCGAAGAGATGGGCGTCCACAAGAAGTGGTACGAGGTTCGCCCGAAGACGCCCGACGAGCTCGCCGCCTTCGTGCGGACGCTCCTCACTGAGTACAGCCACGACTACGGCACGATCTGCCACGCTGCCGCTGCCGCTGCGCTCGCGGCGTGCTGGACGGTCAACGCCGACCCGACGCAGGGCGGCATCACGGGCTTCCAGTCCGGCGCCATCATGTGGGAGTTCATCAAGCGCTGGCAGCACCTCGAAGGGCCGGCGCGCCTCCTGCGGATGTCCGACATGCTGTACCCGCACTACGAGGACAAGTTCCGCACCCTCAGCCCTGAGACGTTCAAGTGGCTGAAGGACGAGGCGAAGAAGAAGCTCGCCGAGCGCCCTGATTCGAGCCCGGATAACCTCGCCCACTGGAAGAGCATTGTCGACGGCGCGGTGCCGTTCGGATACAAGGTCGCCGACCAGTGACCCAACTCGCCCTCTTCTCCGCTCCCCCACCAGCCGCACGCCCCCGGCCTGCCACTGGCAAGCGCCCCTCCATCACGGAGCGCTGGGAGGAGTTCCACGCGGCCAACCCCCACGTGATGGACCAGCTGATGGTGATCGCGCTCGCGCGCCTCGAGCGCGGCGCCAAGCGTGTCGGGGTCAAGGCGCTCTGGGAGGAGTGCCGCGAGAACCTGCGCGTGAAGAAGCTCGGCGAGTACCGCCTGAACAACGATTTCACAGCGCTCTACGCGCGCCGGATGATCGAGCTCGAGCCCAGGCTCGAAGGCGTCATCGAGCTACGCAAGAGGAAGGCGAAGTAGATGGGGACCTACTACAAGTACGTGAACCACACGCGTCGCGAGTACGTCGACCTCTCCGATCTGCGTGGCGGTGGCGACAAGATGAACGCCGTCCTCTGGTGTGGTTCCGTGCTCGGGTATCTCTTGATGCCAGGAGAGGGCGAGCTTCGTTACGGTCGCCCCGACTGTTACAAGGGTCGGTGGCACTCGTCGAACGTCGGCGAATCCATGGCGTATCAGATGCCGTTGCCCGCCGGTGCGTCTCCGCAAGTCGTCAACGTCGAAGCCGATTACGAAGACTGGTGGAGTGAGATCGATCCGGCGTATGCCGCCGGGTCTAACGTCTCTGTCCCGTACACGAACATCACGGACGCCCTGCTCGCCGAGATGCGCGAGTACGACTTCGACTACTTCGACCGTGTCACCGAGACCGGCCAGCGCAACTGTCCTGAGTATTATTGCGTGCTTCCGCGCGACCATGCCGGCAAGCACGCCTACGGCGACTGGGTGCCGATGCACGGCGACGAACTCAAGCAGTACCGAAGGAAGGCGAAGTAGATGGCCCACTATCCGACACGTGAGGATCTCCGCGAGCACGCCGCCGAGGAGGCCGAGATCAAGGTCTCGGCTTTGCTCCAGACGTTCACGATGCCTCGCATCACTCAGGCGCAGATCCGACAGCTGCTGATCGATGCGGTGACCAACACGTTCGTCGCTGGCTATGCGTCCGGCTGGGATGCCGCCCTCGACGAGGGCCAAAGCGCGCTCGGCAAGGTCGAGCGCTATATGCCGAAGGAGCGGTAGATGTCGAGGTGTCAAGTCTGCGGCGACCCCGAGCACTACGAGGACTGGCACTCGCCTGAGCGCGTGGCGGCGAGGCTCGCCGAAGAGCAGGAGCGTGCCGAAGAAGAGGCGACTGCGCTGGCCGAGCGCATCCGGGATCTCGAAGCGCGCGTGGCTGTCATCGAGCAGAAGCTGGAGGCGAAGTAGATGGACAAGAAAGTCATGCAGGCGTTCCCGCTGCAGATTCCCGACGACGCGGAGATCCGCAGCATCATCCGTGCGGTCACGCTATTCAATACCGGCCACATCGTCATCGATTTCGTACCGGGAGCTACTCCGCTCATCTTGAGCGACCTTGACTTCGGATTTGGCCGCGCGCTGATTACTCCGGTCGTAATCGGTGGCGGTGGCGGGTTCCGCATGTCTTTCTCGATTCGACGAGCGGAGGGGCTGTAGATGCGCGTCCACAAGTGCACCCGCTGTGGCCACGAGCGAGCGACGAAGTACGATGAGAGCGTTGGCCAGAAGTTTCTCAAGACGGACGGCGCCCACCTCGACTACACCGCAACCGTCGCGCGCGATGACGAACTGCGATATCTCGGCAGCATCGGGTGGGGCACGATGCTGGCCGATCCGTCGAGTCTCCTATGCCCGTCCTGCATGGCCTTCACTCAGCCAGCCACGCTCGAATACCGCCGGACGCTTGCTGCGATCCCGGCGCTAGCGGTCGCAGACCAACCTCCGCCCGTGCGCACCGACCGGCGCCCCTGCTGGGACATCGTCATCTCGTACGTCCGCCAGTGCAAGAGCAATGAGAACGCTTACGGCAAGACGGGCATCGTCGACCTCGTGCTCGCCGACATGCGCGAGCGCGACAAGACCGGACGCCAGCGCTACGGCGTGCCGCTGACGTCGGGCAACGGCCGCAACCACCTCGTCGACGCCTACCAGGAGTTGCTCGACTACGTCGTGTACCTGACGGCCGAGCTCGACGAGCACGAGGCGATGCCGTTCTTCATGGACCGCGACCAGCTAACGTTCAAGTACCGCGTGCTCAACCAGATGGTCGACGACGCGCTCCTGCATGTCTTCCGGCTGCGGGCGTTCATCGAGGAAGCGAAGGGACAGCGATGAGCGCCGACAAACTGCCACTGCCGGATACGATTCTTCTGGCCATTCCGTGTGTCGAGCACTGCGGGGAGGCGATGCTGTTCCGGTTACCACTAGAGCCGGCCGACATCGAGCCCGTCATCGCCGCCAAGGGCTGGTACCTGTCCGCGATGGGACCGAGGCCCGAGACCGTGTGGATGGGGCTTCTGTGCGGGACCTGCGCGAAGCGCGTGCACGACCCGACCGGGTGCGCGAAGGGCGCAAGCCGTCATGATCGACCTCGTCACAGACCTCGTCGGCGAGTGGGTCGAGCCCGCTTCGTACGACACGCGCCGCGCGACTTGGAGCGTCGGGGATCCGGTCCTGGTCCGCGCGGCGTTCGTCGGCGAGAACGGCGAACCGAAGTTGATCGTCGAGTCGTCGGTCGGCGACCGCCCCGGTTCGCTCTTCATCATCCACATCGACTCTGCCTCTCGCCATGATCGTGACGAGCGGTGGGTCCGCCCTGTCGTGAAGTGCGCGAAGTGCGGTAAGTGGGGGCACCGCCAGCACGACCAGCTGTCCCCGCTCCATGGCACGCCCGGCCATTGGATTCACTTCACGTGCGAGTACCCGCCGTGACGCAACTCTCCCTCGGCGTCCGCCCCGACACCGCTCGGTTCTCCGAGTGCGGCACCTACCGCTACAACCTCACGCGCGAACTCGGCGGCGAGCGCCCGCTCGTCATCTGCGGCCTCAATCCGTCGGTCGCGACCCGAGACAAGAACGACCCGACGATCCGACGCGAGATCGGCTTCGCGAAGCTCTGGCAGTCCGAAGCGCTCGGCGGCGGGATGCTGCTCGCGAGCGACGGCTTCATCTATTCGGAGGGCGACGTCGAGCGCGAGAAAAGGCGGTTCGCGTCGCAGGGCATTCGAATCGTGCGGACGATCGGCGAGCTCGGCTCGAACCCCTTGACCTGAGTCAGGAATTGTCTCATAATCCTAGTTATGGGCACTAAGGTGGCGAAAGAACAGGACGGGTCGGCGCGTGCCTACACCATCTACGCGGAGGGCCTCTGCTGCATGAGCGTGTGCTCGTCGCTCGAGGCGTCCGAGCTCGAAGCGCGGATCCGCGCCGAGCATCCGTCGGGCGCCATGTCCAACTGGGAGCTATCGAAGGAGCCGTTCGCGGGCGGAGAACCGAACCCCGTGCCCGTGCAACAGCCAACCGAAGACGCACAAGCACTTCCTCTTCGTCTGCTGAAAGGCAAAGTGATGCCGTTCCTCTTTCTCCACACCGAACAAGAAGACACGACGCCGCTCATGCTCAAGGATGCGGCCGCGGTCGTCGAACACTTCCGGCAGCGCATCGCGAACCGCGCCGGTGGCTGGGAGTCGACTCGCGTGCTGCGGCGCCTTCGAGGCGAGTCCACCGAGGGCCTCGTCGAGGGCGCAACCGCACTGATCG
>Ga0335082_10008854_pt1 | contig 10945 bp, 8 predicted proteins | sample Lox_Sample_41_FD_206718 | JGI IMG/M metagenome (GOLD analysis project Ga0335082, IMG submission 206718) | Soil microbial communities from Loxahatchee National Wildlife Refuge, Florida, United States - Lox_Sample_4.1 | ecosystem: Environmental > Terrestrial > Soil > Wetlands | place: USA: Florida... | reverse complement strand
AGGGCCGTGGCGAAGCACCGCTCCCTGATTTTAAGGCTGAGACTCTATCTCCCCGTGACAACCCCCATTGATTGATTAACATGGGAGGTACAGAAGAACGATACGCTGAGACGGCGAGAGCAATCCAGTATGGACAGAGCCCGGCAACGGTGCCATAATGTGCGGATGCGATCGGCCGCCCTGACACTCCTCGTGATGATCGTCCTGCTCGGATCTGCCCTCACTCCCGTCGGCGTCCAGCCGGCGGCGGCCGGGGACACCTCCACACTGCGTCTGCCCAATGGGCACGCAGTGACCCTCGAAATCGCCTCCACGCCGCATCAACGGAGTCTCGGCCTGATGTTCCGTCCTTCGCTTCCCAACGACCGCGGCATGCTCTTTCTCTTTCCCTCGCCTGACCGTTACGGCATTTGGATGAAGAATATGCAGATCCCGCTCGACATCCTCTGGCTGGATGACCAGAAACGGATCATTCACATCGAGATGAACGTCCCACCCTGTCCCCACGAGCCCTGCCTCATCTACCATCCGGACGCCCCCGCGCTTTACGTCATCGAACTGCCGGCCGGCGCCGCCACGCACGCTAATCTGCGGACGGGCCTTTCACTCGACTGGACGGCCCCCCCCGGATCGCCGCCCCGGCCGGACACACCCTGAGCATCGAATCCGTCGAACCCCATGCCGGGAGCCGATACCACCGACGGACACAGCCCCCCATGGTGGACAGGCGTCACCGGCTACCAGTGGCTCGTGCTGTCGGTGGCCTGGCTGGGATGGGTCTTCGATTCGATGGACTCGACCCTCTATGCCATCGTTCTGCACCCCGCGCTGCACGACCTGCTCGGCGCCGATGCCTCCACCGGAAACATCGAGTGGTACGGCGGGATCATCTTCTCCATTTTTCTGATCGGCTGGGCCCTCGGCGGATTGCTCTTCGGCATCCTCGCCGATCATCTCGGGCGGACGAAAACCATGATCCTGACCATCCTCATCTACTCCCTCTTCACCGGACTCGCGGCGCTCTCGCACACGTGGTGGGAACTGGCCCTCTACCGGCTGCTCACCGCCGTCGGCATCGGCGGGGAATGGGCGGCGGGCGCGGCGCTGGTGGCGGAAACCTGGCCGGAGGCCAAGCGGGCCAAAGCGGCGGGGGTGCTGCAGTCCGCCTGGGCGGGCGGCTTTTTCATCGCCGCGCTGGTCAACCTGCTGTTCGGCGAGTACGGCTGGCGGGTGATCTTTCTGATCGGGATTCTTCCGGCTTTGCTCACACTGATGGTCCGCGCGTTGGTCAAGGAACCCGAGTGGTGGCTCAAGGTCAAGCTGGAGCGGGAGCGGATCCGCCGGCTTGCGCGCCTTTCGGTCGAAGAGGCGGAGTGGCTGGCGTCCGGTCTCGGACGACTCTTTCGCAAGGATCTTCGTTCGAAGACGATCGCGGGCACCACCCTGGCGTTCGTGGCCGTCTTCGGCCTTTGGGGGGCGACCAACTGGACGCCAACGCTGATTCGTGAACTGCTGGCTCCCCGCCATCTCGACCAGGAGACGATCAACCGAAACGTCAGCTATGCCGTCATGAGCCTCAACGCCGGCGCCCTTGCCGGCTATCTGGCGTTCGGACCGATCGCCGACCGGATCGGCCGCCGTCCGACCTTCTTCCTGATGTGCGCGGGCAGCGTGGTGATGCTGCCCGTCATCTTTCTGACGCCGAAGAGCTACTGGTTTGTCTTGGGGTTACTGCCGGTGCTCGGCTTCTTCAACAACGGCATCTTCAGCGGATTTCCGATCTATCTGCCTGAACTCTACCCCACGCGGATCAGGGCGACGGGGGCCGGGTTCTGCTTCAACGCCGGGCGAATCCTGGCCTCGGGCGCGCCGTTTATCAAAGGCAGCTTCAGTGCGCTCTTCGGACCCGGAGTCGCCACCAGCCTGATCGGGCTCATCTACCTGCTCGGTATCGCCGTCCTGCCGTTCGCTCCGGAGACCAGGGGGCGGCCGCTGCCGGACTGACATCCGGTCCGAGGACGGTCTTCCGCCTCATGATCTGCGGACCACGCGCCGGGCGTGAACGACGCCGTCAACCTTCTGGATATTCTTCAGGACGCGGTCCAAATGGCTGGTGTTCTTCACATCGATGACAAAGTTCAGTTCCGCCTTCTGCGCCTCGGACGTGGAAATGTCGGCGTGGCGGATGTTCGTCTGCGCGGCGCTGATGGCCGCCGAGACCGCGGCCAGCATGCCCGGCCGGTCAACGGCAAGCACGGACACCTGCACCGGATACTGCTGCGGCTGCTCCGCCTCCCACCGCACCTCCACGAGACGGTCCTTGTCATAATCCAACTGGTCGATGTTGGGACAATGGACCGCGTGAATCGAGAGCCCGCGGCCCCTGGTGACGAAGCCGATGATCGGGTCGCCGGGCAGCGGATTGCAGCACTTGGAAAAATGCACCAGCACGTCACCGATGCCGCGCACGCTGACCCCCTTGCCGCCCAGGCCGATCTTGCCGATGATCTTCTCCTTCAATCCCTCCTTCAGCTGGGGTTCCGGCTGCAGCCAGTTGGTCACCTGGTGGGCTGAGAGCTTCCCATAGCCGATGGCGATCAGCAGATCTTCCGTTGACGACAGCCCCGCCTCCTTGGCCTTCACCTCCAGCTTGCCCGATTTGAACACTTCGCCCGGGCTCAGATGGACCCGCCTCAGTTCGCGCTCGAGCAGCTGTCGGCCGAGTTCGAGGCTTCTCCGCTGCTCCTCGGCCTTGATCCAGTGCTTGATCCGGGTCTTCGCCCTCGGCGTGCGGACGTACTTGAGCCAGTCCTTGGTGGGCGTCTGGGTTGCGGTGGTGAGGATTTCGACGGTATCACCGCTTTTGAGTTGGTGACGGAGCGGCACCAGCTTGCCGTTGACCTTGGCCCCGCTGCAGTGATGGCCGACCTCCGTGTGGATCGCGTAGGCGAAGTCGATTGGGGAGCTGTTCGACGGCAGCTCCCTGATTTCGCCCTTGGGCGTAAAGACGTAGATGACATCCCCGAACAGGTCCATCTTGACGGAGTCGAGGAACTGCCGGCTGTCCGAGAGCTCCTGCTGCCATTCGACGAGCTGCCGCAGCCAGGCAAAGAGCCGGTCGTCCCGGTCGTCGATCCGCCCCTGCTCCTTGTATTTCCAGTGGGCCGCGATGCCCTCCTCCGCCACGCGGTGCATCTCCTCGGTTCTGATCTGAAACTCCACGTGCTGGCCCTTGGGTCCGACCACCGTCGTATGCAACGACTGATACAGATTCGACTTGGGCACGCCGATGTAATCCTTGAAGCGGCCCGGCACCGGTCGCCACAGCGAGTGGATCATGCCCAGGATGCCGTAGCAGTTCATCTTCGTGTCCGTGATGACGCGGATCGCAGCCAAGTCGTATACTTCCTCGAACGTGATTCCCTGCCGCTTCATCTTCTGGTAAATGCTGTACAGGTGCTTGGACCGGCCCGTCACTTCGCCCGGAAACCCGTAGAGCACGAGGTTGCGCTTGACGACCTGGATCTGTTCACTGATCATCCGGTCGCGCTCGTCCTTCTTCTGGGCGATTTTCCTAGACAGGCTTGCATACTCGTCGGGATGCAGGTAGCGCAGGCAGTGGTCTTCCAACTCCGCCTTCATCCAGCCGATGCCGAGCCGGTTGGCGAGCGGCGCGTAGATGTCCTGCGTTTCCTGTGCAACGCGCAGCCGCCGTTCCTCCGGCAGGTGTTCGAGCGTCCGCATGTTGTGCAAGCGGTCCGCCAGCTTGATCAACACCACCCGGATGTCCTCAGCCATGAAGAGGATCATCTTGCGGAAGTTCTCCGCCTGCTTCTCCTCTTGGCTGCGGAATGGAATTTTACTGATTTTCGTGACGCCGTCGACCAATTTTGCGATCTCGTCCGTAAAATGTCGCTTGATCTGGTCGGGCGTGTAGTCGGTGTCCTCGACCGTGTCGTGCAGCAGGCCAGCCGCGATCGAGGGCACATCGAGCTTGAGCTTCGTCAGAATTTGGGCCACTTCCAGAGGATGCTTCACGTACGGCTCGCCGGATTCCCTGACCTGTCCGGCGTGGGCCTCAAAGGAGACGTCGTAGGCCTTGCGCAGCAACTGGAGGTCCGCGCCGGGATTATAGGCGGTGACCTGGTGGAGGATATCCTCGAACGCGGCCAAAGGGCTCATGCCGGGGTCGCTCCGCTCACGTGGACGGCCGGGCTGTCAGCGGGACGGACGGCGGGATGAAAATCCTTCACCTGCAGCTGCAGCCGGCGCTCTCCGCCTGCGGCGGAACCACCGGCGGACTGCCAACGGTCCTCTCTCAACGTAAAGGCCACATCGAGCTTCCCGGAGAACGCCATCGCGTCCTGCGCCCGGTGGCCCTGACCAAACGCGATGGCCGACACCGTCACCGGCGCTGACGAACCATTGAGGGCAGCCGGCGCATCACGGAATGTCAGCCGCAGATGGCCGTTGCCGACCTGCCGTGCGTCGACGAGCGACGCCCCCCTCACCACCAGCACCGGTTCGGGGTTGCCGGGACCGAACGGCGCCATCCGGTTGATCTCCTCCAGCAGACTCCACGAACAATCCCCCAATCCCACTTCGGCGTCGATGGACAGGGTTGGCTCGAAAGTCTCCGGCGTCGCCTGGCGGGCCACGGCTTCAGAAAAGGCGGTGCGGAACTCGTCGACACGCTCGGCCCGAACGGTCAGGCCCGCCGCCATGCGGTGTCCTCCGAACTGCATCAGATGGCCGGCGCAGTCGGCCAGCGCCTGATAGAGATCGATCCCCTGAATGGTTCGTCCGGAACCCTTGCCCACTCCGGTCACAGGATCGACGGCCACCACGATCGCGGGCCGGTAGAATCGCTCCACCAACCGGGCCGCGACGATGCCGATGACGCCGGGGTGCCAGCCCCGGTCCGCCACGACCAGCGCCGGCGCCGAACGCGGATCCAAGCGACCGGCCTGGACGAGCGCTTCGCGCAATACACCTTCCTCGATGGCCCGTCTGGCTTCGTTGTCCTTTTGATGCTGCAGGGCCAGTCGGGCCGCTTCGGTCTCGTCCGTCGTCGTCAACAAGTCAACGCCCATCGCCGCGTCGCCCAGCCGGCCCGCCGCGTTCAAGCGGGGCCCCAGCACAAAGCCCACCGTGCCGACGCCGACGGGTTTGCCGTCAACTCCGGCCACCTTTTTCAGCGCCCGCACGCCCGTCCGTTGACCCTGCGTCAGCAGGGTGAGGCCGGTCACGGCCAGATACCGGTTCTCCCCCCTGAGCGGCATGATATCGGCGATCGTTCCCAAAGCCGCCAGATCGATCCACGACATCAGGGCGGACCGGGCCTCCCGCCCCCACGGCTCCATGGCCACGGCTGCCGCCACTTTCCAGGCCAGTCCGGAGGAGCAGAGGCCGCGAAAGGGATAACGCGAATCACTCCGCCACGGATTGATCGTCGCCACCGCGGCCGGGAGTTCGCGAGGCACCTGGTGATGATCGGTCACGATCACGTCGATGCCTTCCTGGCGGGCCAGTGCGATTTCATCAATTGCGGTTGTGCCGCAATCAGCCGTAATGAGCAACGACACGCCGGCCGCCTTCGCCTCCTGCACGGCCGTGCGGCTGAGCCCGTACCCTTCGGACAACCGGCGGGGAATGCGGACGATGGCCTCGAGGCCCAGGCGGCGGAACAGTTCGCGGTAGATCGACACCGCGCTGATCCCGTCGACGTCATAATCGCCGAACAGCATGACCCGTTCGCCTTTCGCGGTGGCCGTTCGGATCCGGTCGACGGCCACGCCCGCATCGGGCAACAGCAACGGATCGATCAGATCGGCGGAGGAAGGATTGAGATAGCGGCGGGCATCATCGGATGAGCGGATCTCGCGAGCCGCCAGCAGTCGGGCCAACAACGGCGACCACTCGCCGTGTTGACGCAAAGCTTCCTCTGCCGCCGGCTCCGCCCGTCGGACCACCCATCGCATCGTCATCGGACTCCGAGAGACTGTGTTGTCAATCTACCACCCATGATCTCACGAAGTCAAAGATTCCAAGCGGTTGTGCCGTACCGGTCACGTTCCATCGGCTCGAATGTCCTTCCCTCCCACCGGGGGGGGCCTCAGCCACCGGTCCAGAGACCAGCGTGGGATTCGGTTGATGGCCGCCAGCGCCGCCAGCGCCAACAGCGCCAGGTTGCGGGCAAGGGCGATCGTGTTGGATTCCTTGAGCCCCAAAGCCCCGAAGCAGCCGCAGTCGTCCAGGGAGATGCCGCGCACCAGCGTCGATGCCAGCGCCGCCGTGAACACCAGCAGCTGCAGCGACACCAGCAACAGGCTCACTCGGCTCAACAACCCCAGCAGCAGCAGCGCCCCGCTGGTCATTTCCACCCAGGGCAGCGTCAGCGCCAACGGCCGCTCCAGCCAGAGGGGAAGAAGGCGAAAGGCGTGCATGGCGGTCATGAAATTTTCCGGCGGCTCGATCAGCTTGATCACGCCGGACACGGTGAACACCCCGCCCAGCACCAGACGGGCCGTCAGGGCCGCGACAGGGTGGAACAGTGCGCGTCGCGCCAGATGCGCCAACGCGTTCACGACGCGCCGCGCAGCGCGTCGTCGATCATTCGTTTCAGATCACCGAAGCCCGCTCCGACGGCAACCCGACGCTCGTTGACGAAAATGGTGGGCGTACCTTCGATCTTCAACGCGGTTCCACGCCCGATATCCTCCCTGAGCATCGGCAGCACCCGCCCGCTGGCCACGCAGGCGTCGAACCGGTCGCGATCAAGACCGAGCGCGACCGCGTAGCCGTGAAAGAGCGGACGGACGTCCGCGCTGGCCGCCCATTCCAGCTGCTGGTCGAACAACCGGTCATGAAATTCCCAAAATTTCCCCTGCTCGTTCGCGCAGAGTGCGGCGACGGCGGCCCGTTCGGCGAATTGATGCATGGGCAGCGGATAGCTGACATAGACCAGCTTCACCTGGGTCGGATAGGCGGCCAGCACCTGCGCGAGCACCGGTTCCACGGCGCGGCAGGAGGGGCACTGGAAGTCGCTGAATTCGGTGAGGACGACGGCCGCCGCAGCGGGGCCCCTGAACGGATCGGAGGTGGGCACGACCACCTTGGGCAGCGACGGCCGGAGCCAGAGAACCAGACCAACGGCCGCGCCCACGACCACGGCCGCGACCGCCACTTGCAGCCAGACGCGGGAAGGACGGCCACCGCTGTTGGGCCCCGGAGGCCCGGCGGGCCGTTCGTGGCGGTGCAGTTTTCTCGAAGACGCCCGTCCCATGCTGTCTTCACCTTAGCGCACCGGCGCGCCACTTCTCAACCAAATGAGCACCGCGCAGGTCGAAACACGATCGCGACGGTCGAGGGCGTCGCGGGTTGGGATGTAGGCGTACAAGTCTCGCCATGCCGGTGTGGCATCATGCAATGTGGGACGCATCCGGCTTGCCAGGATCACACCTTCACAGTTATGATGAGCGCCATGCCGGCGCCGCGCCCGCCCATCATCGACAGTCACGCCCATCTGCAGTTCGACGACTTCGCCCCGGATCTCGAGGCCGTGCTGGGCCGGGCGCAGGAAGCGGGCGTGGAGGCGATCGTCAATGTCGGCACCGATCTTGCTTCAAGCCGGGCCGCCGTCGCCCTCGCCGACAGGTTTCCGCAGTGCTACGCCACCGTCGGTCTGCATCCGCACGAGGCCGCGACCTTCGGCGACGGGCTCATCGACGCGCTGGCCGACCTGGCCTGCCACTCCAAAGTGGTTGCCATCGGGGAAACCGGGCTCGACTATCACTACCGGCATTCCCCCCCCGGGGCCCAGGTGACGGCCTTCCGCGCTCAACTGGAGCTGGCCCGGTCGGTCAATCGTCCGGTGGTCGTCCACAGTCGGGACGCCAAGGAAGAGACCCTGCGGTTGCTGGCGGAGTCGGCGCCCGGCCGGAAGGGCGTCCTGCATTGCTTCACCGGCGATCTGGAGATGGCGCAGCGCGCGATCGGGATGGGGTTTTACATCTCTTTCTCAGGCATTGTGACATTCAACAACGCCGGTCCGCTTCGGGACGTGGCCAAATCGCTCCCGTTGGAATCGATGCTGATCGAAACCGACTGCCCCTATCTGACGCCGACGCCCTACCGGGGCACACGCAACGAGCCCGCACTCGTCGCCCGCGTCGTCGAACAACTTGCTCAGCTGACCTCCGCCGCCTCGGCGGACGTGGTGCGGTCGAGGACCCGCCAGAACACCGTTTCCCTCTTCGGTCTCGACCGGCGGTAGGCGTTCTCCCTCACGCGACCGCCGCCCTTCCGCCACCCCGTAGGCCTTCCCACCTGAGAGAGGGGGTATGCCTATGGCATTTTGACGGGTTTTCCAATCACGGCTATAGTTTAGACCAGCCCCACGCCGATCGCCCGGCGGCGGGAATGAATGACCATGACTACGCTCCAGCACAGCGCACCCGCGCGGTTCGGCAAATATCTGTTGATGGATCGGCTCGCGGCCGGCGGCATGGCCGAACTGTTTCTCGCCAAGCAGATCGGCCTGAAAGGCTTCGAGAAGGTCGTCGCCATCAAGCGCATTCTTCCGGCGCTGACGCAAGATCAGGAGTTCGTCGGCATGTTCATCAACGAGGCGAAACTGGCGGCGCTGCTCTCCCATCAGCATATCGTGCAGATTTTCGATCTCGGAACCACAGAGGGGTTCTATTACATCGCCATGGAGTATGTCATGGGCAAGGACCTGCGCGCCCTGGTGCAGCGCAGCCAGGCCCGGTCGCTTCCACTGACCCCGGGCCACGCCCTCCTGATTGCGAGCCGTATCTGCGCCGGCCTCGATTACGCCCACCGGAAGAAGGACCTTCACGGCCGGGATCTGCATCTGGTCCACCGAGACGTCAGCCCCCAAAACATTCTGATTTCGTATGAAGGCGAGATCAAGCTGGTCGACTTCGGGATCGCCAAAGCCACGACGCAGGCGACCGAAACGCGCACCGGGACGCTCAAGGGCAAGTTGTCCTACATGTCGCCGGAACAAGCAACCGGCAAACCGCTCGACCACCGGTCCGACATCTTCTCCCTGGGCATCGTGCTGCACGAGCTGGTGACCGGCCAGCGGATGTTCACCGGCAACAATGAATTTGCCATCATCGAGCAGGTGCGGCAGGCGCAGATCGCCCCGCCATCCACGTTCAACCGCGATCTGCCGCCGGAGATTGACGGGCTGATCATGAGGGCCCTGGCCAAGAACCCGGACGAGCGGTTCCAGCAAGCGTCCGACATGGAGCTGGCGATCGATCATTTGATCGCGGCCAAGGGATACGCATTCAGCAGCCTGTCGCTGGCCAACTATATGCACGCGCTCTTTGAACAGGACCTGTCTGACGACACGGTCCGTGTCCAGCGCATCGCGGCCGTCCCGGCCGGTTCGCCGATGGAGGGGATGGCTGATTGGCCGACCGCCGTCCCCTCGAGCCAGGAGGGCACGCCGTCCCGCAAATCGACATCCGGCCGCTATGCTCCCCTGGCGCCGAAAAATATGCCCCAACCCAGCCGGTTGCCGGTCACCAAGGCCTTTTTTGCGGCGATCGCGCTGCTCGGCTGGGCGGCCTTGCTCCTTGCGATGTGGCAGCCCTCGCTCGTGCCGGTCCGGCAATGGAACGAGTTGAAACTCGCGCTGAACCGGCAGGTCGATCAGATGATCGCCCAGCACAGCGTGCCGACGGCTCAAGACGCGCCGCCAGCCGTCCCCTCGCAACCTCTCGGTTCACCATCGGCTGTTGCGCCGCCCGTGGCGACGCCCCCGGCGCCCCAAGCGGCCTTCCCCTCGGCATCAACGACGGCGGGGACGTCGACCGTCCCGCCGCGGCCGGTCGCCGCACCCGAACCGGAGTTGACCGACCCGACGTGGAGCCCCGCCGGTAATCCGCCTGACATCGGGGCGGCCCGCAGACCCCCCGGCTTCCCGCTACGCCAGGAACAGCTCCAACTCTATGAAGAGGCGCGGCGCGCCTATCAATCGGGCGATCTCGCCGTTGCCGAGCGCAGTTTGCGGGACGCCCTGTCCGTCAATCCGCAGGCCGTGCACGGCTACCACCTGTTGGCCATGGTGCTGCGTGAGGAGAAGAAGACCGATCCTGCCATCGCCATTCTGACCGAGGGCATCAACCGATTTCCGGGCACGGCGATCCTGCACCACGACCTGGGCCGGCTGTACGCCGATAAAAATATCGCGTCACTGGCGATTGATGAGCTGCAACTGGCGGTGGCGATGGATCCTTCGGCGCCCTGGACCAAGGAGGACGAGCAGCTGCTCAGCACCATCCGCGCCGCGCCGCCGGCTCCGTCTTCCGACCCGGCTGAAACGGCTCCTGACACCGCGCCACCAAAGGAGTGACGTCATGCGCATCCATTGTGAAAATTGCGGCACCGTCTTTGATCTGACCGGCTCCAATGAGAACAGCGGCCCCTGTCCCTATTGCGAGCACGTCAATCATGCCGGAAACGGCAATGGTCGCGCCGCCGGGCACCGCGCGCGTGCAGCCGGAGTTCAGTCCACCCGCAACCGGGTGAACAAACGCGACGTGGGATCCAGCACCATGATTTTTCCACCCGACGCAGAAACCAAGCCGGATCCCGACACCTCGATCCGGAACGCGACAAATGGCAAGAAACCGGTTTCGCCGACCGGACGTCTGTTCGAATTGGAAATCGTGGAGGGGGACGATCTCGGCAAGCGGTTTACCATCGTCAAGGCGCAGATGACCATCGGGCGTGGGGTGACCGCCGACGTGCAGTTGAAGGATCCCGAAGTGTCGAGGGAGCACTGCGTGATCGAATGCTACGGCGACACCTTGATCATCAAGGATCTGCGAAGCGCGAACGGCACGGTGCTGAACGGCTTTCTGGTCAGGCGGGACTTGCTCAAACCGAACGACCGGATTCACGTCGG
>Ga0335082_10008853_pt1 | contig 10945 bp, 7 predicted proteins | sample Lox_Sample_41_FD_206718 | JGI IMG/M metagenome (GOLD analysis project Ga0335082, IMG submission 206718) | Soil microbial communities from Loxahatchee National Wildlife Refuge, Florida, United States - Lox_Sample_4.1 | ecosystem: Environmental > Terrestrial > Soil > Wetlands | place: USA: Florida... | reverse complement strand
ATCGGGAGTTCTGGAATCCCCAGCTGCGGGGCCCGATTTGCTTCAACGCGGCGGCAGCAAAAACCGTTGTGCCCCTCTATCTGATGAAGACCAGGCTGGTGCTGGCCGGGAAGTCGAAGGCCGAAATCGTCCAGACAGTCTTGTCCGCGCTGGATCGAAAGGAACTGCCCGCGCTCGAACCCGGAGCGATGTGCTACATGACCTCGAAGCAGCAGTACCTGAGCGACGCAGGCGTGCACTGGCACCCGCACCTGATGTTTTACGTTTCGGGGGATGCGGCGAAAAGCTGGGGCGCCAACCTGCCAGGCTCGCCGGTGATCGCCGCGAACGATCCTGAGGAAGGCATGACGATCTTCATGGTCTGGGTGGGCAACTGGTCCGACAGCACGCCGGGCCCGCCGATGTCCCACTGACCTGCGCTCAAAAATCGGATAGAGCGCGCCCGCGAATGTGAATCTCTGTCGCAGTTGCCGCCACCGTCCCCGCCGTAGGAGGCCCCGCGCAACCCTCGGAACCCCACGAATGACGAGGGGGCGATATCTTCTTCGCGCCAGCGAACTCCTGGCTCACCCGGCTCCGAAACGCCGAAACCGAGCGGCTCATGCTGCCGGAATTGTTGGGAGCCTCAATTGTGTGTCAAATTCGGATGTCTCCAAAGGACTCGATGAGCCGCGGGCCGACGGCGGTGGCTTCGTGCGTATCGGCTTGGCCGAGGGGTCCAAAGTTGAGCCCGGTCAGCTTCACCAGATCAGCAATCGACACCTGGAACATGCGGAGGCGGGCGGCCGAGAGTGCTTCCGCATCCTGAATCCGGTCGATCGTCAGGATCAGATTTCGCTGGCTGATCATGAAGGCGGCCGCCTTCAGGCTGCCACCTTTCCCGGTGATGAGGATCTTCCAGAAGTACTTCGGGATACTGACACCGCCGAAAATCGGGTCCTTACGCGGATCGCCATCCGGATCGGGAAGGTTGTCGTCCTGGGCATCAGGTCCGTCGAACACCGGACCATTCATGACGATGCCCCGCTCGCTGTTATTGAGCAAGATGTTGCGTGTATAGTCCTCCAGTCCGGCCCATAGCTGCTTGCCCTGGTTGTACGACCAGAACTGCGGTGAGCAATTGGTGAAGTGGAAGGAATCATCGCCGTGCTGCTTCGCCTCGTCAACGCTATCGCCCCAGGTCGCGTCCAGGCGGCGGACGAGGTGGCCGCGGTCGAAGGGATTCGAAGTCCTGTCGGCTTCGAGGTCGGCCTGCTTGCGGTAGAACTCGTCGCCGATCTGGAATTTCGCGTCGATACGAGGGTCGCGAAGCCAGGAATCGCCCTCGCGCTTGCCAACGTCTTGTTGCTTGCCGCCGTCGACATTGACGACGGAGAAGAAGGCGAGTTTGCGGGCCTTGTTCAGCACGACGCTGTAGTTGAAGTACTTGAGTTCGAACTGTGAGGGTTTGTTCGTAATCGTCGCGACTTTGGACTTCAAGGAAGCCGGAATCTTCGGCAAAGGTACGGTCAGCGCACCGCTACCGAGGAACGCTGGATCATAACCGGGGCGCGAGTTGAGCGTGGACTGATCAATGTGAACCGCTTCGATCGGCAAGCCGTTCGAGCCAAGGCGAATCGAGCTGACGCCGCCAGGGCCGCCGCTCGTTGGGACGCTTTGCGTCCCCCGCCCGATGCGTGCACCTGGGTCGGCCACCCGCGCACTGGCAAGTTGTTGGCGCACGACGGGGACAGGGATCCTCACCGGAACGACGAGGGTCGTTTCGTCACCCCGCTGCTCGATCCACAGGTCTGCGCGACGACTCACCACCGGGCGCAGATCAGAAGCCTTTTCATCCGGCATCGGCGCCGCCTGACCAGCGAGCACCTGCTTCACCAGCGGGTGGGACGGCAAGGCCATTCTCAAATCCGCGACTATGGCGCTGATCCGCACACCTTCGTTGGCGATCCAGTCGATCTGCGAATCATCCATAGACGAATCCCAGACCTTGCCGCTCTGGGTGAGGACGCGACCCTGGGAATCCTTCTTTGGAACGCCGCTATGGTGCAGGGCGACGACCTGCCAAAACCGGTTGAAAGCGGGTGAGCCAGAAGAACCCGCGGTGGTGTCGGTCATGTACCAGACGAAGTCGCCGACGTACTTGAGCAGCTTGTTCTCGCGCACGCAAACTTGCTTTAGCTGGCCGCCGGGGTGTTGGACGATCGTCAGGTACTCGCCTGGATCGCCCTTGCCTGGCTCACCACTCAATGGCAGCCACGCCCAATCGGAGAGATTGCGCTCGCCGGATATCGACACCGGCTCGACGGCCACAATGGAGTAGTCGAGCTTGTCGTTGGTGTAGAAAAGCTGGCCAGGATTAAAACGGAAGTGCGTGGAAGGGCGCTCTTCTCCCGCAATGTCGAGCTCGTAGTCGAAATCAGCAAGCGAATCGGCCGCGTCGCCGGGAGCGCCGAAGACGTGATGATTGGTGATCAGCACTCCAGGGCCGATGAGGAAGCCAGACGCGTAGCCCACGAGGTTCGAACCGGAGTCTTTCAACTGGATGCGGCAAACGCTCCGCGAAGCACTCGTACCTTTTGTGAGATAGTTTACGCTGTCGAGGTCGTTGCCCTGGATAATCCGCTCGAGGCCGAGTTGCGCCTGGACCGCGTCCTCGGTTTCAGCGAGCAACTGGCGATAGCGTCTCTGCTTTTGCTGGGTCGTCATCTCCAGGGGGCCATCGCCGAGTTTCTTGTCGAGTGCGTCGGGTGAGAACTTCGCGTCCTTGAAACGCCGCTCCGATTCCTGGATCAGGGATCTATTGATGAACATCGGACCTCCTTTGGTGAAAGCGGGAATTAACGAGCGTGAGTGACATTACCATCCGTCTTCTCGGTTTTCGCTGCCGACCCGAATTAATTCAGGACTCACTTGGGAAGATCATACCTTGAGTTCCAGCCGGGGGCGCCGGGAGATTTCCGTTTCAATGAGCTTCTTCGGTATCTCGGGTCGTTTTGCTCTGAATTCGGCGGCAGTCCGTGTTCTGGGAAACGCAACCGGCGCCCCGGCCGCATCGCCGGCCACTCGGGAAGGGGCAACTCCCCACAACCCGATGTGACGCGACCACCCCGAAAGTGAATCTCTTTCGGATTCGCCGGTGCCCTGTGTTAACGTCGATGCCATGGGCACAGCGATGTCGAAGCCGGCTCCGGTGCGCCGCGTTCCCGTGCAGGAGCGCAGCAGCAGCACGGTGCGGGAGATTCTGCGGGCGGCATCGGCGCTGCTGGCCCGGGTGCCGCTGGAGGAGATCACGACCACTCGCGTGGCAGCCGAGGCGGGCGTGTCGGTGGGCGCGCTCTACCGCTTCTTCCCCGATAAGCAGGCGATCGTCGATGGCATCGCGGTGGAGCGGGTGGAAGAGTTTCGCGCGGAGCTGGAGCGGGTGCTGGATGCCTCCGACGGGTTCGAGCCGCCGGCGTTTCTGGATCTGGTGATCGACGCCTACGTCGGATTTCTGGATGCGCATCCGGATTTCCGGACGATTGCGCTCGGCCGGCATGTGAGCGCTTCGACACGGGCCCGGCAGGTGCGGGCCGACGTCGGTCCCGCGGCCATTGTGCGGCGGTTTGTGCTGGAGAAGCTCGGCATCGAAGCCCCGCCGGATCTGGATCTGAAACTGCGCATCGTCAGTGAGACGGGCGACAGGCTGATCGCTTACGCCTATGAGCAGCCGACCGCCGAAGAACGCGCGCGGGTCATCGCGGAACTAAAGCGGCTGCTCGCTGCCTATCTGTTCTGAGCGAAACGCCGCGCGCCGAGCGATCAGGAACCAGATGGGCAGCGCCGCGACGAGCGCTCCCGCGATCATGGCCGGCTTCATTGCTGAGACGACGGTTCCCATCTGTTCTTTGCCGGGCCACCACGATGGCAGAAACGACATGGCGAACCACAGCCGGCCGGGGAGGTCGGGCGCGAGCGCGGAGACCAGGCCGTTCACAAGCGCGAAGCTGAAGAACACGATCGCCCAGATTCGGCTTCGCGGACCGAGGCGCAGGAGGCCGCGACCCGTCAGGAGTTCCCACACCGCGAAGAGGAGGAAGAGCACCCGGCTGGCGCCTCCCTGAATCACCAGATGGAAGAGCATCACCGGCCAGGCGAAGATGACGCCGATGGCCGCCGCGGCGCCACCGACGATCATGAACCACGCGACGATGGTGATGCTGACGGGCCGGCTGCCGGCGGGCTGAGCGCTCGCGCCGAACACTCCGCGCAAAGCCGCGGTGTTGAAATACCAGAGCCAGAGGCCGCCGAGCAGAGCCAGCAAAAAGTAAGAGACCACAAGCGCGATTCTCGCGACTGTCGAAGCGCCGGTGGGGGAGGGTAACGGCAGGAGTGCGATCAGCACGGCACCGGGCGCGCAGCAGATCAGCAAGAGCGCGCTGAAAGCGATCGTGGACCAGCGCGCCCAGCCGCGAACGCGGAGGAGACCAATCGCTGTCGTAATGCCCCATGCCGCGAAAGCGATCCAGACCGCCGACTGGCCTGCGAGGATTGCGGTCATGTGCGGAGGTGCACCGGCCGTCCGTGTGGCCAGCAAAGCAAGAAGCATCATGAGCGCGGCGAGAAGGAGAATCGGGACCGATCCGAGGATCGACGCAACGGCTGTCAGGGTGACACCCAGGGGACGCTTGGGCGGATTCATTCGATATCCCGCAGGAATCGTATCAAATGCGGACAGCACACGGCGCTGCGCTACTCGTCGGTTTCCTGGAGGAAACAGCTTTCGAAAGCGCGGTCGAGGAGTTCGTCGGTGAGCGCTTTCGGGCGCAGCTCGAAGTGGATCAGGTTCTCGGCGTGCGAGAGTACGTCGCGCGGATGGCAGCGGCGGAACGGTTTCTTCGTGCGGCGATAATGCCGGTCAATGAAACGCTCCACCTGCGTTTCCGTGAAAGTCAGCTCGCGCGTGCGGCAATACTGACGGAAAATCTCGGCGAATTCGTCTTCGCAGGGATTGCGCATCAGCATTTTGTATTGAATGCGGCGGAGAAACGCTTCGTCGCCGAGCTGCTGAGGCCGCAGGTTGGTGGAAAAGATGAGGAATGCCTCGAAGGGCACGGTCATCTTGCCGCCGCTGTGGAACGTGAGGTAATCGACGCGGCGCTCCATGGGTACGATCCAGCGGTTCAGCACTTCCGCGGGCGTGGCCTTCTGGCGGCCGAAGTCGTCGATGAGGTAGATGCCGTTGTTGGCCTTCACCTGAAAGGGCGCGTCGTAGATCTTCGACGTCGCGTTGTAGGTCAGGTCAAGCATTTCGAGAGAGAGCTCGCCGCCGGTGACGATAAACGGGCGCCGGCAGCGCACGAATCGCTTATCCCAGGAATGATCCGACGAGAAAACCGATACGGTTTCCTGGTCGTCGATGCGCTGATGGTAGATGGGATCGTAGACCTGAACGATGTGGCCCTGGCATTCTATGGCGTGTGGAACAAAGATGGGTGTGTCGTCCAGATTCACCAGCGCTTCGGCGAGATAGGTCTTGCCGTTGCCCGCCTGGCCGTAGATAAGGAATGAATTGCCGGAACTGACCGCCGGGCCGATGTGGCTGAGGATTTGCGGCGTCACCACCATCTTGCGGTAGGCGTGCGCCAGCGCTTCACGGGTGAGCCAGCCGGCCTGACGGCGCTGGCGGCGCACGAGAATCGAGTACTGATAGAGCGGAACGGGCGCGGGTCCGATGTACTGGTTGAGTTCGAGGAACTCACGCGCGAGGTTGCGGCCCGCTTCAGAGAGCACGAAAACCGACGAGGCATTACCAATGCCCAAAGAGCGCTTCACGTGCACCAGATGCTGGTGCTTGAACGACTCCATGATGGACTCGATCAGGCTGAACTTGAAACCGATGGCGGAGGCCAGCTCGCGGCCCAGCATCTCGCTGCGGAAGAAGAGGTTTTTCAGGATGAGCTGCTCGATAATGCTCTCGGCGAGTCCGGATTCCTCGATTGTTTCCGGCACCGGTGGAACAATTGCATCCTCAAAGGATTCTTCACGGGATAATTCAGAAATTGGAAGTGCGCTCATGGTACTTTCGCCCACGATGCGCCATTTTCATGGCATTTTTCAATGGGACGTTGGTTCCGGTTTAAGTAAGGTATCACCGATGCGGGCTACGGTGAGACACGGGTTCGCGCTGTACTCGCCGGATCGCTCGCGAGTCCCGGGAGAGCTGGCGAGGCTGCAGCAGAAGCGGTGAGTTGCGCTCAGACGCGGCCGAGGTGGGTGTCCCTGAATTGCGTCGGATACTTCAGGCCATAGCCGAGCAGGCGGTCGAAGCCGATGTGAGCGAGCCAGATGAGTGCAAGGAGCAGCGCCGTGTGATCTCCGGTGATAACAGCAAACGCCGCCAGGGCCAGTGGACCGATCGTGGTGTGGATGGCGTTGTAGGCCGCGGCGCCAACGCGGACATTCAGCGCGTATCCGATCATCGAAAGATCGGGCGTGATGAACAAGATGGCGAACAGGAGCCAGCTCCCGTGTTCCAGGTGGTAGGCTGCGAGTGTCGCGGCGAGGAGAGCGGCTCCTTCCAGGTGAAGCAGGAGGCGCGGAGTCATACAGTCCTCAGATGAGCGCGAGCGTGCCGACGACTCAGTTGGGTGATAACTGGATCAGGCGCTGTTCGAGGAATTCGAGAACTGCGGCGGGCGCGGCGTTATTTCCGTCGATGGGAAGGCGGAGGACTCCGGCGGGGGTGAACTGCGCGTCGCGGGTGGTGCGGACGATTTCCATGAGGCGCATCGGGTCGATGCGGGTTTCCTTGTGGAACTTCACGTTGAGCGCGCCCTGGCGACGGTCGACCGCTTCGATGCCGAGGCGCTGGGCTCGGGATTTCACGAGTGAGAAACGGAGCAGGCTGAGGACGGCTTCGGGGGGCGGACCGTAGCGGTCTTCCAGTTCGGCGCGGACGGCTTCGGCATCTTCGGGGGTGTGGACGTCGGCGATGCGTTTGTAGGCGCGCAGGCGCTGGTGCTCTTCGGCGATGTACTCGGGCGGGATGCGGATGTCGAGGCCGAGGTTGAGCGTGGAGTGAACTTCGAGCGGCACCTCTTCGCCCTTGAGCTCGTGCACGGTTTCTTCGAGCAGGCGCACGTACATGTCGAAGCCGACCGATTCGATGTGGCCGTGCTGCTGGCCGCCGAGGATGTTGCCCGCGCCGCGGAGTTCCAGGTCGAGCGCGGCGATGCGGAAGCCTGCGCCGAGATCGCTGAATTCCTTGAGGGCGGCGAGCCGCTTGCGCGCCACTTCGCTGAGATCGGTGTCCTGCGGGATGAGCAGGTAAGCGTAGGCGCGGCGATTGGAGCGGCCCACGCGGCCACGGAGCTGGTAGAGCTCGGAGAGGCCGTAGCGCTCGGCGTTTTCGATCAGGATGGTGTTGGCGAGCGGGACATCGATGCCGTTCTCGATGATGGTAGTGCAGACGAAGACGTCCACCTCGTGGCGCATGAAGCTGAGCAGCACCTTCTCCAGCTCCGTTTCGCCCATCTGTCCGTGGCCGACGCCAATGCGGCAGTTGGGGACGAGTTCGAAGATGGACGCAGCGCGCATGAAGATGGTATCCACGCGGTTGTGGACGAAGTAGACCTGGCCGCCGCGGCTGAGCTCCTGTTCGATGGCGGTCCTGATGAGCTCGGGGTCGAAGTGGGCGACGACGGTGTGAATGGCAAGGCGGTCCTTGGGCGGCGTCTCGATCACCGACATGTCGCGGATGCCGAGGAGCGACATGTGGAGCGTACGCGGAATGGGCGTGGCGCTCATTGTGAGCACGTCCACGTCTTTGCGGAGCTGCTTGAGGCGCTCCTTGTGGCGCACGCCGAAGCGCTGTTCTTCGTCAACGACGAGGAGGCCGAGGTCGCGAAACTCGACGTCCTTTGAGAGCAGGCGGTGGGTGCCGACGATGACGTCCACTTTGCCGGCGGCGATGTCGACGAGCGATTGCTTCAGCTCCTTCGGCGCGACGAAGCGCGAGAGCATTTCGACGCGCACGGGGAATTGCGCGAAGCGGCGGCGGAAGGTTTCGTAGTGCTGGAAGGCGAGGACGGTGGTGGGGGCGAGGACGGCCACCTGCTTGCCGTCGCCGAGCGCTTTGAAGGCCGCGCGCATGGCCACTTCGGTTTTGCCGAAGCCGACGTCGCCGCAGAGAAGGCGGTCCATTGGCGTGGCGGATTCCATGTCGCGCTTGATCTGCTTCACGGCGGAGAGCTGGTCTTTCGTTTCGGAGAATTCGAAGGCGTCCTCGAATTCGCGCTGCCAGTTGGAATCGGTGGAGAAGGCGAAGCCCGCGGCCAGGCGGCGCTCGGCATAGAGCTTGAGGAGCTCGTCGGCCATGTCGCGCATTTTGGCTTTGACGCGGGATTTGGTGCGCGACCAGGTGACGCCGCCGAGGCGATCGAGCTGGGGTGTTGCTCCTTCGCCTGCGCCGCGATAGCGATGGACGAGGTCCATGCGGGTGAGCGGGACGTAGAGCTTCGACTCGCCCGCGTATTCGAGGAGCATGAAGTCGCCGCTCTGGTCGCCCTGGGTGATTTCGCGGGTTCCGAGGAAGCGGCCGACGCCGTGGGTGGCGTGGACAACGTAATCGCCGGGCTTGAGATCGGAGATGTCGGCGGTGAAGGCGGCGAGGTTGCCTTTGGCGGGGCCGGGTCGCGCGGCAAGCTCGGACGCTCCGAAGAGGTCTTCCGAGCCGAAGATGGCCACGTGCTGATCGGCGAAGACGGAGCCGTGGCGGACCGCGCCTTTGACGAGGAACGTGCTGGCGACGGAGCCGGCCATGTAGGAGTGCTCAGCGAGATAGCCGTGGCCCGCATCGCCGGGATCGATGGCGAGCTGGTAGGGTACCGAGTATTCCTTGAAGATGTCGGCGAGGCGTTCGAGCTCACCGTTGGTGGGCGCGAAGAAGACGACGCGATTGCCCTGATCCACCAGCGTGCGCGCTTCGGCGATGGCCACGGGGATGTTGCCCTGGAAGGTCATGGGCGGGCGCGTGGCGATGTGGTGCGTGGCCGATGCGCCGAGTTCGAGCTCGCGGAGGGAGACGCGGGCGGCGTGCGCGGTGTGGGGGCGAAGCTCGTCCCAGGTGAAGTAGAGACGGTCGGGGCGGACGAAGACGGCGCGGTCGGGCGAATCGAGGCGGGACCAGAGGCGGTCGGCGGCGGCGGCGATTTGTTCGGGCTCATCGAGGGCGACCATCGGGTGGCGGACGAGCGAGAGCATCGACGATTCGCGCGGGTGGACGAGGGGGACTGCGAATTCCCAGCCGGCGAAGGGATCGCCGGGACTGGGCGTTTCCACCACTTCAGCGAGTTCGCGGAAGAGCGCAGGCGATTTCGGATACTCGAGCAGCGGGAGCACCGTGACTTCGTTCGTCTTGAGGACGCTGCGCTGGGTTTCGACGTCGAAGCGGCGGATGGATTCGATGAGGTCGCCGAAGAGTTCGATGCGGACGGGGCGGTCGGCTTCGGCGGGGAAGATGTCGAGAATGCCGCCGCGCAGCGAATACTCCCCAACCATTTCCACTGGTTCACGTTTTTCGTAGCCGATACTTTCCAGATGGGCGAGGACGTCTTCGAGCGGGACCTCGTCGCCCATGCGGATGGTGAGGGCGAGTTGGCGGTAGAAATCGGCGGCCTCGGTTTTTAGCAGCGCGGAGGTGATGGGCGTGATGGTGATGGTGGTGCGGCCGGAGGCGAGACGCCAGAGGCCGATGGCGCGCTGCTCGGCGATTTCCGTGTGCGGCGAAAGGCGCTGGTGCGGAAGGACGTCGAGCGCGGGGATGAGTTGCGGGCGCGGGATGTCGTGCGCGCTGACAAGGAGATCGAAGAATGTCTCGGTGAGCTCGGCAAGCCTTTCGGCGGAGGCGTTGCCGTCGGTGACGACGATGAACGGGCGCTCGGTGGCCTGCCAGAGCAAAACGATGTAGAGCGCTTTCGCGGTGGGCGTGAGGCCGGAAAGGGAGATTTGCGCGGAGCGATCGCGCAGCAGCTCGCCAACGGCTTCCTGTAGCGCAGCATGGCGGCCCAGGCTCTGCAGCAGATCGCGGACGGCGGGGTGCGTCACGGGTTTTGGCGGATGCTCGCGATGATGCGCTCGACGAGGGCGGTGGTGGAGTAGCCGGGTTCCAGCGGAAGGGTGAGCACGCGGCCGCCCGCGGCTTCCACCTCCTCGCGGCCGGCGATGAAGTGCGACCAGTCTGCGCCTTTGACGAGGACGTCGGGGAGCAGGGCGGCGACCAGCTCGCGCGGGGTCTCCTCATCGAAAAGCGTGACGGCGTCCACACTGGCAAGGGCGGCGACGACGGCAGCGCGGTCGTGTTCGGGGACGATGGGGCGCGCGGGACCTTTCGAGCGGCGCACACTGGCGTCGGTGTTGAGCGCGACGATCAGATGGTCGCCGAGGGTCCGCGCCTGTTCGAGAAACTTCACGTGGCCGGGGTGCAGAAGGTCGTAACAGCCATTGGTGAAGACCACGGTTTTGCCGTGTTTGCGCCAGTTTTCGCGAAGCTGGAGCAGCTCGGCGCGCGTGCAGACTTGACCCATGGGAAGGAGGTTCACTTCAGTTTAGCGCGCGGGGTCGCGGCGGCGAACCGGCGGTGCTGTAATCGGACGAATTATGGAAATCCATCCTCCGACGAAGCCGATCGAATCGGTGCGCGAGTTCTTCGTTCATCTTTCGATGATTGTCGTCGGGATCCTGATCGCTCTTGGATTGGAGCAGGCCGTTGAGGCGTGGCATCACCACGAACTGGGCGTGGAAGCGCGGGAGAGCATCCTCAACGAGCTTCGCGACAATAAAAAGGAACTGGATGCGGAGCGCGTGAAGGTCGCAAAGAATCGCGAGGATCTGGTTCATGCGGTCGGGGTGATCCGGCAGTGTCTGGCGCACAAAAAGTTCACCGAACACGAGATTACAGTGAGAT